>ERZ777305.165-NODE-165-length-111084-cov-9.078448_pt1 | contig 111084 bp, 101 predicted proteins | sample MGYA00374965_ERZ777305 | MGnify/ENA primary metagenome ERZ777305 (study PRJEB29328, sample SAMD00013331) | mouse gut metagenome | study: EMG produced TPA metagenomics assembly of the Metagenome analysis of fecal microbiota from mouse which was promoted... | reverse complement strand
CCTCCAGTACCACGGCTCCTGAAACCCGATTCGGATATTTCCCGAATATCCGGCCGGCACGGACACTGAAATACGATAAAAACTTCCGGGAGAAATCTGCAGTTGTTCTCCATTATCTGCCACAGCCCTGTAGCCTTTATATAAAATCAACGGCACTTCTATCGGCTTGCTTTCATCACTCATATTATGCACACGAACCACAACTGATGCCTTTTCTCTATGCCATTCCTCCACATTTACACTTGCCGGATCATAGACCAGTGCTTCCTGATACCCCGTCAAGTATTCTTTGATCGAAAACCCATCCGGATTTCCTACCGGGAGATATTCTCCAAATATCACAGCGCAGGAATCCAGTCCGCCTTCCTGATAAATGTGCCACACATCCGCCTCATTCATCAGTCCGCTGATATAAGATACTGCCTGACCGACTGAAAGGAACAGCAGGAGTCCTGCAAAAGCAATCTTCTTTTTCCGAGAAATCCAGTCCTTTTGCATGATAACACACAAAAGCCACAACAATAAAACAATAGCAATTGCCAGAAAACGCCACTGAAACTGGAGTCCGTGCACAGGAAACTTCAGTATCGGTATCTTACTCACCAACCATGTATATGGAAATGTACAGCGCGTCATAAAAATGCATAAAACACTTAAAAAAACTGCCAGATACTCTTCTTTCCTGTCTTCTATGTGCTTTTCCTTCTGCCACAGACACATAAGAAACCAGCCGATTAATATCAGCATAAGCGCATTGCCAACAGTATGCGGCATCCCCCCTGCCGCACCACGGGTGTCAATGCCCCCTGCCGCTCCCATCACTTCATATTCTGTCATAAAAAGCTGCACCAAAAATCCGCCCTTATCTTCCAGACGGTATGGAGCATACCGATTAAGACAATTAATCGCATAGGTTCCGCTCATCATATAATCCAGAAAAGGAAGCAAAAACCACAGGTTCACCAACAGAGTTGACACCAATGCCTTTAACAGTACGATAAATGTCTTTTTGCGTATCGTCTTCTTCCATAAAATAATAGCCGCCAGTATGATGAAAAACGCCGTCATCTCCGTCGATATCATATGAGAGAGAAAAACACCTGTACATCCAAACAGAATCGTAATCCAGCTTCTCTCGTGTTCCCGTGACTCTTCCGGAAGTTTGTAGACCTTCCATAATCCATACAGCACAAGAGGCATAAATGCCATCGCTGTGGTTTCTCCCACAGCCGCCCTCGCATAGAGATCATACAGCCTGAATACATTTAACGTATATAGCGCAGCACATATCATCCCGTTACGTCTGTTACTCATTTTAGAAAAGCAATGATAGGATATTCCAGTCGTCAGCACATTAAGGATAAAAACATAACACTTATACGCTTCCAGAACCGATACCCCAAACATGCGAAGAACTGCCGGAATATACAAAAGCGCATCCCCATAAAATACGGAAACTGCATAACCGTGGTCATTCAGCCAGTTGTTCTGAATCTTTACCGGAAAAATGCCATTCTGCAATCCATCCTTAATTCCCTCAATCCTCATCAGATGGAACTCCAGATCTTGAGCATTCCTGAACAGATAATTCACTGTGAGCGGCAAACTGCAAAGGCAGACAATCAGAAACAAATATTTACACTGCTCTATTCTTTCAGAATCCACAAAAATCTTGTCTTTCCAGATATAAAGCACCATGATAAAATCCAACACCATAAACAGAACCACTATCCTGAACACAAAATTACGTGTCCCAACCGCCGCTGTGGTAATTCTGATATTTCTGATCAACAGGTAATCCTGATCAGATGCGTCCCCTGCAAGGCGCCCCCGTATATGCAACGGTCTGTCCGGATATTTCACCCTGAAATCACAGGCCACCTCCCCGGATTCTTTGATATGTATTCTGCCGCCGGCATCACTGTCAAAACCACCGTCAACATAGACAGCCTCCAGCCTGACCTGTCCGACATATTCGTACTGTGCCTCCAGGGTATAGATTCCTTTTGGCAAAATAAAATCCGGAGTTGCAATATACTGTGCCGCATAGGATTTATCTACATAGAATGCCTCCCCCTGACCAGAATCATCCACCAAATCGTCCTGCGTATAATTGATATCTATCTTCTCACGTCTGTCATAAAAGAATCCGGCCGCTGCCAGAAACAGCAGTTCGGCCACAACAACACAACACCACACTTTCTTCTGCAAAACTATCTTTTGTAATGTGCTCATATCTGCTCACCTTTCCAACACTACCGAATCTGTTCTGCAAGCACTTTTGCACTCTCTGCAATCGCATCATCGATGCCAGCCGGGTTCTTGCCGCCTGCCTGGGCCATATTAGGCCGTCCACCGCCGCCACCGCCTACAAGCGCTGCGATTCCTTTGATCAGATTGCCTGCGTGAGCGCCTTTCGCCATCGCACCCTCTGTCACCATGGCAATCAGATTCACCTTGCCTTCCTTTTCGGAAACCAGCACCACCACGCCGTCACCCAGCTTTTCCTTTAACTGATCGCCCAGTTCCCGCAAGCCGTTCATATCCACACCGGCCACTTTAGAAGCCAGAAGCTTAACGCCCTTTACCTCCTGTACCTGGTCCATTACATCACCCAGAGCATCCTTGGCTGCTTTGCTCTTTAATGCTTCATTCTCACTCTGCAGAGCCTTCATCTCCGCCATCAGATGTTCGCAGCGCTCCACCAGGTTTGCCGGATTGGTCTTTAAAGTTCTTGCCGCCTCATGCAGCTGCTCTTCCAGATTCTGATAATAAGCCGTCACATTATTTCCGGTCACCGCCTCAATTCGACGCACGCCGGCTGCCACGCCGGACTCAGACAATATCTTAAAGGAACCGATGCTTCCCGTGTTCTTCACATGAGTACCACCGCACAGCTCACTGGAAAAGGCGCCCATCTGTACCACCCGCACCGTATCGCCGTATTTCTCTCCGAACAATGCCATGGCGCCCGTTTTCTTGGCCTCCTCGATGGACATGATATTTGTCTCCACGGCCAGATTTTCGGCAATCTTCTCATTGACAATCTGTTCCACCTGTCTGATTTCATCCGCTGTCATCGCCGCCGGATGGGAGAAGTCAAACCGGGTCCTCTCGCCGTCCTGATAGGAACCTGCCTGCTCCACATGACCGCCCAGAACTTCCCGCAGCGCTTTCTGCAGTAAATGTGTGGCACTGTGATTCTTACAGGTATTGGTTCTTCTTGCAGTATCAACAGAAAGGGTAATCTTGTCACCCTTTTTGATCATACCCTTGGTTACTTTACCGATATGTCCTACTTTACCGCCTAAGAGTTTAATCGTATTCTCCACTTTAAATTCGCCATCAGCGGTAGTGATGACACCGATATCGCCTTCCTGTCCTCCCATGGTGGCATAGAATGTAGTCTGCTGCGCAATCACGGTACCCACCTGTCCGTCTGTCAGAGCGTCAACAATCTCTGTCTCTGTGGTAAGCACTGTCACCTGAGACTCACAGGTAAGCTTATCGTATCCAACAAACTCCGTGGTTATGGCCGGGTCGATTGACTCATATACGGTCACATCCGCACCCATGTAATTGGTCACTTTCCGAGCCTTTCTTGCCTTATCCTTCTGCTCCTGCATACAGGCCTTAAAGCCTTCTTCATCCACGGTAAGACCCTTTTCTTCCAGAATCTCCCTGGTCAAATCCAAGGGGAATCCATAGGTATCATAAAGCTTAAAAGCATCTGCGCCGGCAAGCTCTTTCTTCCCTGCTTTCGTAATCTGCTCTTCCATCTCACTTAATATGGTAAGCCCCTGGTCAATGGTTTTATTAAACTTTTCTTCTTCCTGATTCAGGGTGTTAACAATAAATTCCTTCTTTTCATCCAGTTCCGGATAGCCGTCTTTGGAACCCTCGATTACCGTACCAGAAAGCTCTGCCAGAAACATTCTCTGTACGCCCAGCTTTCTTCCCTGACGCGCAGCCCGGCGGATAATCCGGCGAAGCACATAGCCTCTGCCCTCATTGGAAGGCATGATGCCGTCAGAAATCATAAAAGTAGCTGAACGAATATGGTCTGTAATGATACGGATAGCCACATCCGTATCATAATCCTTCTTATATTCCACACCGGCAATCTCACATACCTTCGTGCGCAGTGCCAGGACAGTGTCCACATCGAAAATGGAATCTACATCCTGTACAGCAGAAGCCAGACGCTCCAGACCCATGCCTGTGTCGATATTTTTCTGCTGTAATTCTGTGTAATTTCCCTTGCCGTCATTATCAAACTGGGTGAACACGTTATTCCAGATTTCCATATAACGGTCACAATCACAGCCTACCGTACAATCCGGCTTACCGCAGCCGTATTTCTCACCCCGGTCATAATAAATCTCTGAACAAGGACCGCAGGGACCTGATCCATGCTCCCAGAAATTATCTTCCTTGCCAAACCGGAAAATCCGTTCCGGGGCAATACCAATATCCTGATTCCAGATTTGGAAAGCTTCCTCGTCATTCTCATAAATAGATGGATAAAGCCTGTCTGCATCAAGTCCCACCACCTCAGTCAAAAACTCCCAGCTCCAGGCAATGGCCTCCTTCTTAAAGTAATCCCCAAAGGAGAAATTTCCCAGCATCTCAAAGAAGGTACCATGCCTTGCCGTTTTACCAACATTCTCAAGATCACCTGTACGAATACATTTCTGGCAGGTGGTGACACGTTTTCTGGGCGGAATCTCCTGTCCTGTAAAGTATGGCTTTAAAGGAGCCATGCCGGAATTAATCAAAAGCAGGCTGTTGTCATTATGAGGCACCAGCGAAAAACTCTTCATCTTCAAATGTTCCTTACTCTCAAAAAACGCAAGAAACATTCTGCGCAGTTCATTTACACCATAAGGTTTCATCGTAGTTCCAAATCCTTTCTGTCATTATAAAATAAATTTATCTGCAAAATAAGCATCCAGCTGATCGATGGCGATCCGTTCCTGTTCCATGGAATCACGGAATCTGACCGTCACACAGCCATCTGTCTCGGAATCAAAATCGTAGGTAACACAGAAAGGAGTGCCGATTTCATCCTGTCTGCGGTATCTCTTACCGATATTACCCCTGTCATCAAACTCACAGTTATACTTCTTGGACAACTGCGCGAAGATTTTCTCGGCTCCCTCATTCAACTTCTTGGAAAGAGGCAGCACGCCAATCTTTACAGGCGCCAGCGCCGGATGGAAATGCAGCACGGTACGCACATCTCCCTCGCCAATCTCCTCCTCATCATAGGCGCCGCAAAGCACTGCTAAGAACAGTCTCTCCACACCCAACGAAGGCTCTATGACATAGGGAATATATTTCTCATTCTTACTGTCATCAAAGTATGACATATCCTCGCCGGATACTGTCTGATGCTGTGTCAGGTCATAATTGGTCCTGTCTGCAATGCCCCACAGTTCACCCCAGCCAAAGGGGAACAGGAACTCAATATCCGTAGTAGCCTTGGAATAGAAAGAGAGTTCTTCCGGATCGTGGTCACGCACGCGCATTTCCTCTTCCTTCATACCCAGATTCTTTAAGAAATCTATACAATATTTCTTCCAGTACGCAAACCATTCCAGATCCGTATCCGGCTCACAGAAAAATTCCATCTCCATCTGCTCAAACTCACGCACACGGAATATAAAGTTGCCTGGTGTAATCTCGTTTCTGAAAGACTTACCCACCTGGCAGATCCCGAAAGGAATCTTCTTACGGGATGTTCTCTGTACATTCTTAAAGTTCACAAAAATACCCTGTGCCGTCTCGGGACGCAGATACACAGTGTTCTTGGCGTCCTCTGTAACGCCCTGGAAGGTCTTGAACATCAGATTAAACTGTCTGATATCCGTAAAATTATGTTTGCCGCAAGTGGGACAGGGGATATTGTGTTCCTCAATAAAGTCCTTCATCTGCTGCTGGCTCCAGCCATCCACAGAACTGTCAAGCGTCATGCTCTGCTGGGCCACAAAATCCTCAATGATCTTATCCGCACGAAATCTCTCATGACACTCCCTGCAATCCATGAGCGGATCGGAAAAACTGCCCAGATGACCGGAAGCAACCCAGGTCTGCGGGTTCATCAGAATCGCACAGTCAACGCCCACATTATAGGGACTCTCCATAACAAATTTCTGCCACCATGCCTTCTTGATATTATTCTTCAGTTCCACGCCCAGGTTACCAAAATCCCAGGTATTGGCCAGACCGCCGTAAATCTCAGAACCGGGATAAACAAATCCCCTCGCCTTCGATAATGCCACAATCTTCTCCATTGTCTTTTCCATATGTATTCCTCCTCATTCTTTCCTGATATCACTACATAGATTCCCATACATCTATTCATAAACGATGTAAGTAAGTGCAGACGCCTTCTCCTCCTGCGCCCGGTCACGGATCAGCACGCCCTTTTTGCCTGCAAAGGATACCTCCTGACCGCTGTCAGCGCTTTGGTTGATATAGAGTACTTTACCTTCCAGATTCACTAAAAGCTCTTCCCCTGATTTGGTCTCTATGATAAGCACCTTCTTGGCATCGGCGTCCTCGGTAAATCCCAGTTCTATAGGCTTGCCCTCCGGCGAAATAAAAGCCACCCCATCCAGGTGATATCCTTCTCCATTGGCCTCTTCCACAGTCCCCATAAACAGTTGTCTGTAATTAAACCCGCTGTAATCCTCTGCTGTGGCATAATGAAATAGGAGGGAGACCGTGCCGCCCTTTTCCTTAACAGAGTCTAAATAGACCGCTTCGGCATCATGCTCTGCACAATACTCCTCCACGCGCTGCGCAGCAAGGCTTTCCAGTTCCTCCAAATCATAGTCCTCCTGCTCAAAACTGCCCACAACCTTATGTGTAACATCTCCATCTTTACCGAAAGACACAGAACTCACCTCTGCCTCTTTCTCCTGACTTCCGCAGCCGGCAAGCCCCAGGGCCGCAATCAATAAGAGCGCCGCTCCCCTCACTTTTTTCATAAATTATCCTCTCTGACTCATTCACTTTATCACATACTGCCTTACATTATATTAAAGATTATCCACAATTTCAAGACTTTTAAACGACCTGTCCACGAATCGTGCCCTGTACGTATCAGCAATCTGCTTCAGTTCCTGTAAAACCGGGGGTGTCACCGTAAACGTGTACAGCTTCTCAATTCCGGAACCTGCAATGTAAGAGACCGCGTAGCGGGTGGATTCCTCCCATTTCCCCTCTGCCGGCATGCCCGGAAATTCCCCGTTGATCACCATTGCCTTCATCTCAAATATGTACCGCACAAGCACATTGGACAATCCCTCATGCATCAGTGCGCGAAGAGACTGGTAAAGAAGCTTTAGCATCTCTTTCTCATCGTTGTTTTCTCTCGTATAGTAGTCCATGACTTCCAGAAAATACATGCCGTAGTAGGCACTTTCATAATCTTCCCGCAGCCCCTCAAAATAATTGCTGATAGAGGCGTCCACGATATTATAAGCGCTTTTGCCGGCATATAGTTTGAATACGCCGAAAGAGAAGGGGTTCGTTGCCGCCAGAAGCCTGCTGCTTGGCTTTCTGGAACCTCTGGCAAACGCCGATATCTTCCCCTTCTCCCTCGTCAATAGGACCACTCTTCTATCATATTCGCCAATCGGTTCAGCCTTTATAATCATTCCCGTAATCTCTGTAATCTCCTGCATGAGAATGCTCCTCTGCGTCCTCCTTGTCCGTTCCTTCGTCTCTCACTACGTTCTTATAAGCCAGGAAATCATCAATCTTACCCGTGGCCATAAACTGCTCCCAGTAATTTATCTGCTTCATCTTGATCCCCCTGATTCTTTTTCCCGTTACCAGATTAGGGTTCGCAGATTTACCTTTTTCTATTCTGTTACTTTAGGATCATAGCCAAAATTCTTGAGCAGGAAATCACTGTCACGCCAGTCTTTCTTTACCTTCACCCAGAGCTTTAAGTTAACCTGGCTCTCCACCAGTTCTTCGATATCAGGACGTGCCATGGAACCAATCTTTTTCAACATGCTTCCCTGTTTGCCTATGATGATGCCCTTGTGGGAATCCCGCTCACAGACTATGGTCGCATCTATATCCACAATCCGCTTTCTGTATTTCATCTGCTCGATGGTAACTGCAATGCCGTGGGGGATTTCCTCCTCCAGACATTTAAGCGCTTTCTCCCTGATCAGTTCCGCCACAATCTGCCGCATGGGCTGATCTGTGACGGTGTCTTCGTCATAGAACGGCTCCCCGTAAGGGAGGTATTTCATAATACATTCTATCAGTACTTCCATACCATCCCTTTGCAGGGCTGACACCGGCACGATCTCCGCGAAATCCAATTCCTTTCTATAAGCGTCAATGTAAGTCAGGATCAGTTCTTTCTTCACCGTATCAATTTTATTGATGACCAGAATTACCGGTGTATTGGTTTTCTTCAGCTGCTCAATGATGTGCCTCTCACCTGCGCCGATATAATCACTGGGTTCCACCAGCCACAGAATCACATCCACCTCTGAAAGGGTTCTCTGGGCTACATTCACCATATAATCTCCCAGTTTATTCTTCGCTTTGATAATACCGGGTGTATCCAGGAACACAATCTGCCCTTCCTCGGAAGTATACACTGTCTGGATACGGTTTCTGGTGGTCTGCGGCTTGTTGCTGGTAATGGCAATCTTTTGCCCGATCAGTGTATTCATCAATGTGGACTTTCCCACATTTGGTCTGCCTATCAACGTCGCAAAACCGGCTTTAAACTGTTTATTCTCCATATCTTCCTTTTCCTTCTGTGTTGTTTCTCCTTTTCCTGTATCCCCACTCCAGCTGCGCTTTTGTCTATCCTTTTTGCTCTTCCTGCGGGGCCTTCTCTTCCTGTTCGTCCTCTGACATCGGCTCTGTCTCTTCCTGCCGTGAAAATATCTCCGCTTTCTTTCCGGCCAAGAATCTCATCCCCCCTCTTCTGTCACCTTTTACATGCCAGGATTTCCGTAATTTCCTCAGGACCACAGAAAGTATCTGCCGGATAATCAGCACCGACACAACGATGATAATCGCCCACAAAACGATATAGGGAATATTGATCAGCAATCCAATGAAAAAGTCACCGATTCCCTTACCGATATTTTCCAGACTGTTCACAAAACCATTGCCAATCTTTTCCCAGACAGTAATGTCCTGAGGCGGTGTGTATTTCTTCACTTCACGGATAGAAAGATACACTGTACTGTAATCAATCTTATTATCATAGGTGCGCAGCTGGGACTCCATGCTCTCAATCTGATAGCGCACCTCTGAAAGACGTCCCTCGATGGCAATCAGATCTTCCACTGTCTCAGCCTGCTCTAAAAGCTCAATCAGCCTCTCCTGCTCTGCCACAAGCACCCTCTTGTAGCTGTCCAGATCCACATACTGCAGCGTCACATCCTCCACCCGCTCTGACTGACTCACCACATTGGACTGCTCTCCTACCTGCGCCAGAAAGCTGTCCAGATTCTCCTTAGGGACACGTGCCGTCATGCCGGCGCCCCGGAGTGTCTCCATCCTGCTCTCAACATAATAATTTTCATTATTGTAAATGGATATCTCTTCTATGTAACCGCCAAGCTGTTTCACCTGTTCCTGCAAAGACGGCATCAGGATATCAAACTGTTCCGTCTCCGCACTGATATTAACTGTCTTAATCAGCTTGCGCTCTGTACCGGCCTCAGGCACCGTGGCAGTCTCAGGCTCAACATCATCCCCTTCCTGCGTATAGGACATATCATAAGCCATGCCGGCGCCGCTATCATAGGCCCCCGCCTCAAATGTTTCTTCTGCAGCTGCAGCTTCCTCCACTGCCGCTTTCATGGGGGCCGCCGTTTTCACATTGGCTCCCGTATCATTCATGGTACCGGCAGCAGTGCCGCAGGCAGTGAGAAGCGCTACACACAAAGCCGCCGCACACAGTATCTTCCCGTTTCTTCCAACCAGTTTATTTCTCATAGCAATCTTCCTCCTGAAACCTTCCCCAAACTCACAGACCAGAACAAGCAATCCTGCCGCGCTCCCGCACAATCCTGCGTGATGTTATATCCCACTGATACAGAATCATATCCGCCTTAGTGAAACAGATACTCTATCTTTGTAAACAGCTTCTCCTGCTCTTTGATCTTCTCTTCATTGCCCACCACACAGAGGCACTCATCTTCCATGAAAGCGCGGATATATCCGGCCAGACTGCGTATCGTATCTGCATCTGTGGCGAGCAGTTCATCCCGTTCCCTCTGTACTCGTTCAAAGTCATAGTGTGTCAGATAACCTGCCAGAGAATAATTTCCTTTGGCTGAAGGTGTCAAAGGCATATCCATCTCGCTGATGGCTCCGATGATATACTGGGTCATGGTCCGCTCATCCGCCTCATAGTTTGCAATATAATCCGCTGCCTTCTCATAGGTTTCAATGGTCTTTTCCAGATTGGGATCCCGATAGGAAACAAAATAACTCTCACCGCTTTTGCCAAACTGACACATGCATCCGTAAGCGCCGCCCTTGACGCGCACCTGCGTCCAGAGATACTCATATCCCATCATCACCCGCAGCACTTTCAGCGCCCCCGTATAAGGCAGACCTTTCTTCACAAAATTTCCTGCCCGGCATACATACTGAATCTGCGCCGAAGACATCAGACCTTCATTCTTCCTGACTGGAACAGGATCATATCCTTTGGTGTCAATCGGATCTGTATAAAGAGTTCCTTTCAGACCTTCTATCAATTCCTCTATTCCTGTCAGGCCCTCTTTCTGCGCCGTATAGTCCACCATCAGATTCTCAGGACGGAATATGCACCGTACCACTTTCTGCATATTCGCCACCAGTTCCTCCTTTTTCTGATCGAAGTCCTTCTCCAATCCTTCCAGAATACGATAAAAAGCCATGCCCGAAATATGGTCCATAATCATCGCGGGTTTCGACAAGTAAGATAAAGCCTGCCCTGCCGCCAGGGAATGGCCCGCCGACATCATTTGCGCCTGTTTATCCGAACGGCTCTCCGCCACCAGCTCATAGAGACGTTTTGCATCTGTATAGACTGATTCAGTCAATATTTCCTCTGCCAAAGCAAACGCCTGCGGCAGATTCTCGTATAAAGTCTTTACCTTAAGATCAAACGTGACTTTATACTTTGACATATCCCTCGCATCTGTATAAGTGTTCACCGCCGGTGTAATCCCGCCCGTCTGCAGATGAATCTCACTGTAAAGTTCACTGTAGGAATGTTTCTTCGTATCCACCAGGCCGATCATGGCACGCAGAAGGCCCACATAAGGAAACAGCTCTTCCGGCACCTGCCGAAGATCAAACAAAAACCGCAGATAACCGATGCCGTTGGTAAAGACATCGTGGTAAAGCAGTAAGGTGTCTCCCACCGCTTTCTCCTCGTTGCAGTAGGGTCTTGCTTCCTTCGTCATATCTTCCCTGGTCAGCAGAGGAATCTTCTCAAGATCTTCCTTCGCACTGGGCTCCTCCTGATAACATTTCAGCGCCTCCGTGTCCGCAACAATCCGGGCAATCTCCTGCTGCGTCATGGCCGCCTTCCTTTCCGCCAACGACGCTGCCAGCGCTTTCTCCTTCTGACCGGTAAGTCCCTTTACAGGTTTTACCACCACCACGCTCTTATGAGTATTTTCCAACAGGCATCTGGTGATCATCTCCTCATAGAAGGAAGTATCCAGTTCCCTCCTCAATGCCTTATAGGTATCCGCCAGCTGGAGATACACAAAGGGCTTCTTATCGTCATAAAGCCAGGTCTCGCACATCTGCAGTCCGTACATTAGACCCTTGGGATAAGAACCATAATCTGCCTCCCGATATTTAAATTCATCATGATTCAGCGATGCCTCCAGTGCTTTCTTATCCACACCGCTTTCTGCAAGTTCCCGCAGTTTGCCTTCGATGAGCGAGACAAATTCTTCCGTCTGCGATGCCTCCGCATTCTTCGCTATAATAGAGAAAAACGGCTGCCGCACATCCACTTCAAAGATACAGCTGATATCCGTACCGATTCCGGCATCCAAAAGGGCCTGCTTTACCGGCGCGCCTGGAGCCGAAGCCACCGCATCAATCAATGCCTGGAATCCTATATTCTCTTTCCGGTCCAGATTCTCTCCCAGCGAAACATTGTAGGACAGGTAGGTATTGGAAGCCTCCGATTCACTCTCCATAATGGGATAAGATTTCTCCACCGTCACTGTCTGTTGAAAGGGCTCCTCCACTGCCGGTTCCGAGTCCACCAAAAGGGCATCATATTTTGACAAATATGCCTCGTCAATATACTGTAACTTTTCCGCCATATCCATATTTCCATACAGATAAATATAGCTGTTGGAAGGATGATAATATCTCTGGTGAAAGGCCAGAAATTCTTCGTAGGTCAGTTCCGGAATCACATCAGGATCTCCGCCTGATTCCACACCGTAAGAAGTATGCGGATAAAGGGAGTTCATAATCTCTCTGTAAAGCACATCATCCGGCGAGGAGAAAGCGCCTTTCATCTCATTATAGACCACCCCATTGATGGTCAGATCATCTTCCGCAGATTCCAGTTCATAATGCCAGCCTTCCTGTTTGAAAATCTTTTCCTCATGATAGATGTTGGGATGGAACACCGCATCCAGATACACATCCATCAGATTCTGGAAATCCTTGTCATTACAGCTTGCCACCGGATACACCGTCTTATCCGGATAGGTCATGGCATTTAAGAACGTGTTAAGAGATCCCTTGGCCAATTCAATAAAAGGATCCTTCACCGGAAACTTATCCGAACCGCATAACACGGTGTGCTCAATAATATGCGCCACACCGGTACTGTCTTTGGGCGGTGTGCGAAAACCGATATAGAAAACCTTATTATCATCATCATTTGATAAAAGCGCCACACGTGCACCTGTTTTATTGTGTTTCAACAGATAACCCTGTGAGTTAATCTCTTCGATATTGCATTGCATGAGGACTGTATAGGCCTCTGACTGTTCTAACTTCATTCCCTGAAACTCCTTTCAAACTTGCCTTCCAAATACTTCTTGACGAAATTTCCACTGCCCAGAGTCTAAGAAATACTTTTCACATTTCTCTTAGTATACCACTCCTGCTAAAATTTAGTAAAGCGAAATAAACAATTGGACCATCCTCTTGCGAGAGCTGCTTGACAGACTCAAAGCTGCACAAGTATTTCGTATTATCAATTATAAAAGGACAGGCAAAAACCGTTTTGCGCTTTTCGCCTGTCCAGTGTAAAAGGGGAATTTTACGTTGTAAGTTTACCAGAAAAATTTGTCAAACACAAGAACATTTTGTTGAATTTTTGTGTAATTCATCGCGCAAACTGACAGAACATGCTTATACACTGAATGCCATCAACGCCAGTTTGGATAAGATCAATTCCTGCACCACCACGCCTGCCGCTTTTTTCTGCGCAAGGTTCATCGACACAAACTCCTCTAACTTCATGATCTCACTCTGATAACCCGCTTTCTTTTTACCCCCGAATCCCTTCTTCTCTTTCAGTATGCTTATCTTCACCTTCGCTTTAAGCTGTCTGTAGGTTCTGTAAGAAAACTGATCGTCTGTCATATAATATAACTGACTCTCCAAAGTGGTCTCCGAATCCGTATCCTTAAAAATATAATGTTCCACAATGCTTTTATATTTAAAGTTAACCATCTCATCCTGCAGAATCTCCGCATAACTTAATTTAGCGCCCAGGTAGACAGAACCCGTATCCTGCATAAAATATTTAAAATCTCTGTTTGTCCCTTCCACGAATCCACCGCCTTTATCTATGATGTGACACCGATTGCAATCGCTTCAATCTTATCCCCGCTCATGCGGATGGCATCCTCTATGGCCTTTCTGCTAAGACCCGACTCTGCCATCAGTTCCTCCACCGTCACCTTTCTGCGAAGTTCTTCATACAGCGCATTCGCCGCATCTGCCACTTTATTGACCTTCTCGGCGATACTCTGATCCTTTCTGGACTCCTCGGCATAATCCGCGATATATTCCTCCATGGCATCCATGATGAGTCTGGCAAGCATCCCCTGTGCCTCTGAAGCATGTTCCAATGCCCCAAGCATCGTCACACCCAAGGAGAGTGCCGCATTTCCCTCCCCAATCAGATCTTCCAGATATACCCCTTGTCCGGCATAGAGTTTGGCAATCTCCACAACCTCAGAAAGGAAAATCTCTGTCAGGCGTCTGACCCCTTCTCTATCTCCCGCCATGGCCGAGAGCGTCACTGCTTCCCGCTCCCCTTCAGACACCTCTGCAAACGCCTTGAGCGATTCCAGGTAAGAGGCAAGATAATCCTTCTCCTCATCCAGCAGATACTCCTCATAATCCACCGGCTCCCCGATGCCAATCTTTTTCTGTCTCAAATATTGATATACCATATCCATCTGCTCCGCCGAGAGCGCAAGAGGTGCAAATGCCTCCTCCACCTCTGCCTGAGATATGCAGTTATTCTGTATTTTAGCCTTTTGTCTGACTTCTTCTAATGTTCTGGCAAACCGGATTTCCCTGTCCATCTGAAATTCCTTTTCTTTCTTTATATATTCAGCACTTTGTCAGCTTCTCTTAATATGCGTATGGGTATACAGATGCTCCTCACAGTACTCATAATTGCCATCGCACTTAGAACAGAATCGAAACTGCATCTGCGGGCTGTCCACTTCTGTCCTGCCGCAGATTGCACACTTGTGCTTGGTAATCCCGGTATTTCTTCTCACATCCCTCTTAAATTCCTGCCGCCTGTGAATCTGTTTGGGATTTAAGTGCATCATATTCCTGGATGTCAGGAAGAAGACCAGGAAATTGAGAAGGGATGCTGCTATGGCAAACTTGTAAAACACACTGCTTCCCAGAAACTCGAAGGCCAGCATAATGCCGTAGATAATCCCCAGCCACTTAACTTTAATCGGAATCAGGAACATCAAAAGTACCTGTGCTTCCGGGAACGTCGCCGCATATGCCAGGAAAATAGACATATTGATATAATAAGTGCTGAAGACAAGCGAAATATACGTAAAAAATATTTCCGGTGTACTCTGCGCAACCACGTCAGCCTGGAACAGATAACAATATCCCATCAGCAGGAAACTGCCCAGAACGGTAAATAGCATACCCTGAAACAAATACACATTATACCGGTATGTTCCCCAGGTACGTTCCAGGGAAGTACCGATAGAACAATAAAAATACAGCATAATCAATGTCAGGAACAGCCCGCCGCTGCCTGGCGGCGGAATCAGTATCCAGGTGACAAGCCGCCATACCTGCCCATGTAAGATTGCATAAGGATTCAATGTCAGAAACGATAGCAAGGTATTACTCCTGTCCATCAGCTGCAGCAGATAACCCACACCGTAGCAAAACACCAGTATAAAAGACAGATTTTGAATGGCATATTTCCCAAATTTTCGCTCAAAAGAACTCATAACAAACACACTCCTACTGTTTGATTCTTGATATTTCCCGCCATCTGCTTTCTTCGTATCCGGCGGGCATGTATTTTCCCCGATAAAACTGAATACATTTTATCATCCCTCTTTTTAAAAGTAAACGGCATGGCCTATAAATTCAGATAAGTCATAAAAATTTAATAAATGTCATCCCAAAACTTCATTTTTTTCTAAGAATTGGACAATTGCATTTTGACAATCTGTGTCGTATAATGACAGGGTATGCCAAATCACATAATAAATAGGAAAAGAAACGTTACATTTAAGCAAAATCTATCAAATTTTAAAGGAGTGATACAAGAAATGAGTGATATGCAATATACGCTTGGCATTGACATCGGTTCTACCACAGTCAAGATCGCCATTCTGGATAACAGGCATCAGATACTCTTTTCCGACTATCAAAGACACTTTGCCAACATAAAGGAGACCCTCTCCAACCTGCTTTCCAAAGCTTACGACAAACTGGGCAATCTGACCGTACATCCCATGATTACCGGATCCGGCGGCCTCACCCTGGCTAACCACTTACAGGTTCCCTTCGTTCAGGAAGTGATTGCCGTATCAACCTCCCTGCAGACCTTCGCACCTGTGACAGATGTTGCCATAGAGCTTGGCGGTGAAGATGCCAAGATCATCTATTTCGAGGGCGGCAATGTAGAACAGCGCATGAACGGCATCTGTGCCGGCGGTACAGGCTCTTTTATCGACCAGATGGCGTCTCTCTTACAGACTGATGCCATGGGCCTTAATACCTATGCCAGAAATTACAACTCCCTCTATACAATCGCAGCCAGATGCGGCGTATTCGCCAAATCCGACATACAACCCCTGATCAACGAAGGCGCCACCAAAGAGGACTTATCCGCATCTATCTTTCAGGCTGTTGTCAACCAGACCATCAGCGGACTTGCCTGCGGCAAACCGATCCGGGGGCATGTGGCTTTTCTGGGCGGCCCGCTGCATTTCCTGTCAGAGTTAAAGCAGTCCTTTATACGGACGCTGAAACTGGATGATGAACATATCATCGACCTGGATAATTCCCATCTCTTCGCTGCCATTGGTTCTGCTTTAAACGCCAAGGAAGAGACATTCTATACGATGGAACAAATGACAGAGAAACTCTCTGCCGACATCAAAATGGACTTCGAGGTAGAGCGAATGGAACCTCTGTTTGCCTCCCGGAAAGAGTATAACGCTTTCTGCGAAAGGCACAACACCCACCATGTGACCACAGGAGATTTATCTTCCTATGAGGGTAATTGTTTCCTGGGAATCGACGCCGGTTCCACCACCACCAAAGTTGCCCTCGTGGGGGACGATGGTTCTTTGCTCTATTCTTTTTACAGCAGCAATGATGGCAGCCCCTTAAAGACCGCCATCCGCTCTCTCAAGGAAATCTACCATCTGCTTCCGCCAGGCGTTAAAATTGTCCGTTCCTGTTCCACCGGGTATGGCGAAGCGTTAATGAAAGCCGCCTTCTTACTGGATGACGGGGAAGTGGAGACGGTAGCGCACTACAATGCCGCCGCCTTCTTTAATCCTGCTGTGGACTGTATTCTGGATATCGGCGGTCAGGACATGAAATGTATCAAGATTAAGAACCAGACCGTGGACAGCGTGCAGCTCAATGAAGCCTGCTCTTCTGGCTGCGGTTCCTTTATCGAAACCTTCGCCAAATCCTTAAATTACGGCGTGGAAGAATTTGCACAGACTGCATTGTTCGCAGAGCATCCCATAGACCTGGGTACCCGCTGTACGGTTTTCATGAATTCCAAGGTCAAGCAGGCCCAGAAAGAAGGCGCATCTGTCTCGGATATATCCGCAGGACTTGCCTACTCTGTTATTAAAAATGCACTGTTTAAAGTCATTAAAGTTTCCGATGCTTCGGAACTTGGTCATCATATCGTAGTCCAGGGCGGCACCTTTTACAACGATGCGGTCCTTAGGAGTTTTGAAAAAATTGCTGACTGTGAAGCCATCCGCCCGGATATTGCGGGCATTATGGGTGCCTTTGGCGCCGCTCTGATTGCCAGAGAGCGTTATGAAGAAGGGTATGCCACTTCCATGCTGAATCTGGATCAGATTACCAATCTGCAGTTTGAAACCAGCATGGCCAAGTGTAAGGGATGTACAAACAATTGCCGTCTTACAATCAACAAATTTACCGGCGGACGTCAATATATTTCCGGAAACCGCTGTGAACGGGGTCTGGGAAAAACGAAGAAAGATAACGGCATCCCCAACCTTTACGATTATAAACTGAAAAGACTCTTTTCCTACGAACCATTGCCTGCAAATGAGGCCAAACGCGGTACTGTAGGCATCCCCAGAGTCTTAAATATGTATGAAAACTATCCTTTCTGGTTTACCTTCTTTACCAGGCTGGGCTATCGGGTAATCCTCTCTCCCATCTCAAACCGTAAGATATATGAGCTGGGCATCGAGTCCATTCCCAGTGAGTCAGAATGTTATCCGGCCAAACTCGCCCATGGACATATCTCCTGGCTGATCAACCAGAAAGTAGATTTTATTTTCTATCCTGCTCTTTTTTATGAGCGGGATGAGTTCCATGAGGCAAACAATCACTATAATTGTCCTATAGTCACCTCATACTCTGAAAATATTAAGAACAACGTGGAAGAAATCGGACGGGGCGAAGTCCTTTTCCGCAATCCTTTCATGTCCTTTCAAAGCCTGCACACTGTCACTTCTGCCCTGACAAAAGAATTTCAGGACCTGCCTGTCACAGAAGTGATGAACGCTGCTGAAGCTGCCTGGGCAGAACTGGCAGCCTCCCGTCAGGATATGCGCGCAAAGGGAGAAGAGGTTCTGCACTATATGGATACCAATCACATCCGTGGAATCGTATTGGCCGGGCGTCCCTACCATATTGACCCGGAGATCAATCACGGCATTCCCGAACTGATCACTTCCTACGATATTGCCGTACTCACGGAGGATTCTGTGTCCCATCTGGCACAGCCGGAGCGGCCATTGATCGTCTCCGACCAGTGGATGTATCATTCCAGGCTTTATGCGGCGGCAAGCTATGTCAAGACCCGGGACGACCTGGATTTGATACAGCTGAATTCCTTTGGCTGCGGCTTGGATGCCGTCACTACAGACCAGGTGAATGACATCCTCTCCGGCTCCGATAAGATTTATACCTGTTTAAAGATTGACGAAGTCAACAATCTGGGGGCGGCAAGAATCCGTATCCGCTCTCTTCTCTCTGCCATTAAAGTCAGAGAACAAAAACAGAGTGAACGCGTCATCCGCTCCAGTGCGATCACCAAAGTACCCTTTACGGAGGAAATGCGGAAGGATTACACGATTCTGTGTCCCCAGATGTCTCCCATTCACTTTGAAATCATCGAGGCAGCATTCAAGGCCTGCGGTTATCACTTCGAAGTGCTGGGCAATGCCAATCGTCATGCCGTGGATGTGGGCTTAAAATATGTAAACAATGATGCCTGCTATCCTTCCCTGATCGTAGTGGGACAGATTATGGATGCTCTGCTATCCGGCAGCTATAATCTCGACAAAGTAGCCATTATCATGACTCAGACAGGCGGCGGCTGCCGTGCCACCAACTATGTTGGTTTTATCAGACGCGCCCTGGAAAAGGCCGGCATGGCACAAATTCCTGTTATTTCCTTGAATCTCGCCGGTATCGAGAGCAATCCCGGCTTTCACTTAAACGGGGAACTGCTGATGCGGGCTGCCTATGGCGCCCTGTTCGGGGATATTTTCATGCGCTGTGTCTACCGTATGCGCCCCTATGAACTGGAACCCGGCTCCGTAGATGCCCTGCATGCCAAATGGGCCAAACGATGCTGTCAGTTCGTTTCACGCAAACATCTGCATTACTTTACATTCCGAAAAATGTGCCGGCAGATCATACAGGATTTCGATGCCATCCCTATCGATGAAAACCTGCGCAAACCCCGGGTAGGTATCGTGGGAGAAATCCTCGTGAAGTTTGCTCCCGCCGCCAACAACCATCTGGTAGAGCTTTTAGAAGCGGAAGGCGCCGAGGCTGTGGTGCCGGATCTTCTGGACTTCATGCTCTACTGCTTCTATAACCAGATTTATAAAGCAGAATATCTGGGTACCTCAAGGAAAGCAGCCTTCCTTTCCAGACTGGGTATCTGGGCTCTTGAGAGACTACGGGGACAGGCCGCAAAGAGCTTTAAAAAGAGCAGACACTTTACACCGCCTGTCAGCATCTATACGCTTGTGGACTATGCAAGCCCTATCGTCAATATCGGCAACCAGACTGGCGAGGGATGGTTCCTGACCGGGGAAATGGTGGAACTGATTCACAGCGGCGTTAACAATATCGTCTGTACGCAGCCCTTCGGCTGTCTGCCTAACCATGTGGTGGGCAAAGGCGTTATCAAAGCGCTTCGTTCCCGGTTTCCTGACTCCAACATCGTAGCCATTGACTACGATCCCGGCGCCAGCGAAGTCAACCAGTTAAATCGGATTAAACTGATGCTGTCCACTGCACAAAAGAACCTGAAAAAAGAAAAAGACACTTAAAAAGTGTCAGCAAAACCCCGGCATCTTAATAGCATGCCGGGGTATCTTAATTTCCGCTATGTTCGCAGGATGCCCGCTGAAAAACTTCCTCCTGTCACATTTGCTTTCTCACCACCAGATATTCATTGTCCAGTTGATAGAAGGAACACTGGAAATTACCTCCACTTAAAAAATGGCTCATATCATCTTCATCCAGGTCTATCATACAGACATAGCACTCATACTCTTCATCATACTGATAATTACTGCATGTGTCACACATGCTCACAGGCCGTTTCCCCCTTTAATAAAATGTCTTATCCACCTTGCGGTTGACAAAGCGGATCTTTCCCTTTATCTCCTCCGCAAGATCCTGAATCGCCTCATCCGCAGCTTCCTTCTGAAGCTGATTCACGCAAAACACACAAGCGCCAAATTTATCATTGGAAAATAATTTTGGCTTTTCCCACTTGACAAAATAGGATACCCTGTGTTTTAAAAGAACTTTCTCAATTTTTTCTTTCGTGGCCATATCCGTAACCTGGCACCACTCCAGCTCATTGTGTACTTTCACTTTCTGATATGCTGTTTCCATAATACACTCAATCCCCTTTTAGAAAACCTCTTTATCATATACGTAATCTGCTATTTCGAAAAATATGGTGAGCAGACTGTATATTCCATATAAATTATAAAGCAAATTGTCAGATTATGCAATTCCTTTTCTGCGGCCCAGAAAACACCTCTGTATCCCGGAAATGGATGATTGAGAGAATATTGCACATTTTGACATAATACTTATTCTCCATCAAAAATGCACCGCCCTGACAGGCGGTGCACATCCCCACACTTAAAATAATACTATATGCTGTTTATTTTGCTTCAATAAAAGCCAAATGCCCGTTAGAGGTAATCTCAACCACTACATGATTATCAGAAACCTCTGTAGGAACTGCAACCCAGTTCTCATCATTAACGTTCGCATATACTGTGATTGCCTGACCAGCCTTCACGCCAGGTGCATAGAATGTCACCTTAGCGGTGCCATAGCCGGCATGTGTGTGTACATTTACAACCGTGAGAAGAGAACCTTTCCCCTGAGACAAGTCTTTCGCGGAATAAACTCTCTTAAGATCCGGCTTAATCAAATCAAAAGTGATGCCTGAAGCAAATTCGCCGTCAAGGACTGCACCCTGGCCCACCGCCAGATCCTGAACCATCTCACCATCCATATCCCAGATGTCGATTACAGCATTGTTCATGTGCTCGCCAATGACCTTATCCTCTTCGATGGCCAATACTGTCTCTTCGGGAATACCAATATAAGAATCATCCTCAAGATATACTGCTACAGGCGCACCTACTTCTTTTGCCATAACGGGGGTAGAAAAGATCATAGCACCTGCAAGTGCTAAAATAATTGCTTTTTTCATGTCCAATTTCCTCCTGAATTTTGTCATGTTCTTGTTGTTAAGTGTGGTGATTTTCTTCGTAAAGGGGGATAATTTACCCCCCCCCCCACGAAAAATAATATAACATTTTCTTCCAATCACGTCAACCTTCAGACAAGTTTTAAATTTAGGATATTATAGTGATATTCTGGGCAATATGCTGCTTGTTTGCATTAATGTCCCCACAGCTTGCACTACTTGCGTGTTTATGATATATTCAATATGTTATTATTTACAGATTAATAAAAAATATCATGTATCATCAGAAAGTTGAGGTTCCTATATATGCCTATTAAAGTCGCAGACTCTTTACCTGCAACTACAATCCTTGAAAATGAAAATATATTTGTCATGACAGAATTTCGCGCCATGCACCAGGATATCCGTCCTCTTAATGTGCTCATATTAAATCTGATGCCCACCAAAGAAGTTACGGAAACACAGCTTCTGCGCAAACTCTCCAACACACCTTTACAGGTAAATGTAGAATTTTTGCAGACAGCCAGCTACACACCGCAGCATACAGACTCGAATCATATGGAGGCTTTCTATACCACTTTTGACCAAATCAAAGACCGGAATTTTGACGGCATGATTATCACCGGAGCTCCTCTTGATTATGTTCGTTTTGAAAAAGTAGATTATTGGGATGAAATCTGTACCATCATGGAGTGGGGCAAAAAGCATGTGCACTGCACCCTGCATCTTTGCTGGGGCGCCTTTGCCGCCCTGTATTATTTCTATGGTCTGGAGAGAGATGACCTTCCGGAAAAGCTCTCCGGCGTATACGCTCATAAAATCGTCAAAAGAACTTCTCCTCTGTTCCGGGGCTTTGATGATGTTTTCTATGCGCCGCAGTCTCGTGCCATGGGCATTGAAGCGTCACAGATAGCTTCTGTGCCGGACTTGGAACTGATGGCAGTTTCCGATGAAGCAGGCGTCACAATTGTTAAAACCACCGACAGCAGGCATTTCTTCGTTACCTGTCATCCGGAATATGACTCGGATACACTGGCGCAGGAATATTTCCGGGATATGAATAAAGGCATGAACCCTAAAGTTCCTGCCAATTATTTCCCGGATGATGATCCCGCGAAAGCGCCCATCGTCAACTGGCGCTCTGCCGGGCAGCTTCTGTATTCCAACTGGCTTAATTATTACGTGTACCAGACCACGCCTTATGATCTTCGGAATATTTAATCAGACAACATATGCCTGATTTCGTCACACTTTTTATAAACCAACGAATACCAAGCTTTCTCAGGCATCTTTCATTTCATAAAAATCCGGATAGGATAATAATGATTATTCTATCCGGATTTTTTAAATTACATTGTTAAATATTCTTTTAAAAATTCTTCTTCCGACACAATCCGTACTCCCAGCTCTTTCGCCTTTTTATTTTTAGAAGACTGAGAAGCGGTGTCGTTATTGACCAGACAGGTGGTTTTTCCGGTCACACTGCCTGTCACTTTGCCGCCCTTTCTCTCAATCTCCTCTTTCAGCAGATTACGGTTCTCAAAATGATGCAGGCTCCCTGTTATCACAAAGCTCATGCCTGCAAGAGTCTGTGCGCCCTCCTCTATCACTTCCACGGCGATGTTTAATTCCGGCAAAAGGCGCTCTAACTGCTCCCTGTTCTTCTCCTCGTCAAAGAAAGCCCGGACACTCAGGGCTATCACTTCCCCTATGCCGTCAATCTCTGCCAGTTCTTCTGCGGAAGCATTGCGAAGCCTTGCAAGGTCAAACTGAAAATATCTGCACAGCATTTTCGCGTTAGCCACACCAATATTCTCGATTCCCAATCCGTAAATCAATCTGGGTAAAGTGGTATTTCGTGCCCTTTCCAGACTCTCCTGAAGGTTTCTATAAGACTTTTCCCCAAATCCCTCCATCTGTGTGATTTCCTCTTCATAACGGGAAAGCTTGAATAAATCAGCAAATTCATGCAAAAATCCGCTGGCCAGAAATTTCTCCAAAGTAGACTCCGATAATCCATCCACATTTAGCGCATCCCGGCTCACAAAGAGCGTAAATGCCTTGATTTTCTTTGCATCGCAGTCCGGATTGAGACAATAAAGAGACTGTACCTCATTTACCTGCTTGATCTGGGTGGGCTGGCCACAGACCGGACACCGGTCCGGAATCTCCAGATTGTCACTTCCCGTCAGATTCTCTGCTATCTGGGGGATGATCATATTGGCTTTATAAACTGTAATCCGATCTCCGATTCCCAGCTTAAGGCCGCGCAGGATACTGATATTGTGTACCGAGGCACGGCTTACCGTGGTGCCTTCCAGTTCCACCGGTTCAAAGATAGCCACAGGATTAATCAGTCCTGTCCGGCTGGCGCTCCACTCAATCTCCTGCAACGTAGTCTCCCGCAGTTCGTCCGCCCACTTAAAAGCAATGGAATCTCTGGGGAACTTTGCTGTCCGCCCAAGGGAGCGTCCATATGCCATATCTTCATAGGTCAACACCAAACCATCTGAGGGAATATCATAATCATTAATCTTCTGTTCAAAGTAATTGACAGCCTCCAGAATGGTATCCTGATCCACCAGACGGTATTCTACCACATCAAAGCCCTGTTCTTTTAAAAACAAAAACTGCGCTTCCCTGGAGTCCTGAAAATCCACGCCTTCCGCCTTCACCATATGAAATGCGTAAAAGCGGACATTCCTGTTCGCTGTAATTTCATTATTCAGCTGTCTGACACTTCCGCTGCAAAGATTCCTTGGATTCTTATACTTTGCATCCACATCTGCAATCTCACTGTTAATCTTTGCAAAATCACTGTACGAAATAACCGCTTCTCCCCGCAAAATCAACTCACCCTGACAGGGAATCGAGACCGGCAGATTACAAAATACCCTGGCATTATTGGTAATGACTTCACCAACCTCGCCGTTTCCTCTTGTGACTGCCTTTACCAGTCTGCCATTGCTGTAGGTCAGCACAATCGTAAGACCATCCAGTTTCCAGGAAAGAATCCCCTGCTTCCCGTTCAGCCAGCTTTGCAGTTCTTCCCTGCTCTTGGTCTTGGCAAGGGACAGCATGGGTGCTTCATGCCGTTCTTTAGGCAGTTCATCCACAGCCTCATAACCTACTTTAACAGTGGGACTGTTTGTCAGTACTACACCTGTTATTTTCTCTAATTCTACAAGTTCATCATAGAGTCTGTCGTACTCGTAATTAGGCATAACCTCCCTATCCTGCGCATAGTAGGCTTTGGACGCCTCATTCAGCATGGATACCAGCTGCCGCATTCGTTCCATAAATTTTTCTTCCATCACGCTAACTCCTTGATTCCTCTCCCGGAAGCACCAACCCAATCACCTGTTATATTTTAAACATTTTCCACATATAAGCCGCACTCCTTATAAAGTGCGGCTCTCTCTGTATCTGTAATTTCCCGGTATTCTCCAGGTCTTAACTCTCCAAGCTCCACATTAATAACACGCGTTCTTTTCAAGCCAATCACTCTGTATCCCTGCATCTGACACATACGGCGAATCTGCCTGTTCAACCCCTGCGTCAATATCATCCGCAGGGTCTTCGGCCCCATCAACTCTATCTCACAGGGTCTGGTAGTGACTTTAAGCTCTTCCAGATACACCCCTCTTCTCATGTTCTCCAAGGCTTCTTCCTTCCACGGTTTGTCCGATTTCACAATATATTCTTTCTGGTGTCCATTGCTGCCACGCATCATTGCTTCAATCAATCCGCCGTCATTGGTCATCAGAAGAAGTCCCTCGGAATCCCGATCCAACCTTCCCGCATAAGTCACTCGGACAGGATATTTCAATTCCTGTGTGACAATCTTTCCGGCATGTGCATCACGCTCCGTACAGGTAACACCGACTGGTTTATAATACGCAAGCACCACTTTTCTATTTTGGTCGTGTATCCTTTTACCCCGCACGAAAATCTGCTCACGGCCTGTCACTTTGATGCCGGGGCTGGCCTTTTGGCCATCTACCGTCACCACGCCCTGTTCAATCAGCTTATCTGCGTCCCTTCTGGAACAGATTCCGCAGGCCGCCAGATATCTGTTTAATCGCATTTCCTCCATCACTCAGCACCCTCATTCGTGATTGCTGTAACACCTGTTCCCGAATCCTCTGCACTGCCTGTCGTGTTGAGCATATTTCCCTGGTCTTCACCGCCCATTGCAGGCGCAGTCTTGGAATCCGGTCTCTCAACCCCATGCTCCAGAAGGAACTGCCGCCACTTATCGTAATGCTGTGCATAGAGATGTACGCCGTCAAAAGTCATCTCCGACTGCAGAAATCCCTCGCTGTCCGTAAAGAGAGGATTACTGTCCAGATAGAAAATATCTGTTCCGTTGGCAAGTCTCGCACTGGCCACATTTTTATCATTGACATTAATATTATTAAATTCTGTCTCCATATTATTCTTCTCTCGGCTCACATGAAGATTGGCCATGATAAAAATAAGGGCTTCGGGCTGCCATGCCCTAATCTGCTGCACTACCGACAGATACTCCTGCATATACATGGATGTATTGCCATAACCAAGCTCATTCATTCCCAGCATGATGTAAATCTTTCCATACTGCCTTTCCTGCAATACCCTTTTAAGATCCACCTTCTGACCTGTACCTTGCTCGGTCACACCTTCATCTTTCAACAGCTTGAAAATAGTCATGCCATTGTCACAGAAAAAGTCTGCACCATCCAGCCCGACATAATCATAAATGCCCAGCGTACGGGAGTCTCCCAGGAAAGCAGCATCATTAAAATAACTATCGTTTGCCAAGGTGTAGGGATACTCTGTAGTCAATGCAATTTTTCCTGCATCCGAATAATATCTGGAATCTGTCTCCAAAGGCTCATAAGGGAGAAATCTCGTGACACCTTTTACCATTTCTTCCTGTTTTTCCTGCATTTCTTCTGTTTCTGTATCAACATGCAGATTATTATTTTCTTCTATAGTGTTATTCTCTTCCCTGCGTTCTCCTGCATTTTCCTGCACATCCTGCATCGTTTCCGAAATTTCATTCTGGATTTGTGCCACTGTTTCCCCGGTACTTGGCATCTCCTCCAATGTCACCGGCGGCTCTCCCGGAGTCTGGTTTTCCTCCGCTCTGACAATATCACCCACCACAGAAACTGTTCGTTCTGCCGATAGGTTGTTATCAAATACGCGAATCCCTATTTCATCAAAACAAAGCATGGCTATCAAAGAAGACGCCATAACCAAAATCAGGTAGGGACAATTATACATGTTTTCCAACCATTTTTTTATCTTTCTTTCGCTCATTTCAAACCTCTATTCATAAAACACCCACACTCTAAAATCTGAAATATAAAAACGGATTATTACTGCCAACCACGATCTCATAGACCGACCACCAAAACATAACCAGCAAAAATATAATCATAAACCATCTGTCTTTCCATTTATGATACCACTTTCTGGGAAAAGATGTTATAAAAAAAACACATGCTATCAATAAAATACCATACTGCTTCAAATATCTGGCAAGCTGTTCCGTGCCCACCAGTACTCTGTCTGCATGTATTCCCACCATATTACCAAGATAAGCTGCAAGCTGCCGTATATCCGCAATGGCAAAAATCACCCAGGTCGCAGGAATCAGCAGGAGTGTATAAATGTGTCCCAACACCCTGGACCGTTCCATCCATTTGCCATAGGTCTTCTTTTCCAGAGAGATCATCAGGAAAAACCCAAGTCCCCACAGCAAAAAATTCCAGTCAGCGCCATGCCACAGACCGGTCAGCGCCCAGACTGCAAAAAGATTGCAGATCGTCCTAGCACTTCCTTTTCGATTGCCGCCAAGAGGAATATAAATATAATCCCTGAACCAGCTTCCCAGCGTAATATGCCATCTTCTCCAGAACTCTGCCAGGGAACGGGACATATATGGATCATCAAAGTTGCGCGGCATACGAAATCCCAGCATCTTCCCAAGGCCCATGGCCATCACAGAATATCCCCAGAAATCAAAATAAATCTGAAAGGAATAAGCGATAGCTCCCAGCCATGCCACAGAAACATGCAGATTCCCCGGCCCTGCTGTCATAATGGTATTCCAGAGCGTACCAATCTGGTTAGCCAGAAGTACCTTTAAAGCCAGTCCGGCAGCAAACATTTTCAGGCCGTTTTCCAAATCCCTGACCCTGATCCTGCGCTCTGCCAGCCGCTCGGAAACCTCTCCGTAGCGCACGATGGGACCCACAATCAACTGTGGAAACATGCAAATATAAGTGGCATACGCAACAAAGCCTGTTCTCTCGGAAACCTTACCGCTATAACAGTCCATCTGATAAGATACCATCTGAAAGGTATAGAAGCTGATGCCAAGCGGCAGTGCTAAAGCCAAAAACGGCACCAACCGTTTTCCCGCAAGTCCATTTACATTCTCGGCCACAAAGTCCCAATATTTAAACACAAACAAAATGCCAAAATCAAATACCATGGACAAAATAAGGGCCCGTTTCCGCCGCCTCTTTGCTCTTTTCTTCCGGTTATTCTGGGGAGACTTGGGCTCCCAGAACATATACCTGCTCAGGGCAAAGTTTACCACAACGGAAAAAACAAGTAGCAGAACAAAATACGGTTCCCCCACTCCATAAAAGATAAGACTCCCCGCCAAAAGCATGATATTACGATATTTGGCAGGTATCATCAGATATACTATCATGAAAATCGGCAGAAACCGAAATAAAAATCCCACACTGGAAAATAACATTAATATAGAACTCTCCCACACAAATTAGGGCGGTTTTTCTTATGTACAGACCCTATATTTAGTATATTCCAGGTAAAATGATTTGACAAGGCCAAAATTGTTTTTCCTGAAATATCCGCCGGGAAATCTGCCCCCTTATCTGCTTTTTCGAAGCCCCTTTGGATAATGGTTTTTCATCTGTCCGCCGGAGGCCTTTCCAAACCCAAGCGAATACCCCTCGTAAGTGAGAAGCGTCCATCCCCGCTCTTCCAGACAGGGGATGCTTTCTCCGTGAAGATACCTTTCCGCCTCTTCTTTTGTGAGTTCTCTCACCCGGTCTGTGTCTTCCCTGTCAAGGGAAAGCGCCAGCGCGTGAGCGGGTTCAAAGCGGTTCTTTCTGTCTGCAAGAAGGCATAGTCCCGGTCTTAAAACCTTAAGACCTTCCATGGATATCATCTCTTCCGGCGCCAGATACAGCCATTCTCCAAATCTTATGAGCATACCGCTCTGCCGTGCCATCCATGCCGATGATATTCCCAGTTTAGTCAGAAGAAATTCTTCTGCTGCTTCCCGCATCTTCCTGTCATCTGTCCGCTCTTTGTTATTCTTCCTGTCCTTGCTTCGTCCTTTCGCAGATTCCTGCACCGTCTGCTGTACCGGCGCTCCCTTCCTGCGAAGTCTTGCGATGTAATGTCCCTCTCCCTTCAATTCATGGGGCCAGAGACGCATCGTATGTGCAATCCCGAAAGCCGCATTTGATATCCATTCCGGCCTTCCCTTTGAGAAAAAGCTGTCACAGGGAACTTCTTCTATCGTAAAGTCATCATGCTCATGTACAAAGGCACTGACCACGCCTTCGTTCTCCTCCGGGGCAAAAGTACAGGTAGAGTAAACCAGTATACCGCCCGGCTTTAACATTTTAGCCGCCTCTTCCAAGACGCCCAGCTGTCTGTCGGCACACATCTGTACATGGTCCGCAGACCACTCCTTTCGTGCCGCCTCCTCTTTGCGGAACATTCCCTCTCCCGAACAGGGTGCATCCACCAAGATCCGATCAAAAAAGGCCGGGAAAAATGACGAAAGCCGCTCTGGTCTCTCGCTGCACACCACACAGTTAGGAATCCCCATTCTCTCCACATTCTGAGACAGGATTTTCGCCCGCTCCGGTACAATCTCATTGGCCACCAGAAGACCCCTTCTGTCCATTCTGCCTGCAATCTGTGTACTCTTACCGCCAGGAGCCGCACACAAATCCAGTATCCGTTCTTCCGGACGGGGGTCTAACAGTTCCACAACGGCCATGGCGGAGGGTTCCTGAATATAATATGCTCCTGCTTCATGCAGCACATGCCGTCCCGGCTGCTGCGATCCCTGATAATAAAATCCTTCCGCTGCCCAGGATACCTTATCAAGATCAAAGGGTATCCTTTCCACAAATGTCTCAGCCGTGTCCTTTAATGGATTATACCGCAGTCCATAATACCGCTCTTTCTCATAACTGGAAAGAAAAGCACTGTACTCCTCCTCTAAAAGCCGTTCCATCCGCTCACAGAATATCTGCGGTAGTTCTATCCGTTCCATCATTTCTTTCCTCATTTCCGCACTGCCATTGTCCCCTCGGCATGGAGACAAAGCTTGTCATTGGTTAACCTCTATCATCATTCTATGCATAACATGTCTCATATAGTATCATAAATTTTCCAGCTCCTTTCTGTCAAACGGTTTATCAGTCTATTGACACATCTTCTGTTCCGATTCATGCAGTCATCATATCATAAATCTTACAGTTACTGGTCTGATATTTGGTACTAATATTTTTCTTGCTATAGCAGAATCATATTACATATACACTCTGCACTCTATATCTCATATTGCATATATACTCTGTACTCTATATAATGAAACTATCACAAAACGGTTTCCTGTACAAATGCAAAAGCATTCCGTATCGGCTTGTTCGCAACAAAAACCAAGAAGGAGAACACACTATGCCACGAAAAGACAGCCGCAACACCAAAGGACGAATCATCGAATCCGCCTGGGAACTGTTCTATGAGCAGGGTTATGAAAATACAACGATAGACGATATCGTGGAACACTCAGAAACCTCCAAGGGTTCCTTTTATCATTATTTTGACAGCAAAGACGGCCTTCTCTCCTCTCTCTCCTACCTCTTTGACAAAAAGTACGAAGAACTGACGCCCTCCCTGGAAAACTTCACTTCCTGCCTGGACAGGCTCATCTACTTAAACCACGAACTGTTTCTGATGATTGAAAACCGTGTTCCCTTAGATCTTCTGGCACGGCTGCTTTCCACACAGCTTATCACCACAGGAGAGAAACACCTTCTGGATCATGGCCGTACCTATTACCGGCTGCTTCGCAAAATCATCATAGCCGGCCAAAAGAGCGGGGAACTGCGAAAGGATCTTTCCGTCAACGAAATCGTCAAGGCATATTCACTCTTTGAACGTGCCATTATGTATGACTGGTGCATCTGCAACGGTGAGTATTCTCTTTATCAATATGCAGGCACATTGCTTCCCACATTTCTGCGGGGATTCATCACTGTTTCCTAATAAAGTACAGACTCTATTCTATACTTTAGTTCATATTCTATTCCCTTTTCTCTTATGATAGACTTGCTAAGGGTTTGTGTCATCGCGCACCTGGCACAGACCTGATTGCGACAGTATGTGCGCAGAAATGAGGCAAATACTTATGACATCACAAATCTGTATCATCATCTCCATTGTGGCCTATCTGGCTCTCATGATTTATATTGGAATAACCTTCTCCAAGAAGAACACCCAGGCGGCTGAATTCTATTTAGGCGGACGCAAACTGGGTCCGTTTGTCACCGCCATGAGCGCGGAAGCTTCCGATATGAGCAGTTATCTTCTGATGGGACTGCCGGGGCTTGCCTACATATCGGGTATCGCTGATGTGGGCTGGACCGCTATCGGCCTTGCTCTGGGTACTTATTTTAACTGGCTTCTCGTGTCCAAACGAATCCGCCGTTATTCCAGCAAAATAGGTTCTTTCACCATCCCGGATTTCTTTGCCAGAAGATACGGCGATGATAAGCACATCCTGACCTGCATTGCCGCTGTCGTCATCGTAGTCTTCTTTGTACCCTACACAGCATCCGGATTTGCAGCCTGCGGTAAACTTTTCAGCACCCTGTTTGGCATGAATTATATGATTGCCATGCTGCTCAGTGCCGCAGTCATCGTGTTATATTGCACGCTGGGAGGTTTTCTGGCTGTGAGCACCACGGACTTGATCCAGGGAATCACCATGTCAGTTGCCCTTCTCATTGTGGTAGGGTTCGGGGCCGTCACCGTAGGCGGATTCGATACCGTAATTGCCAATGCAAGCGAACTGCCCGGCTATTTAAGCATGGTACAGACCCATGTGGCAGACACCATGACTTCACGCCCTTACACGCCTCTGACCATTCTCTCCACGCTCGCGTGGGGATTGGGTTATTTTGGCATGCCTCACATTTTACTGCGCTTTATGGCCATTGAGGATGAAAACAAGCTGAAACTTTCACGCAGGATTGCCAGCATCTGGGTTGTCATCTCCATGGCTGTAGCTGTAATAATCGGTGTGGTTGGATATAGTCTGTCCAAAATGAACGCGATTCCCGTACTGGAAGGCAATAATTCTGAGACTGTGATTGTACAGATTGCCTCCACACTGAGTCTGCGGGGCGTTGTTCCCGCTTTAATAGCAGGTGTTATACTTGCTGGTATTCTGGCGGCTACCATGTCCACTGCGGACTCCCAGCTGCTGGCCGCTGCATCCAGTATCTCGCAGAATCTGGTGCAGGATTTTGGCAAAAAAAAGCTGGATACCAAGACTTCCCTGATCATTGCACGCATCACTGTCATCGCAATCTCCCTGATTGCAGTCTTCATCGCACAAGATCCAAACAGTTCTATCTTCACCATCGTCTCCTTTGCCTGGGCAGGATTCGGAGCCGCTTTTGGTCCGGTTGTACTACTGGCGCTGTTCTGGAAACGCTCTAATAAACAGGGCGCGCTTTCAGGTATGATTGCCGGCGGTATTATGGTATTTGTATGGAAATACGGAATTGCCACTCTGGGCGGCGCTTTTGCCATCTACGAACTGCTCCCAGCCTTCATCATAGCACTGGCTGTCAATGTAGTGGTATCTCTTTGCACACCTGCTCCATCAGCTGAGATTTTGAAAACTTTCGATGAAATAAACCATACAAATCAATCATTTTAATTTCGTTTTAAACAATATTTTATAACGACACAAAACACAGCGCCGGCATAACGCGCTGTGTTTGTTTTTGGGGTTAAAATATTGGGATATAATTGACGAAACTGTTCTTTTTGTATATAATTTCAACAGATATTCTTAATCTGATAACCACTTGAACCGGATGATAATGGGAGGAATTCAAATTGCTGCATATAACTTCTTTAAATGATGGCCTGGATGTTTTCAAAGCGCTCGGCTCTGATGTCCGTGTCGAAATTCTTAACATTCTCCTGGAAAATAACAGTATGAGCATGAATGAACTGGCCTCTCACCTGAATATCACCAACGGTGCTTTGACAAGCCATATCAAAAAATTGGAAAACTGCGGTCTTATCTCTATTTCCAATGAATCTGCCGGACACGGCAACCAGAAGATCTGTTCCATCCTTTTAGACAAAATTCTGATCGATTTAGAAAAGCAGGAAGATATCCTGAACGTATACAACACCGATATCAAAGTCGGCCACTACTCCGTATACAGCATCTGCCCTACCTGCGGTCTCGCTTCTTCCAGGGCATTGATCGGCGAGGTGGACGATTCCCGCTATTTTGATCATCCGGATCGTTACAACGCAGATATTCTCTGGTTTACCAAAGGATTTGTAGAATATAATATACCTAACTTTATTCCCAGCTTTCAGAAAATAACACAGCTCACCATCTCTGCGGAGTTAAGTTCCGAAGCACCGGGTGTCAATAATACCTGGCCCTCAGACATCTCCTTTTATCTCAATGACGTATGTGTGGGCAGCTGGCTGTCCCCAGGGGATTTTGGGGATTCCCGAGGACTGTTTACCCCGGACTGGTGGCTGCCGAACTGGAATCAGTATGGCTTATTAAAGCTGTTAGTCATCAACAAAAAGGGAACTTTCATTGACGGTCTGCAGATTTCCGATGTAACCATCGACAGCTTCCATCTGGACTATCGCAGCAGTCTCCGCTTCCGTATGTCTGTAAATGATGATGCGGAACATATTGGCGGTCTTACCATCTTCGGTAAGACTTTCGGCAACTATGGACAGGATATCAAGGTAAACATCCATTATGCCCCCATGGAAGAAGCCGAACATATCATTCGCTGATTGCGATATCAATCCTGCGCAGTTTTTCCAGCAGGACCTCTTCTTCTGTGGGTAAATCCTCCGATAATTCAATCTGCCTGCGTACCTGCCACATCTGTCTGTCAATAGAGGCAATCTGTCTGGCGCAGGCTGTCAGTTGTTCCACAATTTCCTGCTGATTCGGTACTTCCTGCTTATATTTCAGCTGGTGTTCCAGACTGGCCCAGAAATCCATGGCTATGGTGCGGATCTGCACTTCCACCGCCATATCTCTTGTCTGATCCGAAAAAAATACGGGTACACTCACAATCATATGATAACTCCGGTAACCATTCGGTTTCGGATTCTTGATATAATCTTTTTCCTTGATCACCGTAATGTCATCCTGTTTGGCAAGGGCCTGTGCCAGCTCATAAATATCATCCACATAAGAGCACACCACCCTGATACCTGCCACATCGTAGAGACTGTTCTCCACATTCTCCACTGTAAATTCCTGTCCCTTACGGCTCAGTTTGTCCATAATACTGGCACTGCTCTTTAAGCGGGAATTGATGGATGTAATAGGATTCCTTCGATACCGCACATTAAATTCTGAATTTAAAACGTCAAATTTTGTCCGTACCTCTTTAATCGCACAACTGTAACGCATACGCATCTCTTTATAATCCACCATGGTCCCGGCCAGTTTTCTTCTTTGATCATAGATGGCCTTATCCACATTCGGTATCACCATGACCTGTGCACCGTCAGACTCGCTGCTCATCTCATCCAAGGGAAAAAAGGGATTTCCGCTCATTTTATCCTGCGTCCTCCATTCAATAGCATATGTTTTAATAACACTCGCTGTAATAATAACTGTTGTAATTATAATATCCTTTACAACCTTTTATTACTATATACCCTTCATAAGCGGAAAACAATTAAGCCTTCATTAATTTTTTATTAGATTTTCCTGCCATTCCTCCCGGGGCACAGCCACCACACTCTGTTTTCCAAAAAACTCCTTTACCTTCTGATTCGTCCACGCTTCTGGATTGTCTGTTACGGGCATATGCATAAGAGGCCCCTGCCAGTCATTGATGGAGGGAAGCACCACATCCTTCACCGTATCATCAGTCAGAAGCTGCGTAAATTGTTCCATCTGCTCTTTATAATCTTTGGCCTGCCCTGTCATGATATACTCCATACAATAATAATCTGTGGAGTCCTTAATGTTACTGCGTCCCATCACCAGAATAAACAGTGCAGCCATCACGCACACGGCATATAAATACCATCTGTTATTTTTCTTATCTCCGGCTGCACTGCTATATCTGACGGACAGCCAGCCTGCTCCATACAGTATACTACACAGAAACATCAGCACAAAGACCCAGTAAATGGTATTCGGCACGCCGCCTGACACTTCTACACCGGCAAATATCCCCGGCCAGTACATGGCACAGTAAGTTCCCAAAAAGTAAAATATCACAAGCCCCGGCAATGGGAATTTTAAGTTCTCTTTCACTGCGGTTTCCCGAAAAACATCCCATAAAATAACCGCCAGGACAATCATTGCCGCCAAAGTAAGGGGATGCTCTCTTCCGGCTGTCATCACCCCTGCTATCCCCTGTCTGAAGGATTCCAGCACAGCCCACAGCATGCGTCCTGCCGTAATCTCATAAGTTTCCCCGCCGCGTCTTGCATTGCCTGGAGCCAGCGCACTGATCAACAGACCGATCACTTCCAGCACAAGGGGAATCCCCATCCACAGTACTTTCCTGCTTCTTTTATAATAACAGATGCCCAGAAAGAGAAAGCCAAGACATCCAAAGATTGCCGCCAGATAATTGGTCCCGCCAAGAAACGTCATCCACACTGCCGCCCAGACCACATAGCGCGGCTTCCAGGTCTGTACAAACCGCATAAAGCAAACAAGGGCAAACAGGGAAATGGCAAAGGGCACCGTATAATGTGCTGTTCCGTTATACCAAAAAACCGATGATTTCTTACTGGGTGCAAACTGAATCAGCAAAAACAGAACAATCATATCAATCAGCAGGAAATCCCTGACAGCCATATGCAAAAAGCGCACCGTCACCTGATATAGAAAACAGGATACACTCCCAATGATCAATCCCAGCATGATATAGGGCACGATCCAATACATTTCATGGGAAAAGGCTTCCGGCTGGAAAGTAAACAAAAAGATGGAAAACCAGGTTCCCTGCCAGCTTCCATAATAATTTCTTACGGTCAAAAAGGCCGCCTGCAGAACTTTGGAAAGGGAATGGGTTTCCAGCCATGCCCTGTGTGTTAAGAGTCCGTATCCCCAGTCATCCCCGGAAGCTCTGTCTATGCCGGCCAGGTATAGAATGGGAAGCAGACTCAGCAAAAAGACCAACATTGCCAAATATGTCAGATACTTTCTGTATGCATTGCTATTTATCATGGACTCCTCCGTATCTTTGCCGTGAAGGTTTATTGTAACCACATGGACGCAAACGCAACTGACAATACCCTCCTGTCCGGATTATTTCTGTCTAACTGGTTTGGCGTCACTGCATTAGGAAAGACCATGCGGATGACCAATTCCTCATCCTCTATCATGTCCCTGGGTATGGTCACCACCATATCTTCCCCGATACCTGCCTCTGTACACACTATGCTCTCCACTTTATTGCCATTGGCATAAACCCTTATTTTCTGCGAATCATTATATAAATCTGCATAGATGAAATGTAACTCTATGGCATCCTTTGCATCTTTGATACCCTGATCCAGCACAAAGCACAAACTCAACTCATTACTGGCAATCGCCATATCTCTTTCTTTATAAAGGCGATAGGAAATCTGATCCGCATACACATTGTCTGAAGTAAAATCAATGACTTTCCCCAACTCATAATCAATGCGGTTAACCTCATAAGGATTAAAGAGTTGATAATTCCCGCTGTCTGCCCTGCCTGTGATGATAAATCTTCTGTAATCCAAGGCGCCGTCCACAGACTCATCCGGAGCAAGCCTTGACCAAATGGATCTGTGAATGGTATGGAGCCTCTCTGCATCGCTTTCCTCAGAAATATCATACAGAGAAGGCCCATAGGCTGAATAATCTTCCATAAAAGTTTCCGCAATGGACGCATATAAATTCCTGAAATGTACAGGCGCCGCATCATGTGCCAGTTCGTGTTTTTCATCAGGCCGCTTTATTAAAATTGCCGGATTGGCCTCAATATTGCCATCCTCATGCCGCCCATGATCTCCCAGAATGATGACGGTACTGCTCTCATACACGCCTTCCTTTTTCATTTCCTCCAGATATTCTGACAGTATCTTCATATTTCCCTGCAATATCTGCTGTTCTGTAATATGGGATTCTCCTTCTTCCACACGCTCGGCATTTTCATTCATCAGATAGGGCTTGTGTACCCCTTCCAGATGATACAGGCGAAAGCTCTTATCATACTCCGTCCGCAGCCCCTTAGATGCCTTGAAATCCTGATAAAACTGCACATCGTCGCATATATAGCCTCCCTCTGCGGACGAGATGGTACTTAACATGGTATTTTCAGCCATCCAGAAATAGGGCTTTAAAAGCTGCGGCATCAGATAAAAATTTACCAGCTTATACAACTGCGTCCCAAAGACCGGATAATCATAGATCCAGCTGTCTCCCGTAACCATATAGTTATCAGCAATGCCGTCAGGCAGTTTTGACAGATAACGGGCTGTGGTATAGAAGCGGACGTCGTAACCATTCTCATGAAGATCTTTGTATAATTCTGTTTCTTCCCACATTTCTTCCGTATAAGCTTCCATAGGCTGCATGGGATCATACTCCACTCCCGTCATGAGAAGCGGCAGCGCCACACGGGTGGAAGCTCCGCCCGATACCGCATTGTCAAAGAATGTAAAATCATCTAAAAAATTATCTGTATAGGCATCTGAAACAAGATATTCTTCCATGGACGAGGACTGTAAGGTATCCACCAGAAAGATAATAATATTTTCCTGAGAACCAATGACAAACTCGTCCTCTTTGTCATACCCAAAATTCACATAATTGTTCAGCCTGGTTGTAAACAGGAGTACGACCAGCGTTATAAGCTGTATGGCACTGAAAAAGAAAGCAAGATACTTCATGACCTTCTCTGTCTTTTCTTTCCACAAATAGGCCAGTACAAGACAGATTACAATGCAAATCCCCCAGAAACACATGCTGATGATATTTTCCTTCTGATACAGGGACCAGTTAATCTCTGTCCCATCTAAGGACGGAAACACAGGATTTAAGAAATTTCCCTGCACATAAACGCATAATGCAATGCCAAAGACGAAAGCAATCCCCATATGCCATATCTTTTCATCTGCAAGGCATATCATGGTCGCATAGATGAAAACTGCCAAAAAGAAGGTAACAAAGAGTATAACAGGTAAAATCTTAGAATAATGAATGGAAAACTCATTAATATTTTCCAGAAACAAAGAACTGGGCGCAAAAACCGCATAAGTCACGATCAGAAACAGAGCCGCCGGAAACAGCCGCTTCATCATCTGCCCGAGAATCGACAGATTGAGTCTGCCAAAATTTCTGCTTATCCGGGCAATCAGAATGGCCAGGACAGCTTCCAGTATAATCCACTTTATCTTAAATCTTGCACTCATTTCAAACAGCACAAACCTGTGCATGCCAATGAGTCTCAGCCCTGCAATGATAAGGACATTGGTTATCACTGTGTAAAACAAAATATAAAGCAGCACCTTTTTCCCATGCCCTGCTATTTGCCCATATTTACTGCGGCAGATTAAAACCGCCAGAATTCCCGGTAAAACTGCAATGATAAACTCCAGCATAAGCATTCTCTCCTTTAGCCTCTCAGCTCCTCATAGATTTGTGCAAGGCGCTGTTCATCCAGTGCCGCTTCATTCAGCACAGTATACCGGTCCTTTCTGGTATCTGCGGCACGCATCCAGGCATCAATAAAGATCTCTTTGGTGATTCCCCAGTTCATCGGATCCATATCCATATCATAGGCCTTCAAAATCTTCTCCAGATGTTTTACATCACGTCCCTGCAGACGGCTGCTGACCAGACTTCCAAGGGCCACTGCCATACCGTGGGAAATCTGAATTTCCTTGTGGTTTTCTTCCAGGGAATGACAAAACAGATGCTCCGACCCGCTGCTGGGTCTGGAATTGCCTGCAATCTCCATGGCCAGACCGCCAAGCACCAGGGATTGTGTCAGTATCTTGATAAATTCCTTGCTCTTGAAAGACTTTTCCTCGTTATAACACAGGGAAGTCAAGGCCATATCCGAGAGCAGATAGGAGAAATCGTCTACCCTGTCCTGCCTGTGCGCGGCATCCAGCTTCCAGTCATAGAGCGCTGTATATTTACTGATGGTGTCACCGATTCCTGACTGTAATTGTTCTACCGGGGCTCCCATAATCACATTCACATCCACCACAATTCCTGTGGGAATCTTACACTTCAACGTCTTTCTGGCATCTCCCGCAGTGCCCAGTACAGACACCGGAGATGCCAGACTGTCATTACTTAAGGTGGTAGGCACACAGACATAGGGGATTTTCCCAACAAATCCTGCATACTTGGCCACGTCCAGCACTCTGCCGCCGCCCACGCCTATAATCACCTCACAGTCGTTCATACAAATATATTTCGCCAGTTCCATAGCCTCGTCAAAGCTGTTTTCTTCAATCATATAAGTTTCACTGCAAGGCAGATCCCTCTTCATCTCTTCCAGATAATCCTGCATGATCTTCACCAGCGCAGGCTCTGTGGCGATAATCACTTTCTTCTGCTCAATTTCAGGTATACAATCCGCAAGTATCACATTGAGCCGCTCACAGGCGCCCTCTTCTATCACAAGACAATAGGGTAAATGAAACTGATTCATCATGTTACAACCTACTCCTTCCCCAATCTATTTTCTTTCATCTTCTCATAAATATCCGGCTTTTAGAAAAACAATCCTGCCATATGATAACAGGCACAGGCTGTCAGCCAGGCAACCATACACTGCATACACACAATGCCGATGGTCTTTAGCCGAGATCCAATCTCTTGTCTGATGGTTGCCACTGCCGCCACACAAGGGGTATACAGCAATGTAAAAACTAAGAAGCTCACAGCTGAGAGAGGGGTAAAGATGCTTCCCAGCGTCACATCCAAGTTAGTCATAGATGACCCTGTCAGAACACCCAAAGTACTGACCACAGCCTCCTTGGCCGTGAATCCGCTGATCAGTGCAGTCGCCGCACGCCAGTCATCAAAGCCAAGCGGCGCAAAAAGAGGTGCAATCAGCTTGCCAACCATGGCTAACAGGCTGTCCCCGGAATCTGTCACCACATTGAGTCTGCTGTCAAAAGTCTGCAAAAACCAGATGATCAGTGTGGCAACAAATATTATCGTGAAGGCTCGCTGCACAAAATCCTTCGCCTTATCCCACATCAAAAGAAGCACACTCTTCACAGAAGGAAACCTGTAATTGGGAAGCTCCATCATAAAGGGCATGGGCTTTCCATGAAATACTGTCCGTTTGAGAAGCAGGGCACAGACAAGTCCCACCAGAATACCGAGTCCGTAAAGCCCCATCATGACAAGCGCCGCATATTCCCTGAAAAAGGCCGCCGCAAACAAGGCATAAATGGGAATTTTAGCCGAACAGCTGATAAAGGGAATCAACAAAATGGTCATCTTCTTATCCCGTTCTGAGGAAAGCGTCCTCGTGGACATGACCGCCGGCACACTGCACCCGAAACCGATGAGCATGGATACGAAACTCTTGCCTGACAAGCCAATCTTTCTCAAAGGTCTGTCCATCACAAAAGCAATCCGGGCCATATACCCTGAATCCTCCAGAATCGAGAGAAAGAAAAACAAGACCACAATCACCGGCAGAAAACTCAGAACACTGCCAACTCCTGTAAAAATCCCGTCAATCACCAGACTCTCCACCACCGGATTGATTCCATAGTTTACAAGGGCCCTCTCTACAATACCGGAAAGTGCATCAATCCCCATACTCATCAGATCGCTGAGCACTGCCCCAATCACACCGAACGTCATGAAGAATACCACGACCATGATGAGGATAAATACTGGTATGGCAAGATATTTATGGGTGAGGATGCTGTCTATCTTAAGACTCCTGATATGTTCCCTGCTTTCCTTACATTTGATGACTGCCTGTGCACATACCCGCTCGATAAATTCGTAGCGCATATCCGCCAACGCTGCATTGCGGTCCATCTGGCTGTCCTGCTCCATCTCCACAATACTGTGCTCCATCAGGTCCAGCTCATTTTCAGAAAGCGCCAGTCTTTCTATGATGTCCTGGTCTCCTTCCACAATCTTGGTGGCTGCAAACCGGGGCGACATGCCAATCCGCTCCGCATGATCCTCCACCTGATGGCTGACTGCATGGATACAGCGGTGTACCGGGCCTTTCTCACAAAAATCCGTCACCTTGGGATAAATACGCTTAGATGATACTTCTTTGATGGCGCCAATCAGGTCTTCCACGCCCTCGTTTTTGACCGCGCTGATGGCAACTACCGGAATACCAAGCGCCTCTTCCATCCTGGCGATATCAATGGTACCGCCGTTTCCCCGCACTTCATCCATCATGTTGAGAGCTAACACCATAGGGATATGCAGTTCCAACAGCTGCAGGGTAAGATACAGATTTCGTTCAATATTTGTGGCATCCACAATATTAATGATTCCGTCCGGTTTCTCCTGCAAAATGAAACTGCGGGTCACAATCTCCTCATTGGTATAAGGTCTGATAGAATAAATACCGGGCAAATCCACCACCGCATTGCCCTTCTCGCCCCGGATTTCTCCCATCTTAGAGTCCACTGTCACACCCGGAAAATTCCCCACATGCTGATTAGACCCGGTGAGCTGATTAAATAACGTGGTCTTGCCACAGTTCTGGTTTCCTGCCAGCGCATATATCATGGCTCAATCATCCTTCTTCCGTCTGTTTCTGCTACTTCTATCTTTCCTGCATCCTCTTTGCGGATTGTCAATTCATACCCCCGCAAGTGGATTTCAATGGGATCTCCCATGGGCGCCACCTTCTGTACCCTGACGATTGTCCTGGGAATCAATCCCATGTCCAAAAGCCTGCAGCGAAGTTCACCCTCACCGCCCACCTTTATGATCTTCACTTCTTTGCCGATTGCTATCTGATCTAATGTCATACTCTTACATTCCCCGTTATCTGCCTGCAGCATTTTCCCGTCAATTCCCGCCACTCATCTGCCTGATACGCCTTTTCATCCAACAGGCGTTTCTCTGCACCGCTTTCTTCAATCCACATATACATGTTTAAAAGCCTGATAGGTGCGCCGCATACCTTCTTCAAAATCAGTATACACCAGCTCCAACTGGGTTTTGCCTTTCTCATTGTCACACAGTTGCGTCTCTGCCTTCACTGCCGGAAAGGGTACCGGCACACCCTGGTTCACAGCTTCTGCTACGGTGAGCGGCACCTGCGTAAGATTTGTCAACACTTCCGGATCGGCCACTTTCTGCAGCACATGAAAAAAGCTGTCATAAGTAACCGTCTGATCCTGGCACAGATTATAAGCCTGACCATAAGCCTTTTCATTTCCCAGGCATTTCAGGACTGCCTGTGCCGCATCCTTCACATAGACAAACTGAAATACGCCGTCCGCATCCATAAATTTCGGCAGGGCATGGTTTACCAGAAGCATCTGGATATAGATCGACTCCCTGGGCGCATAATTGTAAGGACCATAAAGGATTGCCGGACGAAGCACTGTATAGGGAATCCCCCACTCACTGCACACTTCTCTTATCTCCTCTTCCAAAGCCGTCTTACCTGCAATATAGGCGCCTGCCTCACCCGGAATCTGTCTATGCTCCAAGGGCGCTTCCTCTGTCTTTACCAGGCCCGTTCCTCTCTCGTAGACATCCACCGTGCTGATCAGAATATACTGCCCGATTTTGCCAGACAGACATTCTACCATACTCCGCACATCCCCCGCTTCATAAGCACAGAAATCTATCACCGCATCATAGTCCCCGCAGGATGAGGCTGCACTTTTATCATGCCTGTCACCGGTAATCTGTCTGACTCCAAAATCCGCCATGGAATATGTGCCCCTGTTCCACACGGTAATCTCATGCGCTCCGGCTGCTTCCATGACAAACACTCTCCCATAAAAATAACTGCCGCCTATGACTAATAATTTCAATTACAAACCCAACTCCTTTCACTGCGCATGCATCCTAATCTGCAGCCTGTCACTCCAGTTTTATCACTACGATATCATCCACCATCTTTACATATCCCTTCCGAGGGTAGGACGGCATCAGGGCAATCTCCTGTTTCTCCTGAATACTGCCATCCCAAATAACTTTCACGTCCTGAAGCATCACATTGTCAAAATATGCCTGATACGTACCCTCATAGGTAATCGCACAAGATTTATTACACCCGGATATCCCCTTTAACGGCTCCGTTCCCGGCACCTCCCGTAAGACATTCGACACCTGCCCGATAAAGGTAACCCCGGTCTTTCCCGGTACATAGCCCTCTACCTGATGAACCTGTGCCATAATTTCTGTCATCAGCGCCAGCGTCGCCTTGCTCTCTGTCTCTTTCTTTACATAGACTGCGTTATTTGTCTGTACATCTGCAAACACAAGAAAGGAGAGCACAACCAGGATCAGACTGTATATTTTTCCGGATGACTTTCCCTGCGCCGTCCACTTCCATAAAAGCAACGGCATCAGATATAAAAGCCAGATTGCATATACCATCAGGTCATGGACGCTGGGGTTCAAAAGCCGCATCATATTGGCTGCAAACGGGAGCGCTGCCACCAGCCCAGACATCAACAGCCACCCCACTGCACGCATGGCGTGGCATTGCTTTACCAGCCGGACTGCAAGATAACAACAGACACAAAACAGTATGCCATTGGCAGCCCAGATAATCGGATACGGATAGATATTCTCATCCTTCGACATAAAATGTGTCATGCCCTCTTTGAGACAATATAACAGTCTCATCCGCACAGGCTCCTTATTATCCCATAGATTTGTCATGCTGTCATAATAGCCTTCTGCCAAAGTGGTCTGCGTCAACTTACAAACCACTTTCGTAAAGGGATAATAGATCACTCCCCCTGCCGTTATCATACCGATACCCGCCAGGCCATCCCGAAACACCTTGGAGGCATTGCCATGTTCAACAAGATTCTGGAGTGAAAGCAGTATGATCAACACTACTGTTACTGCAATGTAACACTGGTATATGGCCATCGAAACAAAGACAGCAAGCGCTCCGAGCACAAGCATCTTTGGCGTATGCCGCACCGTATAGACATACCAAAAATACCCCCCTCCCGACGCCAAAAGCAAAGCCAACATATCTGCCGCCAGCCAGGGTGTATAGGACGCAAAAATAGCGGTAACGGATATATTGACTGTCATGATGCCTGCAATCAGGAAAATTTCCATCCGCCCGGATATATGAAATAATTTACATACTAAAAATACAGCCAGACCAAGCCAGCAAAAGGCCAGTAAACCAATACTCCATGGCATCAGCAGGCCGGAAGCTGTCATCTCCCTGTATAATGGCTCCAACACCCTGCCAAGGCCAATCTGATGCTGATGTGCCAAAGTACTGTCATAGAAATCAAACAGGGAATCATGACAAATATTAAGATTCAGAATGCCAAAGCCATGTGCACATAATCCTAACAGAAAAGTATATGTCAGACTTCTTTGTAAAAGAGCCTTATCAGCATCCTGAAATCCCAATTTATAACCTATGTTCTGCCAAGTTCCCATAACCTGATTGCCCATAACGATGCTCTCCTTACTTAACACTTATGATACCAAAATGATGCTGTCGTCCCACACAGCTTCACCAAAACAGCATACTGGCCCTGCATCAGTCACGCCTTACAAAAAGGGATTAAAAAACCGACTTCCATCCCAGAATGTCACAACCAGATCCACCACCAGAATGACCAGTGCAAATCCAATGACAAGCCAGTCATTTCTCTTAAGCCTGCGCTGCACATACCAGGTACGCTTCTTTTCCTTGCCAAAGCCTCTTAACTCCATGGCATTGCTGACTGTCTCGATCCGGTTTAAACTGGACATCACCAAGGGCAGAAGGATAGCCACGGAATTTTTCAGTCTGGTAAAGAACTTATCTTTGCTGGACAGATCAATTCCCCTAGCCTGCTGTGCCTGACTGATGTTCTGATATTCTCTCTGTACATCCGGTATGTATCGAAGGGCCAGACTCACCGCATATCCTGCCCGGTAACTTACCCCTATCCTTGCCAGAGAAGCCGCAAATTCACTGGGATCCGTGCAGGCAATAAAGAGAAGCGCCACCGGCACCACACAGACGACTTTCATCGTCATATTCAGATGATAGAACAGCTGCTGTGCGGTAACCGTATAAGGTCCTGCAATTGTCAGCAGCACATTCCTGCTTCCATAGATTTCCACCCCGTACTCCGGTGCAAAGAGATATACAAACAGATTATTGAGCACCAGAAAAACTGCCGCCAGACCCAATACCACACTGATGTCCCGCACCCTGACTTTACTGGCCTTGAAAATCAGCACACTGATCAATAACATGCCCACCAGTATCCTTGTGTCATAAGTGACCATGGACGCCACACTCCAGGTGATAAAGTAAATCAGTTTAGTAGTCCCTGTCAGTTCATGCACCGGACTTTTTCGTTTGATGTAACTTAAAATAGCAGCCTTTGCCATCTTATCCTCCGCCTTTTCCTCTATCTTGTTAAGGAAATCCTTCCGGGTATCTTCCTAGCTCTCCGGATGTTCTTTCTCATTCTCATATCTGATGAAATGTTCTGTAAAACGTTGTGGATCATCTATTCCGCATTTCATGCTGAGTGTGTACAGACTGGTCTCTTTCAGATTGGCTCTCTTCACCAGTTCCGGATCATTGAGCACGTGTGTCGCCGTGGTATCCGCCAGCAGTTCTCCCTCGCTGAACACAATAGCCCTGGGAGTATACTCCAACATCAAATGCATGTCATGGGTAATCATGACAATAGTAAAGCCCTGCTCGTTTAATTGCTTGAGAAATTCCATAATCTCTGTATAGTGATGATAATCCTGGCCTGCTGTAGGCTCGTCTAAGATAATCATCTGGGGCCGCTGTACCAGGATTCCGGCAATCGTCACACGTTTCTTCTGTCCAAATGAAAGGGCTGACACCGGCCATTTGCGGAAAGGATACAGACCGCAGATTTTCAGAGTCTCCTCTACCCGCTCTTTTCGCTCTTCCGCTGTCATATCACTGGAAAGAAGGGCCATCTCCACCTCATCCCAGATCATTGGCTTGGAAATCATCTGGTTGGGATTTTGCATCACATAACCAATCCTCTGTGCCCGCTCCTTAATCGTATCATCTGAAATATCCCTTCCCGCCAGACAGATCCTGCCGGAAGTAGGTTTCTCAAACCCACAGATCAGTTTGGCCAGGGTACTTTTACCAGCGCCATTTCGCCCTACAATACTGACCATCTCTCCCTGATTGATGGTAAAATTCACATCCCGCAGGTTCCTGACCTCCGGTGTATATCCAAAGCTTACCTGCTCCACTCTCAGAAGCTCGGTTGCTTCCTTCTTCCCTTCCTGCTCCCTGGCAGTGCTGCGATACCAATCCTGTACCATCTTAACCTGTTTGTCCGACAGCTGTATGCTGTTCACATGCTGCGGTTCCAACTCCTCTGTTATGGGAATCCCTGCATAACGCAGCGCTGTCAGATACAAAGGCTCCCTGATGCCGTGCTCCAACAGGGCGTTCCCTGCCAGAAAGGCTTTGGTGGGCATATCTGCCACAATCTTTCCCTCATCCATCAGCACGATCCTATCCACCCTTCTCCACAGCACGTCTTCCAGGCGGTGTTCTATGATGATCACTGCCGCGCCGGTTCTCTCCTGCACCATGTCAATCAATTCTATGGTAGTCCTGCCGGCCGCCGGATCTAAGTTTGCCAGCGGTTCATCAAACAAAAGTACCTTAACCTCATCCACCATGACACCCGCCAGACTGACCCGCTGTTTCTGTCCGCCGGAAAGTTCATGCGGTGCATACTGCAGATGGTGATCGATATCTACCAGTTTCGCCACTTCGTCCACGATTCTTTTCATCTCTTCCTGGACAACACAACTGTTTTCCAGGGCAAAGGCAATATCCTCTCCCACCGTAAGCCCGATGAACTGCCCGTCCGTGTCCTGAAGCACCGTGCCCACAGTATGACTCAATTCAAAAATACTGCTTTTGCCGGGCTCTTTGCCGCCCACTGTAAGTTTTCCCGTGCTTTCCCCCGGATAAGCAAAAGGAATCAGTCCGTTAATGCAACTTCCAATGGTGCTTTTACCGCTTCCCGAAGCGCCTGCAATCAACACTTTTTCTCCGGGATAAATCTCCAGATTGATATGATGCAGAGTAGGTTCTGCCTGCGCCGTATATTGAAATCCATAATCCTGAAAAGAAATGATGGGCTCTGCCATGATTGTTCTCCTTTAAAAAAAGATAAGCAGATTCAGAAAGCCTCCCGCCTCCCGAATCTGCTCACCATTTCTGCTTAATCTTCCTTCGTTAAAGATCCTCTCTTCACCACAGTCTTGGCATAGCCGAGAAGTAACAGAGTACCTACAACACCGGTGGTAATGATGTTTGACACAGATGCCATCAGCCCCTGTGCAAACAACTTTTCAACTGGCTCCGCATAAATCAGGATATCCAGAACAGGCGCTACCAGTCCCCATGCCAGAACATGGGCAACTGCCTGTGCAACATTGAAGAAGATAATCTCTTTCTTCCCAACGCCTTCTTCCACGTGCAGCTTCATCGTCACAAAGCCCACCACAAGACCGAAAAATGCAGAAGCAATAATCCAGCTCCACCAGGGTCCGTAACTTGTAGCATCAATCAGCGTATGTCCTATAAACCCAATCAAAAGACCGGCAATAGGTCCAAACAATGTGGCAAATACTGACGCCACCGAATACTGTAAACTGATGTTTGTGTTAGGCACAGGAGACGGAATCGCAATCTTACCTAAAACAAAAAATAATGCTGCACCGATGCCGATGGCAACGATGCTTTTGACAGATAACTTTTTCATTAAAATTTCCTCCCTCATATGTAATATTTTTATACCTTGTCTATTATAGCCTGTTAAATCTTGTCATGTCAACCGACATTGTACGGCGTTATGCATCTGCACTGCCACGGTTCACACACGCTTAATTCTTAAAGCTGTGAATCGGTGCCGGAATCCGGCCCCCTCTGTTCACAAAGGCTTCGCAGGAAAAAGGATTTACCGGCATAATAGGCGCATAGCCAAACAATCCGCCAAACTCCACCTTCTCTCCCACACCTTTGCCAATCGCCGGAATGATACGCACCGCCGTGGTCTTCTGGTTCACCATGCCGATAGCCATCTCATCCGCGATGATACCCGCAATGGTGGTATTCTCCGTATCTCCCGGTATGGCAATCATATCAAGGCCCACAGAGCATACACAAGTCATAGCCTCTAATTTCTCTAATGTCAGCGCGCCTGCCGTCACAGCGTCAATCATACCCTGATCCTCACTGACCGGAATAAAGGCCCCGCTTAAACCGCCCACATAGGAAGACGCCATCACACCGCCCTTTTTCACCTGGTCATTTAAGAGCGCTAGCGCCGCCGTGGTACCAGGCGCACCCGCATACTCCAAGCCGATTTCACACAGAATATCCGCCACGCTGTCCCCAATGGCCGGCGTGGGAGCCAGGGACAGATCCACAATGCCAAAGGGAATCCCCAGCATTCGGGACGCTTCCTGCGCCACCAGCTGGCCGACTCTGGTCACTTTAAAAGCGGTCTTCTTGATGGTCTCACAGAGCACTTCAAAGTTCTCCCCCCGCACCCTGGAAAGGGCCGTCTTAACCACTCCCGGCCCGCTGACGCCCACATTGATCACCGCATCGGCCTCTGTCACCCCATGAAAGGCGCCTGCCATAAAAGGATTATCATCCGGTGCATTGCAAAATACCACCAGTTTCATGCAGTCGGCACTATCCTGATCCTGACTGATTACCGCTGTCTCCTTGATAATATCTCCCATCAGACGCACCGCATCCATATTAATGCCGGTCTTGGTGGAACCAAGGTTCACGGAGCTGCAGACTCTGCCCGTACTATGCAGTGCCTCCGGAATGGACCGGATCAGCAGTTCATCCGCCTTGGTCATGCCCTTGGATACCAGCGCTGAATAACCACCGATCAGGTTGACACCCACTGCCTCAGCTGCCCGGTCCATGGTCTTTGCAAGCGTCACAAAGTCCTCTTTCGTCCTGCATGCTGCCCCTCCGATCAGTGCCATGGGCGTAACGGAGATTCTCTTATTGACAATCGGAATCCCAAATTCCTTCTCAATAGCATCTCCTGTCTTTACAAGGTCTTTGGCCACTGTGGTAATCTTGTGATAGATCTTCTCATTTAAACGGGCAAGGTCCGCATCCATACAGTCTAAAAGGCTGATTCCCAATGTGATAGTCCGCACATCCAGATTTTCTTTGGCTATCATCTCATTCGTCTCAGCAACCTCAAATAAATTGATCATCCTATTCTCCATTCTAAGCGCTGCAACAGCGCAAATTCCCTTTTATCCCTGCCATGCACTTTCTTTAAATCCGGTGCATCTGGTCGAAGATTTCTTCCTTCTGGCATTTGATGACCACCCCGATCTCCTCCCCCAGCTTCTCCAGTTCATCCACAATCCTGCCAAAATCCTTCTTCGTCAGATTCGTGTCCACGATCATCATCATATTAAAGAATCCCTGCACAATCGTCTGGGAAATGTCCAGAATATTAATCTGATTATCTGCCAGATAAGTACACACTCTGGCAATAATGCCGACTGTATCTTTGCCTACCACTGTGATAATTGTCTTTTTCATCCTTATACCTATACTCCTTCACCATTTTATCTGATTTCTATGATATCAGACACTTCACTCCTCTTGGCCACATACACAGGGAAATCATTACCGCTGTACTTGGTATCCGACATCGTTACCTCCACCCGCACCGACTCATAAGCCAGTTCCGGCAGATTGTTCTCCTTGCTCAGATGACCCAGCACGATAGCCTGCATCTTGTCATGCAGCAGTCTGCTCAACAGCTTCCCTGCCGTCTCATTGGACAGGTGCCCCCGCTCTCCCAGTATCCTCTGCTTCAAATAATAGGGATAGGGTCCAACCTGTAACATATGCACATCATGATTGGCCTCCAGATACAAAAGGTCCAGATTTCTTAAACACTCTACCGTATAATCATTATAACAGCCAAGATCCGTGATGATTCCCACTTTCTGCCCGTCATGACTGATCCGGTAAGCCACCGGATCTGCGGCATCATGGGAGGTCCGCATCGGATACAATGACAGATCCTTGATGATACAGCGCTCATCTGGTCTGATAACCTGGAAAAGGGAATCCTCTATCTTTCCCAGGGAAGACATCTGCTTTATGGCATCCACCGTACCCTTCGTGGCATAAATCGGCACACCGTACTTTCTGGAAAGTACACCCAGACCGCTGATATGGTCAGCATGTTCATGGGTGATGCAGATTGCATCAATATCTGTCATTTGAAGCCCCAGTTCCCGAAGGCCTGCCTCAGTACGCTTGCCGCTGATTCCCACATCCATCAGCAGATGCGTGGTATCACTGCCCACATAGACGCAGTTACCGCTGCTGCCGCTGGCAATACTACACAGTCTCATAATTATGTAAACCTATTCTTTCCCTTCCATCAATTCTTCCAGTAAATTTCAATCCTGTCTCCACTTTTAATGCTCTCCATATACTGTGCTGCCCTGCCGTTTAAGGTAGTCACAATACCGCTGCCCTGGGGTTTGGACAAGTCAAAGTCGATGTGCTCAAACACATCCACAAAGATATAGTTTCGTTTGCCTGAAAGGCTGATCGGCTGGTTGTTCACCATCACCTGAATCGTTATGGGCGCACCTTTACTCAGCATGGCTTCCTTGCGCTTGGCCTCTTCCTCCCTGGCCCTGGCGGCTGCCTCTTCCTTGGCTTTCGCTTCCGCCTCAGCCCGCTTGATACCAGGCCCCATGACGATTCTGGCGCCCCGCTGCTTTCCGGATGACTCCTTTTCCCTGCGTGTACTGCTGTCCTCTTTGTCAGGCTGTGACTCTGCCTGGGCAGTACCATCCTGCCCGGCCTGGGCTGTGCTGCCGGCTGTCTTAGACGCTACGGCAGTAAAGGCCGCTGTCCCTGCAACCGATGAATCCGTTCTGTCTCTCCTCTCAGTTGCAGACTCCTCCGGCTCATAAATCTCCACATCAGACAGCTGCAGTTCTTCCATGGTCCAGATAACCGAAAAGTTCTCATATACCTTCGTATCCATATCCGCAATCTTATTATTGACATAGATATTCATAGCCCAGTCTATGACCACATCCATAAACTCTGCAATCTGACGCACTGTATAATAACCTAAAATCTCAATCTCGTCATTCTCCTGAATATTGTAATATCCAGACTGCAATTCGCCGTTTACACTGGCAAACTTTGGAAGGTCTATCTTCTTTCCATTGACTTCAACCCACATCTTGGCGCCGAACTCCGGCAGCTGTCCAATTTCCAGTTTGGCCGCTTCACCGGCTGTAGACTCTTTCACCTTAATCTGGTCGTTTGCCCTGACCTGTGTATAAATATCCGCCTCGTTGCCATTCACCGTAATGACTGCCGCCTCGCCAAAGGTCCCTCTGGCAATACGCGGTTTACCGTTTACCGTAAAGTTAAGTTCCTTTCCTCTCTTCGGGAAAAGTCCTTCACTGGCAAACTCCGCCTGCATGGCCGCATCCACTACCGCTACTTTATTGTTATCATAAATTTTGACTCTCTGCTCATTAAAGTAGACAAAGATAAAATTATTGCTCTGTTCATAGAAACTCAGACAGATGCCGATCGGTGTTACCATGAGAGAATCTTTTCTGGCATCCTGCTCCAGAAATTCTATGTTCTGCATGACCTCCTCACCACGGACAGCCACCCTCTCTTTCTGGATATCCAGTTTCTGCGCAAGCGCCTCCGTATAACCCGGGAGTTTGCCGCCGCCGCCCACCACAAACACAGCGCTGACAGACTTATCCCCGTTCAGTTCCTTAATCTTATCAGCCACCTGACTTGTCATGTTGTCAATCACTTCACCGGTCACCCGCTCCACTTCCTCGGCAGTAATCGTCTGCGGAAGCCCCATGATATCCTTATACTCAATCACATCTTTGATGCCGGTATCTCTCTTAATCTGCTCCGCTGTCCTGAAATCCACCAGACAATGTTTTGCCAGCACTTCTGTCAGGCTGTCGCCGGCAATGGGAATCATACCATAGGCAATGATACTGCCGTCTCTGGTCACCGAAATATCCGAGGTACCTGCACCCACATCTACCAGGGCAATATTCAGCATACGGTACATCTCCGGAATCGCCACCTGAATAGCCGCAATCGGCTCCAGTGTCAGATTCACCACCTCAAGACCTGCCACACTCACCGCCTTATACAGACCATCAACCACATCTTCCGGCAGGAAGGTGGCAATAATATCGGCCCCCATGGTCTTCGCCTTATGGCCCTCCAGATTTCCTATGGTGTACCCATTCATATAATAGCGGACAATGGAATATCCTACACAGTAGAACTTCATATCCAATTCATTGTTCTCCAAGAACTCCTCGTAGGCCTTTTCCACACCCATGGAGTCCAGAGCATAGATATCTTCTCCTGTAATTTCCCTGTCTGTCTCAAGTTCCTGATCCACCCGCAAAGTCACTGTCTGCAGCACACGGCCAGCAGCGGCAATACAGACGTCCTTAAGCGGTCTGCCGATCCTTTCTTCCAGCTCTGCCTTCACTTCGCCGATGGTGCCGCCCACTTTGTAGATGTCATGAATCTGTCCATCCAGCATGGACCTTGTCCCATGTTCCCGGATGCTCTGGGATACCACATGAAATTTATCTCCCACGCGATATCCTACTGTACCTACAATACTCCTTGTTCCGATATCCAGGCCGAACACAAGCTGTCCTGGAAATTTCATTGCTTCTGACATTGGTATTCCCCCAGTTCTTTCTCTATTTGTTGATAAACGCCCGCAAGCGTTCCGTTGTTCTCTATCACAACCCTGCACTGCTCATAGAATGCTTCCTCCGGAAGCTGCTTTGACAGGATACTGTCTATCTTCTCATCGGTATATCCCCTTGCCGCCTTCAACCTCTGCCGCCTGATTGCTGCTTCCGCATGAATATACCATAAATCATCCACAATTTCAGCATATCCTTCCTCAAGCAGCAGCGCCGCCTCTATAAAAAGATAAGCAAACTTCTTGGCTGCCCTCTCCTGTGCAATCTGTTCCAGAAGATATTCCTTCACCGCCGGATGCACAATGGCATTGACCTGCTGCAATATCAACGAATCACCAAAAATCCGCGCTGCCATCTTCTGCCTGTCAATCCTGCCATCCAAAGTCAGAACATCTGGCCCTAACAGGGCAAGCAGCGGTTCATAACATCTGCCGCCCGGCTCCTCCAGCTGATGTGCCGCACGGTCTGCCATAATAACACGGCAATTGTAATGCTTCGACAGGAAAGTAAGCACTTCTGATTTCCCGGCGCCTACACCCCCTGTGATTCCTATGACTTTCATGTCTTTTCTTTCCCTTTATCCTGCCCTATTTCGCCTCGTACCAGTTATCACCCGTATGCAGATCAATCTCCAACGTTACTGAAAGACTGGCCGCCTGCTGCATCTGCTCGGTGAGAATCCGCCGTACCTGTTCTTCTTCCCCCGCGTATGTCTCAAGCAGCAGCTCATCATGCACCTGTAAAATCAGCCTGGATTGCAGATTTTCCCTGTGCAGGTTCTCCCACACCCGGATCATGGCAATCTTCATAATATCTGCCGCAGTACCCTGAATCGGTGAATTCATGGCCACACGTTCCCCGAAGGAGCGCTGCATGAAATTGCTGGACGACAGTTCCGGAATTGGCCGTCTGCGCCCGTACATGGTGGTCACATAGCCCTGGTCCTTAGCCTTTTCCACCATATGATCCAGAAATCTTTTCACCCCCGGATAGGTCTCAAAATACTGTTCAATATAGGCCGCCGCTTCTTTCTTTGAGATACTCAGATCCTGGCTTAAGCCAAAGGAGCTGATACCATATACAATACCAAAATTCACCGCCTTGGCATTGCGTCTTTGTAGGTCGGTCACTTCCTCGAAAGGGGTATGAAACACTTTCGACGCCGTTATCCTATGGATATCTTCCTCCATCTGGTAAGCCTCAATCAACTGTTCGTCTTCCGACATATGCGCCAGTATCCTGAGTTCAATCTGGGAATAATCCGCATCCATGAACAGACAGCCTTCCATGGGAATGAATACCTTTCTGATCCGTCTGCCAAGTTCCATGCGCATAGGGATATTCTGCAGATTGGGTTCTGTGGAACTGATCCGCCCGGTAGCGGTAATCGTCTGGTTAAAGGTAGAATGTATCCTTCCGCCTTCATCTATATAGGCCGCCAGTCCCTCCGCATAAGTGGACTTCAATTTGGCCAGCCCTCTATACTCAAGAATATCAGAAACCACCGGATAATCCGCTGACAGCTTCTCCAGAACGTCCGCCGCTGTGGAATAACCTGTCTTGGTCTTTTTACCGCCTTTGATGCCCATCTTCTCGAACAGGACTTCTCCCAGCTGTTTGGGAGAGTTGATATTAAACTCACACCCTGCCTGTTTATAGATGGCCTGCTCCAACTCCCCAATCCTTCCTGTCAGGGCCTCCCCATAAGCCTTCAACTCATCCGGCTTCACCAACACTCCATAACACTCCATATCATGCAGCACCCGGGTCAGCGGCATCTCAATCTCCTCCATCAATGATGCCATGCCCTGGGATGTCAGTTTCTCCTGCAGCAAGGGCGCCGCCATCAGGCATACATAAGCATGAAAACAGGCAAACTCCATAAATTCATGGGGGTGCGCCTCATAGGTCTCCACATAAGAGGCCTTACCGCAGACCTGTCCCCTGTCCGGAATCGTGAGTTCCAGATACTCGCCGGCGATATCTTCCACCGTATAATCATTCTTCAAAGGATTCAGCAGATAGGCTGCCACCAGAATATCAAAGTATCGCTTCTTTCTGTAAGGCGCAAGTACATCCTGTGCTCCATCGGCACTACGCCACATGCTCTGTCCCAGGCTTTCCTCTATCACATCATAACAATTCTTGGAGTCAAACATATATAGTTTACATAACTCATCTCTATTCAGTTCGGATAATTTGCCGCACAGATACTGCCCTGTCACGAGTCCCTGACAGGGAATGAACACCACATTCTCTGGCGCTGCAGCCAGTGCAATGCCCATAAGACTGTCCTTCTTAGTGCTATCCTTAAATACTGCCAGTCCAATCTCCTGCGTGCCCCCGGTCTGCTCTCCCATCTGCCTGCAGGCATCAAACAGGGATTCCACCTCCTGCAGTTTAGTGATTTCCCGAAAATCTTCTGTCTGGCTGTTGGTGACTGTCACATCTTTCTCAAACCGGGACAAAAGATTCTTAAATTCCAGCTGTTTACACAGTACATAAGCCTCCTCCGTGTAGAAATTCCCCACGCTGGCCTGTGCAAAATCATACGCTATATCAGCATCCACATTGATGGTCGCCAGTGTCTTACTTAAATCTGCCAGATCCTTATTCGCTATCAGAGACTCCCGCACCGACTTTTTGGCCACTTCTTCCACGTGTGCATAGATATTCTCCAAAGAACCAAAAGTCACCATCAAGTCTGTGGCTGTCTTCTCTCCCACCTTGGGCACGCCGGGAATGTTATCTGCCGTGTCTCCCATCAATGCCTTTAAGTCGATAAACTGAAGCGGATTCACCTGGTACCTGGCTTCCACATCTTTGGCATAATAATCTTCTACTTCCGTCCGGCCACCCTTGGTCTTGGGAATCCGGATCCTGATATGATCTGTGGCCACCTGCAGAAGATCCCTGTCCCCGGACACCAAAGATACTTCCATTCCTTCTCTCTCACCGCGCCTGGCAATGGTGCCCAGAATGTCATCTGCCTCCAGTCCAGCCTTCTCCACCACACAGATTCCCATTGCCTGAAGCATCTGCTTCATGACCGGCACCTGCTCACGCAGTTCTTCCGGCATAGGTTTCCTTGTTCCTTTATATGCCTCATAAATCTCATGCCGGAATGTAGGCGCATGTACATCAAAAGCCACCGTCAGATAGGCCGGCTGCTCCTCCTCCAGAATCTTGAACATGATGTTCAGGAAACCATACACCGCATTGGTGTGGAGTCCCTGGCTGTTCGTCAGATCCGGCACGCCATAAAAAGCTCTGTGCAATATACTGTGTCCATCTATCAAAACCAGTTTTTCAGCCATATAACTGTATGCCTTTCCTGTTTCACAAATTATTTTAACTTCATTTCACTACAAACGCATGACAACGCACAGCGCAATAACAATCGCCACCGCCACTGCCGCCTCCAACCATATCAGAACATGTCTGAGTACCCGGTTCAATCTGATCTTATAATTGGCCTCAGCGAGCTTATCATGAAGCGCTTCCTGTAAATTAAAACTATTTCCCTTTTCCAGCTGTTCCATACCTTCTGCAACCAGAAATTGAATCGACAGTTCCTCCATGCATTCAGGACATTCGTCGATATGCTCTACAAACTCCGCCAGATTTCTCCCGTCCAGATCATCCTGCAGGAAGGAGAATATTTTTTTCTCCACCTCTTTACAGTTCATACCATACCACGTCTTTCTACAGACCATTCCTATATGCGCCCATACAAAGATTATTATATACCATAGCAGGGGATTTTGAAAAGACTCTGTAAGAAAAAACCGCTATGCAGATGGCATGCCACCCCATAGCGGTCTGAATATTTCCCGTTTTTAAGTATTTTACCCCAGTCTGCCAGACTCTACTGCACTGCCGCAGGCTGCGCCGCCGCGTCCACTGGTACCTGCTCCGGCGCCGCTGCCTGTCCTGCTTCCGGTGCCGGCAAAGCTTCTGCCGCAATCGGCACTGCCACACCGTTTTGATCCACCTGATAATTGATGCCATCCACTGTCACTGCCACATTTCTCTGCAGCGCACCCGTCATCACATCATAATAATATACAACACCGTCAGGCATGGTCACCAGGCCTCTTTGCATCACTGCATTCTCATCAAAATAATAATCCGCACCTTCAATCGTCACACAATCCCGCAGTGCATGCCCATCCTTGGTGGCCAGGAAATATCTGCCGGTCTCATCCTCATACCAGCATCCCTTCTGCACACGGCCAAATTCATCGAGATGGTATTTATTGCCTTCCCAATTTACCCAGCAGGCTCTCTGCATCCTGTAATTAGAGTAGAACACTGTGGCATCTCCCCGCTGTGCAAATCCTTCCGGAATGATAATGGAGGAATAATCCTTAAACTGATAATTCATATCCACCCTGGTAGGGATCCCGGCTACGCTGCCATGGGAAGTATTCTGCCAGAAAGCAGCTCCCTCATACTGCAGCTCATCCGCATACTGGGCAACCCACTTATCATATCCAACATTGCCAATCTTTGTCTGAAACATATTCTTATTGGAATATACCACCGGATAATAACCCTGAGACTCTATGGCTGTACAGAATACATTGATGATCTCCTGCAGCTGTGCCGTGGAGAGATTCTTATGACAGGCATCCTCTATGTCATACACCACCGGATAATTCACCGTATAATTGCTCATCCACTGGAGCAGGAACATGGCTTCTGTCAGCGCCTGCTCCGGCGTGGTTGCATAAGAATACAGATAGACACCCGTCTTAAGCCCAGCCGCGTTAGCGCCGCGCATATTCGCATCAAAATAGGGATCCAGCCCCAAATTGGTGCTCCCCGCCTTTACAAACACAAAGGAAACACCGGAAGAAGGCACCTTACTCCAGTCAATCGCCAGATTATGTTTCGACACATCAATTCCTCTGGCGATGGAACTGCCGGCTCCCACAGCCTGCACATGGATTGCGGGCATAAACAACATCATACCTGCCATACAAAATGCCGCTGCCCTCTTTATATATCTGTTGTCTTTTCGTTTTCTTTCCCTGGTAAATTTTATCATTTGTATTTTATACCTACTGACCACATCCGCTTTCCCTTACCGGAACTTCAGATACTGTCTGGTATTCCTCCCTCCGTACTTTGCTATCTTCTCATTTGCATGGACTGTTTACATATTTGACAGACACTTCGCTGCAAATATTACAAATTATTACATTTTGTAACAATCCTTAACAACTATATCATATATCAGGCGTCTTGTATAGGGTATTTTATAAAGTTTTTCTGGGAATAACAGGGAAGAAATAAAGCAGACAGCACGTCTCCGGCCAAGCTGCTGCCGGAAATATACTGTCTGCCTTAACAACCCTATTTATTTTAAGAACTTACCCAGTGTTGCAATAAACAGATCTACACTGATGGGCTTTGCAAGATGGGCATTCATCCCGCTTTTCAATGCCGTCTCCTTATCCTCATCCATGGCATTGGCTGTCATGGCAATGATTGGAAGATTCCTGACATCCTCCCTGGGCAGGGAGCGGATCTCCCTTGTGGCCTCATAACCGTTCATGACAGGCATCTGTACATCCATAAGGACTACATCATAATAATATTCCTCTGCCCTCTTCATCATATCAACAGCATCTGTTCCATCCGGCGCCGTCTCTACCAGGAATCCGGTCTCCTCCAGAATGGCCTGGGCAATCTCCCTGTTCAGTTCATTATCTTCCACAAGAAGCACTCGTTTACCCTCAAAATCCGCCTGGGTCCACTCTGCAATCTCTTCTTCTCTCTCCACCAGATTATTGGCCGCAAGCAGTGCCACCTTTAAGTCGGACATGAACAGAGGCTTTGCACAGAATGCCGTAATGCCTGCTGCCTTTGCCTCCTCCTCAATATCCGTCCAGTCGTAAGCCGTCAGAATAATAATCGGCGCTTCATTCCCCACCGCATGGCGAATCCTTCTTGCAGTCTCAATACCGCTGGTCTCCGGCATCTGCCAGTCAATGATATATGTATGGTAGGAGTCCCCTTCATCATGCGCTTTCTTCGCACGATACACAGCCTCCCTGCCTGATGTGGTCCACTCAGACCGCAGACCAATCTGGGAAAGCATCCTGCTGACACTGTCGCAGGTATCAAAGTCATCATCCACCACCAGAGAACGCAGACCCTCCAGTTCTTTGATCTGTTCACTGTTCTTCTCTATATCCTGCAGTCTCAGACTGAGCTCAACGATAAACTCACTGCCTTTACCCTTTTCACTATGAACCGTAATGGTTCCGCCCATCATATCAATAATGTTTTTGGTGATGGCCATACCCAGCCCTGTACCCTGAATACCGCTCTGGGTCGTGCTTGCCTCTCTTTCAAAAGGTTCAAAGATATGTTTCACGAACTCCGGTTCCATACCGATTCCATTGTCTTTGAGGGTGAATATGTAATCACCATACCCTCTTCGGAACGTCGTTTTCTGCATAATCCTGAAACTGATGATTCCCCCTGCGGGCGTATATTTTACGGCATTGCTCATCAGATTGACAAATACCTGATTCATCTTCAGGGAATCGGCAATGATATCTTCGTTGGTAACATCAAAGGTATCGATAAACAGCTCCAGCTGTTTTGCCTTTACCTGCGGCTGCACAATGTTTACCAGATTATGCATCATCTCGGAAATATTACATTCCTGTTCCTTAATCTGTACCTTGCCGCTCTCAATCCTGCTCATGTCAAGGATATCGTTGATCAGACTCAACAGATGGTTGCTGGAAGCCAGTACTTTCTGAAGACAGTCTTTCACCTGGTCTTTATTATCAATATGACTGACCGCGATTGTCGTAAAACCAATGATTGCATTCATCGGCGTGCGGATATCATGGGACATATTGGACAGGAACGTAGTCTTGGCGTTATTGGCATGCTGTGCCTGCATAAGCGCTTCTTTGAGGGCAAGGGTCTGTTCTTTCTGCTGTCTTACCTGTTCCGTAATATCCTTAGTCACCACCATGACAATAATGTCTCCCGTCTCGTCTTCGGGTGTCATGATAAATGACTGGCGGATACAGTATCTCTCTTCGTTAGAATCCGTAAGCCAAAACTCCACATTCACTTCTGCATTGCCTTGCTGGAAACACTCTTTCAGATATTCTATATTCAAGGTTCTCCTGTAGTCCTCCATGGATTCCCGGGCCACATACTGCTCACACCGTTTAAACCACTCAGACGCACTGCAGGGAACTTCCAGTTCCATTACTTTCAGAAGCGATTGTTTACTTCCCTCCGGCATAATGCGAAGAATATCGTTGGTTATCCAGTCCTTCGTCAGGTTAAACTCATAAGTACAGATAGAATTAGAAACAATGGCTATCCGGTACTGCCGCTCTTTTCTGTTGGCAAGAGCCATCTTCGCCTGGATCCGCAGCTCCTTCTCCTTCAATTCCGTAATATTCTGCCTTATGAACAGAATCTTGCTGGCCCGGCCTTCCTTTCTCTCCAGACAGATCACATTCATGTGCTCCCATTCTTTCTGCCCGTTTCGTTCCACCTGATATTCATAACGCACATCCATGTCATCTTCGCCTAACTCAGAGATGACCGTATTTCTCGCAAGGTGTTCCGCCAGCTCCTTCTGGTGCTCTTCCTCCGGCAGAAAGGAACACAGATAGTTGATAAAGGCCTCGTATTCACCGCTCCGCGCCAATCCTTCACGTTCCGGACTGGTTCCAGCCAGATACTGATATTGATTGGTTTCCAGATCAATCATAACAAACCGGGAGAACAGGGTGCTGATTCCCCCTATCACATAACTCATTTCCTGATTTTCCCGCGCCAGAAGTTTTTTCTCCCTTCTGGTGCGCACCATTAACGCAATAATATAAATCACGAAGGAACCAATGAGCATCACTTCCAGGAAAATACCCGTACGGTTTGCATTGGCCAGCATGTTCTCTGTGACACTTCTGGGAAACGCCTGCACAAGAACAAATTCATTTCCGGGAAGATTGATCACACAGATATTATCCGTCTTATCATTTTCCTTACAGATAAAAGTCTGCTCTCCCTCCTTAGCAAAAACATCCCGCAGCTGCTGATGCATGGATTCCTCTACCAGCCCGGATGCCAGAATCTCCTCCAGCAGATTTCCGTTATACCCTTCCCCCTGGGAGCTTGCAATCACAGTGCCATCATCCAGACACAGAAACACCTCTGCACTTTCGCCAAAATAACTGGTGGTCAGAAGATGCTGCAGATAATCATTGGCCGAGTATACGCCCAGAAGTACACCGAGGATTTCTCCCTGATAATAGACCGGAGAATAGAAACTGACCACAGCTTCGTTGGTCACCCTGGAACTGATGGTGGCAAAGATACCTGTCTCTCCCTGCATTCCCTTCTGGAAATACTCTCTGTCAGACACATCCGTTATATTGTCTTCTGACACCAGGTAAGCACCGTCTGCAGCCGCGAAACGGAATGCATCGAACAGTGAATTCTGGGACATATCCGTAAGCATCTGATGCTTGACCTCAGGACTTGACAATCCCTCACCCAAAAAGTAAGCATATGTGCTTATCCGGTTGGATGCATTCTTAAATTCATCCCCGATACGATTGCTGGTCTGCTTTGCAGTATCTGTTGCATAAGTTCTGTTCTGCCGCTCAATCCGGTTATCGTTTTGTGCGGCATACCAATAGAAAAGAATGATTACAGCCGCCAGCAGAAACAAAAGGTAGGTAAAATTCCAAAATGATTTCTTACTGCGTTTCATATAAAGTCCCTCCACGAACAAGTAAATTCCTTATTGAAAAAGCTTCTTTGCCTTCTCCATTCTCTCTGTCACAGATACCTGAAAAGGACATCTGCTCTCACACCCTTTACAGCCAATACAGTCTGCTGCTGTGGCCTTGAGCTGTTCATAGTGGGCTTTAATAGTAGCCGGTACCTCCTCCTGCATTGCTGCCAGATCATATAGCTTATTCACCATGGCTATGTCAATTCCCCGAGGACAGGGGGCACAATGGCCGCAATAGGTACACTGGCCAGTGGTGTATGCATGATGAGGCGCTTTCGCCAGCACACTGGCATAGTCTTTTTCTTCCTCTGCTGCTGTCTCATATGCCACTGCCGCCTGTACATGTTCCGGCGTATCAACACCTACCATCACACTTGCCACTGCCGGTCTTGTCAGCGCATAATGCAGACACTGCACCGGCGTAAGAGCCACACCAAACGGTGACGTTTTCGCATCAAAAAGCCTCCCGCCGGCATACCCTTTCATGACAGTAATCCCCACGCTTTGCTGTTCGCAGATTTTGTATAAAGCTTCCCGCTCCGGTGCAATACCAGCCAGTTCGTCTTCATACTCTCCTTCAAAATACTCATCTATATTTTCTGTGGGAGGACGTAAGTCAAAAGCCGGATTCACACTGAAAAGAATCACTTCAATTTCACCCTGTTCGGCCGCCATTCTGGCCACATCAGGATTATGGGTGCTTAAACCAATATGCCGTATCCTGCCTGCCTCTTTTAAGCCGCGCACATAAGTCATGAACTCTCCGTTTATCACCCGGTCAAACTCCGCTTTCTCATCCACGAAATGAATCATGCCAAAGTCTATGTAATCTGTCTGCATCCGGGTAAGAAGATCCTCAAAAGCTTCTTTCACCTGATCCAGCTGTCTGCTGCGGACATACTGTCCGTCCTGCCAGGTAGAGCCGATATGTCCTTGAATAAACCATTTATCCCTTCGTCCCGCCAATGCCTTGCCAATGTTAGAGCGCACATTTGGCTCTGACATCCAACAGTCTAAAATATTGATTCCTGCCTGCTCACAGGTATCGATCACTTCTTTGACTTCCTGGGTATTGTGGCGTTCCAGCCACTCGCCTCCCAGCCCGATCTCACTTACCTTAAGACCTGTATTGCCTAACTCTCTATACCTCATCTGTACCATCCTCTTTATTTTCTTATCGGCCTCACGCATCCCTATGCTGATTCTCTTCCACCTATTCCACCGCCATCGTGGCTGCTTGCAGCCACTTCTGTTCTTCTTCCTCCAGATAAGGTGACAGCCTCTCATACACCTTTGTGTGATAGGCATTCAGCCACGCCTTCTCCTGTTCGTTTAACAGCGATGCCTCTATGGCATCCCTGTCAAAGGGTACCATGGTAAGGGGTTCCAGATACATAAACTGCCCATATTCATTCTGCTCGCCCTTACGGCACAGCACCAGATTCTCATGCCGGATGCCGAACTTATCCGTCACATAAAGCCCCGGCTCATTGGATATGACCATGCCTTCCTCAAGCGGTACACAATCCGTATCTTTGCTTATGCGCCACCGGAAATTCTGGGGACCTTCATGTACACTCAAAAGATATCCCACTCCATGTCCTGTACCATGGTTATAATCCAATCCGTTTTCCCATAAAGGCTGCCTTGCCAGACAATCCAGGTTCTGGCCGCAGACGCCCTGCAGGAACTTTGCTGCCCCCAGACGAAGATGTCCTTTAAGCACCAGCGTATATGCCCTTTTCTCCTCTGCCGTAAGTTCTCCCAGCGCAATCGTTCGGGTGATGTCCGTGGTGCCTTCCTCGTAGTGTCCGCCTGTATCTGCCAGACACAGACCCCTTGGCTGTATCTGTGCATCTGTATCAGGAACCGCTTCATAGTGTACAATGGCGCCATGCGGCCCATATGCTATAATAGGCGCAAAGCTGGAACCAAGGTAGCCTTCCATCTCTTTGCGGAAACCTTCCAATACTCCGGCTGCGCTCATCTCCGTAATTTCTTCCCTTCCCACACGGGTTTTTAAAAAGCGGATGAACCGTGTTACCGCCACACCGTCTTTCACATGAGCCGCCCGGAGATGCGCCATCTCCTCCGGCGTCTTGACCGCCTTCATCAACGCAGCCGGACCTGGCTGATCAAGCTGTTCCACGCCGGCAGGAATGGTATTTAACAGCTGATAATTCACACGCCTGCCATCAGCCCACAACCTCTGTCCTGCCTGCAGACTGCCCACCTGTTTCTCTATCTCCTCATAAGGCAGAATCGTAACATCCGCACGCTTTAATTTATCCTTTATCTCCTGTGACAGGATCTTTTCCTGCACACACAGTACCGCCTTCTTTTCCAGCAATAGCATATATGCCAGAAACACCGGTGTATTACACACATCATTTCCCCGCAGGTTAAGAAGCCATGCAATCTCATCAAGCGCCGTCATAAGCAGGGCATCTGCCTTTTCTTCCTGCATTTTCTGTCTCACCCTGGCAAGTTTCTCTTCCCTGGAAAGTCCTGCATACTCTTCGGCAAGTTCCCATACCGGTTCCGCTGACAATGGGGGCCTATCGGGCCACACCAGATCCACCAGGTCTTCCCCGCCGCAGTAAATAATCTGCTTCTTTGCCATTTTCTTACGCAGTTCTTCCACGAATGCCCTTGTCACGGTCCTGCCATCAAAGCCGACTTTATCACCCGTCTCCAGATGACCGGCCAGATACTCCGAAAGAGAAGGCACCCCCGGCTGACCGCTTTTCATTAGCTCGATGGGACTTCCTGCCAGCTGTTGTCCCGCCTGCAGGAAATATCTGCCGTCCGTCCATAAAGCTGCGCTTTCCATACATACCAACAGTGTTCCCGCCGAACCGGTAAACCCTGACAAATACTCTCTTGCCTTAAAATAATCACCCACATACTCAGAATTATGAAAATCCTCTGTGGGAACAATATATGCTGCCAGACCACGCTTTTGCATCTGCTCCCTGAGCAGCTGTAATTTATCCTCTATCCCCATATCTTTCTCCCTCCCTGATGTCTCCTGCAAATCCACTATCTGCTTCCCGTAAAATACATTACTTTTCAGTCTGTGCATCAAAGGCCGTGCCGCAGGCCCATGGACTTCCCACATCACATCTGCCATGATGATATGCCCTTACTGTCTGCCCAGCTTCCAAATCGTCAGACATATTTATTTTTAACCGGCTGTCACCGGAATCCGCAAAGCCGTCCAGCAGCTTCACCATGTCGGCAATCTCCTGTTCTTGTCTTCGTTGATCATCCATATCCCTATTATCGAATTCTTCCATTTGCAGTTCCACCTTTCTTGTGATTTCCATAGGCTCTATACGCTCCTGACTTTCTTAGATTCTCATATCTTACATGCGGACTGCTCTCATCCCGCCTTAAGAAATCCCCGGTCAGGAAAACAAACGCAGCTGTTCATAGCCTTTATTCTCCGGAAATTCCTGCAGATACTGAAAAACCCGCTCTGTATCACATACTATGCCATATTGTGCGCAGGTACTGTCTATCATAGTCATCAATTCTTTGTTACGGCTGCTGGTAATTTCATAAGCATAACCGTATTGGCGATGATATTTACTTTTCATGCCCGGAAAATGTTCGTCCAGTTTCTGATAAAAGTATTCTCTGTTGCCCTCCCGCAAAGTCATGCCTATCCCAAAGGTAATGATGCCATACACGCCGGCACCCACGCAATATTCCAACAATCCCTCTATATTTTCCTTAGTATCGTTGATAAAAGGGAGAATCGGACTCATCCACACCACGCTTGGAATCCCATGCTCCCGCAAAATCTCAAGCACCTCGAACCTGCGTTTCGTGGTACATACATTGGGCTCCAAAATACGGCATAAGTCCTCATCATAAGTCGTCATGGTCATCTGTACCACGCACTTTGCCTTTTGCTGAATCTTCACCAACAGATCAAGGTCACGCAGGATCTGATCGGATTTTGTCTGAATGGCCAGTCCGTACCCATATCTTTCTATCAACTCCAAACACTTTCTGGTAAGCTTAAGTTCCTCCTCACAGTGCATATAAGGATCACACATGGCGCCGGTCCCAATCATACACTTTTTCCGTTTAGAACGCAGCGCCTGTTCCAATAACTGCGGTGCATTCTGTTTCACTTCGATGTCTTCAAAATCATGTGTAAACCCATAACATTTACTCCTGCTGTCACAGTAAATACAGCCATGGGTGCATCCTCTGTACAGATTCATCCCATTATGGGCCGATAAAATCCCTTTCGCCTCCACAAAGTGCATCTATGACCTTGCTCCTTTCCCGGATCTGATAAAAGAATCCAGCCAGAATGCCGGCAAAAGCTCCGCTACCATAAAGCACCAGATCACCGGTTCACAGAAAATAACGGCCATATATTGAAACCGGGGAATAAACAATATCACAAACAGAATCTTACCCACCATCTCAATCACACTGGAAAATAACGGCAGAATCTTCTTGCCCACAGCCTGCAATCCCATTCTGGTGGAATTTAAAACCCCAAGAATTGTGAGACATGGTGCAACCACCCGCATATACAGGGCCCCATTTTGGATTACCACGCTCTCGCGAGACCCTGTAAGCAGTCTGACCACCGCAGGTGCAAAAAACAGCATGAAGATCGTTGCCGCCGCCGACACTGCCAGACCACACAGATAAGAACACATCATCGCCTTCCTGATCCGCAAAGCCTGCCCCGCCCCACGGTTCTGGGATACAAAGGTACTGATTGTCTGGCTGATGGCTATATACGGCATCATCAAAAACTGGAACAGCTTTCTGGCTGCCGTATGGCCTGCAATCACCAGATACCCAAGACCATTTATCCCGGATTGTAAAATGGCTGACCCGGCGCCGATAATACTGTTCATCAATCCCACAGAAAGCCCCTGTGCCAACATTTCCAAATATAGTTTCCTGTCCCAGATAAAATGCATCCTCCCTGGAATCAGAATCTCGGCTTTCCTGCCTATGTAAACCAGACAGGCTGTCACCGATACCACCTGCGCAATCACGGTTGCGATGGCCGCACCCTGTACTCCCATCTGCAGGCGGGTAATAAAAAACAAATCAAGTCCAATATTTAAAATGGACGACAAAATCAGAAACACCAGCGGCATGACACTGTTACCTATAGCCCGCAACAATCCTGCGCACAGATTATAGGCAAACATGACCGCAATAAATAAAGTTATCGTAGCAATATAACGATAAGACTGTCCGATGATCTGAACCGGCGTATTCAACAGTTCCAGAAACGGATATAGAATAAACTGTACCAGAATGGTAATCACCACAGTAATACAAACGCCGATCACAACAGAAGCCGCCACGGACCTCTTTAACTGCTGTATATCCCCGCTTCCAAAACTGCGGGCCGTCACAATCGCAAGGCCATTACCAATACCCAAAGCAAATCCCATCAAAAGGTCGTAAACCACTCCCGCCGCACCCATGGCTGCCAGCGCTTCGTCTCCCAGTGTGTGCCCTATGATAACCGTATCCATCGTATTATACAACTGTTGAAAAACCCCAGAAAAAAATAATGGAATTGCAAAGACGAGCATGGATCTTAAAATTGATCCATGTAGCAGATCCACAGAAGAACTTTTATGGGCAGGGATTCTCATGGATGCCGTTCCTTTCTCTTCGTATTCCTGTCGTGAACTATAAATAGATTATATGTCAAGTCATTATAAATTTCAATCATCAAGCATACGGAAAACACGAAAAAAGCTTCCCACTGTTTTTGGAAAGCTTTCCTTCTGATTGCGCTGTCATCAACCTGTCCTTTTATCCTGCCCTGTCCGCTCACAATCTCACGTCAAAGGGCACATATCCCCTTTTTAACATTTCAAGTGTTTCTGCCTGTATTCCGACAATATCTTCCTTGGCTGCCAGATTCTCTCCTGCTGCCGCTCCTGTAACCGCTGTCATGTCTGCAGGTATTTCTTCTGCTATCTCCTGTGACATGTCATTGGCCATTTCCTCAGGCAGCTCTTGCGTCAAATCCTCCGTCAGCTCCCCAGGATTCTCTGGTTTCATCTCTTGTGTCAGATTCTCCGTTACCTCCGGCATCAGATCTTCTGTCAATTCCTCCACTTCATCCAGAATCTCTTCCAGTATGCCATCCGTTCCTTCAATACCCAGAGCCTCTTCCACCATGTCTTCCTGTCTTTCTTCCGGCGTCTTCGGCTTCGACTTCTCCACTGCCTCAGCTATCTTCTCTCCGCGCTCTGTGGATTCATCCAGAATATGCCACATCTGCTCGCTGTTATAAGCCGCCTTGGCAGCTGCAATCTGATCCTCATAAGAGTGCAGCATATTTAACTTCTCGGCAATCTCTTCCACACTCCCACATTTCATGTTTTTCAGGTTATCTTTCTTTTGCTCGAAGAAGTCCACCTGTCTTTGTGTCTCCTCCTGTCGTTCCAATTTATCCCGGGTACTCTTTAACATCCCGGCACTTCCCATGCGCCGCAGCAGGCTGCTGGTCATGTCCCACGAAATATTCATATATACGACCACCCTTCCCTTTCCTCTGTTATTTTCTATTTCGGGAAAACTGTCATCTTTCTTTAGTGTTCTTACATAAACAGGAATATTTCTGTCACAAACAGTGAGGCAGCCCCTCACGGCTGCCCCAGACTCATCATTTATATTTTTACCAGTTCATACTGATTCGTTCCCAGACCAATCTTTACCGCATGCGCTATGCAGGACTTCCACTCCGTGTCCGGATGGGTCATATGGAAATGATCATGTTCTTCCGCTCCACCATTCTTCCTGATATTTTCACCCAGAATACTATCCTCTACGGGAGCCGCCTGATTACACAGGTCTGCGCAGGCCTGATCCAAAGCTACCGGATCAAAGGATGCCAGCATGCCGATGTTCGGAATGATCGGGATATCATTCTCTGCATGGCAGTCGCAGTTCGGTGACACGTCACAGATCAGGGACACATGGAAACAGGGTCTTCCCTTACACACTGCCAGAGAATACTCCGCCATCTTATAATTGAGAACTGCTATGGAATCTGCAAAATTCGCCGCAATCGCATCTTTCGGACACACAGCCAGACATCTTCCGCAGCCCACACATTTATCATGGTCAATCTGCGCTTTCCCGTCTGCAATCTGAGGCGCCCCGTGGGCACAGATCCTGTCGCAGGCGCCGCAGCCCACACAGACACTCTGATCAACGCTTGGTTTCCCCTCACAGTGCTGCTCCATCTTACCGGCCCTGGAACCGCAGCCCATGCCGATATTCTTGAGCGTTCCGCCAAAACCCGCCATCTCATGTCCCTTAAAATGCGTCAGGGATATAAATACATCCGCATCCATAACAGCCTGTCCTATTTTCGCTTCTTTCACATATTCGCCGTCAATGGGCACAATGGTCTCATCTGTCCCCTTCAGACCGTCACCGATGATCACGTGACAGCCCGTCTGATAGGGAGAAAACCCATTCACATAAGCCGTCTCCAAATGATCCAGCGCATTCTTGCGGCTTCCCACATAGAGTGTATTACAGTCTGTCAGATAAGGCTTGCCGCCCAGTTCTTTCACATAGTCCGCCACCACTCTCGCATAATTGGGACGCAGGAAAGCCAGATTGCCGTATTCGCCAAAATGAATCTTAATCGCTGCATATTTATCCGTAAAATCAATGGTTTCAAATCCAGCCGTCTTCATCAGTCTGTGCAGCTTCTGTAATAAATTCTCCTGCTCTGTTGCTTTAAATGAGGTAAAGTATACCTTTGCCTGTTCCATAATCGTCTCCTTTTCCGAACACCTCAGCTGCCCTGAATTCTGCACAATACCCCGACTTCTCCCGGCACGGCTGTCTCACCATACCGTTTAATCAAATCGTTTAAACCGTTCAATCATAATCGCATACTGTTCCTTAATCTTTAAATACAAGCCGATGGTGCTCTCTTTTTCCTTTTCAAATTCTTTAATGATGTTATCATAATTACGTTCAAGACTGGTGACCACATTGCGGTTGATTTTGCCGCGATCCGCATCGGAGTTCATAATATCCAGTATCTTTTCCTTGCTGAAAGCCTCCTTGTAGCTGCGCTTGCCGTATAACGCGCTTAAAATATCCGCCACGGCAATAATCTGCTGCGGCAATGTCAGGTCTGCTGCATTCAATCCCTTGTGGTACCCTGTTCCATCCAGTTTTTCATGGTGTCTGACAGCAATCTGCAGCACCGCATCATCCACAACCCCTTCCAGGATCATCTCTGTAATACGCACATGGGCCTTCATGACCTTCATCTCCTCATCACTCAGCCGCCCCGTGGATTCCAAGATATGCAAGGGAATGGCAATTTTACCCAGATCATGGAGCAGGGCACCGTAATGAAGATCGCGCAGATCCTTCCCGGAAACTCTGGACAGTCTGCCAAGCTGCTCCGCAAAATGTACGGTTGCCAATGTATGTATTACCGTGTGCTCACTCCGAAAATCAATGGTATAGACCAGCATTTCCAGAAAGCCTCTCTTATACTGCTCCGAGAAGGCCCTTTTGGCTAACAGGACATCCAATTCCTCCCTGTACTTGCCATTTACCAGATTCTCCGTGATTCCATACCGCTTCTCTGCCTTCTGAAAAAGATCCATGGCTGCACCGGAAAACTTGATATCACGGTATTTGTTGAAATAATCCTGCCCCAGCTTCTCTTCTTTCAGATTCAGGAAAGTATCCATCTTATCTGCCAGACTGAGCATATCTATGATATGCATATAGCGGCTCTGTATCATGCTGTGTCTATTATAATCCAGATGATGATACAATACAATCTCTGCCTTATCCCCCATAGGAGAAAGGTATTTTAAGAAAAGAAACCCATAAATCGAATGGGGCCAGAGATTCTTGGTCTCAAAATCCGATACATTTTTGATATTATCCTCTTTATACAGGCCAATATCATGCAAAATACCGAGCATTGTATAATCCACCAGCTCCTGCTCGGTGTAATGCTGATCGGTATATGCATTTTCATACTCCATCATCTTGTATAAGATGTATCCCGTAATCTCCCCATGATGCATAATCTTGTTATTGATGATGCCAAGTGTCTTACGGATAATCTCGTTGACATCTTTACTGCTGATAACACTCATTTGTACCTATCCCCTTCACTGCTATCGCCATATAGTTATAGTATCATCTTTTGAAAGATTTGTCCCCTATTTATTTCCATATTCAGGGACAAACTTTAATACAATTTGACGGATACTCAAAAAGCAGGTAAATACAAGATATCGTTTCATTTTTCCTTTTTCTCTGTCAGAGCAATAATATCTTATACTTTTATACCCTAAAAACAGATACCCCTTACGGCCTGTAAGTATCCTATAAATAACAAAAACTTTTTATCTTGACAACCTTTTCAGCTAAATTATATAATTATTTATGTAATATAATCAAAAATAATTTTATGAAAGGAAGATGATAACTATGGCAGACAAATATAATGCTGGTACAATCAATATTGAGGCTGTGACTAATTCCATTGTGTCAAATGGCGGTGACGTTAGTAAAAAAACTAATGCAGATGGATCGACTCACTATTCCGTTTATAGTACTACAGAGAACAGACATCTTTCCTACGATAAAGATAATGATGGTAATATTTCCAATGTTCATACAGATAAAAATAATCGCGCTTATATGGACTATAAAGGCGGCAGGTAAAAGAGTTTTTTTGGCAAGTCGGAACAAACTGATTGATACTTAAAAGGAAGTCTGAAAAGGCTTCCTTTTGTGTATGCCCGCAGGCTCTCATATCGGAACCGGCAGGCTTACATTATCTCATATTATACTATGTGCCTACATTCAAAGACCTGCTCTATTTGAGGATAGACTGCTGGCGGATTGCACTGCGGGATACGCCACTCTTTCTGTATATCCCGCCCTCGCTTTCTATCTGGATCAGTACCCATCCGGCAGTATATTGCTACCCGTATCTTTTTATCTTCTGTTCTCATTATGCCGCCCTCCATTCGCGTTTCTTTATCTCAACTGTATTCCCGTCTCGGAAAGTGAATACCATCCGCATATCTTCATATACCGTCACAAAATCCACAGTAGCATACCAAAGCTCCTCGTCAAATTCTGTTACCAGCTCGGTGCTTTCCGCCAGCCTCTCGAGGAACATGGCGATTTTTGTGTGCTTGGCATTGCGTTCTAACCGAAACTCCCCGATCTCCGCCAGTCGCTTCCTTGCCGCCTCATACCGTTCACAGTATCCGGTATACTTTCGCTCATATTCTCCCTGATCCATGGCCTTCTGTGCATTATCTTCAATAACCTTACGGATCAGCTCCATTGTAACCTCGCTCTCGCTTTCAAGCTGCTCCTGCTCGGTATCCAGATCATGGGTATCCGTAAGCGCCTCCATGATCTCCCGGTATGCTTCCATGATTTCTTCCCTGTTTCCAAGTATCTTATTGAAAGCGGCAAGGAAAGCGTTCTGGATATCTGCGTCGGTAAGATGCGGCGTTTTGCAATGCTGGCCCCGGTGCTTTTCATTACACTGCCATACCATAGTCCGGTTCGGAGTGTTGGAATGCCACACCTTACTGCCATATATGCCGCCGCATTCTCCGCAGATAATCTTCCCGGAAAAAGGATATGTGCTGCTCGTCCACCTGCCGTCCTTCTTACGGCGTTTCAATTCATACTGCACAAGGTCAAATATCTCTGGCTCAATAATGGCCGGGTGGCTGTTCGCTACATAATACTGCGGAACCTCGCCCTCGTTGACCTTCTGCTTCTTTGTAAGGAAGTCTACCGTGTAGCGTTTCTGCAGTAATGCGTCACCCTTATATTTTTCATTGGTAAGGATGTTTTCTATCACCTTGGCCCGCCAGACTGCTTTCCCGCCCGGCGTAGGTATGCCCTCGTCGGTAAGGTGGCTGGCAATGGCCGAAGGAGACTTCCCATAGAGGAACATACGGTAAATGAGCCGTACAATGACAGCCTCCTCCTCCACGATCTCCGGCAGGTTATCCGGGCCTTTCTGATAGCCGAGGAAATGCCCGTAAGGAAGGCTCACCTTGCCGTCTGCAAAGCGTTTCCGCTGTCCCCATGTTACGTTCTCGGAAATGGAGCGGCTTTCTTCCTGCGCCAGCGAAGACATAATGGTAATGAGCAGTTCACCCTTACCGTCAAGGGTGCGGATATTCTCTTTTTCAAAGAAAACCTCGATCCCCTTTTCTTTCAGCTTCCTTACTGTGGTCAGGGTATCCACCGTATTTCTGGCAAACCGGCTGATCGACTTGGTAATGATAAGGTCTATCTTACCCGCCAGCGCATCCGCCACCATGCGGTTAAAGCCGTCACGCTTCTTGGTATTGGTCGCAGATATCCCTTCGTCAGTATAGACCTCCACGAAATCCCACTCCTCTTTTGCCTGAATATATCTTGTATAATAATCCACCTGCGCCTCATAGCTGGTAAGCTGTTCTTCAAGGTTTGTGGATACACGGGCATAGGCCGCCACCCGGAGCTTACGCACTTCATTATTTACAATGTCAAGCGGCAGGTGGTTCTTCTTTGCCGGAATGACTGTAACCTTTGCTGCTACTGCCTGCATACACCAGACCTCCCTTCCTTCGGCCATTCAAAGCTATGGCATTTTTCCACCGTATGTCCGTCCGTGAATATAAAAATAACCTTCCCATTCTCCGGCACCTGAATCTCCCTTATCTTCTGCCGGAAATATTCTGCCTCAAAGCTCCTGCGGCCCATAGCCTCTGCGGCCAGCTTTTCCAGCAATGGCTCCGGGATAGCCTCTATCTCACAAACACTGCTTTTCCTATGGTGGGTCTTGCATACCCATACAGCCCTCGTCCCCCTTTTCTTCGTCTCCCATGTACGCTGGAAAAAGTGCTTCCCACACTTACCACATATAATGCGGCTGGAAAATGGCCTGTGTTTTCTGCTGCAATCCCTGTCCTCCATGTTAAGCGTTTTTACCCGCCGCGCCCGCTCGGCTAAAACCCGCTCATAGGTCTCTTTATCCAGAATCCCTTCATGGCTCCCCTCTACAAAATACTGCGGCCATTCCCCATGATTGGTCTTATGGATTTTGCTGATCGGGTCTATGCAGTGTGTTTTCTGCAGAAGCAGATTCCCAACAATCTTCTCGTTGCACAAAAGTGCCAAAATGCCATAACCGGAAATGGCTGCCCCATGCCTGCCAACAGCCCCGGCTTCCCTGAACATAGCCGCCAGATCATCCTGCGAAGCCCCATCCAGATACATTTCAGCGGCCCGGCGCAAAAGTGCTGCTTCCTCCGGTATGATTTCCAGCCTGCCATTCTCAAAGCGGAAGCCAAACATATCTATCGAAGTCGGCCTGCCCTGCTGGAACTGCTTCTGGATGCGCCACCTCTGGTTTTCTGATGCCGAGCGGGCTTCCTCCTCCGCATATGCAGCGAGGAGGGTAAGAATAAACTCGCCCTCCTCGCCTAAAGTATGGATATTCTGTTCTTCAAAGTACACGTCCACGCCGATCAGCCGCAGCTCCCGGATCGCCTGCAGGGTCGTGACCGTATTGCGGGCAAACCGGGAAATGGACTTGGTGAATATCATATCAATCTTACCGGCCCGGCAGTCTGCCAGCATCCTTTGAAATTCTCCCCGTGTATTCTTCGTACCGGATATGGCTTCATCCGCATAAACACCAGCGTAATCCCAGCCCGGCGTTTTCTGGATCAGGCTGCTGTAATAGCTCACCTGCGCCGACAGGGAATGGAGCATTGTTTCCTTGCCATTCGACACCCGCGCATATGCGGCCACGCGCTTCTGTTTCGATGCCTGCTGTATCGCCGTAAAATTGACTCTCTGTATTGTGCGTCCCATAAATACGCCCTCCTTTCTGGTCACTGATGTTATAGGAAGCGAACCGGAAAAGAAAGGATTTTCAAAATAAAAATCCACCCAAAACCGGCTTGAACTTTTCTTTTAACCGGGCTTCTATGCTCCGCAGGTCGCCTTCATTTATCACCCCCTGCCGGAGCATGGAGCGGGCCACGGCAAGGGCCGCCTGATACTTTTTCTCCCTCTCAAACTGCTCCTTCGTCATGGCTGCCTCCTTCCCCGAACCGCGCCGCGATATAACAGGCATGGGAACAATATTTCCTGCCCTTATTTCCATAGCTTTCAAACTCCTTCCCACAGCGGGCGCAGGCCAGACGGTAAAATGCCCTCCTGTCTACAAGCTCCGGGTTGGCTTTCCACCATGCCCGGCGGCAGGCTTCACAGCAGAACTTTCTCCCTTTCCTCCCCGGCGATCCCGAAAGGGGCTGGCCGCAATGGCGGCAGGCCATAGATGCCTCTATTGTGGCTGTCCCTGTCAGGTCGTTCCGCCTGCAGAAGCTCTTGACCGTATTTTCAGGAATCCCCAGCCGGGCGGCGATCCCGCCATAGCCAAGGCCCTCCATGCGCCAGTACCGGATTTTTTCTTTCTGTGCATCCGTCATCATGTTTCCCGCCTCCTGCCATCAGTCCGGCAGCTTCAAGACCTGCCCGGCAAATATCACGTCCGAAGCAAGCCCGTTCAGCTCCTTGATCTCCTTATACCTGCGGCCATTGCCAAGCTGGCCTGCCGCAATGCTCCACAGGGTATCATTCCTTTTGACTGTATAGGTTGGAGCCTCCTTTTCTGTATCCGGCATCCCTAAGACCTCATCTAATATAGAAAGAATCTTCCTGCCATATCCGGCACCGGCGGCCCAGCCCCTGCCCTGCGGGTTCTCCTGTATCCCCAGCCATTCCACATAAGGCGCACAGCCGCGCATTACATATGGAAAGTGTGGATCAATGCAGGGATTTTGAAGCGCCTCCGTGGACGCATACGCTTTTAAGTGCTGTACCTGCGCCCGGATGCCGAGCTGGGGCGTGTCAAAGGAACTGCCCTTCATGCCGTTACCCGTGACACCCATGCCGCAGAAATTATTCTGGCCAAGTGTTACGGCGGAACCGGAAAAGGTAAAGTTCCCGGTTTCCAGACAGGACTGTGCAAAGGCAATGTCACCACGCACACCCTCGGCCTCTCCCTCCGACAGATAGAATGGGAGCATATCCAGAACGGATTTTTCCACGGACGGATTTTTCTCTTTCAGATAAGCCGCCATCTGCCGGATACCTGCCGCCGCCTTTCCCATGACCGCTGTAAATTTCTGTGTGCCGGATGCCGGGGCGCTATCTTCCCCCGCCACCATTGCCGCCTGAATGTCCCTGCGGAACTGTGCCATGGAAAGGCCGAACTTAGACCAGAGATGCTCCACATCCCCGTGGTTGCTGGCAAGGCCCCTCTTATGCCCCTCGCTATGGCTGATGACCACGCCATCTGCCAGAGGGTTAAGGCCATACTGTAAGCAGAGGTATGCGAACAGTTCCACCGCGTTCTGATAGGTGGCAAGCACATGCTCCCTTGTATTACTGCCGTCCCCGGTCTCCGTCCAGTTTGCCCCGCCGGTATACCGGATCGTGGCAGGCTCCGTCATTTCCACGCCGATATGGGTGTTGTTCCCGTCACCACCGCAATGCCAGCCCCTGTGGTTCCACGGAAGCGTCTGGTATACATTGCCGCCCGGCTCCACTATCGCATGGACGCAGGCTTTTGCCTCCGGCTTATTCCAGTTGTTTATAAATGCAGATGCCTTGGGCTGCGGGCATCCCACGGAATGGATCATAAGCCCCTTTACGGAGATCGTGCGGCCTGCCCTGTAGCAGCCGGACTGTGTAAGATAATTCTGAATCAAATTCATTGAAAATCCCTCTCTTTCCATTTTTTGTGCAAGAAAAAAGGCACCAGCTTCCACTGATGCCGCCTGTCAAAATCCACATTCAATCTTTCTTCTGTAACTGCTCCAACACCGCTTTTAGCTTCTCCGGCACCGGAATCCCGATGCGGGAAGCGTTCTCCAAGATGGAGATTCCTTCGTTAGACAGGTAAAAAAAGATAACCGCCGTCCGAAGGACACTCCCGTTCTGTATCACATAGGCATCTATGATATGCCCCACCGCCACAAGGCTGAAAATGACAACCTTCTTGATGATTCCATGGAAGCCCACCTCGCTTGACAGCTTTTTCTCCATGGCCGCCGCCATAAGCCCGGTCAGGTAATCCACCACCACAAATACGATCAGGCCGTAAAGGAAGCCGTCCCATCCTCCAAGGACAGCCCCCAACGCCCCTCCAAGTGCTGCGAATGCGTACTGCATCCCGTTTACAATCTCTCTCATGTTCTGCCTCCTTTTTTTCCATTAAAAAAGCACCATTCAGGTGCCGGTTCCCGCTTAAGCGCATTCCACATATCGGATAAATGCTTTTCCGTGTCCTTTGTTTATCCCTGCCTCTGTTTCTGCCGGGTAATATTTCCCATTATGGGTGAATGAAGCGACTCCATCCACATAGCCGGAGCCTCCTGCGCCGGATTCCCCGCGCAGGCCATAATTTCCAGCGAACCATCCTCCGCCGCCTCCAGATTCTGCGGTATTGCTTCCTGAATAATACGGTGCTTTTCCGAAATTGTCAGAGGGACTGCTTCCCGTGGAAATCTGCCGCCCGCCCAATGCGCCGCCGGAACCATTGCCACCACGTTCACCTCCGCCATCACCACCTTTATGAACAGTTCCGTTGTCTATCCCACCACCACCGCCGCCACCTGCAACGATCAGGACACAGTCCCTGTTATTATAGCTTGGGCCGCTGCTGTTGCTGTACGCCACCCCCAATCCGCCGGACTTTGTTGCCACATGAGTGGAACCTCCACCTGTCGCACCATACTGCTTGCCGCTGGTATAATTGTAACCGCTGCCTCCGCCATTCACACCCGTTGTCCCGCCGTTATAGACATAAAGCACCTCACCCTTTTTCATCTTTTTATAACCTTTGGAATGTCCGCCAAGACCTCCCTCTGCCACAAGGGAATCCACTTTCGCATCAGCGCCAGAGGCTCCCCACACCTCAAATTCATAGATACCGTCCTGCGGGATAGTAAACTGAACATAATTCCCGGTATAGACAAAGTCATATTCCGTAGTCACCCACATGGCATAGAGCGTTGCCCCGGCGGGGAATACGCCATTCTCTCCCGGCTTATAGGAAGGTGTTGAAAGGGAATCCACGCTCCACCCACAGAAGGACATATTTTTTCTTGTATAAGGGCTCGCCGGAACCGTGGTCGGCTCGCTCTGTGCATTCCCGTTATTGTAATAGCAGTAGGCAGTGAAGCTCTCCTTGGCCCCAGTCTCTGCAAGGGTGCCGCCGTTAGGCATCAGCCCTATGGTCATCTGCTTTTTGAATACCGCATAGAGCGTGACCGGCTCCTCGGTACTGATGATATATTCCGAAAGTACCTTTTTCTCCGCCAGATCATCCTGCCGCCAACCTACAAAAGAATAGCCCTCCAAGGAAGCGTCCGGCGCGGCGGCAATGGCGTCCTCCCTGTCCGGCACCACCCGTTCCAGAGCATAGCCACTGTCTATCTGATAAGTCACTTTGATACCTGCGGCATACACCCTGTCCTCGCCCACGAAGATCCGCGTCACGCGCTTTGTCTCCGTATCCTCATAGCACAGATAAATGGTACTGGCACTATAGCTTTCCAGCTTCCCGTATTCTTCAAAGCTGAGCAGCTTCATCACAAGCCCGGTACTGCTCATCATTTCCGCCACTTTAGAATCCAGCGTTTTCACCGAACCTTCCAAGCCCCCAACTGCGGATATCATGCTGTCAAGCTCCCCGATGATATTCCTCGCCGTAAAGACTGCGGTTCCGTCCAGCACCTTATCCCCGGCCTTCGTGATCCGCGAATACCCGGAAGGCTCATAGGCGGCTGTGGTGCCTGCCTGTGTGCAGACAAGCGTGGCCCAGCCCGGAGCGCCCACCGCTGTCACCGCATCACCTACAGAGTAGGCCGTGGCGCGGGTAAGGGTCTCCCCTCCGCCGCCTCCACCTCCGCCCCCGGCTTTCAGTGTGGGGAATACTTTAGTCAGGTTATTAAGCTCCGCCGAAGATACAGTGAAAACAGCAAGCTCCAAGTCATAAGAAGAATTGTTGTAGTTGATGTTCACGTCCGCATCCAGCGGCGGAAGCTCTGCCGCAGTCTGCGCCAGTATCTTGATCGGTTCATCTGCATTGGATAAATCCAGATGGATGTATACCCTGCCGTCCAGTGTTTCTCCTACATCCGCCAGCCGCACATCAATCTCCGTTTCATATACCTCAAAAAACCGCCCCCGTATCATGCCAAAGCCCTGCGAGATATGGAGGACGTTCCCCCTCGCGTAAGTCACTTCACAGCCTTTGAAGATACCGCTGCCGGGAACTGCCGTTTCATAAATAATGGCATCATCCTGCGGCGTCACATTGCCGCCCTTGTATGTTTTGAGTACGATATTGTCAGCCATTTTCCTGCCTCCTTAAAATCTTTGTTAGGTCAAGCCTTACCGTGCCAAATACCAGCTTTGTGTTCTTTCCCCTCTCCCGCCCGGTCAGGATGCTCTCATAGGAAACGCCGTCGGAAATGATGTTCACCACCTGCCCGAACTCCATCTCGTCCGGCCTGACTAACGAATCCCCGTTCATCATGGTAAGCTCTATCAGGTTGGAATAAGAAAGGTTTGCAAACTTGTTATAAGCGGCCTCCATGGCGGCGCTCTCAAAACTGCCGCCCTCATCATAGGAGACCGCCTGCATCTCACAGACCACCGGTACGATCCTGTCCCGGTCTTTGGTATCATACCCAAGGTCAGGGTGCAGGTAATAAGTCCTCGTCCTGCTGTAATCCTGCGGGTCAAATAAAACCAGCTTATTTACATCCGCACTCACCTGCTTGATGGTGACGCTCTTTTTGATGATGTTAGGGAGGTCGCTCTCAATGGTGATGATCCCCGCCGACGCCTTCCCCACGCTCATATGCACGGCCCGGTGCTGGATATCCAGCTCCGCCTTTACAAGGATGCCGTACTTTTCCATGGCAGGGATGATGACCGAATCAATGAGGTTCACGATATTGTAATGTCCGCCCTTCTGTGAGGGTGTGATGTGCAGGCCCCAGCCCGTCGTTTTGGTGGAGGCCGTGACGGAAAGCCCCCGGATGTTCTGCTTTTCATCCGCATTGTCTATGAACATTTCCCTGATATGCCCGCAGATAAATTCCTCCATAGTCCCCTGCCCCTGCGCATCCACATCAAACAGGATATCTGTGTTCAGAAGCTCCATGAGAGGCTTATAGGAAATGCTCTGTAACTTTTTGGATTTGTCCGTGCCGTATTCAATCTCTGTAATGATACCGGCATATTCCTCCTGCCCCCTGCTGATGCGGATATACTCCTGCTTCTCCACACCGGGCAGGGCAAGCACCGTCACCGTATTATCGTCAGAAGAAAGGTAATCCTCTTTATAGGTGATCTCATTCACATTTGTATTCCCTACCATTTCAAAATCCTGCGTAAATATCTCCACGTTATACGGTTTCATAGCTGATCTTTCCCTCCACGATCACATTTAGGATATTGAGCCCGTCATGGGAGGCGGAAATGCGGTTGCTGCCATGCTGCAGGTGAAAGAACCGCTCCGTGGTAAAATCGCACATCTGGTAGCGGTCTGCCACCACCTCGTCACTGACGCCCCGCTCCGTGATGCTGTAGGGAATCTGCGTGGTGTCGATGACCAGCTTATGCCCGTCCGGGATATTCCCCTCATACCTTCCCGTTTCGTACAGGACATTATTTACATAGTGCTTCCATACGGGATTCGTGCAGGGGCCGTACACCGTCACCTTGCATGGGCTGTCCCCTCTGCTGTCGCTGTCGATCATCAGCGTGTTCTGCGTCACGTCCGCATAGGCGTAGGTGTATTCGTAAGGGTATATTTTCCCGCCGATGGATAGGGTGCCGCTGTAGCCGGAAACATTTTTATAAAACTGTCCTGTCGCCGTGAAAGCCACCTCGCAGTCTAAGCCCGCACCGCCAGTGATCAGTTCACTCTTTGCGATCTCCGTCATCCGCACCGGGACGCGGAAAGCCTCCTCCATCTCATACACAAGGGTCAGCGGAACTGCCCGGACGAACCGGGAGAATGCCCGGTAATTCACATAGGCATCCCTGCCGCCAAAAAATATCCGCCCGGTCATCACGCCCTGTGAGAATAATTCCTCCAGAGGGATGAAGTCCGTGCCGATCTGTTCATACTGCGTCCCGTCCTTATAGCCGAAGCCGCCAATGGAATGGAAAAAGGATGTCCGGGCGTTCAAATCCCATGACATCCCTTCCCCGTTTATAAGCCTGAATTTCCTTATCATGAATACGCCTTTCCCAGCTCCCGGTTCAGCCCGTCTGACAGTTCCCCGACCAGCGCGCCGGAATCCAATACCACCTGGCTGTTTGCCAGCCTCGGCAGATATTTAGTGACCACTTCATACATGGCATCCAGCCTTGCCGCCAGTGAAGAACCGCTGCCGGAACCTCCCACCGCCGGAGCCCCTGCCGTCATGGAATCCGTGGCAGGGATGAGCATCCCTGCCAGTTCCTTCATGGGGCCGGTCAGCTTCCCTAAATTCCCGCGGATGCCTTTTCCGAGTAAATCGATCATATCCGGCATAAAGGTGTGGAAGTTGGAAAGCGGCCCCTCGTCCGGCTCGGAAAAATGCAGGAAGGAGGCGATCGTCCCTGCCACATCCTTCACGCTGTCCACAAGGCCGCTGATCTTCGACTTGATCCCGTCTATCAGGCCGCCTATGATATCCTTCCCCCACTGCAATGCCTGCGAGGGCAGGCCCTTGATAAAGTTAATGGCACCGTCAAATCCACTCTTAACTGCATTCGTGATCCCGCTCATGGCATTTTTGATACCGGAGAGCAGGCTGTTAAAGATATTCACCACTGCATCTTTGAGGCCGCTTACGATACCTGTGACCGTGGACTTGATGGCATTCCAGACGGAAGTAATAACCTCTTTTATGGCATTTACCACGGAAGTCACTGCGGATTTTACAGCTTCCCATGCGGCAGTAATGGCAGCCTTGATTGCCTCCATAATGGAAATGATGGCCGACTTGATTGCCTCCCAAGCCGCAACAGCCACATTTTTGATTTCTTCTATCGCAGAGGAGACCGCGTTCTTTATGGCTTCCCATGCCGCCGTGACCGCTGATCTGATTGCCTCCATAGCTGTGGAAATGGCGTTCTTAATTGCCTCCCATGCGGAAACCACCACGTCCTTAATGGCGGAAAGCACCGCCGTTACTGCGGACTTGATCGCCTCCCACACCGTGGTAATGACATTTCTGATCGCTTCCATTACCGTGGTAACAGTATTTTTGATGGCTTCCCATGCGCCGGAAAGGAAGGAGCCTATGGCATTTGTCACAGTCTCTATCACGGACTTTATGGCATTCCATACCGTGGAGACCACCGTCTGTATCACGTTCAGCACGGTTGTGATAATAGTCTTATAGAACTCGAACCGCGCCACAATGAGCGCCTGTATCACATCCAGCACCGTCTGGAAGATATTTTTGATTCCTTCCCACAGGCCACTAAAAAAATCTTTTAAGCCGTTCCAGATGGACTGCGCTGCCCCGGTGATCGCGTTCCAGATATTAGAGAAGAAGTCTTTCAGTCCATTCCATACCGCAACGGCGGCCTCTTTTATGACGTTCCACAGGTTGATCCAAAATTCCCGGAAGCCCTCGCAGTTATTCCACAGGGCCACGAAAATAGCGATCAGGGCGGCAATGGCAGCGATCACCAGCGTTACCGGATTCGCGGCCATGATGCCCCACAGGGCGCTGAGCCCGCCGCCGATACTGGAAATGCCGCCCACCAGCGTAGGGATAAAGGTCATGATGCTTCCCACCGCAGAAATGATCTTCCCGATAAAAATAAGCACCGGGCCTATGGCGGCGGCAAGCAGGCCGATCGTGACAATGGTATTCTTTGTCCCTTCGTCCATGCCGTTTAACTTGTCAACAAAGTTCTGTACCCATGTGACGATCTGGCGGATGGCAGGCATCAGGATTTCCCCGAAAGAGATCGCCAGCTCCTGAAGCTGGCTTTTTAAGATAGTGAGCTGCCCTGCAAGGTTATCCTGCATGGTGGCCGCCATCTCTGCGGATTTCCCGTCACAGCTTTCTATGGCGCTGCTCAGTTTTTCAATATCCGCCGGGGCCGCATTCATCAGGGCAAGAAAACCGGACATGGCATTTTTGCCAACAAGCGCCTCTGCCGCCGCAGCCTTTTCCGATTCTGACAGGCCGCCGAAAGCAGTCCGACAGTCTGCAAGTATAGCGCTCAGATTCCTCATGCTCCCATCCGCATTGGTTGTGGCAATGGTGACCTCACCGATATTAGAGCCGCAAATCTTCACTTCACCGGAAAGGTTGCTCATGATCGTGCGCAGTGACGTACCTGCCTGCGAGGACTTAATGCCTGCATTGCCCATCAGGCCGATCGCCTCTGCGGTATCCTCTGCCGAGAAGCCCAGCGCACCGGCAATGGGCGCACAGTATTTGAAAGTCTCACCCATCATGGATACATTGGTGTTCGCATTGGAACTGGCCGCCGCCAGTATATCCGCAAAATGCCCGGAATCGGCGGCGGTGAGACCAAAGGCCGTCAGGGCATCCGTCACGATGTCCGAGGTGCTTGCCAAGTCCTCCCCGGACGCGGCGGCAAGGTTCATAATGCCCTCAATGCCGGAAAGCATGTCAGAGGTTTTCCAGCCCGCCATTGCCATGTAGTTCATGGCTTCCGCCGCCTCGGATGCAGAAAACTTGGTCTTTGCACCCATTTCACGGGCCTTATCCCGCAGGGCCTCTAAGTCGTTCCCGGTTGCCCCGGATACCGCTGCCACCTGACTCATAGCGGAATCAAAGTCTGCCGCCGTCTTTACTGCCACCGTGCCAAGCCCCAAGATAGGCGTTGTCACGTCTTTGGTAAGGGTATTCCCCACACCGGAAATCTTATCTCCTAAGTTCTTTAAGTCCTCCCCGGTAGCCGCGATCTTCTGGATCGCCACTGCCGACTGGCTGGCCTGTTCCTCAAGGCTCTTTAATTTCTGCTCGGTCTCTATGATCTCCCTTTGCAGGCCGTCGTACTGCTCCTGTGTGATCTCCCCTTTTGCAAGAGCCTCGTTTGCCTGTTCCGCCGCCGCTTTCAGGGTTTCCAGCTTTTCCTTTGTCTCCCGCACCGCTTCCCCAAGGAGCCGGTGCTTCTGTGCCAGCAGCTCCGTATTGCCGGGATCAAGTTTCAAAAGGTTGTTGACATCCCGAAGCTGTGACTGCGTTGTCCGTATTTCTGTATTGACACCCCTAAGGGCCGTCTGCAGCTTGGTGGTATCGCCGCCGATCTCCACCGTGATCCCCTTGATCCGGTTTGCCGCCACAAAAGCACCTCCTCCCCTGAAAATGGCATGAAAAAAGCCCGGATTTCTCCGAGCATAAAGAAAGCACCGATTATTTCTAACCGATGCTATGTAAATTATATATGACTATTATTCCGTTTCTTCTTCTTTTGATATATCTGCTTCTTTCATTTCCTTAAGCAATATTTTTTCTGCCGTTTCTGCCTCTTTTACAGTAATCTTTTTTTCCTTAGTCTTGAAATATTGAATCGCCTTCGGTATCTGACTTGCCACCCAACCTCCAGCAAAGGCAACACCTATCCACGGAAGTAATTGAATCCTTCCCTCTTTTATTCCCTGCTGACGATTATATTTTTTTATGGTGTCTAATAGTTTTTCTGGCCCTCCATACAACTTGGCCATTTGTGATAATTCAGCATAATCCCATTTTTTACTCATTTTCACTCTCCTCAATGTTATTATTAGCTTACTAAATAAAACTTTATTCTTCTGGCAACATCTTAATTGTTATGATATTCTCCTCCTCTGCATGAATTTTCATTTCTTTAATGATAATAACTTTTTCTCCGATAATCTCTCCATTTTCGTCCTTTATCATATAATGTCGTTCATGTGTCCGTCTTACATGTGGTGCCTTTTTTGAACCATCCCCTTTATTAGACGAAGATAGATATTTATATTTAGCTTCATTTGTTATACGGTATTCTTGTTTCTCGTTTTGTACTAAAGTTCTCGCTGTGACTTTTCTTTTAATTTTAGGTTGCTGTATATTTTCATTCTTTCTATTTATTGTATCTATAATAGAATACAAATTAGAAATAACAAGCATTGAAGCAATTATATTTCTTTCCACATATTCATACGGAAAAGGATTGTCTACATACCAATTCATAAAAGCATCTTTAACTGAAATACCATCCTGAATTTCCAACATAAAAGGTTCTATTCCATAGTAATCAGTTTTCTCATTTTTTTCTACAAAGCCTATCATTATATATCTGCGTAACGAATATTCCTTTTTTTCTTTTGTGATAGAAACAAAACAGCCCTCATAACCCAAAGAATAAAACTCTAAATCTAAATATATCCCGGAATAAGGAAATAGTTTGAGTTTTTCTTTATCTATGCTAATATTTTGATTGATAGTTTCCTCCTCAATATGGTAAATTATCTTTGATTTATACCAATTATACAATAATAAAAATGCCTCACAAACAACATCCAGCCTCTTTTTATCGAATAAAGGGATTTTATTTTGTTCCATTACATACAAACAATCCTGTTTACAAAAAACATGCCTACTACGCTCAGTTTGCAATTCTTTCTCATAACTATTTAGCTTCTTAAATATATCCGGTATCATTGTATTATACCGCTCTACTATATTTTCAATTATTTCTATAGTCTCGTCATACCCAACCATAATACCATCTCCACCATAATAATAAATGTCCCCGCAAACTTTGATTCGAATAATAGTTCGCCTTTTTCCACCAACAATTATAGCAGAAAAAGGCTGTCCTATCAATTTCAGAATCGGTCAAAATCCTCCTGAGTCGCCAGCGTAGCATAATGGCACTCGTCATTCCGGCTCTCTGCGTACATATCGTTCACCATGCCGATAGTGAGCAAATCCAGATCACGGATGGATAACCCGATCTGTACGCACCGAAGCAGGAATAAGGGCGTTGTCATTTCCCGGTCAGTTGGGCGAAGTTTTTTTTAGCCTGCACGTCCGTCTGCACATTCAGCCCCCATAACTCGATCAGCTTCGGGAGTATCTGGTAAATGGAGAAGGTGTTAAATTCATCCAGCCATTCCTCCGGCGTATCCGGGATGGCAGGGTCGGCGTGCTTCGCCATGACATAGGCGATATTCTCAAACATTTCCAGAGAGAATAAATCCAGATTGGAGCTTTCCTCCGTCCCGTCCCCCACAGCCTTTTCCAGAGCGTTCAGGTCTTTATAGATATCCCTGTGGAATTTCAGCCGGTAAATCCGGGGAATTGCGGCAGAGGCGCGGAAAGGCACCATATGCCCGTCTATCTCAATGTTCTGTTTCATGCTCATAATGAATCCCTCCTTATTCCTTGGACTTTGTTTTTGAAACCGCCGTATCCCCGGCCTCCGCTGATACTGCCTGCACCTGCACATTCTCCGCCCCTTCGGCGGGCAGATAGACCGCATCATACCATGACGCATAGACCTCCGCCGTGGTATCGTCCCCTGTCCTTGCCTTCACATATCCGTTTGCAAGCGGCGAGGCATTCAGCGCCAGCGTTTCCGTCTGCACCTCGATCTCCTCCTCATTGGTTTTTGATTCGATCTTCGGCCTTGCCGCTGAGCAGTGGTACAGCACATGGCGGATTTTCCTCACGTCCCCGTCAAACTCAAAGAGCAGGGCAAAGTTCTCCGTCTCCACATTTGCATTTTCCAAAAGCACCTTATTGTTATCCAGCGCCTCCTTCAATACGTCTGTGCGGAAGCTCTCCGGCACCATTGCCAGTTCAAGGTCGCCGTCGTATCCCATGTTGTTAGAGATCGTATAGTACGCATACCCGTCCGCATAGAAATTGGAGGGCTCCCCGTTTGGTTCAAGGGAAAGGGATACTGCGCCCGGCATTGCCACCGGCTTTGCGAAGCTCACCTTCCCTGCTTCATCCGCTGTGATCAGCGCATAATGCACGTTGCAGATATTGAATTTTACTTTATTTTTCTTGGGCATTGTTCTCTCCTTCCATTTCAAAAGAATAAAGGACTTCGTACAGCTTCTCGCTCTCGATCCATGTTTCCGACTTCCCGTAAAAAATACCATGGGCGTCCAGCACATCTTCCAGCTTCTTTTCCAGCGCCAAGTCCTTATAGTCTGTATACAGTTCCACCCGCACCTCATTGATTTTAAAGTACACCCGCCCGTCCGCAGAAAAATGGTCGCTGCCGGGGAGCAGGTAACAGATAAAGGGCGGCTCCGGTGATTCCCCTTCCGCGAAATGGTCGTAAGCAAAGGGGAGACCGGATTCTGTAAGTATCTTCATCAGGTCATCCATTTTTAAGGCTCCTTTCAATCTCCGCTTCCAGCCGCTCCATGCCGGTCTTTTCTGCCGGGGCGATATGCGGCCTGCCCGCCACCCGCCCGCCGCCGCGCTTGGCATGGCCGAACTCCAACAGGTGGGTCAGCCGGTAACGGTCGCGGGAATAGACCGTCACCTCTAAGGCGCTGGCCGTTTCCTTCGTATTCTTCACCGCCCAGCTTTTCCGGTAGGCCCCTGTCCTTTTCGGGGCCTTTTCCCTGATCTCGTCCCGCACCGCCTCACCAGCGCTCTTAACTGCTTTCTTCAAATCCTCCGTGGCAAGGTCGGCATATTCCTCCATGGATTCCATGATGGCCGAAGCCATTTCCTCAATTTTCACATTCCGGGCCATGCTTACCTCCCTTTCCGGCACTTGAATTTCAGTGCCTTCCTCTTAAAGCACAGGTGGTCTATTGCGAGGATGTTATACGGCTCCCCCTGAAACAGAATCCGGTAGCCGGTAGTGTCTACCCGGCTGGCCGCCCGGCAGAAACGGACGGTAAAAGCGATCTGTGCATGGTCTGTGGTAGTCCCTGCCTCTGTGCTTTCCGTCCCGCCCTCCCCGCTCACGGTCGCATGGCATCCGTAATAATCCGCCCACACATTCCTGTGGTTGCCGATACCGTCCGCCACGGCTTCATTTTTTTGAAACATGATTTTGACTCTAAGCGCCGCGATCTCCATATCAAAAGCCCTCCTGCCTGATGCCGGATAAAAGCGCCCGCAGGGTCAGCATAAGTTCGTGGTGGTCGGCCTCCTCCCTGTGTTCGTACAGGTAGGCCGCCGCATATAGGACGGCGGTCTTTGCCTGCACCATATCCTGTGAAAAGGAAGCCTCGTCTGCCATGCGGGCCACATCCATGCAGAGCTGCTGGGCCGTCTGCAGGAGGCCCTCCAGCAAAGCATCTTCGTCCTCAAAATCCACCCGCAGATATTCCTTTATCTCCTTCAAGCTCACAATCATTACACTGCCCCCATTCCATGAAATACCTTTCCTGCACCTTAGGCGGCGGAACCGCTTTTCTGCTGCAGTACCTTTACCGCCTCCGGCAGTACCAGCTTGCCGTCCACACGCTGGGTGGCAAGGAAGCCCACCTGCCCGGTAGGCGCATACAGCTCCCCAAGGCGGCGGAAGGAGCGGCCCTGCCTGTCAGCCACCCAATAATAAGAAAGGTCGCCAAACAGGACGGATTTTGCCCCTGCCTCCATGGCAGGCATGAAAGAGGAAGTATAGACCGGACGGCCCATAAGGGTGTCCGGAGTGGCAGCGGTAAGGGAAGGCTGCCACAGATACTGTCCGTTGCTGTCCTTGAGCTTGCGCAGGGCCTTCACGGAAGTATCATTCATAAGGAAAACCGCGCTTTTCCGGTAAGGTGCTTTCAGGGAATAGAACAGGTCAAAAAGTTCGTCCGCTGTAAAGGCTGCCGCACCCGCCGCAGTAACGCCGACCTCCGCGCCGCCCGTCTTTGCCAGTATGCCGAGGGGCTTTCCCTTGCCGTCCCCGGTAAAGAAGGCTTCCTCCTCCTTGTTCCCGATCCGGCGGGCAAACTCGCGGGAGATATAGGATTCAAGGTCAAATACGCTGTCGCCCAAAAGCTCCTCTGATATTTTTATCATGGTTCCCAGCTTATAAGCCCCGATGGATACCTGCCCGATGCTGTCGTCGCTCTCGGGGATCGCGCCCTCCTCGTCTACCCATGAGGCCGTCCCCTTGGAAGCCACCACCGGGATCTTCCGGTCTCCAGAGCTGGTCTGGATCACATGGGCCAGAGTACGGAAAAGGTTCTGCTCCTCCAATGCCTCCACCAAGGTATGCTCAAATTCATCCGGCACCAGATACCCGCCCTCGGAATCCGTCCCGACCTGCAGGGCGTTCAGAACCTCATGCCCCGGCATCTTGCTCCGCATCACATTCCAGAATGACCTCTTGTATTCCGCAGAGGCCCGTCCCGTTTTCTCCTCCCCGGCAGAGGCCGCAGGCTTATCCTTGATCGGGTCGTTGACAGGCTTTGAAAGCTCTGCGTCCAATGCCTGCTGGCGTTCCAGACGGTCGATCTCCTTGCCAAGGTTCACCACATCCGCCTCCATCTTTTCATAGGCCGCCACATCCTCTGCAGATAAAAGCCCGTCGGCCCCGCGTCTGGAATCCAGGAAAGCCTTCGCCGCTTCCCACGCCTTTGCCCGTTTTTCTCTCAGTTCCAAAATCTTACTCATAGTAGAATCCTCCTTATAATCTCAATAAATTGAGCCGCTCATAAAGCGGCTCTGCTGATTGCTTCTGTTCTTTCTTTTTTGGTGCCAGCTTATCAAGCAGGCTGTTCGTCACCGCCCGGCGGGAGAATGCAAAGCTCTCCGGCTCCGGTGCTTCCCCTTCCCCATCCTCATGGAATAAGAGGCCGTCGGCAAACTTAAGCTCCACGGCCTTATGGGCGGACAGCCATGTTTCAGCATCCATGAGGTGCGCGAGCCGCGTCCTAGATAAGCCCGTCTTGATCTCGTAGGCATTGATGATGGACTCTTTCACTTCATCCAGCATGGCGATAGCTTTCTTCATCTCCTCCGAATCCCCGATTGCCACGGTCAGCGGGTTATGCACCATCATCAAGGCGGTGGGTGCCATGAGTACGGTCGTGCCTGCCATGGCGACCACGCTGGCCGCACTTGCGGCAATGCCGTCGATCTTCACCGTCACCGCGCCCTTATAGTCCATAAGCATTGTGTAAATCTGCGAAGCCGCCACACAGTCGCCGCCCGGCGAGTTGATCCAGACGGTTATGTCGCCTTCCCCGGAGAAAAGCTCCGCCTTAAATGCCGCCGGTGTGATATCATCATCAAACCAGCTTTCCTCCGCAATGGTGCCGTTCAGATAAAGGGTGCGGCTCTCGTCAGAGTTTCGCACCCAGTTCCAGAATTTCTTCACTTGTTTCCCTCCGTTTCTGTTTTATTTCCCTGCCCCTTTTTTGCAAAGGCCCCGGCGTCAGACAGCTTTGTCATGGCACCGTTTACCAGATACAGGTCGCCGCCAAGCTCCGCCGGGATATGGTCGAGGTTCTCTAACTCCCTGATATCGTTGGCGCTCATCCAGCCATTCTGTCTTGCTACCGCATAACCGTTCATGCGGCTTTCATAATCGCCCCGCAGAAGTCCCTCCACGTTGAAGCGGATAAAATACTCCTTCTTTTCGCTATCCGTGAACAGGCGGCGGGCCATGCCCTGCTCCCAGCGCATGAGCCACGGCTCCAAGGTATATTTGACAAATTCCAGCGACTGCTGCTCAATGTTGGAAAAGCTGGATTTCTCCAAATCCCCGACCATGTGGGGCGGCACCCGGAAGATGCGGGCGATCTCGTTGATCTGGAATTTCCTCGTTTCTAAAAACTGCGCCTGCTCCGGTGATATGCCGATAGGCTGGTATTTGAGGCCCTCTTCCAAGACCGCGATCTGGTGGGAGTTGGCACTGCCCCTAAACAACTTGTTCCAGCTCTCCCGCACCTTATCCGGGTTTTTCAGTACGCCGGGATGTTCCAGCACGCCGCCCGGAGCCGCATCATTCGCAAAGAACTTTGCCCCATATTCTTCTGTGGCGATCGCCAGCCCCACGGCATTCTTCGCCATGGCAAGCGGCGAATATCCCACGATCCCGTCATAGCCAAGGCCGGGGATATGGAGTACCTGCTCCGGCGGCAGATATACCTGCCCGTTTTCATCCTCTGTGGGGGAATCGTCCGAACCGCGCGTATAAAGATAATAGAGCTGCCCCCTGCTGTCCCTGTCCACCGTCATTTTGGAAGGCATCAAGGGATACAGGCCAATGACCTCGCCCCTGCCGTTCCGGATGATCTGCGCGTAGGCATTGCCATATAAGAGCAGGTGGCCCATCAGCGTTTCCCGGAAATTGAACGAAGTCATTTCCGGGTTTGGTTCATCATGGAGCAGGTGGTACAGCGGGTGGTTAAACGCCTTCTCCTTGCTACCCTTCTCCGTATAGCGGTATACATGGAGGGGAAGCCCCGCCACCGCCTCGGACAGGATACGGACGCAGGAATAGACTGCCGTCATCTGCATGGCCGTCCGCTCATTCACCGGCTTGCCGCTGGTGGAACTGCCAAAGAAAAAGGAGAACCGGCTGCCTCCCAGCGTATCCTGCGCCCGGCGCATATCCTCCGGCTTATCCCTCGCCTGAAATATCCGGTTAAAAATACTCATAGCAGTAAAATCCCCCTTTCGTCATAAACGGAACTCCCGTCCATGCCACCGCCCCGGATGGCCCGGTCAAGGGCCATGATCGTCGCCACAGCGCCGTCGATCTTCTCCGTGGATTTTTCCTTATCCGGCTTTAGGTTGCCTGCCGGGTCAGTCCGCACATGGATGTTGTCCATCATCCAGCGCAGTACCGGGTGGCCGCCATGGGCGAGCTGTCCATCCAGTGTCAGGCGCATAAGTTCCTTCGTGGGTGGCGACATATCCTTAAAGCCCTGCCCGAAGGGAACCACCGTAAAACCGAGGCCCTCTAAGTTCTGCACCATCTGCGTCGCGCCCCAGCGGTCAAAGGCGATCTCCAAAATGTTGTACTTCATGCCAAGCTCCTCAATAAAGGCTTCAATGAAACCGTAATGCACCACGTTCCCCTCGGTGGTCTTTAGATACCCCTGCTTCTCCCACACGTCATAGGGGACGTGATCCCGGCGCACCCGGATTTCCACGTTGTCCTCCGGTATCCAGAAAAACGGCAGGATGCTGTACTTGCCGCCATCATCCTCCGGCGGGAATACCAGCACAAAGGCCGTGATATCCGTGGTGGCGGAAAGGTCGAGGCCGCCATAGCACCGCTGTCCCCGGAGCGCTTCCGGGTCTACTGCAAAGGCGCATTTATCCCACTTTTCCATAGGCATCCACCGGACAGCCTGCTTTACCCACTGGCACAGGCGGAGCTGCCGGAACAGGTTCTCCTCGGCAGGATTCTGCCTTGCGCTCTCGCAGGCCGCTTCCAGCTTCTCCACGTCCACCGTGATGCCGAGGGAAGGATTGGCCTTGGCCCACACCTCATGGGAAGTCCAGTCGTCCCCCTCGTCCGCGCCATAGATCACCGGATAAAAAGTCGGGTCGATCTTGCGCCCGTCCAGAATATCCCGCGCCTTCTGGTGTACCTCATAGCAGATCGAGTTGGTATCATTGCCCGCCGTGGTAATGAGAAAATAGAGGGGCTGTTTCCTTGCGTCGCCGGAGCCATGGGTCATAACGTCGTAGAGCTGGCGGTTGGGCTGTGCATGAAGCTCGTCAAATACCACCGCATGGACATTAAGGCCATGCTTGGTGTAGGCTTCTGCCGACAGTACCTGATAAAAGCTGTTTAACGGTCTGTAGATCAGCCGCTTTTGGGACAGCACCGGTTTGATGCGGGATTTCAGCGCCGGGCATTGCTCCACCATGCCGCAGGCCACGTCAAAGACAATGGACGCCTGCTGCCTGTCGGAAGCACAGCCGTACACCTCGCCGCCGTATTCTCCGTCGCCGCAGGTGAGCAGAAGGGCCACCGCAGCCGCCAGCTCAGATTTCCCCTGCTTCTTTGCGATCTCCACATAAGCCGTATTGAACTGGCGGTATCCGTTCCCCTTCACGATCCCGAACAGGTCGCGGATGATCTGCTCCTGCCAGTCGATCAGGTCAAAATTCTTTCCGTACCACTCGCCCTTGGTATGTTTCAGGCAGCCGATAAAAGCAACGGCCAGTTCCGCCAGCTCCCCGCTATAATGGGAACCGTCAGCCATGAAACGGGTGGGCCGGTAGGTTTCCAATTTCCGCAATGGCAGATGCCTCCTTTCTGCATGATGCCATCAAACGCTGCCACGCTCCGCGCAGCAGCTTATTGAACAAAAAAGGAACCTCCCCGGAGGAAAGTCCCTTAAAGATAATTTTTAATTTTTGCAGGCGGGGCTATTTCCCTGCCTCATACAATACGTTTCTGGCGTAGGTAATGCGGAGGATTTCCCCCGGCCTGTACTCGGCGCTCCGGCCAAAGGTCTGTTCAAATTTCTTCCGGTCTGCCGCCACGATCTGCCATGTACTGTAATAGCTTGTGCAGTCCCCGCGCAGGGTCGCCGTCTCCGTTTTGAAGGTAAACTCCACGCCCTCTTTCAGAACCGTAACATTGACCGTCTTTGCAGGAGTCGCCCGCATGGCATCCATGATCTTCTTAACGGTATGCACCGGATTTTCCTTATCTTCCAGAATGGCCCGGTATTCCTGCATGACTGCATCATTATACAGGAAATTGTGCAGCATATTTTCCTGATTCTCTGCCATATAGGCCGACGCTTCCTTTTCCGCATAGCCCTCCGGATCTAAGATATAGGCAAGCAGGGAATCCTCCTTCCAGCGATCCGGCTCGTAACTACAGGTGAACACTGGCGGTTCAAAATCCACCGTATCCAGATACCGCCTGCGGGCCGTTTCCTTTGCACCATGCTTACGGGTATATTCCAGTTGGCTGATAAGGGTGCTGTCCGTAAGCTCCGTTATCTGCAGGCTGCCCCGGTCATTGCCGACAGCCGCCTCCACCTTCTCCCGTACAGCCGCCTTTAGCTGCTCCCTAAGCGCCTCGGCAGACCGCCTTTTTAATGGCTCCGGGTCATCCTCCATGCTGGTAAGGTCATATTCCGCGTCATAGATCAGGCCGTCCTTCCTGCAGTAAATCCCCACATATTTGAATGTGCTGTCCCGTTTGAGCCCTTCCTTATCGTACCGCCTCTGGCTGAACAGATATTCAAAGTCCGGGGATTTTTCCACCCGGATCACGATATAACTATACCCTTTTTCCTGAAAACTGCACTGGCCCATATCACCCGAAGCCAGCCAGCTTGTAAATATATCATTCATGCTCTCTGCTCCTTCCCTTATAATCCAAATGTTTACACTGCTCTACCGTAGCCGCCAGCATATCCGCCAGCAGGGTTTCAAATTCCCCCGCAGCGATCACCCTTTTCATAGTCACGCTTTCAAAGGGGAAATAGGCCCCGGCCTCATGGTCGTACCGGCACACCCACCACTCGTCGCCGCCGTTGACCTGATTACAGAAAAACAAATCCCGGTATACCACCCCCTGCCGTATGCTCCAATTCCCATGTTCAAAAAATAGCTTCAACATGGCAATGTCCTCATACTCGCAGAAGGTATAGGGGCTGTCTGCTTCCAGACAGGGATCATCATGGAATGGGATACCATGACGCTTTACCCAGCAGTTACGCTGGCATAATGCCACCAGCGTTTCGTGCAGTTCCGGGGATATGTCCTTTCTTGCCGCCCGCATGGGGCCGTATGTTCTCTCGTATTCTTCTCTAAAGTCGCCCATAACCGCCCTCCTTACATGGCATACCCGGCGCACCGGATGATTTCTTTGATCGCGTTCATGGCCCGCCTGGGGCTGGAATAATCGCGGGTGTCTGTGTGCTTCCCGTCCTCAAAAAGCTGGACGATGGGTACACCGAAACTGATATATGCCGCGATCCGGTAAGTTTTTTCCTGTTCGCCATAGAAAGCAACCGGTACGGTATGCCGCCATGTGCGCTCATAAATGAATTGTCCTTCGCGGGCAGTCGCTCCGAGATACTGAAAGCCATTGTCGTGCATGAGTTCCACGAATGCTGCCTGCTTCATTTCTTCTGTCTGTTTCATAGGGAAACCTCCTTTGTTTGATGTTGTCAGAGATTACTCTGGAACACCCCCAAAGACAAGGCCCCGCAACAAAAAAAGCCCGGAAGTTCAGGCTTTTCTCAATGCTTTTAATAGCAGTTATGTGCGGTGTAGGCGATCTCCCAAATGGCGTCCTTCAGGCCGCTTTTGATATTCTGCTCTGCGCCGACCTGCGGGTTCGGCTTTCCCTCCACTACCAGATAGCATTCCATCAGCTCCCCGTCCGGCCAGCAGGCGTGAAGCCATTCCATATCCGGCATAGAAGAATCCAGATCAATGATAAAGCAGTTATTTTCTTCCTCCAAATAGTCCAGATAGCCCCAGCGGATACGGATGCGGCCCTTCCCGATACTTTTCACCGACCAGCGCCAGTTTTTATCCTTCCTGTTTTCCTCCTCTACAAGCTCCCGGATATAGTCCTTGTAATTTCTTAAGTCGATCATGTGCATTTCCTCCTTGTGTTTGGTGTGACACAGCTTACTCTGGGATACCCCATAAGACAAGGCTCACCGACGAAAAAAGCCCGGAAACCCGAGCCTTTTTCCTGTTACTTTTTCTCTGGAAACAGATATAGTTAATCTCCCGGAAACTCACTCATTCTTCGTCCTCTGCCGCCTCCACGAAATAGAAATGTTCCAGCGCCCCGGCATCAATCCCCTGCGCCAGCAGGTAGCATTCCGCCTCCGGCTGGTTATCAAATATCCGGGGCTGCCCGGCATCATCCAGAAGATATTCCAGCCCCTCGTTTAACGTGATGCCGTCCACCGGGCGGGCCACCATGACGGGAGGCAGGTACAGGTCGTCCTGTTCCCTAACCTCAAAGCTGTACAGATCCTCGTCACAATAGAAGCATTGATAACGATACTCCGGGTTATCCGATTCATACACCGGATGCCCGCAGCGGTGGCAGACCATATCCGTGTTCTCATAGAAACGGCCCCCATGGAAAATCCCACTCATGCAGGATCACCGCCTTCCAAGATACGGATTTCGTCCTCACCATATACCACACCGAGACCGGAGCCGCAGTCCCAGCTTACAAAGACCGTCCCCGTATCATCCACGGATTTCACCGTCCCCCGGTCGCCGGGCTTTAGCTTGCTGTAAGGGTCATCCATGGAGACCAGCTCCACCCGCGTCCCCAACGGATACCGTGCGCGTACCGCCTCCACTTCCTCTTTTCTTGGGAATACCATAAATCCCACCTCCTCCTGTTCTCTATGCCAGCCTTCCGGCTGGGTGTGACACAGATTACCCTGCGGGTGCCTAAAAGACAAGGGCCACAACGGAAAAAAGCCCGTTTCCGGGCCGTTTCCTTTTATGCCTTTTTCATGCAGAGCCCCTGCCGTTTTGAATAAGGGTTGGGCGCATATTCGCGGGTGCCGATTATCTGCCAGCCATGCCCCATGAGGTAGTGCAGGCTTCCCATAAGGCCCGTGGAGGTATCGCAGAGGAGAAATTCCGTAATGCCCGCCGCCTCAATGGTTCCCATGAAGTCGTCCATATCCTGTATAAATGGCATATCGTCCACCATGAGCCCGGAAAGGTTCTCGTCGTTGCTGCGCAGATAGGCCATGATGGCGCGGTGCATACCGTGGCTTTCCGGGGCCTGCCCGTTCCCGCTGTACTTTACGATTAACCCGTTGAAATATTCGTTGTTGAAGCTGCTTACTCTCTCTATCATTGTCATGTGTATGACCTCCTTCGTTTGATGTGAGCAGAGATTACTCTGGAACACCTCATAAAGCAAGCCTCAAAGATAAGTTTCTTAAATTTAACTTTTAATAAGGACTGCCTTTTCTCCGGTAAACTGCTCCCAGCGCATAATGGCAAGGTCACAGTTTGCCGGGTCATTATCCATGGCAAAACAGCGCCGCCCGCTCTGCTCTGCCGCAATCAGCGTCGCCGCCCCGCCGCAGAACGGGTCAAGCACCAGAGCCCCCGGATCGCTGTGCATTTTCATACACCGCCACGGCAGCTCCACGGGAACCGGAAGCGCCCCGTCCGTATCAGGTGCTGGCGCGGAAATCTCCCATACTCCGGCATAGCCCCACTTGCGGCGTTCCTCTTTGGTAAGGCGCTTCACAAAGTGGTAATTGTGGGCCGCAAAGGCGGACACCCACGCATATTCCGGCAGGTTGTATTCCTCCGCCTGCTCCCCGGCGAAAGCGGCCAGATATTCAAACTGGCGCTGGGGCTTTACGCTGTTTAAGTGGGTGGAACCGGCGCGGGCCTGCTGCCCCTGCTTTTTCCACACCCGTATCCAGAGCGGGCGGAAATTGCAGTCAGCAAACAGCTTCATACTGTAAAAGCCGGTAGGCTCCACATACTGGGAGCCGGTGGAAAACAGGTCGTTGATATTCCAGCATACAATAGGCACATACCGGCAGAGGTTTCCGGCCACTGCTGCCATCCGCTCCATCCATGGGCCAAGGCCGTCCTTTTTGTATTCCGCCGCCCTAGGGACAGGAGGGGACGCCATGGCAAAGGCCGCCTGCGCCGTACCCATGAGCCGCTCATAGGAATCTGCCTGCACCGGATCACCGCAGTAGAGCCGGTGGTTCCCAAGCTCCCACAGGTCGCCGGGCTTTGTAATGGCCCCGCCTGCGGCTTTCATTTCCGCCGCCGCTTTCTCCCGGTCAAAATCGTCCTCCACCGCCTCGGCGGAATAAAATTTGTTCATCAGGGCGTCGATCTCCTCCGCGTCAAAACCGGTCAGGGATACGTCAAAGTCCGAGGCGTCAAGGTCAGCCATGACCTCCGCCAGCTTCCCTTCGTCCCAGCCACCCTGAATCCGGTTGAGGGCAAGGTTCAGGGCCTTTTCCTTTTCCGGCTCCAAATCCACCACAACACAGTCGATCTCGGTTTCTCCCATATCCAGCAAGACTTTGAGCCGCTGGTGGCCGCCCACAACATTGCCGGTGGCCTCATTCCAGACCACCGGCTCCACGAATCCGAACTCCTCAATGGAGCGTTTCAGTTTTTCATAGTCCCTGTCACCGGGCTTCAAATCCCGGCGCGGGTTATAAGCCGCCGGGTTCAGCCGGGCGGCATTCACTTTCTGTATCTGCATCTTCTACCTCCTCCGGGTTCGTCCCGCATACCGGGCAGGGCCTCTGCTCCCCCGCCATGAAATAGAGCTTTTTACAGACCGGGCAGAAATCTATCTCCTGCATATCAAACAGCTCATTCTGTAAGGTCTCCGGGCTCTGCCAGTCCACCATCTCAAAGAGCATATCCGCCATTTCTTCCTGCCCGTAACACATATCAAGAAAATCCTGCCGGGTATAGCCCTCGTCAAAAAGCTCCGGCACATAGCAGACCTTATCCGGGTAATTCAGGTAAGCCTCCTCGTCCTTTACGATATAGCCCTGCTGGAAATACTCCCGTTCTATGACGGGCTCTGCCCCGTCCGTCCCCGGCGTATAGCTGCCGATCTTCATATAATTTCCTTCCATAGACAAATCCCTCCGCTTTCAAAATGTGACGACAGATTACCCTGAAAGCGCATAAAAAACAAGGGCATTATCAGGAAAGCGCGGAGTGCGGAATCGAACCGCCATCTCCCGCCGGTTGGCGGGCGGTCTGCCCTTAGCCTATCCGCGCATGATGGCCGGAGCGTTACTCCGGCGTAAGTCTGCTGTGCCGCTCCGCCTGCGATACCTTCTCACCTTTATACATCCCGGCCCCAAGCTCGTCGATCTTGGAAAAGGGAATCTCCGGCACCGTCAAATCCTGCCGCTTCGATTTATCTATGAAATAGATATAGCGGAGCTGGTAGCCGGGGATCGGCGTGGCCCCTACATAGTCCAGATATTTGTTGAAGTTGTAGGTGCCTCCCGTCACATCAAAAAAAGTCAGGCCGCCCAGCTCCTTCCGGGGAGAAGTAGGGTTGCTGGCTAACGTCATCTTATGGACGCGGGTGCCGTCCGGCAGTTCCGCAAGGTTCAGGTTTTCCTTAATGCCGGTCAGTACAAAGTTGCTGGCCCGGTAGATCGTGCCGTCACCGCAGGAGCAGGCGTCGGCAAAGCTGATGATCCACTTGATCTGCGGCGCGTATTTCTTTATGAGCTTAATGCTCATGGAGATTGCCCGGCTCTCGGAATTGCGGGGAAGATAGCTGTCAAAGGCCATCCGGTTCAGTTCCAGAAATTCATTCCAGCCGGTATCCTTCACCAGCCCGATTATTTTTGACTTATCGAGGCTCGGCCCGTAACTCATAACGCCGTGGAGCTGGCCGTCTAAAAATACGCCAAAATGCAAAGTGCTGTTATTGACGACCTTCCCGCTGTAATGGTGGGCCTTCATAAACGGCGTTGCCACCTTGGCGGGGATCACTTTCATTACAATCTCTTTTGCCCGGCCCATCCTCACGCCTCCTTTCCCACATGGCGCTCGGCCAGTGTCATTTTTTCGCCCTTATACATCCCGGCCCCAAGCTCGTCAATGCGGGAGTAAGGGATTTCCGGGACGGTCAGGTCTTTCCGCTTCGCCTTATCTATGAAATAGATATAGCGGAGCTGGTAGCCGGAGAGCAATGCGCCGCCTGCTGCCTCCATGTACCGGCCCCAGCTAAAGTTGCCGTCGGTCACATCAAAAAAAGAGCGCCCTCCCAGCTCCCTTCGCGGGGCCAGCGGGTTCGCTTCCAGTGTCAGCTTGTGTATTTTTGTGCCATCCGGCAGCAGGCACAACGCCTCGTTTTCCTTAATGCCGGTCAGAATGAAATTGCTGGCCCGGTAAATGGCACCGTCGCCGCAGGAGCAGGCATCGGCAAAACTGATGATCCACTTTACATGGGGCGCATACTTCTTTAAGAGTTTGATGCTCATGGAGATCGCCCGGCTCTCGCTGTTCCTCGGAAGGACGCTGTCAAAGGCCATCCGGTTCAATTCCAGATACTCATTCCATCCAGTCCCCGCCACCAGCGGCAGGATTTTCGATTTGTTCAGACTCGGCCCATAACTCATAACGCCATGGAGCTGGCCGTCTAAAAATACGCCAAAATGCAGGCAGCTATTGTTTACCACGGTGCCGCTGTAATGGTGCCGCCGCATGAAAGGGTTTGCCACTTTTCCGGGGATCACTTTCAGACTAATTTCTTTTGCTCTGCCCATTGCCGCACCACCTCATACACACCATTTCCCTTCCGGTTCTCATTGCCGAAGGTCTCCCTGACCTCCTCGTGGGTATGGACGTAATCAATGCAGGCCATGATAAGCTCCGCCTGTTTATCATGCAGGGTCAGGCTGATCTGCTGGTAGGGCTTTTTCTCCCCGGAATCCAGCGTAAATTCCTCGCCAAACTCCTCCTCGGAAATGCTCTCAAATCCAAAGACGCTCAAATCCTGTGCGATATCGGCCAGCTCCAACGGGAGCAGGTCAACATCCCATTGTGCCAGCTCTCCCACCTTGTTATCCACCAGCCGGAATGCTTTGATCTGTTCGTCCGTCAGCTCGTCGGCAATGACGCAGGGAACCGTGGGAAGCCCAAGCCTGCCCGCCGCCTTATATCTGGTATGCCCGGTGATGATCTCATGGTCAGCGGAGATCACCAGCGGGACAAGAAAACCATACTGCCTGATGCTGGCCGCCACCGCGTCTACCGCATTGTCATTTTTTCTCGGGTTGTTTTCATAAGGGTGTACCTCCTCCAAAGGGAGCTGTAAGATATTCATGTTCAACCTCCGTTAAAATTATCTTTTAACCGCCGCGCCGGGCGGTAAGGAGCTTCTCCATCATATCGTCGTGGGGCGTGGCCCCTTTGTACTCGGCGGAGCAGTTCTCCCGGACGACCTGATAAATCTGATACCACAGGTTATTCGCCTGCTTGGAAAAGCTCTGGCTCATGGAAACATAGGGCGAGGGAATCGCATTTCCTGTGGTCGGGTGCTTTGCCAGAAAGCCAAACTCTGAAATAGCCTCCTCGCACTGTATCCACCGCGAGATCGCCATAGCATACTGCTCCAAAATCTGCGGCGGTATCAGATAAGCACAGCCCCTCTCGTTGAGCCATACCCATGTGCGCTTGTATATCTCAACGGCAGGAAGCTCCCTGCCGTTTTTCTGCCGGGCCGCCAGATAGTCACGGGGCGGCGGCATCTCCTCCCCCTGGAGGCTGGCCGTATCCGAAAACTCCATGACCGTCAGCTTGCGCCTGCCGGGATTGCCTTCCATGATCTTGTCAGACAAGGCTTTTTTCTTCTGGCCCGCGCCAATCCGCGCGCCGCCGTGGCCGTTTGCCATAGGGCCGCCACCTCCTTCCTTGAAACTGCGGGTATATACCCAACTTGAAAACGCGATTTTTCACGCGATAGCCCCCGCCCGCTACCCGTGGGGCCTGTTTTGGAGATTTTCTCTCCCCCTGCCATCAGTGCCGCCGTTCCCAGCGTCCGCCCTCACGGGCCGTGATCTCGGAATGACACTTCTTGCATAACGCCATCAGGTTAGCCTCCGCATGGGTGCCTCCCTTCGACAACGGCTTGATGTGGTGTACTTCCACGGCGGCGGTCAGCTTCCCGGCCTGCTGGCACTTCTCGCACATGGGATGCTCCGACAGGTATCCGTCACGAATCCTCCTCCATGCGCGGCCATACCTGCGCTTACTCTCCGGATCGCGCTCATGCCGGTTATAATGCGCCGTGATAATTTTCTGGTGTTCCTCGCAGTACCTCCCGTCCGTAAGGCGCGGGCATCCCGGATAGGAACAGGGACGCTTGGGTCTGTATGGCATGGCGGCCTCCTCCTTTCATGGCATAGAAAAAGCCCCGCATTTCTGCGAAGCCTCTGTTGGTTCAGTATTTCATGCTATCAGCATAACATATCTGAAAGCAAATAAACCGCCACAATTCCGCCATCTTTATTTCCAGACGGACGGCATAGGAAAAGCCCCACATCCTTGTGGAGCTCCCTCGGCTTATTATTTCATGCTATCAGTATAGCATATCGAAAGGCAAATAAACCGCCACAATTCCTCCATCTTCATTTTCCAAACAGCAGATGGCTCAGCCTATACAGGGCTTGGCTCCTGAGGCGTTCCACCTGCCGTTCACTAAAATTCAGCTCCACCTGCAGGCGGGCGGTTGCACCGGATTTACGGCTCCCGCTGGTATAAAACTCCCGGAGGATTTTCTGCTCTGTATCAGACAGGGTGGCCCATGCAGGCTCAAACCAATTCATATACTCCACAGCCTGCCGGTATCGTTCCTGAATGACATCCAGCGTGTCCAGAGATTTTACCATCCTGTCCTCACCCGCCTGCGGGTTCCAGCTTGAAGGAAGCCCGGTCAGACGCCTGCTGCCGACGGTAATCATACGGTCGTACAGTTCCTTTGTTTCCTGCGGAGTAATATTGATGATCTCCCGCATAGTAGAATAATCCTGCAATGCCGCTACTGCCGCCGAAGGTTTGTTCAGATATTTCCATGCGATCACGAAACCGCCTCCTTCCCATGCCTGTGCTGGCAGAAATCCTCTTTCAAATCCACCAGCGCATCTATATCCCTGTCGATCTCCCTTTCCAGCTCTGCATATGCTGTAAGATTCCCTTCCCCGCGCAGCCGCGTGGCCTGCAACAGCTTTTCATTGATCTGCCCGTTCAACCGGCATACCTGCTCCCAGTATTCCTCTATTGTCATAAGAAACCTCCTTCCAAAATGGCAGCCTTTACTTCCTCCACGGAAGTCACTTTCAAAGCCACGCCGCCAGCATCTTCTATCTTTTTAAGGGTCACTTCCTGTAGCTGGGTGAGCTTCCCGCCGGGCTGCTTCACCTCAAATCCGTAAAACCTGCCGTCTATGCAGGCCACAATATCCGGGATGCCCGCCGTCCCGTACATCCCGCCGTGGGTCTTCCATGCAAAACAGTGGGGCCGCCCTTTCAGATACCGCAGGATCGCGGCCACTATATCTTTTTCCAACATAATCTCAGCCAGAGCCATAAACCAGAAAACCGGAATAACCGGGTAAAATCTACTCTTTCTATATTTCTCTTAAATATATTTCTTTTATTATCCTTGGTTATAATGCGAAAAGATAAGAAAAACCCGGTTTTTCCGGTTCCGCCGGTCACAAAATGGCTCAATCTGCCCCTACACCTCCTTCACAGAACGTGATCCCGCGCCATATCCGGCGCTTTGATATCTTGTCCCGGCCCCGCGAGATATCCGGGAAACCGGCTTCCATCTCCCGGTTGAAGTTGGTCTGGGAGACCGGCTTCATCCCGGCATTGCCGCAATACTCCTTGTAACGCAGAAACAGGTCATCCCGCACCTCCGCCCCATTTTCCTCACAGATACAGAACATTTTAGCGAAGGACAAAACGCTGTTTGATTCGATCCGGTATCGTTCCAGCTCCGCCATGGTCTTTTCTGTCTCGTCAAACTCATAGCCCGACGCGATCAGCCGCTTTAGCCCCAAGAGCGCCCACATGAGGATGCCGTCCCGCTCCGCCGCCAGCTTCTCCGTCAGGTTCGGGTCGCGCCTGCCCTTGGGAACCGATTTCTCAAACCGTATGATGATAAGCCTCCGGTAAAAGCCCTCCGATTTATCCCCATAGTTGCGGGGAATCTCATTGCAGGAAAACAGAAATCTTGCATAAGGCCGGAAGGAAAAAGGGTCTTTGTTCTTCCGCTCGGCAGTAATGAAATCCTCGCCGGTAAGGGCCTTGAACATGCCGTTATCGTCTATGCTCTTGGACGGCAGGTCAGCGAAGATATTTGCCAGCTTCCCGAACAGCTCTGCCTTATTGAAGCGGTCGGCAAGGTTCTGCCATGGGATGTTCGATACATTTTCGCTGCCGAGTAAAATCTCCTGCACCACGTTGAGCAGGGTGGATTTGCCTGCGTTGGGCGCACCCACAAAGACAAAGGATTTCTGCGCCTTGTTCACGGGAAGCAAAAGATACCCGAAAATCTCCTGCACCAGAGCAATCTCCTCCTCCCCTAACATGCTCTGCAGGTATGCCACAAACTGCGGGCAGTCCGCATCCGGCACATAGGACGCCTTGATCTGCACCGTGGAGAGGTATTCCGGCGTATGGGGCCTAAAGCTGTCGTCAAGCACATTGAACAGGCCATTCTGCAGGTTCAGGATAAAAGGGTTGCTGTTGATCTCGGACACGGGCTTCCGTATGAGCATCTTCCACTGCCCCACGGTATCGTTGATCGCCTGCATGGATACCGTCCGGGGGATCATCAGCTCCCGCACCCTGGCCGCCGCTGCCATATCCTCTGCCTCCCGGTATACGCCGTCCTGATAGAAGAAAAAGCTGCTGGTCGCATAAAAAGCGTCCATGTTTGCGGAAAGGTGGTCGGCTAACAGGCCGGAGATAAACCGCAGGCCGCCGCGCTCAGTCACTTCGTACCAATCCGGCAGGCCGTATTCCTCCGCCCGCTGCCGGTTCTCCTTATTTGCCATATACGTTTTATAAAGCTCCTTGTGGTAGGCGGCCAGCGCCTTGGCATCCGTTGTTTTCAGGCGGAAATGCTCCCTAAGCTCATACTCTATGAATGTCCCTGCATCCAGCGGCTCGATATTATATAAAGATTCCTTGATGAACTGCTTTGCAGCCCGCATGGCCTCCACCGGGGCAGAAAAGACCTCTGCGCCTGATAACGCCTCCCGCAGTTCTTCCAGCGCCATGGGCTGGTAGCACAGGGCCGCCGGGGCCTTGCAAGTACACGTCCCGTCCGCCATGCGCGGACAGGCAAAGCCCTTCTCCGCTATGGCTTTGCAGGTGATAGGCTTGGTGCCGCTGTTTAAGAAATGCTGTATCTTCTCCTGCGTCTCCGCCGCCCTGTACTTTGGATATAGGGCCGACAGTTCATGGATGGCCCGCTCGCCGCCCTCAAATACGGCGAGATTCGTGATCATGCTGTACCAGTCATGCTCGGAAAGGGCTGCCGCATCCTCCCGGCAGTGTCCCATAAAGGCGCAACGCTTCAACACCAACGAAAGCCCCTGCCTCGTCCCTTTCAGGTTTGCCACCGCAGGCGCGGCAGGCTCATTTTCCACCTTGGGAAGATGGGCCGCAAGCTCCTCCTGCGTATACCGAAGCTCCGGGCGGAAATGAATACACTCCACCATGACCGGCTCCTCTTTGCAATGGTAAAAGCCCGGCAGGCGCAGGACGCGGCTTTCGTTTACGCAGGTCTTATCCCCGCTAAAATGGGCCGCAAGCCCTTTCTGTATCCGGCGGAAAGCAGCCACGTCGCCGTCCTTTATGAGCCAGTAGGTATGCAGGGACTTCCGCGTCTTTACAATGAGCGACGGCTCTAAGGGAAACGCTTCAATCTGTTTAAGCTGCTCCTCCAAGGGAAGCTCGTCGCATTCCATGAACTGTGCATTGATCCGGGAAATCTCGTTGTCCTCATGGCCGCCGAAGTTCACCACAAAATAAATCCCCCTGTTTTTCTCATTGTGCTTTTTCAGGGTATCCATAAGCCCGGCGATCCCGGAGAGCGTCGTTTCCAGCTTGGCCCCCTTAAAGGTGCCGGTTTTCTTATCGTCAAATACCCGCAGGCAGATACGATCCGACGGCCCAAAAAAGGGCCGCAGAAATTCTTCCAGCGGGACGTTCAATGCTTTCTTCATCTTCCCACCTCCACACACCTGTCAGTAAAATACCGGATCGGGATGCCCCGCTCCCCTGCTTTTTCGATCTCTGCCGCCATGCCCTTTGAGACGGTATCCCCGAACACCCACATTTCCCGGCACATGCTTTGAAGCACCAGCCCGAAAGAAATCCCAAGCTCCCGTCCCGCCGGGTCGGTCTCCTCCAAAAACTGCGGGAATAACAGGTGCGGCGCTATGGGGATATAATTCTTCGATACCGCAAAGCGGCTGTATTCCCGCGCCCGTTCCGTATTCCCCTCCATATCCCCGGCAAAGGGCGAACAGATAAATACCAGGGGCCTTTGTGCCGTTTTCTTTTCCTCCTTCTCCACATAGGAAAGGGCCGCATATGCAGTCGGGTCATGATAACCCTCTGCATTATATTGATCTATGCTCATGCTTCCACCTCCAAATCTGCCAGCTCCCCATAATTCCTGCCAGCGGCGGCCTCCGCCACCAGCGGCACATCAAACTCCGGGAAGGGCTGCTTTTCCATCAATCCCTTAATGAGATACCCGGCCTCCTCCACCTTATCTTCCGGCAGATAAAACACAAGGCTGTCATGGACGGTAAGGACAGGAAGTATCCACGGATACTCCGGCAATTCTGCAATGATCCGGCCCATGGCCAGCTTGATGATATCGGCGGCTGTCCCCTGTATGGGCGTGTTCATGGCGCACCGCTCCGCAAAGCTCTTTTTCCCCCAATCCTCGGATGTGATACCCGGCAGGTAACGCCTGCGGCCCAGCCATGTTTCGGAATACCGCCGCGCTGCTGCCTGCCGCTTCACCGCCTCCTGCCAGATAGAAAGCCCGGCATAACCGGATTTTAAGTTTGCAATGATCTGTTCACATTCTTTCAGTGAGGTATCCAGTCCCGCCTTGAATTTCAAAGTTTTCTGCAGGCCCTTCGGGAATAGGCCATAAAAACAGCCGAAATTGCAGTTCTTGGCGATAGACCGCCGCTCCTTATAATCTGCCGCCTCCTTATCCTCCGCCTGCTCTGCTGATATATGGTAAATGACAGAGGCGGTCTGCGCATGAATGTCGCCGCCGTTTCTGTAGGTTTCCAGCATTTTTTCATCCCGGCAGTAAAAGGCCCCGACGCGAAGCTCCACCTGCGAATAATCAAGCTCCATGACCGCATACCCGGCAGGCGCAATCAGCAGGTTCCGTATGCCGATGGGATCACTGCCCTTGCGTGGCATATTTTGAAGGTTAGGGTTGCGGGCGGCGAACCGGCCCGTTTCCGTCCCTAATGACATCAGGTCAGGGTGGATGCGGCCTGTGGCATTATTTACATGGCGCAAATAGCCATCCAGATATGTCCCCTTGATCTTTCCCCAGCGCCGATATTCCTGCACCAGCTCAAAGAGCCTTGTAAGCTCCGGGCGGTTCTCCCGGCACCAATCCGCTAACAGGATCATGGTCTCATCATCCGCCGCCTCCTGATACTTGGCGGTAGTCTTTAGCACCGGCAGACCGAGGTCATTAAAAAGATAGCTTTTGAACGCAGAGGTAGAGGCGTTGGCCCCGATCTCCACATCACCGATCAGGAAGGCGATCTCCTCCCGGATTTTTGCAAGGCGCTCCTTGGCTTCTGCCTGCTTTGCCTCCATGGCCGCCTGATCCATCAAAATGCCGTTATAGCGCATGATGCCGCAGTATACGGCGGTAGGGCTCTCCACCTGCTCCACAAGGAACCGGTGCCTCGGCAGATACCGGTCAAACCAATCGTTGAACAGGTGATACAGCCGCAGGGCAAAGTCACTGTCGGCACAGGCATACTGCACCGTTTCCGCATCCTGCGGGGATAATTCGTCGAAAAACCTTCCATCTGTCACTGCCTGAAAGTCCGGCAGCTCCACGCCGAAAAGCTGCGGCACAAGGGTCTTAAGGCCGCTGTCTGAAAGGTTCCTGAAAGCGGTACTGCTCTTTAAGGTAAGCTGGGCCGCCGCAATGGTATCATAGGCCGGGGCCTGCACCACCATGCCGAGGGCATATAAAAACATGGCTTCAAAAGAAAGGTTGTGGGCAACCTTTATCACCGTGGCATTCTCAAAGAACGCCCCCTGCAGGTATCCCATGACCTCCTCCGGCCTTTCGATATTTCTGCCCCTCTTATGCCGCAGGGGGACATAGATGCCGCTGCCCTCGGCTACGGAAAAGCTCACGCCGGTAATGGTTGCTTTATGGGCATCAAGCGCCGCCTTTCCCTCGGCCCGGTATGCCTCCATGGGCGAGGTCTCAAAGTCGAAGGCCACAACGGCGGCCCCGGCCAGATAGTCTTTTATCTTTCCATGGTCTGTCACACATGAATAATCCATCATTCCTCCAATCTGCCCGGAATACGGGAAAGGCCGGGCGGCCCCTCCCAGCACCGGACACTTCCTTTACTGTAAAGGCGGGATAACCTCTCCCGTCTCAGGGTCAGCCATGGCCTCCGCCTCTGCCTGTTCCTGCTCCTCCATATCAAAGCCCACCCGGCGGCTGTATCCTTTCACCTGCTCAGAGAGCTTGGAGATCAGAATCTGCTCCTCGCTGGTCAGCGGGCGGTCAACGGAAAACTGCGCCTGAGAGTAGGCAATGCCGCTGTTGTTGGTAGCCTTCTTCAAAGAAAAGCGTGTCACAACAGAATTGCTCTTTTTCCCCTTGGAGAGCAGGCGCTTGATATAGCGGGAGAACTCCCGCATGGAGCCTGTGGGCAGGGACAGGATCAGCGGGAACAGCTCACCCTCCCGAAGCAGGAATACCCTGCGGCGTGTCTTGCAGGCTTTGCTGTTGTTCTCGCCGGAGCCGAACTGGTTCAGCGGGCAGTTCGCGCAGACGCCGCCCGGCTCCCCTTCCCCGGTCACGCCGTCAAAGCTGCCGCAGTCCGGCGGGTTGCTCCCTCCGGTATATTTCTCTTTGTAATACTGCAGTACCGGGTGGTGGTACAAAATGACTGCCGAAAACTCCTTCACGGTCTCCGGCTCGTCGGCCTCGTCGCCGGGAAGCTCGAACATGGTGGCTCCGCCAGCCGGTATCTTCACCCGGTCAAAGCCGCCCTCCAAGCCTTCCAGCTCCTCCGCCATGGTCTCGTTCATGTTAAACTCGGCAAGGGCCAGAAAGCCGCCTTTTGTTGTAAGTTCTTCTTTATTGCTCATAAGATTTCCCTCCTTAAAAGTTTACTTTGATGATTTCCGAAGGCTTACAGTGGTCTTTTCAAAGACATTCACCAGCCCGTCAAGCCATGCGGGCAGCGTATCGCCATTCTCCGCCGTCTGCTCGTTGACAAAAGCGGAAAGGCTGTTGGCATTCACGGTCTCATAGACCATATCCCCGTACCCTTCCCCGCGCAGGGCCGCGAACAGTTCCTCCTTGCGGCCAGCCACCGCAGAGGCGCGGGTCTTGGTCGTCAGGCAGAACATCATCCCGGCGCGGGTAAAGTTCTGCGTCTCTGTTTCCGCCATCATTTCCGACAGGCGGTAGTCCACCTCGTCAATCTCGGCGTTCAATTCCTTCACGCGCTGTTCGGCCTCGGCCTTCTCGTCACGGAGCGCCCGGAGCCGGTCAGCAAGTGCAAATAACTGTTCAGACATTTTTCTTTCCTCCTATGGCGCAAACGGGTTCTTCCCGCTGCGGTAATCGTCTACTAATGTTCTGGCAAGATCGGCCTTATTCTTAAGGGCAAGCAAGACCTTTTCATCCACAGTGCCATAGGCCACCAGATACAGATAGGTGCAGGGCATCCGCTGGCCTACCCGATGAATCCTCGCCTTGGTCTGCTCGAAGTTTGACATAGAATAGTCCAGCGAATAAAAGACCATGGTAGAGGCTGCCGTTAAGGTGATCCCCATTCCCGCCGTTGCGATCTGGCCTACAAATGCCATGACCTGCGGGTCATTCTGAAAGGCGGATACCTGCCCGCTCCGGTCTTTCACCTCCCCGGTGATATAGGAATAGTTAAGGCCGCGCTTTTCCAGCAGCTTACAGATTGCTTTGATCTCCGGGATAAAACGGGCAATGATGACCAGCTTCTTTCCCTCTGCTGCCGCCCCGTCCAGAATATCCTCCAAGGCCGAGAGCTTCGCCGCGCTCACCTGCTCCACGGCGGCGGTCTCGTCATTGCCGATAAATCCGCCCGTAAGCTGGGACAGCCTAAGGAGCCGGGTTAAAATGTTCGGAGCCGTTACCTCCCCGCCGGACAGCTCGACATAGCTCTCTTTCACAAGTCCCTTATATATCCGCAGGGCCGCAGGCTCCAATTTCACCTGCCGGATCACGTCGATAGTTTCCGGCAGATCAAGGCATTCCGCTTTTGTGGCCCGGTAGGAAATGCTGTGGAGCTTTTCCGTAAGCTCCGCCTCCATGGATTTCTTCAAGACCGGCGTATGGTTCCCATAGCCCACCATATCAAAGTACCGGCTCCGGAAAGCGTAAAAGCTCTGGCCGAAAATGGCAGGGTTGGCAAACTTAAACTGTGAAAAAACATCAACCGCCTTGTTGGTGATGACCGTACCGGTAAGCAGGAGCCGGTATTCTGCCGCCCGGCCCAACCGGTGCAGTGCCTTACTGGCGGCGGTATTGTGTGTCTTTATCTTATGTCCCTCGTCCGCAATAATAAGGTCAGGCCGCCATGCCGACAGATCCTTTTCCAGCCGCCATGCGCTCTCATAGTTCACCACGACCACCTGCAGGGCGGCCCCGTTCATATGCCGCAGGGTATCCAGCTTCTTTGCACCGGTGCCGGAAAGCACAGCCAGCGCATAGGGGAAATCCGCAAACTTCTGAAACTCCTCCTCCCATACGCCAAGAATGGAAAGCGGGGCCACCACCAGCACCCGGCGGATACGTCCTGCCTCTGCAAGTGCGCCGGTAATGGCAATCGAAGTAAGGCTCTTTCCTGTCCCCATTTCCATAAGGAGCGCACAACCGCCGCTCTCCCTCCTGCTGCCGGGAATGAGGCCGAACAGACCGCAGGCAAAGTTGAACGCCTCGATCTGGTGCTGGTAAGGCGTGGCTTTGATCGGCACAGGCAGTACCGGTTTTACTTCCTCATGCGCTCCCATGGCCGCCCACCTCCGCAATCTCCTTCACCGAAAGTTCCTCCACGCTGCCTCCGGGGACAATGATCGTAACCCGGCGCATCTCACCGAACAGATGCCTGAGCAGGCGCTCACGCAAAGGTACAGTCCTGCACCAGACAATCCCGCCGGAACCCGGCTCTTTGGTATAGCTGATCTTCAAGCTGTGTTTCATCTGCCTTTCACCTCTTTCCGAGGGCGCATATTTTTACTGCCCTCACTGTTAGGCCACGGGAAAGGCAAAATGTAACGGTCTGTTTTACAAATTTTTTCTAAGTTTTTCATAAATGCGGTTCAGGCGGCGGATAATCGCCACATGGCTCACATTTTCCTCTGCAGCAATATCCGTGATCTTCCGTTCTTCAAAATAGACTTTCTCCACCAGCTCCCGCTGGTCGGGGGATAATACCTCCATAGCGGAAAACAGCCGCGCCATATCCTCCCGGCGCTCCGTCTCCCCTTCCGTATCCTCCGCTGAAACAAACAGCTCCCCTTCATAGTCCATGCCGTCAAGGGAAACATGGCGGCGGGTCTCCTTATGGTCGTTGTTGTACTGCTGGCGATCTAAATCCAGCAGCATCCCTCCGAGGGACTCGTCCACCTCCACCTCGGAAATTTCCCCTGTCACAAATTCATAGGTGATCTTCATTCAGACCTCCCGCCGGAACCCG
>ERZ777305.162-NODE-162-length-111326-cov-13.717716_pt1 | contig 111326 bp, 114 predicted proteins | sample MGYA00374965_ERZ777305 | MGnify/ENA primary metagenome ERZ777305 (study PRJEB29328, sample SAMD00013331) | mouse gut metagenome | study: EMG produced TPA metagenomics assembly of the Metagenome analysis of fecal microbiota from mouse which was promoted... | reverse complement strand
CAGAATCCGGAACTGTGCAAAGAGTTATTGCAGAGGATTCTCCCGGATTTGAACATTGAACGCATTGAATATCCAGAATTACAGAAAAGTATTAACATGGATATGGATGCTCGTAGTGTGAGGCTGGATGTGTATGTAAAAGATGAGAAAGAAGTGGTTTACGACATAGAAATGCAGGTAAGCCATACAAAGGAACTTCCTAAGAGAAGCCGGTATTATCAGAGTATGATAGACCTGCAGCTTATTGATAAAGGGCAGCTTTATGATGAGTTAAAGCGAAGCTATGTTATATTTATCTGTCCATTTGATTTATATGGGAAAGGGCGGCATATTTATACCTTTGAAAATATCTGTAAAGAAGACGGCAGCATTTCTATGGGTGATGAGGCGGTAAAGATATTTCTCAATGCAAAAGGAACTCTGGATGATGTGAGTGATGAATTAAAGGCGTTCCTTGATTATGTGGCAGGGAAGAAGCCGAAGGATGCCTATGTAGAGAGGCTGGAAGAAGCGGTAAAAGAGGCCAAGAAGAATAGAGAATGGAGGCATGAGTATATGACGTTGTTGATGAGAGACCAGGAGAATGTGAAAATTGGCGAAGAAAAAATGCTTTTGTTAATAGAAAGGCTGATAGAAGATAGGCGTTTTGATGATATTGCCAGAATAAAGGCGGATAATGGTTATCGTCAGAAACTTTATTTGGAGTATCATATCATTTAAAAGCAGGGCATCACAGGGCAGAAAATTTTAAAGATTTTCTGTCCTTAATAATATTACGATATTTTTCGCATTTAGGTATGTTATGGACAGCCTTACCATAAGTAAAGGCGAAGTTTTGAGGAAGGTCAGAAAGTGCAGGAAAGCTAAGATTTAGGCGGAAAATAGAGGGTTGTCGAAAGTTGTTTTAAGATAATACTATGAAAATTTTCGCACTTAGGTATGATATGGAGAACCATATCATAAGTAAATGCGAAGTAAGTATATTTGCACGAAAGCTATAAATTCTCCTAAGAGAAACCGGAGGATTCCTATGTCGAGAAACCGGAAGAAGCTGTGCAGGAAGCTAAGAAAAACAGGGAATGGAGGTATGAGAATATGACAATGCTGATGAGAGACCAGGAGAATGTGAAAATGGTAAAAATAATTTCAGACAGTACATGTGATTTGTCCGGAGAGTTGCTGGAAAAGTATGAGGTATCAATTTTGCCTTTACACGTTATTTTAGGGGAAAGGGAGTGTGAAGATGGCCGGGATATTTCGCCGGATGACATCTATCAATGGTCGGATGAGCATAAAACCACACCAAAAACTTCCGCTCCGGCATTGGACAAAGCAATGGACTTGCTGAGACCTTATGTGGAAGCCGGCACAGAGGTAGTATGCTTTTCCATATCAGAAGAAATGTCGGCATCAGCGAATGTTATGCGCCTTGCAGCAGAAGAACTGGATGGGAGCCATTTGGTTACTGTAATCAATTCGGCGAACCTTTCCACCGGTATCGGATTACTGGTAATTGAAGCGGCAATTATGGCACGGGAAGGAAAGAATGCTCAGGAGATTGCACGGAAAATGGAAGAATTAAAACCCTTTGTCCGGGCAAGTTTTGTAGTAGACACATTGGTTTATCTTCACAGAGGAGGGCGGTGCAGTGGTTTGGCTGCCATGGCAGGAGGAGCACTGAAGCTTCACCCTAAGATTGTGGTTGAAGACGGCAGAATGAAGCCTTCTAAAAAGTACCGTGGCAAGATGAACAAGGTTCTTATGGATTATGTCAATGAAATGGAGAATGATTTGAGACACGCAAAAAAGAATCGGGTATTCATTACGCATTCAGGATGTCACAATGAAACGGTTGAAATGATTTATGCCTATTTGCAGAATTTAAACATCTTTGATGAAATTTTGGTTACCAGGGCCGGAGGCGTAATATCCAGTCATTGCGGACCGGGAACCCTTGGTGTGCTGTTTATTGCAAAAAACGTATAATCATTCCGAAGAAAAGAGGAAACATTCATGAGCTTTTTATTTGCACGTCACGGGGAAACTGATTGGAACCTGTTGAAAAGAGTGCAGGGGACAACGGATATTCCTTTGAACGAAAATGGAATAAGGCAGGCGGAACTTCTGTGCGAAAATCTTGAAAGGGAGCGTGTAAACCTCTGCCGAATCTACAGCAGTTGTCAAATAAGAGCATTGGCAACGGCCGAGAAAGCCGGTTTGAAATTTCATATACCGGTGAAAGTGATTTCCGGATTAGAAGAAATGAATTTGGGGTTATTTGAAGGACATACCTGGGACGAAATTGAAACTCTGTATCCTGATGAACTTAAAAAATGGCAGTCTGATAAACGCTATAACAAGACACCAAAAGGAGAATCCTATCAGGATTTACTGGAGAGATTATTTTCAGCTTTGAACCGGATAATGGAAGAGTCGAAGGATGATATTGATTTAGGCGGGGATGTTTTGATATTAACACATGGTGCGGTAATCCTGTCACTGTTAACACTAAAAAATAATCTTGACTTTGAAACATCATATACTGTTATAAACGTTGAAAATGCAACTATAATAAAATTCGAATTAAACGAGTTACGGCAAATGCAGCAGAGATTGTACCGGAAACCTTAAATGACAGGACCGAAGATATGGTAAAACCGGGAAATATATATGCAGAACATAAGTTGGAAATTTTATGGCTGAATTGTGATAAAGCTAAAAAGGAAGAACAGAAATGATGAAAACAGGCGACAGGATTGGAATAGTATGCTGTTCAAACGGACAGAAATCATCATACAAAGAGAAAACAGAATATTTGGAAACTACTTTGTCAAAAATAGGGCTTCGGCCTTCCTTCAGTGAATGTATCTACGAAAAAGAAAACGTCCTTACAGGCACTGTCAAAGAACGTGCACAGGCGCTTATGAAATTTTACATGGATGATGAGATTAAGGGAATATTTGATATTTCAGGCGGTGATATTGCAAACGGGATTTTGCCGTATCTTGATTATGATTTCATTGCAAACAGCCCTAAAATTTTCTGGGGATACAGCGATTTGACAACCGTTATCAATGCCATCTATTCCAAAACCGGAAAAGAATCCGTACTATATCAGATTCGCAATCTTATTTATGACAAGCAGGAAGAACAGCTGGCAAATTTTAAAAATACGGTATTCAATGGCAGGGACGACCTGTTTCGGATACGTTATCGGTTTGTGCAGCATAAGGGAATGCAGGGAATTGTGGTAGGCGGAAATATCCGATGCTTTTTGAAACTGGCCGGCACGGAATTTATGCCTGATTTGGAAGGAAAAATACTGTTTTTGGAAAGCTATAACGGAACAGTACCCCAGATAGAAACCTATTTGCGCCAATTACAGCAATTGGGCGCGTTTAAAAAGGCGGCAGGTATTTTGCTGGGCACTTTTACTCAAATGAGCGCGGAAAAATGCATTCCGACAGTAGAAACGCTTGTCTGTGAAACAGCAGGAAAGGATTTGCCGATTGCAGTGACAGATGAAATAGGCCATGGAAGTGATTCAAAAGGAATTATAATCGGCCGAAATTTATGCCTGGGTCAGGCTTGATTCAGCAGATAAAGAAGGAAAATGGATGGACAAAACTTGTGTCTGAGAAATCATTGAAATAAGCTGAAGTTAATCAGAGTTTATCCGTTTTACAGAGTATGGTCTGTGCAAGAAATGCCGGTGCATACGCGGTACTCATCAATAGGAATGATGTCACTGAAAATTATGGGCAGGCAAAAACGATACATACTTTAACAGAACTGCTTTCATTATTTAATATAGCTTAAGTACGAAGCCTGTAGGCGGATTTTTTAAGCAAAAAAAGGCGCAGAAATGGGGATGAAGCTATGGCAAAGGATACACGTCTTGTTAATATCTATCTGAAGATACATCACAAAAAGAACTTGACAATGGATGAATTGGGGTATCTGGCGGAATATGATGAGGAATGTTTTGCAAAAACCTGTAAAAACGTGGTGTATAACATCCCTGAAACGAAGCCGCTCATGGAACCCATTGTTTCGCAGGCACCGAAAGAAGATGAAAAGGAGCCCGAACTGACGGAACGGCAAAAAATAGAACAAATTTTAGAAAATCTGGAACGATTGGAAATGAATGATTTCCCAACCACGGGCATTGATACAAACAGTGTAAAGAGTCTGCTCGGCAATTTGTTTATGGAATTATTGTTTCCGCATAACGACAAAGAGATGTTCATTAATGTGGCGGAAAACGAAAATGGCTCTTTATTTGACAAAAAAGCATAGTTACTGTCTGACGGACGTGAATTACCGGAAATCAGAATGGTAAACAGAAAAGACCGGAAATTTCTTTTATAAAAAAGAAGTTTCCGGTCTTTTCTTGACCCGGATTTATATCTGTGCTAGAGTAAATACAGAAATAGTTGTAAGGAGGATTACTACTAAATGGAAGAAGGCAACTGTCTGGAAAATCTGGGATTTTCCAGAAATGAAGCAAAGGTTTATACCACTCTGTTGAAGCACAAACAGCTAAACGGTTATGAAATCGCCAAATTGTCGGGAGTATCACGGTCTTTGGTCTACGAGGTAATCAACCGTCTGGTGGGCAAGGGGATTCTTCTTAGACTGGAAGGAGAACCGAATTACTATAAGCCGTTGGAATACGATAAGCTGATTCGGCGGATGAAGCAGGAAAGTGAAAACCATATAAACAAGGCGGAAGAATATCTGAAGGGTTTGATGGGAGAGGAAGAAAACCGCGATTTTGTTATGAATCTGGTAGGCTTTGATAAGTTTATCAAAAAAGCCATAGTGTTAATAGACAGTGCTTCAAAAGAAATATCCCTTTCTGTATGGAGCAATGAATTTGAACTTTTGCAGGGTGCTTTAACCCGTGCCATGGAAAGGGGAGTAAAAGTATATCTGTTTACCTTTGAAGAAGTGAATCCGAAGGGAGCCGTCCTCTTTTCTTACCGGATTAGTGATGCAGCAAGTTTGTTTCCGTACCGCAGGATGACGTTGGTTGTTGATGGCGAACAGTGTCTGACCGGTGAAAACAACGGTGACAGAAGCATTTTCATATACACAAAAAACCATGCCATTGTTTCTCTTGCAACAGACGAAATTGTATTAAATATATTCTGGTACAAATATATGGAAAAACGGGGACTGCTTCGTAAAAAGAACAGCAGTGAAGAATTTTTGCAGATAATCGAAGCGCTGGCAAAAGAACTGGGTATTAATGAGGATATGACAAAAAATCTTATGGTATATGAATTTCAAAGGAGGAAGTATTATGAAAGTGAAGAGCATTGAAAGCCGGAAGGCTCATGAAACCAAAGAGCTTGTCAGACGGGAAAAGCAGCTACAAGCCAGAAACAATCGATTTTACATGATTTATCTTTTTATGGTGCTGTCTCTGATTTACATTATTGACGAGATTGCCTCCACCATTTCGATTCAGTTTCAATCCAATATCATCAACGAATTTTTTGTGCAGAAAATGGGGATGACGTATGGAGAGGGGTTGTCCGTTTCTTCTGCCCTCGGCTTTATTACATATCCGGTGACATTGTTGATTGTATTCTACCGTCCGCTGGCCGACCGTTTCGGAAGAAAGCCTTTTCTGGTCATTAATACTTTTATGATGGGCTTTGGGTTGTTTTTGGTTTATCTTTCTGATAATATTTATGTATATATGCTCGGCGGAACCATTATGGGATTTATGGTATCCCATGATATGCAGTGTGTATATATTCTGGAATGCTCCAGCGAAAAGAAGCGTGCAAGAAACTATGCCCTCATTAAGGCGGTAGCAATACTGGGAACTCTGCTTATTCCCCTTTTGCGGGAAACGCTTATGCAGAATAAAAGCGAGCGGTGGCATCTGGTATATCTGGTGCCTGCCGTACTTGGCTTTGTATTGTCTTTTGTGGCGCTGTTGTTTGCAAAAGAAACCAACACTTTCCTTGTTAACAGGGTAAAATACTTAAAAATACCAATCGAAGTAAGGGAGAAACAGAGCCGGGAAGAAAAAAACAGCAATGCACAGGGCGGCATTATCCAGGCAGTCAAATTTGCTTTCAAACACCGTCAACTGCGTTTTTTGATGCTGGCATGTTGTTTCTATTATTCCGCTTCCCTTGCTACGGCGACTTACAATACCGTAATGAAAGAATCTGCCCTGATGACGGAAGAAGCCATCACGATGGCGCTGTATCTGTATCCCGTAGGAAATGCATTGCTGACATTTATCGCCGGGCTTGTTTCGGACCGGTTTGGCAGGAAAGTGACCATTATTGCCATGTCCTGTTCCGCAGTGGTATGCTACAGTCTGTTTATTGCCGGTTCCATGCTGGGATGGACGCCATTGCTTACAGGATTTGCCATTGGCGGTTTTATGGGCAGCTACTGGGGGGCCGGAGATACTATCGGTGGGATTATGTTCTCGGAATCTTCGCCAACCAATCTGCGTTCTTCCGTTACCGTAATCAATACGCTGTTAAACGGCATTATCGGCGGACTGGCTACTATTGTAACCATTATCCTGCTCCCCCTTATTCCCAAGGCAGCCTTTGGGTATATGTATCTGGGCCTGACGGTTCCGGGACTTATCGGTGCAATTTTCATTATCTGGAAATATGTCGGTGAAACCAGGGGACTGGATTTGAAGAAGGTTACCGGTGCGGAATGGGATAAATAATAATCATATTACTGTCCGCAAAAAAGCGCGGAAGTAGAATCGGAGGGAAATATGAATCTGGACTTATTTACTGTAACCCCGGGTGAGAACCCGCTGGACAAACTTAAGGATAACTGCGGATTTGCAGGTATTTTTAAATCAATCGGAATTATTGGCGATTCCCTGTCGTCGGGGGAATTTGAGTACCACGATAAAGCCGGGGACATTGTATACCACGACATGTATGAATATTCCTGGCCCGCGGTTCTGGAGCGTTTGACAGGGACGGCATATCACAATTACTCCCGGGGCGGCATGAGTGCAAAAGAGTTTTATGAAAGCTGGGCGGAGCAAAACAATTTCTGGCAATGGAATCAGGCTTACATTATTGCCCTGGGAAATAATGATGTGTTTGTTCTTAATCATCCCGTCGGCTGCGCGGACGATATTCATCCTGATAATCCGGACGCTAATCCGGACACCTTTTTCGGCAATATGGGCCGCATTATATCCAAGTTAAAAACCATTGAAAAAGACGCCCGTATATTTCTGGTATCCATGCAGAGGAGGGGAGAAGCGGAGGGAGACCCGATTATTTGTGCCATAGCGGAAGAAATGAAAAAAATATGCGGACTGTTTTCCTTCACATATGTCATCGACATGTCACATTACGGACCGGTCTATGACGAGGAAATGAGGAAAACCTTTGCCATGGGTTTCCATCCCAATGCCATGGGCTATTACAGTTACGCATTGATGATAGGCAATTACATGGATTATATCATTCGCAGCAATCCCAAAGATTTCTTTGAAGTGCCGTTTATCGGAAAGGGATATAAAAATAAAGATGTCATCTATTAAACAGATTTCATTGCTTAAGGATTGGAAAGGAGCAGGCAAATGGGTAAACAGGATTTTCTTGACAGCAGTAATGAGCGTATGAACAAACAGCTTCTGTTCACGGCCAATATTGATAAGATGACTTCGGTAATGCGCCGGACAATGCTGATTGATAAAAGCCGTAGGGAAAATGATGCCGAGCATTCATGGCATATTGCGGTTATGGCAATGCTGTTTACGGAATATGCCGCAGAACCGGTTGATATCGGCAGGGTCGTGCAGATGTGTGTGGTTCACGACCTTGTTGAAATAATAGCCGGTGATACCTTTGCTTATGATGCAGAGGGGAATTCGGATAAAGAAGATAGGGAAAAGGCGGCAGCCGACAAATTGTTTTCGGAAATTCCAGAGGAACAGGGAAAAATGCTTCGCAGTTTTTGGGAGGAATTTGACGCAATGGAAACCGCAGATGCCAAGTATGCCGCCTGCATGGACCGTTTACAGCCATTTTTACACAACACCCTCACCGACGGACATACATGGGTGGGAAACCATGTGAACCGTGCATCCGTGGAAAAAAGGATGGCAATTATAAAAGAGTTTATGCCAGAAGTATATGACTGGGTTTCAGATAATATTGACAATGCAGTCAGCAAGGGGTGGTTAAATCCATGACGGAAAATAAAATCATTATGCAGTGAAGTTTATGGAAACATAATTCGTGTAGGCCATGCAATAAATATGTTACATTTTGCACGTCAAACGTGGTTTCTTTTTTTCTTATTCTTTTATAAAATCACCATAACAGGAGAGTAATACGATAATGACCACCGGTGAGAAACTGGCAATGCTTCGCAGGCAAAAAAATTTAACACAGGAACAACTGGCAGAATTATTGAAAGTATCCCGTCAGTCCATATCCCGCTGGGAAATGAATCAGGCATTTCCCGAAACGGAAAAACTGATTCTGTTAAGCAGGATATTTTCCTGCAGCGTTGATTTTTTGTTAAATACCAATCCGGGTACGGAAAAAGAGGATTCGGAATTTACGGCAGACAAATATGCCGCCTTTATGAGGGAATGCGGATATTTTTTTCTGGCAACATCCGTCGAAGACACTCCCAGACTTCGACCTTTTGGAATGATATGCGCCGGGGAAAACTGCTTATATATTGTTACGGATAAGCGGAAAAACGTATGTCTGGAACTGGAGAAGAATGCGAAGGTTTCTCTGTCCGGGTATCAGCCACACACCGGCAAATGGCTATGTATCAGTGGAACTGCCACAGAAGACATATCACAAAAAAGCAGGGAATTGGTATTGTCTGAATATCCGATATTGTGTCGGAAGTTTCCGAAAGGGCAGGAAATTTTTATGACAGTTTATCGTATTAGCCTGGATAATGCAAACATTCATTTAAGATAGGAGAAGAACTATGGAAAAATTATCAGCAGAAGCAGAAGCCATATTAAAAGAACGTTTTGGAAAGGATACCGTCATTTCTCTGGCAACAGTGGAAGACGGGCTTCCTTTTGTGCGCAACGTCAATGCCTATTATGAAGACGGTTCTTTTTACGTCATTACTTACGGACTTTCCAATAAAATGCGCCAAATCAGCCAAAATCCCAATGTAGCCATTTCAGGGGACTGGTTTACGGCTCACGGACAAGGTATTTCTCTTGGCTACTTTGGCAAGAAAGAAAACGAGGGGATGGCTAAAAAACTGGAAACAGCATTTTCGGAATGGATTCATAACGGACACAATAATTTTGAAGATGTAAACACCTGTATTCTCCGCATCCGTCTGACGGACGGAGTGCTGTTTAATCATGGCACGAGGTATGATATTGATTTTTCAACGGATAGTTTCATCTGATTTTTTCAGAGAATGGTTTATTGGTGATAATTTGATAAAATGGAGAATTGGAGAAAATATTGGTGTCTTATTATCTGTGACATTACTTTTGCAAATATAAGATGAAATTCCATGGGCATACAGAGCAGCTTTCAGATTATGAATATGAAAAGAATATTAAATAATCGTAAAAAGGTGTCATGAAAGCAAAAATCATGGTATCATAAACATGATACAGGAGGAAATAAGAGATGTACAATGATTTATTTTCCATAGGACCGTTTACCGTACACGGGTATGGCCTTATGATAGCAATCGGCGTCCTTACGGCGCTTTTTGTGGGGGAGGCAAGGGCAAAAAAACGTGGCATGAATGCGGATGTGCTCTATCCCATGACCTTTCTTTGTGTGGTTTTCGGTTTCCTTTCCGCAAAACTTCTTTACTGCATAGTAGAATGGAAAAATTTTGTGAAAGAGCCGTTAAGCCTTCTTTCCAGCAACGGTTTTGTGGTATACGGAGGCATTATAGGCGGTGTTGCCGCCGCATTTATCTTTTTTAAGATTAAAAAGCTGAATTTTTGGGAATATTTTGACTTGGTAATGCCATCGGTTGCACTGGCGCAGGCATTTGGCCGGATAGGATGTTTTCTGGCAGGCTGCTGTTACGGCAGGGAAACGGATTCCTTTATCGGCATTACCTTTACCCAATCAGATTTCGCACCAAACGGAGTGAAACTGATTCCTACACAGTTGATATCCAGTGCAGGCATGTTCCTTATTGCGGGGATTTTAATCCTGTATGCAAAGAAGGAGCGGAAAAAAGGCACTGTAGGTGCCTTGTACCTGATTCTTTACAGTATCGGCAGATTTTTTGTGGAGTTTCTTCGGAATGATTACCGGGGAGAGGTGTGGATTTTCTCTACATCACAATTTATTTCCCTGTTTATGCTGGCGGCAGGACTCTTTTTGTTTTTCAGTCGTAGAAGGAGTGAAGAAAAATAATGGGTGCATTCGTAGAATTTCAGAATGTAAGCAAAGTTTATCAAACGGGAGAAGTGTCCATCCAGGCGCTTCATGATGTGAATTTTGAAATTGAAAAGGGGGAATTCTGCGTGATTGTGGGAGCCTCCGGAGCAGGAAAAACAACGATATTAAATATTTTAGGAGGTATGGATTCCCTTACAGAGGGGAAAGTATATTTAGACGGGGAAGAAGTTTCAGCGTACAATAAAAAACAGCTGACAACTTACAGAAGGCATGACGTTGGGTTTGTATTCCAGTTTTATAATCTTGTGCAGAACCTGACAGCGCTTGAAAATGTGGAACTGGCAGCACAGATTTGCAAGAATCCCTTGGATGCCGCTGAGGTAATGGCTGAGGTGGGATTAAAAGAACGCTGCAATAATTTTCCGGCCCAGCTTTCCGGCGGGGAGCAGCAGAGGGTTGCCATTGCAAGGGCGCTTGCCAAAAATCCCAAATTACTTTTATGCGATGAACCTACCGGGGCATTGGATTACAACACAGGTAAGGCGGTATTGAAGCTGTTGCAGGACACTTGCAGGCAGAAAGGCAGGACAGTGGTTGTCATTACCCACAATCAAGCCCTGACTGCCATGGCTGACAGGATTATTACCGTGAAAAACGGTACCATCCGGAGTATGGTTAAGAATCAGGAAATTACAAAAGTGGAAGATATCGAATGGTAAATATGGATAGAAAACATATTTTTTTCTAAAGGAGAAATGTGTATGAAGTCTATGATGAGAAAGACAACATTGCGGGAAATCAGGTAGAGCTTTGGGAGATATTCTGCCATTCTGGCTATCGTTGCTCTCGGAGTAGGCTTTTTTTCAGGCTTAAAAGTGACAAAAGACGCCATGATGGTTTCAACGGATGAATACCTGCAAAAGCACCAGCTTTATGATTACAGGCTTTTGTCCACATTAGGTTTTGAAGAAGAGGATGTGGATGCGCTCTCCCAAAAGGAGGATGTCCGGGCCGTTGCAGGTGCCATATCTGCCGACATTGTCTGTGTAAACGCACAGGGAAGCGACATGGTTATCAAGGCGCATTCTTTGACAGACGATATAAACGGTGTTGAGGTGGTGGCAGGCCGTATGCCCCAAAGTGCAGATGAGTGTGTGGTGGATTCCAATCTTTTTAGTGAAAGCGCAATCGGTACGAAAATTGTGTTGTCTGAGAGCAACGAACAAGAGGATTTGGATAACTTTACATATGGGGAGTATACCATAACCGGAATCGTGCAGTCTTCCTATTACATCCAGTTTGAACGTGGGAACACTTCGCTTGGGAACGGCAGAATCAGCGGCTTTGTCTATATTCTTCCCGAAGGGTTCCAACTGGAATATTACACGGAAATTTTTGTAAAATTTGACGAGGACTATGGCATCTACACGGAAGAATACGATGCTTTTATGGACGGGAAAGATGCAGAATGGGAAGCTTACTGTGAGGAGCAGGGAGAACGCAGATATCAGAAGATATATACGGAAGCCATGGAAGAGCTGACGGATGCCGAGCGGGAACTGGAAGAAAAACGCGAAGAGGCACAGTTGGAGTTAAAGGACGCCGAAAAAGAATTGCTGGATGCCGAAGAAGAAATCGCGGATGGCGAGAAAAAGCTGGCGGACGGCGAAAAAAAGATAAAAGACGGGGAACGGGAACTGGAAGAGGGCGCACAGGAAATCGCAGATGCCGGGGTTACCATTTCCGAAAAGGAAAAAGAATTGGAAGACGGCAAATTGACAATTGCCGAAAACGAAGCGCTGCTGGAATCAAAAAAAGCAGAATATGAAAGCGGACTTTCCGCCTACTATTCCGGGAAAGCACAGATAGAACAGAAAAGGCAGGAGCTGGCGGCTGCTGATGCACAGATTAAGGCAGCGGAGGCGGAACTGCAAAAAGCGCAGGAAAATTTGGATGGGTTGTTTTCCAGCGGAATGATATCACAAGACCAATATGAAGCTTATAAAGCAGAACTGGATGCCAAAGCGCTTGCACTAAATGAAAAAAAAGCACAGGTTGCAGGCGGACTTGCTCAATTAAACGAGGCGGATTCCCAACTTAACAACGTATATGTCCAGCTGCAAAACGGCGCATGGCAGATAGCAGATGCGGAAAACAAAATTGCAGCGGCTAAGCAGCAGATTACCGACGGCCAAGCCGAGCTTGCAAAGGCAAGGACAGAGCTGGAGGAGGCAAAAACCGAACTGGAAAACGGCAGAACCGAATTACAGAAGTCCAAAACAGAACTTACAGACAAAAAGCAGGAACTTCTTGACGCCAAAGAAGAACTGAAAAACGGCTGGGAAGAATATCAGGATGCCCTTGCAGAGTTTGAAGAAGAAATGGCAAAGGCGGAAAAAGAATTGGACGAAGCAAGGGAGGATATCGCTTCCATAAAAAGCCCCGATACCTATGTGCTTGGGAGAAACACCAACATAGGTTATGCCTGTTTTGAAAACGATTCCAATATAGTGGAGGGCATTGCCAACGTGTTTCCTGTTTTCTTTTTCCTTGTTGCGGCGCTGGTATGCATGACGACCATGAACCGCATGGTGGAGGAGCAGCGGACTCAGATTGGTGTGTTAAAAGCCCTTGGATACGGGGAAAGCAGGATAATGGGCAAGTTCCTTTTTTATTCCGGCAGTGCTGCCCTGATAGGAAGTGTGACGGGATTTCTTTTGGGAACAAGCCTGTTTCCGCTTGTTATCTGGAATGCCTATGGTATGATGTACAGCATGGGTTCCCTTGCTTATGTGTTTGACTGGAAACTGGCTGTTATTTCCCTGATTGTGGCTTTGCTCTGTTCCATGGGCACTACATGGCTTTCCTGCCGGCATGAAATGAAGGAAGTTGCGGCAGGCCTGATGCGCCCCAAAGCGCCAAAGGCCGGAAAACGGGTGTTTTTGGAATATGTTCCTTTTATCTGGAAAAGGCTGAAATTTTTACAGAAGGTTTCTGTCAGGAATGTTGTTCGGTATAAAAAGCGGTTTTTTATGATGGTAATCGGCATCAGTGGCTGCACCGCACTGCTATTGACCGGCTTTGGCGTGGAAGATTCCATAGCAAATATTGCGGTCCAGCAGTTTGGGGAAATTCAGGTTTATGACCTTGGCGTTACCCTGCAGGATGGCAAAACCGAAACAGCGGCTGGAAAAGTCCAGCCTGTTTTGGAGGCATTGGATGTACTTGGCGGAAATTATCTGTTTTCCTGTGAAAAATCCTTGGATTTGGAGGTGGACGGACAAATCAAAGCTGTCAGTCTGGTATTAGTGGAACAGCCCGAAATAATTGGAGATTTTATCAATTTGCATACGGAGGAAGGAGAAGCCGTTGCCTATCCCGGGCCCGGAGAAGTTGTATTATCCAATAAAATTGCCGATATTTACGACATAGAAGCAGGAGATACGATTTTGCTTCGGGATGAAAACAGAAAAACGATAGAGGCAACCGTATCCGGAATCGTACAGAACTTTGTGTATGACTATGCCTACCTGCATCCGCAAACCTACAGGGAACAAATAGGAGATGTGGAATACAAAAACCTGTATGTAAATCTTTCTGAAGAGGTTGATGTGCATATGGCAAGCGCCACCTTGATGAAGGAGGATAACGTAGCAGCCGTGGCAGTCAATGAGGATACCATGCTGCGTTTTTCAAGCATGATGGACAGTCTGGACTATATTGTACTGGTGGTGCTGATGTGTGCGGCAGCGCTGGCCTTTATCGTGCTCTATAACCTAAATAATATCAATATTACGGAACGCGTCAGGGAAATTGCAACCATAAAGGTGTTGGGCTTCTATAAAAAAGAAACCGCTGCCTATGTGTTTCGGGAAAATATGGTGCTTACAGGCGTCGGCTGTTGTGTTGGCCTGATTTTGGGAAAATTTCTCCATGCATTCGTTATGAGTGAAATAAAAATTGATGTGGTTTCCTTTGACGTTCGCATCAAAGCCGTCAGTTATCTGTTCAGCGTCATACTCACTTTCCTGTTCGCATGGCTTATCAACCGGCTTATGTCGAGAAAACTGGAAAAAATAAGCATGACGGAGTCCTTGAAATCAGTTGACTAACCTTTTGATAAAATCTTTCCTTGACATATATAGATTATCTATATATAATTTGTTATATAGGCAGCCTATATAACAAATTATCTTAGAGGAGAGAACGCTATGGCAATTGATAAAAGTCTGGTATCCGGAAGCATGACCATGCTCTTATTAAAACTTCTGGAAGAAAAAGATATGTACGGTTATGAGATGATAGAAACCCTGGACAAACAGTCAAACAATGTATTTGAATTAAAAGCCGGCACCCTGTATCCGCTTTTACATGGCTTGGAAGATAAAGGACTGGTGGAAGCATATGAAATGGACGCTTGTGGTAAAACAAGGAAGTACTACCATATTACCAAGGCGGGGAAAAAAACACTGTCTGAGAAAAAAGCCGAATGGAACCGCTATGCCGGTGCCGTAAACCATGTGTTGGGAGGTGCCATCTATGCGGGAAACTGAATATCTGGAAATAGTAACGGGACAGATACGCTGTAAAAAGGCACGGGATATGGTGGCGGAAGAATTGAGACAGCACATGGAAGACCAGACCGCAAAATATATGGAGTTTGGAATGAATGAGGAAGATGCCCGGCAAAAGGCGGTGGAACAGATGGGAGACCCGGTTTTGGTAGGAACACAAATGGATTGCATCCATAGGCCCGGGATGGATAAAAGCACCTTTTTATTTATCTGCCTTATGAGTGTATTCGGCGCTTTCCTCTGGCATATTTTAGCAGGCAGGGACGGTGGGGGAATTTTTGATTTGGGTGCTTTCACAAAAACCCTGGTAAGCAGTTGTCTGCCTGGAATACTGATAATGTTTCTGGTAATGCGGATGGATTATACACTTTTGGGCAGACATCCGTTTGCTGCAGCGCTGATGGTAATTGGTTTTGCATGGATTTACAACCTGCAATCAGGCTATCCCTTAAATGGAAAATACGGTATGAATTACCTGTTTCTTGCGTTTGTCATGTTTTTTTATGGCGCGGCGGTATATGCATTTAGAGAAAAAGGGTATAAAGGTATTTTTATATGCTTGATGTGGCTATTTGTGCAGACGGTACTGCTTTTCCTTTCTTCGGGACATTTTGTCAATCTATTCAACTTTTATATGAATGGACTGCTGGTTATGAGCGTTGCGGCATGGAAGGGTTGGTTTGGTGTGGAAAGAAAAAAGGCGCTTCCGGCTATATGGGGAAGTGTGACAGTGTCCGCCTGTTTTCTCTTTCTTCCGGGGTTGATTTCCAACGGTTACCGATGGCAAAGGATGCAGGGATGGTTTCAGACAGCTAATTCACAGTTCAATTATGTAACTTCCCGGATTCAGGAGGAAGTATCGGGAGCCGGTCTTTTACACGGAACGGGAAACAGTATGCCCGCAGACAGCCACAACCAAAACGAATATTTTTTAATCAGCCTGATTTCACGGCATGGATATCTTGCTGCCTTTCTCATTATGGCATTGCTGGGCATTTTGTTTTTCCTTTTGATGAAAGGGATAAAGAATGCCAAAAACCGGTTGGGAACCCTGATGGGCTGCGCCGCAGTGTTTTCCCTGATGCTTCCTGTTTTGGAGCACTTGCTTTATAATATCGGATTGCTTCCTGCCGGGGCTTTGGTTCTGCCGTTTTTTTCGGCAGCGGGCAGTGATGCTTATCTTCAGGGAAGTTACTGTGCAGGAGCGATATTTGCTTATTATGCTGCTATGGGAATCTGCCTGTCCGTTTACCGGATAAGGAACGTTGTTTCCGAAAAAAGGAGGGTTTGCTATGAGAATGTATGACTTGATAATGAAAAAAAGAAACGGTTTCGCGCTTTCCGGGGATGAAATCAACTATATGGTAAAGGGTTATACGGATGGCACCATACCGGATTACCAGATGTCAGCCATGATGATGGCAATTTATTTTAAAGGAATGGATGAAAAAGAAACGCTTGCCCTTACCATGGCAATGGAAAAAAGCGGGGATGAACTGGATTTAAGCAGGATTAAGGGAATTAAAGTGGATAAGCATTCCACGGGAGGCGTGGGGGATAAAACCTCCCTTGCACTTGCCCCCATGGCAGCTGCCGCCGGGATACCCGTTGCAAAGATGAGTGGCAGGGGACTGGGGCATACAGGCGGAACCATTGACAAGTTGGAAAGTTTCCCGGGTTTTTCCACGGATATCAGCACAGAAAAGTTTGTGGAAAACGTGAATCGAATCGGCATCGCCATTATGGGACAGACTGCCAGCCTTGCCCCGGCAGATAAAAAGTTGTATGCCCTAAGGGATGTGACGGCAACTGTGGATAATATGTCCCTGATTGCCAGTTCCATCATGAGCAAAAAACTGGCGGCAGGTGCAGATGCCATTGTGCTCGATGTAAAGACGGGTAGCGGCGCTTTCATGAAAAGAGAAGAAGATGCTTTTGCCCTGGCAAGGGAAATGGTAAAAATCGGAAACGGAGCCGGCAGGAAAACATCTGCCATCGTATCTGACATGGACCAGCCCCTTGGATTTGCAATCGGCAATGCCCTGGAGGTGGAAGAAGCCATAAACACTTTAAAGGGAAACGGCCCTGATGACTTTTTGGAACTCTGCCTGACGCTGGGAAGCCGGATGTTAATAGCCGGCGGCAGGGCAGATGGGGAAAAAGAAGCAAGGCAGATGCTTTTGCAAACCATTGAGGAGGGGACGGCCTTGAAAAAGCTTGCGGAATTTGTGGAAGCACAGGGAGGTGATGCATCTGCGGTTTATGACACATCGCTTCTACCCAGAGCATCCCTGCAAAGGAGCCTCTACGCCCGCACGGAAGGCTTTGTAAGCCATATTGCCTGTGACGAAGTGGGAATCTGTTCCCTGCTTTTGGGCGGCGGCAGGGAAACAAAAGAAAGCCGCATTGACCTATCCGTTGGAATTGTCCTTCAGAAAAAAGTGGGGGATTATGTGAAAGAAAATGAATGTCTGGCTGTCCTTTATGCCAATGATGCGGACAAATTATCTGCAGCGGAAAACAGGCTGCAAAAGGCATTTCAGATAGGTCAGGAGAAGCTCGAAAAAAAGCCTTTTATCAAGGGGATTATTACATAAGGGCAATTGGCAGGCATGAGATGGCTGTGGGCAGAATATAGTGTAATATGAAAAAGACAAAAAAACAAAACACAGCCATACAAAAAGAATCAAAAAAGGAACTTCTGGTAGAGTCCTTAAAACTGCCAAAGGATATAATGATGGGGGCCTTCATGCTATCCATGACCGGGAACAGGGAGGCCTTTATTGAGAATTACAGGGGAATACTGGAATATACCGACACCTGCATTCTTCTGCAGACAAAAAACGGGCAGGTACGCTTTGAAGGCAGCGGGCTTGCGATTGAGTATTATACCAATGAAGACATGAAAATCAGCGGATGCATTGCAAGTGTAATATTCGGATAAGGAGCGGTACCAGTGATTGGAGTACTAAAATATATCAGAGGGTATGTGTTAATTAAAGTATGGGGGTTTGCACCGGAGCGCTTTTTAAACTTGTGCAGCAACAAAAATATCCTTCTTTGGGACATCAAAAAGGAAGATGATATTTATTACATGTATATAAGCCTTGCAGGTTTCAGGAAACTGAAAGGAATCACACGTAAGACCAGAACCAGGGTAGCCATTCTGAAAAGATTTGGACTACCCTTTTTAATACCTAAAATATTTGCGAGAAAAGTTTTTATTGTGGGACTTTTTGCCGCCTGTTTTTTCTGGTTCTGGTCTTCTTTATATGTATGGGAAATCAGGTTTGAGGGAAACCTTGCCATAACAGAGGATGTTTTTCTGGAATTTCTGGACGAAAAAGGCATCCGGGTAGGGGTAAAAAGCAGCGGAGTGGATATTGAACAGCTGGAAAAAGACATTCGCAGAGAATTTCCTGAAATCACATGGACATCCGCAAAATTGTCGGGCACAAGCCTGATTATCTCTGTCAAGGAAAGCGATGCCGTATTATCCCCCATGCAGGAGCAGACCTTTTCTGATTTATATGCCGATAAAGAGGGCGTCGTTGTATCCATGATTGTCCGTTCCGGGGTTCCGCAGGTGAAAATCGGGGATACCGTAGATATGGGAACCCTGTTGGTTTCGGGCAGCGTACCTGTTTACAACGAGGATGCCACTGTCAGAAAATATCAGTATACCCGTGCCGATGCGGACATCTATATCGAGCGGATAGAAGATGTTTACGAAACGCTTCCGTTCGATTACATCAAAAAAGTATATACGGGAAGGGAAAAGAAAAAATATTATTTGGAGTTTTCGGGAAAAGAACTGATTTTAGGGGGAGATGTTGGTTTTTTAAATTATGATATAGTAGTCAGCAAAAAGGAAGTAAGCCTGTTAAAAGGACTTACCCTTCCTGTTACGTTTGGAACTTATCTGTACCGGGAGTACCAAAATGTAGAGTGTTCTTATACGCTTGAAGAGGCAGAATATCTGTTAAAAGAAAAATATTCTGCAATTCTTGCAGATTTAGAAGAAAAAGGGGTACAAATAATTGAAAAAAATGTTAAAATAGATACTAGCAGCGGCATCTGGATTTTACAAGGAGAGTTACGGGTCAAAGAAAAAATAGGCTATGAAGTCCCGATTGACGAAAAAATCCCGGAAAATCTACCGGATGCCGGGACTATAGAAGCGGAGTGACAGCATGAGTATAACAACATATTCCATGGAAATACCGGTGGAACATATGCAGAAAATTTTCGGAAGGAACGACCAGTTTTTGAAAAAACTGGAGAGCGGCCTCGAAGTAAGCATAGTTGACCGCAACGGAGATATCAAAATTACCGGTGAAGAGGCAAGGGTTAAAAAATGTGTGAACATTCTTTCACAACTTTTTGAAGTCTCCAGCCGGGGCAGTGAAATTGAAGAGCAAAAAGTAGATTACGCACTTCTGTTGGGAAATGAGGAAAAAGAAGAAAGCCTCTCCCAGATAGATGAGGATGTCATCTGCCATACCATTAACGGCAAGCCTATAAAACCCAAAACCCTGGGACAGAAGCAGTATGTGGATGCCATCCGGAAAAACATGATTGTGTTTGGCCTTGGCCCTGCGGGTACAGGCAAGACGTATCTTGCGATGGCTATGGCGATAACCGCATTTAAGAAAGATGAAGTAAGCCGCATTATTTTGACAAGGCCTGCCATAGAAGCAGGGGAAAAACTGGGTTTTTTGCCGGGTGATTTACAGAGCAAGGTGGACCCTTATCTGCGCCCTCTGTATGATGCCCTGTATCAGATTATGGGAGCGGAAAGCTTTTCCAAAAATATGGAAAAGGGATTAATAGAAGTTGCCCCTTTAGCCTATATGCGGGGACGCACCCTGGACAATGCTTTTATTATTCTGGATGAAGCGCAGAACACCACACCGGCTCAGATGAAAATGTTTTTGACAAGAATCGGGTTCGATTCCAAGGTAATCGTTACCGGTGATGCGTCCCAGAAGGATTTGCCAAAAGATACCTTATCGGGGCTTGATATTGCAGGCAGGGTACTGAAAAACATTGCGGACATCGCATTCTGTAATCTGACAAGCAAGGATGTTGTCAGACATCCGCTGGTGCAAAAGATAGTAAAAGCATACGAAGACTATGAATCAAAAGAAAAATACAGAAACAGGGAACCCAGAAAAAATGCCAGAAAATAACCTAAAAAAATATTTTAATACTTTCAAGACGTTTCTTATATCAGCAGTGATATTTTTTGTAACGGTTTTGTCGGTTTTATTAATCAGCCTGCTGAAAGGAAATGACATGACAGGAATCATCCGAAATTCCGTAATGAGCGGTATAGGGATTTTTGCCGTGCTTTTTTTGCTTGCACATGCAAGGGACAAGTCTATGTATGACTACGGCAATGAAAAGAATTACGGCAAATTTTTCGTTGTTTATGTCATATGCCTGTGTCTGGCGCTTGCCTGTGTCTATATCCCCCCGGCAGGCTGGCCGTTTTTGGCAGTCTTTGTATCCCTTTCCCTTTTTTCCAATACAATTATCGGTATTCTTTCAGGCTCCTTTCTTCTGGTTCTTTCCGTAATACTCTCAGAAAGCGGAACGGAAATATTTTTATTATATTTTATCTGCGGCCTGACAGGAGCAAGCCTTTTCAAAAGTTTGGACGAGTCCTACAAAACAGGGATTCCGGTTATGGTGTCTGCCATGTTTCTCTTGACGGGGGAAACAGCCTGCGTGGTCTTATACGCCAATCAGACACTGAAATGGGAACTGTTTTTGCTGCCGCTTATGAATGTTATACTCAGCATCATACTTCTATTGATTATTCTGAAGATATTTTCCCTTCTGGTTATATTCCGTTACAGGGACAAATATATGGTAATTAATGACCCTGAATGTGTCCTGCTGGTGGAGCTAAAAGACCATCACCGGGAAGAATATTATCAGGCTGTCCATACGGCATATTTTTGTGACAGGATTGCCCACAGGCTTTCTCTGGATGCCGATGCCGTAAAAACCGGCGGTTATTATCACCGTATCGGACTGCTGAAAGGAGAGAACACATGGAATTCGGTAATGGAAACCGCAAAAGAACATGCATTTCCTCCAAAAGCGAAATTAATTTTACAGGAGTTTCTGGATTTGGATACGCCAATCAGGCAAAAAGAAACGGCAGTACTTATGATGTCGGACGCCATTGTTTCCTCCATACTCTTTTTATTTGCCAAAGAACAGGGCGGGAATATAGATTATGACCAGGTAATAGATGCCGTTTTCAAGAAAAAATTATCATCCAATGTGCTGAATGACTGTCAAATCAACATGGCGGAGCTTACACTGATGAAGAAGATATTTAAAGAGGAGAAATTGTATTATGACTTCTTACGTTGAAAATGAAACCGATACAGTATTTCCGTTTACCGTAAAAAAGCTCGCAGATAAAGTGATGAAAGCCGTACTGGATAAAGAAGGCTGTCCTTATGAGTCTCAAATCAACCTTTTACTGACGGATAATGTGGGAATTCGTGCTTACAATGCGCAATTCAGGGGCATGGACAGGGAAACAGACGTACTTTCTTTTCCAAATGCAGACTTTATACAGCCTTCTGATTTTGCCAATCTTGAAAATAAGGCGGCAGATTATTTTGACCCGGAAAGCGGTGAACTGATTTTGGGTGATATCATTATATCCGTGGACAAAGTAAAAGAACAGGCGCAAAGTTTCGGACATTCCGTTAAAAGGGAATTTGCCTTTCTGGTTGCCCACAGCATGCTGCATTTATGCGGTTACGACCACGAAGAACCGGAAGATGCCGCAATCATGGAAGCCAAACAGGAAGAAGTGTTACATTCGCTTGGTATTACCAGAGAGGAAACAGACAAATGATTCGGATGGAGATTAGGAGAAAGCAGCTGATGCTCGCTGCAAATATACTTGGACTCATTACAATGGCAGTGCTTGCCCGCCTGATAGGTGATTTGGGAATGGCCTACTTTGCAGGTGCTGCAGAATGTTATATCCTTCTGCAGATTATACTTCTGTCCTGTGTTCCGGAATGTATGGCAAAAATGGTCAGAAGCAGAATTGCAAAAGGACAATATAAAAACGTCACCAAAGTATACAGGACATCGTTCCTTTACTGTATCACGGCAGGTGTGGCAGGAAGCTTACTGTTGTTTTGTTCATCAGGATTCTTGCTGGTCCGTATTCTGCATATGCAGGAGGGGGTATTGGCCCTGAAAATCCTTGCCCCTGCTTTTTTAGTGAACGCAGTAATCGCTGTTCTGCAAGGATACTTTGAAGGAATAGGAACAGCAATGCCCTCTATTATTGCAGGTATCATAAAGCAAATTTTTTTCCTGACCTTTGCAATCCTGTTCAGCTATATACTTTTTCGGTATGGTGAAAAAGTTTCTTTACTTTTACACAATACCAAATTTGCCAATATGTATGGAGCCGCCGGCGCAGCAACAGGACTTGTCTGTGCAGGCGTGATAACCCTTTGTTTCCTATTTCTGGTATACCTTGGCGCCGGGAGACGGGCAGGCAGAAAATACCGGGACGGCATGAGACTTACGGAAAGCAGCATGGAGATATGCAGGCTGATGTTGATTACACTTGCGCCCCTCGCCTGCCAGCGTTTTTTGCTCAGGGCAGATACTCTTTTAGGATTGGTTTTTTATCAGCAAAATCAGGTCAAGGATACCGAAGGCCTTACATTATACGGTGCATACTACGGCAAATATCTTGTGTTTGCAGGGCTGTTATCCCTACTTGTCCTGCTGTTTGTTTCTAAAATGGATTATGCTGTTATCCATGCTGCAAAGAAAGAGGAAAATAAAAGTGCAAGGGATTACCTGAGTGCCGGTATTCAGGCGTTGTTTCTTTCAGGGGCTTTTTTTGCAATGATATCCTTGGTTCTGGCGCCTCATTTGATGAACCTGATATTTGGAAGCGGTGCAGGTACGGATTATGCGGCAATGTGTCTGCGGCACGGCTTCCTGCTTATCGTAGTTCTTCCCATGGGTATCTGGTTTTTTGGCATATTAATGACAATCGGAAAAAGAAACACTGTGTTGCTTCATATACTTTCTTCCTTTCTCTTTTACATCCTGTTTTCTGCCATCGGATTAAAAGCAGCGGGAGGAAATCCGGTGGTGCTTGTCTATGCAAAGTGGCTTGCCTCCATGCTGTTCTGCATTCTTTGCGGCTTTTTCCTGATGCGCATGCTTCGATACAGTCCTGACTGGCTGCATTTATTTGCTTTTCCAACAGCTGCCTGCACTGTAACCGGTTTATGCTTATTCCTGTTAAGCAAAGCACTGGTCTCCCTGGTCGGAGAACTTCTCACCTGCATTATCTGTTTACCGGTCGGAGGATTTTGCTATCTGATTCTGATTCTGGCATTAAAATGCGTCAGGGATAGGGATTTATCCCTGTTGCCCGGCGGGAAATGGATACGCGGTCTGGGAAGTTTACTGCATCTTATTTAAAAAATGAATAAATTTGAAAGATGGGCTGATACTGATAAAAAGGAGTATTTGTATGAAGTTTATCAAATGTATCGGTTTATTTTTCATTTATCCCTGCATTATGTTTGTAATCGGTTTATATGTGGGAATTTTTCTGGATGATTTTTTTTATCCGGGGCAGGACACAGTGCCAAAGAAGCCCGATTCTTCTTATGTGCAGATTCCTAACACCACACCCCGGCCTCAATACAGCCTTCCGGAATCATCGGCGGTTTCCGTTTCCTCAACGGAAGAAGAAGTCCTGAATGCAGACACGGAATATGTAATAGAAGAATATGACACCAGACGGGATACTCTGGTAGAAACCGTATGGAAAGTCCCTGCAAAATATCTGGGCATGGACAGGGAGGAATTTATACAGTCCATGGAATTATATGCGCTTTCCCCGCCTCTTTCCGAACAGGAACGCGGTTTTGTCGGACTGGAAGTCCGGTCCTTTTCCGCACAGAGGGTTGTGGTTCGGATGAATTATGCGTATGTGGAGCCTACCGAAAGTTTTTACCTCAGGGTGGAAGACAATAATATTGTTGTCTATTGTGACGACAAAGAAACCGTATATATGTATACGGACATTTCAGCGCAAAGTCTGCCTGAGTATTTACAGGGTCAGGTCATAATGGGTATGTTTATGGAGGATGAGGCGGCGCTTTACCACTTTCTGGAAACCTACTCCAGCTGACGAAAAGGAGCATTCAATGAAACAAAAAAAAATAGCGGTAATCGGGGGAGGAGCTTCCGGCATGATGGCGGCCATCACGGCTTCCGGAGCCGGGGCATCGGTTTTCCTTTATGAGCAGAATGACAGGGTGGGAAAGAAAATTCTTTCCACCGGAAACGGCAAATGCAACTTTTCCAACCGGGATTTAAACCTGCATTATTATTACAGTGAAACGCCCCGGCATGTGGAACAGGTTTTGCAGCGTTTTGATGCAAAGGCAGCTGTTTCTTTTTTTGAGGAAGCAGGAATGCTTGCAAAAGAAAAAAACGGTGGACTTTATCCTTTATCCGAACAGGCTTCCACTGTATTGGACATCCTTAGGATACAGCTTGCCCAAAACGGCATCCGAATGTTCACGGCACAAAAAGTAAAAGAAATCCGGGTGGATAAAAACGGGAAATTTATTGTGCTTGCGGAAAGCGGAAAAGAAGAATATGACAGGGTCATTCTTGCATGCGGAGGAAAGGCTGCGCCAAAGACGGGGTCAGACGGTAACGGATATCTTCTGGCAAAGTCCATGGGACACTCCCTGATTCCCACCGTACCTGCCCTGGTACAGCTAAAATGCAGGGAAGAATACCTAAAGGCTGTTGCCGGGGTCAGGCTGGACGCAAAAATATATCTGTTTGCGGATGAACAGGAAAAAGCCGCAGAACGGGGAGAATTGCAGCTTACGCCATACGGCATCTCGGGGATTGTGGTATTTCAATTAAGCAGGATAGCGTCCTATGCCATTCTTCATAAGAAAAAGGTAACCGTATACATAGACTGCCTTCCGGATTTTCCCCCCGAAGATTTCCGGATTTTTTCAGGGCAAAGGATTGCCGCCATGCCGGATTGCACGGTGGAAGAATTTTTTACCGGAATATTAAATAAAAAACTGATGCTTCTTTTTATAAAACTTGCGGGATTGAAGCCCGGTGACAACTACAGGAATGCCCCGCGCAAAAAAATCGACAAGGTATTTGCCTTGTGTAAAAAGTTTCCCCTTACCGTTTCAGGACCCCAGTCCTTTGAGAATGCACAGGTAACGGCGGGCGGCATTCCACTGACGGAAGTGTCAGATAATCTGGAATCCCTTTTGGTAAGGGGGTTGTATTTTGCAGGGGAAATACTGGATGTGGATGGAAAATGCGGCGGATATAACCTGCATTGGGCATGGGCATCAGGATACGTGGCAGGAAAAAGCGCTGCCCGGACGATACCGGAAAAAGGGGACGCATTATGATTCGGATTCATGAGATAAAAATAAAAGCAGGACAAAGCAAGGATTGTCTTCGCGCGAAAGCTGCCGGTATCCTTCATATAAATGAGAATGCCATCCAAAAGCTGCATATTGTAAAACGTTCCCTTGACGCAAGGAAAAAGCCCGAGTTGTTTTACAGCTACATAGTGGACATAGAAGCGGCAGGCGAAGAAAAAATAGTAAAGCGCTGTAAAAATGCTTCCAGACATAAAGTCCTGTGCATCCGGGAGCATCCTTACCGGTTCCCGTTTTGCCGGGGTACAGAACCGGTTATGCGTCCTGTCATCGTTGGTATGGGGCCGGCAGGACTTTTCTGTGGTTATTTTCTTGCACTGGCAGGTTTTGCCCCCCTGATTCTGGAGCGGGGAAAGGATATAGATGAAAGGCAGAAAGACGTGGAAACATTTTGGGAAACCGGGGTGCTTAATCCGGATTCCAATGTGCAGTTCGGGGAAGGCGGCGCAGGTACATTTTCGGATGGAAAACTGAATACGCTGGTAAAGGATAAGTATGGCAGAAACAAAGAGGTGCTTAGGATTCTGGTCCATTTTGGCGCTCCCGAAAATATTCTGTATGACAGCAAACCGCATATCGGCACGGACATCCTCAGGCAGGTAGTGAAAAACATGCGCATGGAAATACAGCGCCTTGGGGGAACTGTGTGTTTTCAAAGCGAGGTCACGGACCTTTTACTTGAAAACGGCAAAATAAAAGGGGTGGTGATAAACGGCGGCGATACCGTTCATACAGACGCCGTTATCCTCGCAATCGGACACAGCGCCAGAAATACCTTTGAGATGCTTTTTGATAAAAAAGTTCCCATGGAGGCAAAGCCTTTTGCGGTAGGGCTGCGCGTGGAGCATAGCCAGAAAATGATAGATGAAAGCCAGTACGGATTAGCGGACAGAGGGGCGCTTCCGGCCGCAGCTTATAAAGTTGCAGCAAAAACAAAAGACGGCAGGGGCGTGTATTCTTTCTGTATGTGTCCGGGAGGATATGTGGTAAATGCATCTTCAGAACCGGGACGCCTCTGCGTAAACGGCATGAGTTACAGCAACAGGAACGGACAAAATGCAAACAGCGCCGTAATTGTAACCGTAACACCCAAAGATTATGCCTCAGACCATCCTCTTGCAGGAGTTGCTTTCCAGCGCGAACTGGAAGAAAAGGCACACCGCGCCGGGAACGGTAAAGTTCCTGTGCAAACCTACCTGAGTTTTAAAAAATCCGTTCTGGAAAAGGACGGCAGGACAAATCCTTCAGAAGGCGCAGGTTTTCACCCCGCCATAAAAGGCTCATATGCTTTTACGGATATTACGGACATCCTTCCGTCTGACCTTAATCAGGGAATTATAGAGGGGATGGAGCAGTTTGCAAAAGAAATCCGTGGTTTTAACAGGCCGGATACCCTGCTTTGCGGGGTGGAAGCCCGTACTTCGTCTCCCGTCAGGATTCTTCGGGATGAAAACCTGCAGTCTTTTGTAGAAGGCCTGTATCCCTGTGGGGAAGGTGCCGGTTATGCGGGAGGCATTACCTCGGCGGCAATGGACGGCATACGGGTTGCAGAGGCTTTTGCATCCGGTCACGGAAGCAATACAAATTGACATTAATCCAAACAAATTGATATAATGTATCTGACATTATCAAAAAAAAGGAGATTGTTATGAAAACAACACAAAAGGACACCGGCAGTGAAAAGCGATTGTTATCGGTATTGGATGAATATGTAAATAAAGTATACATTCTGGTATTGCTGCTGATACCAGGAGCATGTCAATGCGCAGGTCTTGCGTATACTTTTGAAAAAATAATGGGATGGCTGCCATCCGTCAATTGGATAACATTACTTATTTTTGACATTACATGCCTGATTTATCTTTTGATTGGCATCTTTTTAGTCCGTACGGGTTTTCGTGACAATCTGGTGAGAAAAGACAAATTAAAATGGGGAAAGGTTTTCATTGTAGTCGTTTTATTGATTCAGTTTAACTTTATCTTATATATGATACCGGCAACAGACTTCTGGGGATTTGCATTTTTCTTTGTGCTTCTGACCGCCTTTTTTCTGGATTTCAAAATGGTTGCCATATCATCCCTTGAAATAGGCGTTTCCGTCATTGTTTCATGGTTTGTCTGGGGAGAGGTTCATCTTCCCGCCAAAAATGAATATTTTATGGTAAATTTTTTAGACCGTATCATATGTGTAGCCCTTGCCCTGCCTTCCATCATATTGCTCACCGTGTTTATCAGTCGTTTTCTTGTTAATGCAAAAAAAGATGAAATGCAAAAAAATAACGAACGGATACAAAAAGTGCTTTCTTCGGTAAAGGGAGTGTCTGAAAACCTGCATTCAGCCGGTAACAAACTTTTTTCCGTTTCGGAAAATGAAAGTGCGGCAGCGCAGGAGCTTTCCGCCACAAGCATACAGTTGCTTTCAGGCAGCAATTTGCTCAGTGACAAAATGGAAGAAAGCATGGCAAACTTATCTGAACTGGAACACTGGGAAGCTGTGGTTGCCGACAATGTTAACAAGGTAGAAGTATCATCAAATGCACTGTTGGAAAAATCAAAGGACAATGAAAACTTACTGCAGGGACTGCGGACCATCAATCACGAAGTAGCCGCTTCCATGATAGCGACTACAGATGTTACGGCCAAATTGTCAGAAGCAGTAAAAGAAATAGGAATAACGCTGAATTTAATCAATGAAATATCCACCTCTACAAATCTGCTTGCACTAAACGCTTCCATTGAGGCTGCAAGGGCAGGGGAGGCAGGAAAAGGATTTGCGGTTGTGGCAAGTGAAGTCGGCAACCTGGCAAACAGTACACAAAAATCACTGGGCGAGGTAGAGAACGTCATTGAAAGAATCCAGAGCAATGTAAATGAAATAATGCTGAAAGTGGAAGAAAATTCACAAAAGCTGAACGAGCAGAACGAGCAGTTTCAAAATCTCTTCAAAAGTATGCAGGACATGGTTGAACTGCTCCATACGTCTGTGGATACGGTTAATACTATGGGGGATGCACACCACAAACAGGCGTCAGTCATTAAAAATACCGTTTCCATCAATCAGGCTATTGCCTCTGATGTCCGCAGTGAGATAGAGCAGTTTTCTTCCATCAATGCCATGGCTGAGAGCAATGCGCTGGATGCTGCGGAAATGACCGGGCAGGCAAATCTGATAAACCAGATGGTTGATGAAATGAACGAACTGCTTAAGCTGGAGTAATATTTACATTACAATCCGACATTGACGTTTCCGGTAAGATACAGTAAAATAATGTACAGTGTTGCATGTTAACGGAAAAGGTAGGAAAGCCATGACTGACTATAGAAAACGGATGCAGGAAAAAAAGAGAGTAGTGGTAAAAATCGGGTCTTCTTCCCTGCAGCATCCGGGTACGGGAGATTTGGATTACATAAAACTGGAAAAGCTTGTACGGGTGCTCTGTGATATCCGTAATCAGGGAAAGGATGTGGTGCTGGTAACATCAGGCGCCATTGCCGTTGGAAAAAAAGCAGTCAAGCCATATAAGGATAAGGGTGAACAGACCTCTCAGCTCGCATACAAGCAGGCATGTGCTGCGGTGGGGCAGGCAAGGCTGATGATGACTTACCAGAAAATCTTTGCGGAATACAACCAGATTGTCGCGCAAATCCTTATGACAAAAAACACCATTGTAGATAACATGAACCGCTTCAATGCACACAATACGTTTTCCGAACTGTTAAGAATGGGAATTATCCCCATAGTCAATGAAAATGACACTATTGCGACCTACGAAATTCATTTTAAAGAGGACAATGACACGCTGATAGGGGACAATGATACTCTGTCAGCCATTGTTGCGGCGCTGGTGGAAGCAGACATATTGATTTTGCTCTCTGACATTGACGGACTGTATACGGATGACCCCCATTGCAATCCCGATGCAAAATTTATTGAGGTTGTGGAGGAACTGAACGAAGCCTACCGGAACATGGGAAAAGCAAGCACCGGCAGCAACGTGGGAACCGGCGGCATGAACACCAAAATGGTTGCGGCACAGATTGCCACCAGCGTGGGCGCGGACATGGTGATTGCAAACAGCAGGGACGTGAACGTGCTGCACCGCATTTTAAATGGGGAAAAGGAAGGAACCCTTTTTCTTTCCCACAGGGATGACTGCTTTAATCTTCCCGAATTTGTAGATAATTTACATAAAAACCAATAAGGAAACAATTATGAATCTGGATGAAAAAATAGCACGTATTAATGAGTTATACCATAAGTCCCAAAAAGAGGGACTAAATGCCGAAGAAAAAGAAGAACAGGCTAGACTGCGACGTGAATATGTATTGAATATCCGCGCAAACCTGAAAGGGCAGTTAGACAATATAGACATTCTCAAGGAAGATGGCACAGTGGAAAATCTGGGAGAGAAGCACCGCACAAAATCAGAACAATAGTTGGGGATACTAAAAATCGAACGAGGTAGGAATGGAAAAAGTATTGGTAATAGATGACAGTAAACTGGAAGTCAAGGTGCTGGAGGATATTTTAAAAGAAGAATATGAAGTCATCACGGCGCTGACGGGGGAGGAAGGCATAAAAAAAGCCCGGACGGAAGCGCCGGCGTTGATTTTATTGGATATTGTCATGCCCGTTATGGACGGCTTTGAAATACTGGAAATTTTAAAAGGAACGGACAGCACAAAAGAAATTCCGGTAGTTTTCCTGACTGCCCTTTCTGATGAAAGTACTGAAGAAAAGGGGTTTATGAAAGGTGCAACCGATTATATCAAGAAACCCTTTAATCCCCATATTGTACGCGCAAGGGTCCGCACCCATGTAAAGCTCTATCTGTATATGAAGACCATAGAAACCCAGATGTCGGTGGACGGTCTGACAGGCGCCTTCAACAGAAGGGCTTTTGAGGAGCAAAAGCAGCGTCTTTGGGATAAGGCTATTATTGAGCAGACACCCCTGTCCCTTTTTATCGTGGATATCGACTTTTTTAAGAGAGTGAACGACACCTACGGACACGGGGAAGGAGATTTTGTACTGAAAACCACGGTCAATGAAATGCAGAAAGCACTTCTGTGGGAGCAGGCATATCTGGCACGCTATGGAGGAGAAGAATTTGCCGTACTGTTTTATGGTAAAACTGCCAAAGAAGCGGAGATGATAGCGGAAGACCTTCGGGAAAGAATCAGAAAGCTGAACATTCCCAACATACATTCCGATGTATGTCCTTTTCTGACGGTCAGCATAGGCGGATGCACCATGATACCCAATGAGAATATAAATGTTTCCGATATAGTGGAAACTGCCGACAATATGTTATATCAGGCAAAAAACAACGGGAGAAACCGTACCGCATGGAAATGTGAAGAAAATGGAAAGTAAAAAAGAAATCAGAAAAAGGGTACTTACATACAGGAATGCACTGACAGAAACAGAACGAAAAAAGGCCGAAATTCTCCTGACGGAAAGAATCTTGGGACATCAGTGGTATTACGGGGCTTCCAATATTCTTTCTTACATAAGCCACGGGAGTGAAATAGATACCTCTGCCATCATGGAGGACGCTTTCCGGTGCGGGAAAAGGGTGTATATTCCCAAGTCAGAGGGGAGCTTTATGGAGTTTTACCGTATCTTTGCAGGAGAAAAACTTACAGCAGGATACAAAGGAATTTTTGAGCCTTCGGACATAGAAGGACGGGAGCATTTTTTTTATAATAAAGAATCAATCGGAATGACGCTGATGCTGATGCCGGGTGTGGCATTTGACGCCGCACGCAGCCGAATCGGTTACGGCATGGGATTTTATGACAGATACCTATCAGACAAAAAAGAATTGCGTACCATTGCAATAGGCTTTGCGTGCCAGATGGTACACAATATAGACGCAGAAGAAACAGACATCAAACCTATGCAGGTGATTTGTATGTAGCAGCCGGGAAGCGGGAGGAAATCATGGATTTGGAAAATATGGGTAAAAATGCCGTCAAGGCAAAATATGATTTGCAGGACAGGAGTACAAAGGAAAAAAATACCGCACTTTTATTAATCGCCGGCAAACTGGAAGAAAACGCCACAGATATTTTAAGTGCTAACAGAAAAGATATTCAGGCCGGGGAAGAGAACGGTATGCATCCCGGTATGCTTGACCGTCTGCGCCTGACAAAAGAACGCATTGCGGCAATGGCAGAAGGCCTCAGGCAGATTGCAGAACTTGCAGACCCTGTGGGAGAAGTTCTTGAGCGGTTTGAACGCCCCAACGGATTACAGATTGCAAAAAGGAGGGTACCCCTGGGCGTTATCGGCATTATCTATGAGTCACGCCCCAATGTCACTGTGGATGCGTTCGGATTATGCTTTAAGACAGGCAACGCCGTAATTTTAAAGGGAGGCAGCGATGCCCTGCAGTCTAACCTTGCTATTACAGGCATCATCAGAAACACATTGTCAGAAACGGGGATTTCCGCAGATGCCATCCAGCTGATTGAGAGTACGGACCGGACCATAACAGCAGAATTCATGAAAATGAATCGTTATGTAGATGTGCTGATTCCCAGGGGTGGTGCGGGCCTTATCCGCAGTGTAGTGGAAAACAGCACTATTCCCGTGATTGAGACGGGAACCGGCAACTGCCATGTGTATGTAGATAAGGAAGCTGATTTGACTATGGCAGTCAATATCATCGTAAATGCAAAAACACAGCGGATTGGCGTGTGCAATGCCTGTGAATCCCTTGTTATCCATGAGGCAGTGCGAGAGAAATTTCTGCCAATGCTTGCGGATGCCCTGCGCAAATACCATGTGGAGATGCGGGGGGATGAAAAAGTTTGCGAAGTGATTCCGGACTGCATTCCTGCGACGGAAGAGGATTACCGGACCGAATATCTGGATTATATATTATCCCTGAAAACGGTAAGCAGCACCAAGGAAGCCATTGCCCACATCAACAGCAACAATACCGGGCATTCCGACGCCATCATTACGGCGAATCCCCAGACAGCGGAAGCTTTCCTGAACGGAGTGGACGCCGCATGTGTCTATGTCAACGCCTCCACCCGGTTTACCGACGGCTTTGAGTTCGGATTTGGCGCGGAAATCGGCATCAGCACCCAGAAGCTGCATGCAAGGGGACCCATGGGTCTGAAAGAACTTACCTCATACAAATATACTGTGTACGGCAAAGGACAGGTGAGAGAATAAATGAAACGAATCATGTGGCAGGCAGGTATTTTACTATTTTCCTGCCTGCTCTTTTCGGGATACGGCACACCAAAACAACCGGGAATCCTTTCTTTGATAAAGGGTGGAATTTCTGAAAGCATGGAAGGCCAGATGCAGGATGTTTGTGTCTGGCTGTCCGATTTTGGGGATAAAGCCCGTTTAACAGGCGGCACATTTATGGAATCTGCTAAAAATCTCTATCAGGAATACGCACCAGGAATGGAGGAAGCGTTAGAGACTTATCGGGAAGGACGCGGCTTTAACGTGGATTATGCAGTATATGACAGGTATTATTATTTCGATTTGTTTTATATTCCGGAAGGGTTAATTACCATATTGTCCGAAGATAACGCCTTAAAAGGGTTTTCAATGACAATCCGCTGTAACAGACATACGTCCTATTGTACCGTACCGGATAGCAGCGCATATCTGTGCGAATATTACGAAATGGAAGGTTTTAAGTATTTTTCCTACACAGATTCGGAAAAAAACGGCATGGCTTTGTTTCCTGCTTTTATGTGCATGGAAGAAATGGAATGCCTGCGGAAAGCAAATCCTGACGAAACATACTACACTGTATATCATCAGGAAATAGGGAATCCTGATGAAGAATTTTACCGGAATTTTAAAGTAGAAATCCCGGAAAGGGAATATCTGGAGATAGACGGAGTCCTTTATCAGGTAGACAGACAGAAGGAAGCGCTTATTGCAGTGGAAAAACCTGATGCCCTGTTACCCTCCGGCACACCTGCAAAGACAGATTTCGTATATGAAAGCTGGCTTTATAATCAAAAGGAACTTTGCCAGAACCTTCTGAATGAAACGGCCGTATCGGTGGAGGACGTAAATGCCATACTGCCGGCAGGATACGAACTTGATGATTATACTGTGGCAGATATGAACGGGGATGGTCTTTTGGACGTGCTGACGTTGATTTACCCTGTGCTTAAACAGTATGAAAACAGAAGTTCCTATGCTGACGATTCCCCATACTGTCATATTCCAAGTTATTATTATCTGGAACTTTGGATGTTTTCGGGGCAGCCGGATGGCAGTTACAAAGCGGAGCGTCTTATGGATGCCTATTCCGTCGTGGATGACGAATCTTTTACCCTTGTAGGCATAACAGGTTTTGACGGGGGATTTTACATGGAATACTTCGTTGGGCGTTCTCCCTTTGAAACAAAATTAAAGAAATATGTTTACACAGACGGAAGTTGGAACCTGACAAAACTTTATGGAAATGATACTTACGCAAATCCCGCAGGCTTTTTTGAATATGATTTTGACATTTCATCGGCGCAAACCCTATATCCTGTTTCCGTAAAACAATATGTCAATGAAACCTATGGTTATTTATTATGCGAATTCGGATATAAAGATTACGGTTGTCTTTTTTCAGTGCCTGATGAAGATATGGCTTTTCGGATTACTGAATCAATAAAAGAAGAAATAGATAAATTGTTTGCGGCAATGGAAAAACTGGATGAATGTCATGATGTACTGCTCCAGAACGACATCATATATATAAACAGCCGCATTGTTGTTTTGAAACTGACTTTTAGGGACGACACAGAAGAGGATGTTTCCGTTATAAGAAGCATCCCCATCACCATAGACTTACATACCGGGGAAGTTATCGATTACAGAGACTATATTACATCCGAAGATTTAGCCGGACTTCTTGCCTGTGAAAGTGCGGAATGTCCAAGCAGGGAACATGTAAGTATGGGACTGTATGACAAGTACAATGATTATGAAACCCTGCTGAAAGCTGAAAGTCCTTCCATGACCGTACTGATAACTCATGAAGGGCTTTGTCTGATAAACACAGAAGAGTATTGGCCGTCTTTTTGTCTGATACCGAAAAGCCGGCTGATTGACAGTCCGCTTTCCGGGTTGTGGGATGATTGGCCTTAGCGTGAAAAGATTGTGGAGGTTGATTAGTGGTAAAGCTTACCTATTCCCATCCAACGGTCAGCCAGCGGATTACAGCATTGGAAAATCATATGGAAAAGAGAGGAAAAGAAGATGTCCAGAGTAATTGATTTGTTTTTGGAGTATGTCAGAATAGATACGCAGTCCGTTGAGGACAGCGACACCCATCCCAGCACCTTAAAGCAGCATGAACTGGCAAAGCTGCTGGAACGGCAGCTTCGGGAAATGGGGGCGCAGGATATTATCTATGATAAAGAACATTGCTATGTTTATGCCACCATTCCGGCATCAGCAGGCTGTGAGAACGCCCCTGTGCTGGGATATATTGCCCATATGGACACTTCCCCTGCCGTGTCCGGTGCAGGAGTCAGCCCACGCATCATAAAGAACTATCAGGGTGGGGACATCGTACTGAATGCAGAAGGCATCGTTATGAAGGAAGCAGATTTTCCCAGCCTTTCTTTGTATGTGGGACAGGACTTGATTGTAACGGATGGCACCACGCTTTTGGGCGCGGATGACAAGGCCGGTGTTGCGGAAATTATGGCTATGGCGGAATATCTGCTGCAACACCCTGAAACTGCCCACGGCAAAATCCGGCTGGGCTTTACCCCTGACGAAGAAGTAGGAGCGGGAGCGGATTATTTTGACGTCGGGCTTTTTGGCGCAGATTTTGCCTACACCGTGGATGGCGGCAGAATAGGGGAATTGGAATACGAAAACTTTAACGCCGCCGGTGCAAGGGTAAGGGCCCATGGCCGCAGCGTGCATCCGGGAGACGCCAAAAATAAAATGGTAAATGCCGTACTTTTATTGCAAGAGTTCCATTCCCTCCTGCCCGTATGGGAAAATCCCATGTATACAGAGGGTTACGAGGGCTTTTACCACCTTGACAGTATAAACGGCAATGTGGAAGAGGCAGTGGCGGATTATATTATCAGGGACCATTCCAAAGAAAAATTCGAGCAAAAGAAAGCGCTCTTTTCAGAAGCAGGTTCTTTTATGAACAGGAAATACGGGGACGGCACGATTTGCATTTCCCTGAAAGATTCTTATTATAACATGAAAGAAATCATGGATAAGCATATGCACTTAATTGATAATGCCAAAAACGCCATGGAAGAATTAGGCATTGTCCCGATTGTCCAACCCATCAGGGGCGGTACCGACGGTGCAAGGCTTTCTTTTATGGGGCTTCCCTGCCCGAATCTGGGAACCGGAGGACATAACTTCCACGGGAAGTACGAATATGCCTGCGTACAGGCAATGGAAAAGAATGTGGCGCTATTGGTTCGGATTGCGGGAAAACAGGTTTGCAATTCCGATTTTTGATGACGATGGAAAGGTTTTGCGTTATAATGTATTTCATGCCAAGCAGTCATAAGACATTCCCAAAATAAGACGTTGTATTGGTATGATATTGTAAACAAAAATAAGGAAACGAAAAGGGAAAAAGTCAAGAGAAATGTATAATGAAATTGATTTAGATAAAATAGATATTCATGCAGAGCCACCCACAGAGGAACCGGCCCGCCAATATTATTTTATGGCAAAATGCAGGGAATGGGTAAATGCATTTGCACAAAAAAACGGGCGCGCGCCCACTTTCCATGTCACCACCTTCGGCTGTCAGATGAACGCACGGGATTCCGAAAAGCTTACCGGCATTTTGCAGCTTGCCGGGTATGAGATGACAGAGGAGGAAAATGCGGATTTTGTCATTTTCAATACCTGTACCGTGCGGGATAATGCCAACCAGCGGGTATACGGCAGACTCGGCGAACTGAAAGGGTATAAGAAGAAAAATCCCCATATGAAAATTGCCTTGTGCGGCTGCATGATGCAGGAGAACAGCGTAATCGAAAAAATCCGGACAAGCTATCCTTTCGTGGATTTGATTTTCGGAACCCACAATATTTATAAATTTGCGGAGCTTCTTGCCGCTTCCCATGAAACGGAGGGCATGATGGTGGATATCTGGGAGGATACCGACAAAATCGTGGAAGACCTTCCCGTTCTGCGGAAATATCCTTTTAAATCCGGTATCAACATCATGTTCGGCTGCAACAATTTTTGCAGCTACTGTATTGTGCCCTATGTAAGGGGCAGGGAACGGAGCCGGAATCCGAAGGATATTCTGAGGGAAATAGAAAAGCTAGCGTCAGAAGGCGTGGTGGAAATCATGCTTTTGGGGCAGAATGTCAATTCATACGGAAAAACCCTTCCCGCGCATGAGCAAATCAGCTTTGCACAGCTTTTGCGGGAAATTGAACAGATAGAGGGCATAAAGCGCATCCGGTTCATGACTTCCCATCCAAAGGATTTATCAGAGGAACTGATACAGGTGATGAAAGCATCCAAAAAGATATGCAGACACCTGCACCTTCCCCTGCAGGCAGGCTCAGACCGTATCTTAAAAGCGATGAACCGGAGGTATACGAAGGAGCAGTACATAGCGCTTGCAAAGCATATCCGGGAGGAAATACCGGATATTGCGATTACAACGGATTTGATTGTGGGATTTCCTGGGGAAACCCTTGCGGATGTGGAGGAAACCATATCCGTGGTAAAAGAAGTACGATATGACAACGCGTTTACTTTCATTTACTCCAAACGCACGGGAACGCCGGCAGCTTCCATGCCGGACCAGGTGCCGGAGGAGGTAGTGAAGGAAGGCTTTGACAAACTTTTAAAAGTGGTACAGGAAACCGCCAAAAAACAGGTGCAGCGTTATCAGGGACAAGTTATGGAGGCGCTTGCGGAGGAGGTCAATGAACATGACGCTTCCCTGCTCACGGGGCGTCTTTCCAACAATACGCTTGTCCATTTTGCAGGGGATAAGTCGCTTATCGGCAAGATTGTCAAGGTACGGCTGTCCGAGTGCCATGGATTTTATTATGTAGGGGAGGTAACAGATTAATGGATAAGTTAAAACCAAAATTGTTTTCGGTGATGAAGTCTTACACAAAGGAGCAATTTGTCAAAGATATTGTGGCGGGTATCATTGTGGCGATTATTGCGCTGCCTTTGTCAATTGCCCTTGCGCTTGCTTCCGGTGTTACACCTGAAAAGGGCATTTATACGGCAATTATTGCCGGATTTGTCATTTCCTTTTTAGGCGGAAGCCGGGTGCAGATAGCAGGGCCGACTGCGGCGTTTGCCACCATTGTGGCAGGCATTGTGGCAAAAAACGGGATGGAAGGACTGGTCGTGGCTACCATTATGGCTGGCATCATATTGATTGTGATGGGCTTATGTAAGTTTGGCAATTTGATTAAGTTTATTCCTTATACCATCACCACAGGTTTCACCGCCGGCATTGCCGTTACAATTTTTATCGGACAGATAAAGGATTTTCTGGGACTTACCATTGTCACTGAAGAGCCTATGGTGGAAACCATGGATAAGCTTGCCGCGGTGTTCCGCTTTATCGGTACAATCAACTGGCATGCGCTTCTTATCGGAGGCATCTGTATGGCCATCCTGATTCTTTGGCCGCACCTGCCGGGATTTCTCTCCAAGATTCCCGGCTCCCTGATTGCCGTGCTTGTTAGCAGCGCTTTGGTTGCTTTTCTAAAACTGCCGGTATACACCATAGGGGATTTATATACGATTTCAGGCGGACTTCCCGTTTTCCATATGCCGCACATTTCTTTCCATATGGTACAGACGCTTCTTCCCGACGCCTTTACCATCGCCATTCTTGCGGGTATTGAATCCCTGCTTTCCTGTGTGGTTTCGGACAGTATGGTGAACAGCCGCCACCGCTCCAATATGGAGCTTGTGGCACAGGGCGCAGGAAATATTGCCTCCGCGCTGTTTGGCGGCATTCCCGCCACGGGCGCCATTGCAAGGACAGCGGCAAACGTAAAGAACGGCGGCCGCACGCCCATTGCCGGCATGGTGCATTCCGTGGTGCTTTTGCTGGTTCTGGTGGTGCTGATGCCTTATGCGGCGCTGATTCCCATGCCCGCCATTGCGGCAATCCTTTTTATGGTGGCTTACAATATGTCCGGCTGGCGGGAGTTTGCAGGTCTGTGCAAAACAGCGCCGAAAAGCGATATTATCGTGCTGGTACTTACCTTTATCCTGACAGTGCTTTTCGACCTTGTGGTGGCGATTGAAGTGGGTATGGTGCTGGCTGCCGTACTGTTTATAAAACGCATGAGCGAAGTAACGGAAGTAGAGGGCTGGCGCTACGCCGAGGTGGAAAAAGATACGGATGAGGACGGGCTGAAATCCGTGCCGCAAAATACGCTGGTATATGAAATCAGCGGCCCCATGTTTTTCGGCGCTGCGGACAAGCTGTTGAAAATCGGCGTCAAAGACGGCACCAACTGCCTGATTCTGAGAATGAGAAACGTAAATGCAATCGATTCCACCGCCATGCGCAATTTTGAAAAGCTGTTGGAAACCTGCAAGAAGAAAAAAGTTACCCTCGTTTTCTCCCATGTGGCAAAGCAGCCCATGTCCATCATGCACAAGGCAGGGTTTGACGAAAAAGTAGGCAAAGAAAATTTCTGCGCGCATATTGATGATGCAATCAAACGCGCTGCCGAGTTACAATAAGATTGATTTTACCAAAGGAGAGTTTTAAAGTGGCAGAATATACTCCCATGATGCAGAAATACCTGGAAACCAAAAAAGAATATCCTGACTGTATCCTTTTTTACCGGCTGGGAGATTTTTATGAAATGTTTTTTGAAGATGCCCTTACAGCTTCCAAGGAACTGGAAATAACGCTTACCGGCAAGGACTGCGGGCAAGCGGAGCGCGCGCCCATGTGCGGCATTCCCTATCATGCCGTGGAGGGGTACCTGAACAAACTGGTGGGCAAGGGTTATAAAGTGGCCATCTGTGAACAGGTGGAGGACCCAAAGCTTGCCAAAGGACTTGTGAAGAGGGAAGTGGTCAGAATTGTCACACCCGGCACCAACATCGACATGAATGCACTGGACGAAGCCAAAAACAATTTCCTGATGTGCATCACCTACATGCAGTCCAAAATCGGAATTTCCCTTGCGGATGTGACTACCGGCGATTACTTTGTGACGGAAGTGGACGATACCAAAAAGTTGATGGATGAAATCATCAAGTACCAGCCAAAGGAAATTATCTGTAACGATGCTTTTCTGGTCAGCGGCATGGATATCGGTGATTTGAAGAACCGGCTGGGGATTACGGTTTTTTCATTGGAGCCACATTTTTTTGACGACGATTCGGCTAAAAAAAGCCTGATGAAGCATTTTCATGTAAATACACTAAAGGGACTCGGACTGGAGGATTTCCCCACGGGGCTGATTGCTGCAGGCGCACTTTTACAGTATCTTTACGATACCCAAAAGACTTCCCTCAGCCATTTGAGCCATATTTATCCCTACATAACAAGCAAATACATGTTGCTTGACAGCGCCACAAGGCGCAATCTGGAACTGGTGGAAACACTCCGTGAAAAGCAGAAGCGGGGTTCACTGCTATGGGTGCTGGATAAAACCAAAACCGCCATGGGCGGCCGGATGTTAAGGAGTTATCTGGAACAACCCCTCATAGAAAAAGAGGAGATTGAAAACCGGCTGGACGCCGTGGAGGAATTGTCTTTGGACAGTGTAACCCGGGACGAAATCCGGGAATACTTAAATCCCGTGTATGATTTGGAAAGGCTGCTTGGAAGAATCAGCTATAAAACGGCCAATCCAAGGGACTTGATTGCCTTTCGCAATTCCTTACAGATGCTTCCCCACATAAAGACGGTTCTCGGCAGCTTTCAAAAAGAATTGCTTTCCGAAATCAGGGAAAGCATCGACGGTCTGGAGGACATCAGTTTTTTGATAGCGGAAGCCATAGAAGAGGAACCTCCCATATCCGTACGGGAAGGCGGCATTATCCGGGAAGGTTTTGACGAGGACATTGATAAGCTCCGCAGGGCAAAACGGGACGGAAAAGAATGGCTGGCGGAGCTGGAGAATGCGGACAGGGAGAGAACCGGCATTAAAAACCTGAAAATAAAATACAATAAGGTTTTCGGTTATTATTTTGAAGTCACCAATTCCTATGCTGCCCTTGTGCCGCCGGATTACATCAGAAAACAGACTCTTGCAAACGCCGAGAGATATACCACCCCGCGCCTGAAGGAACTGGAGGATACCATTTTAAATGCGGAAGATAAGCTCTGTACGCTGGAATACGATATGTTCTGCAAAATCAGGGATTCCATAGCCATGGAAATGGAGCGGATACAACGGTCAGCCAAGGCAGTGGCCCGGCTTGACGTATTTGCCTCCCTGTCCCTTACGGCGGAGAGAAACGGCTATGTGCGGCCAAAACTCAATGAAAAGGGCATTATAGACATAAAAGACGGCAGGCATCCTGTTGTGGAAAAAATGATAGAAAACGACATGTTTATCGCCAACGACACTTTCCTCGACAATGCAAAAAACTGTATTGCCGTCATTACCGGTCCCAATATGGCAGGCAAATCCACATATATGCGCCAGACAGCCCTGATTGTGCTGATGGCGCAGATTGGCTGTTTTGTGCCTGCAAAAAGCGCCAACATCGGTATCGTGGACAGAATCTTTACCAGGGTAGGCGCCTCGGACGACTTAGCCAGCGGTCAGTCCACCTTTATGGTTGAGATGAATGAAGTGGCAAATATACTACGGAACGCCACCTCGGACAGCCTGCTTATCCTGGATGAAATAGGCAGGGGAACTTCCACTTTTGACGGGCTTTCCATTGCATGGGCGGTTATCGAGCATATCAGCAACCGAAAGCTTTTAGGTGCAAAAACGCTGTTTGCCACCCATTACCATGAACTTACCGAACTGGAAGGTAAAATGAACAATGTAAACAATTACTGTATTGCGGTAAAAGAAAACGGCGATGACATTGTCTTTTTGAGAAAAATAATCAAAGGCGGCGCCGATAAGAGTTACGGCATACAGGTTGCCAGACTGGCAGGCGTGCCGGATATGGTGATAGACCGCGCAAAAGAAATCGTGAACCAGCTTACGGATAATGATATCACCGAGAAAATTCAGAATATTGCGGTAGATATCAAAAACGAAAGCCGCACAAAAAAAGCAGAGCATTATGACGAAGTAGATATGGCACAGATGTCACTTTTTGGCGTTGTGACGGATGAAGATGTCATAAAAGAACTGAAGGAAGTTGATGTAAGCAATATGACTCCCCTGGATGCCCTAAATACGTTATACCGTCTGCAAAGTAAACTGATTAACCGCTGGTAGCAGCAGAAAGGAAGCTTATGGCGAAAATACAGGTACTTGATTCCGGTACGATAGACAAGATTGCTGCCGGGGAGGTGGTGGAACGACCTTCCAGCGTTGTCAAAGAACTGGTGGAAAATGCACTGGATGCCGGCGCTTCAGCCATCACCGTGGAAATAAAAGAAGGAGGAATCTCTTTTATCCGTGTTACCGACAACGGAAGCGGCATTGAAGCCTCCCAGGTAAAAAACGCCTTTCTGCGCCATGCAACCAGCAAAATATCATCCGCAGAAGACTTATACAGCATACAAAGCCTTGGATTCCGCGGGGAAGCGCTTTCCAGCATTGCCGCAGTGTCCATGTTAGAGGTCATTACCAAAACGCCCGGCGCACTGACAGGGATACGGTATTTGGCGGAAGGCGCCGCTGAAAAGGAATTTTCGGAAGTGGGAGCGCCTGACGGAACCACCATTATAGTCAGAAACCTGTTTTTTAACACGCCTGTCCGCAGGAAATTCCTGAAACAACCCCAGACGGAAGGCAGTTATATCATAGATTTAATGGAACATCTGGCCTTTTCCAGGCCGGACGTCTGTTTTAAGCTTACGGTAAACGGGCAAATCAAGTTCCATACTTCCGGAAACGGGGATTTAAGGGAAGTGATTTATCGTGTTTACGGCAGGGAGATTGCCGCCAATCTGGTGGAAATCAGGCAGGAATCCTCCGGGATTTCCCTGTCAGGTTACCTGGGGAAACCTGTGTTAAACCGCTCCAACCGCAATTTTGAGAATTATTATATCAACGGACGGTACGTGAAAAGCAGCCTGATGGCGAAAGCTATCGAAGAAGGCTTCGGCGAGTATCTGATGCAGCACAAATTTCCGTTTACCGTTTTGCATTTTACGGTGGACACCGGACTTGTCGATGTAAACGTGCACCCTACAAAAATGGATGTGCGTTTTACACAACGGGAACAAATCTACGGCTTTATCGCAAAAGCCATTTCGGAAACACTTCATATGAGGGAAATGATACCGGAAGCGGCGCTTGAAGAGCATGGAAAAAACGATACACGGACACAAAATATAGAAAAAGAAAACATCTCGGTTCCTGAACCTTTCGAAAGCGTACGCACGAAACAGTTTCAGGTCATGGAGGCTATGAAATACGAGGCAGAAAAGCCCAAAATGCAAGACTTCATGCAAAATCCTGTGTGGAACAGGGTAATTGGTTCCACTTCCGGCACAGAATGCGCACAAAATGAAGATATTCATGCAAATATCATCAAAAAAGAAGATACCGTTTTTCTGGAAAAGCCTGCACAGATGGACTTTTTTGAGGAAAAAATGCTTTCCCACGCCAATCAGGAGGAATACAAGATATTGGGTCAGATTTTTGATACCTACTGGCTGATTGCTTTTAGGGACAAACTGTTTATTGTGGACCAGCATGCGGCGCATGAAAAGGTGAAATATGAAAGACTGATAAAACAGTTTCACGAAAAAAGCCTTTCTTCACAATTTTTAAATCCGCCGATTGTAGTGACTTTGTCCGCAAAAGAAGAGCAGATACTTGCAGAATACAAAACCGTCTTTGAGAGTCTGGGATTTGAAACGGAAAATTTTGGCGGAAACGAATATGCCTTGCGCAGCGTTCCCACGGATTTATACGGCTGCAACGAAAAATCTCTTTTTCTTGCGGTTCTGGATGAACTTACAGAGGGGCCGGTGTATAAAAATCTGACAGTTGTGGAAGAAAAGCTTGCTTCCATGGCATGCAAAGCGGCGGTAAAGGGAAATAACAGCTTAGATGCTGCGGAAATGGAAGCGCTGCTTGATGAACTGCTTACACTTGAGAATCCCTATCATTGTCCTCATGGAAGACCTACCATCATATCCATGAGCAAATATGAAATAGAAAAAAAATTCAAACGCATTGTTTAGGAGTATGGCATGGGAGAGAAGAAACCACTCATCGTACTGACAGGCCCCACTGCGGTGGGCAAGACCAGGTTGTCCATCGCCCTTGCGCATGAAATCGGCGGGGAAATCATATCCGCCGATTCCATGCAGGTTTATAAAGGAATGGACATCGGTTCCGCAAAAATAAAACCGGAAGAAATGAAAGGCATCAGACATCATCTGATTGATGTGCTTTCACCTACGGAAGAATTTAATGTTGTGATTTTCCAGAAACTGTTTTGCGAATCGGCAGCAAAAGTATATGAGCGGGGACATATCCCGATTTTGACGGGCGGCACCGGCTTTTACATCCAGGCGGCTCTGTACGACATTGATTTCACCGAAACAACGGAAGATACGGCATACAGGGAAGAACTGACTGAAACAGCAAAACAAAAAGGGGCAGATTATCTGCATGAAATGCTTCGGGCAGTCGATTCCAAATCAGCGGATGCCATTCATCCCCACAATATCAAGAGAGTCATCCGCGCCCTTGAATTTTACAGGCAGACAAACGGACCCATCTCCGAACATAATGAACAGGAACGTAAAAAAGAAAGTTCCTACAATTCCTGCTATTTTATCCTCAATGATAAGAGAGAAAAACTCTATGCCCAAATTGACAAGAGAGTGGAGGAAATGATTGCGGACGGACTGGTGGAGGAAGTAAAAAAGCTGGCTGATGCCGGCTGTAAAAAAGAGATGGTTTCCATGCAGGGGCTTGGCTACAAAGAAATCCTTTCTTACTTATCGGGAGAAACGACTCTGGAAGAAGCCGTTTACCTGATAAAAAGAAATACCAGACATTTTGCCAAAAGACAACTGACATGGTTTAAACGGGAAAAAGAAGTTATCTGGTTAAACAAGCCGGACTTTGCATATGATGATGAGGCAATGCTTTCCCACATGCTTGGCATCATACGGGAAAAAACAGGAAAAGAGGACAAAAATGAACGATGAATTAAAAAGCATGTATACTGCCATGGGGATTTCAGAGGAAGTGCTTTCGTTTGGAGAAGAAGTGCTCAGCGGGCTGAAAGAACGTTTTGCACTGATTGATGAAACCGCCGAATACAATCAGCTTAAGGTGTTAAAAGCGCTTCAGGCGCATCAGGTCAGTGAAGCCTGTCTATTGGGAACCACGGGATACGGCTATAACGATATCGGCAGGGATACGCTGGAAAAAGTATATGCATCCGTCTTCCACACGGAGGACGCACTGGTACGGCCCCAGATTACCTGCGGCACCCATGCCCTGGCATTGGCGCTGCTGTCTAATTTAAGACCCGGCGACGAACTGCTTTCCCCGGTGGGTAAGCCTTATGATACGCTGGAAGAAGTAATCGGCATACGGCCTTCAAAAGGTTCCTTAAGGGAATACGGCATCACCTACAGGCAGGTGGACCTTTTACCCGACGGCAGTTTTGATTATGATAACATAAAAAAAAGCATTCATGAGAAAACAAAGCTGGTAACCATACAACGCTCCAAAGGTTATCAGACAAGACCGACGCTTTCCGTTCAGCGGATAGGAGAGTTAATCTCTTTTATCAAGGGCATAAAACCGGATATTATCTGTATGGTGGATAACTGTTACGGAGAATTTGTGGAAAAACCGGAACCCTCGGACGTCGGAGCTGACATGGTTGTCGGTTCTCTTATCAAAAATCCGGGAGGCGGACTTGCTCCCATCGGCGGCTATATCGCCGGGAAAAGGGAATGTGTGGAAAATGCGGCGTTCCGCCTTACGTCACCCGGACTCGGAAAAGAGGTGGGCGCTTCCCTTGGCATCTTAAGCGCTTTTTATCAGGGACTTTTTCTTGCGCCTGTGGTAACGGCAGGCGCATTAAAGGGCGCAATATTTGCGGCAAACCTGTATGAACGCCTTGGTTTTCGGGTGATTCCAAACAGCCTGGAGGAAAGGCATGATATCATTCAGGCAGTGGAATTCGGCTCACCGGACGGTGTAATTGCTTTTTGTGAAGGAATACAGTCCGCCGCACCGGTGGACAGCCATGTGACGCCCGAGCCCTGGGACATGCCCGGTTATGATGCAAAAGTGATTATGGCAGCCGGTGCCTTTGTTTCGGGTTCTTCCATTGAACTGTCGGCCGACGGTCCGATAAAGCCTCCTTTTGCAGTTTATTTTCAAGGCGGGCTGACATGGCCTCATGCCAAGTTCGGCATATTGAAATCTTTGCAGGCATTAAGTGACAGGCGAATTGTGTCGAAATTTTTTCCATAAAATTTATATACAGAATTTGTGAACTGTGATAAAATTATTTCCATATGCTAAAGGTAATTATTGGCATATTCTCTGAATAGTTAAGACAAAAGAGTGAAATGAGGATACGATTTTGAAAAAGGTAAACTGGACATTTGTTGTACTGGTGTTGATTGGATTTGTCATAGGCGGTTTTATCGGCACTTATTTTGAAGGCACTTTCTTAAATTACGGACAGGCTTTCGGATTAAACGAACCGGTAGTATTGGATTTGGGATTTATCCTTCTGACTTTTGGTTTAAAGATTCAGATAAGCATTGCAAGTGTAATCGGGGTGATAATAGCGCTTGTGGTGTACCGGTTTATCCGATAACCGTGCGAGAGGAGTCCATGCGTGTAAGAAGGTTAGACGGGAGAAACGTATGGACAGACAAAAAGAACAAAAACAGGCACATCTGCGCCCTTATGAAAAATTTATGAGGTTTGGGGCACAGAATCTGACGGAGAGCGAACTTCTGGCAATCATTTTGCGAACCGGAAACCGGGAAGAGGATGCGGAGGAATTATCCGCCCGCATACTGGATATGGCTTCCTACGGCAGGCAGGGGCTTTTAGGGCTTCATCAGATAAGCATGGAACAACTATTGCAGATTAAAGGCATCGGCAGGGTAAAAGCCATACAGATTAAATGTGTTATGGAGTTTTGTACCCGGGTAGCCAGAACAAAAGCATGGGAAAGCTTCTCCTTTAACAGTTCCGGTTCCGTGGCTGCCTATTACATGGAATCGCTCAGGCACAGAAGCCGCGAAAGCGTCTTTCTTTTGATGCTTGACACCAAAGGCCACCTGATTCGGGAGGCAGAGCTGTCAAAGGGAACCGTAAAAGCATCCATTTTGTCGCCGCGTGAAGTGTTTCTCGAAGCATTGAAATCGGAAGCCGTGCACATTATTCTGCTGCACAATCATCCCAGTGGAGACCCCACTCCCAGCAAAGAGGATATGGGCATTACGGCTGCCATTGCAGAGCTTGGCAAAAAGCTGGAAATACCGCTCATAGACCACATTATAATTGGGGATAACAAATATATCAGTTTTAAAGAACAAGGTTACTTATAGAAAGGGGTTATCGTCTTGGCCAACAACGTATTTGGTATCGACCTCGGTACCAGTAACATTAAAATCTACAGCAGGAATGATGACAGCGTCATGGTGGAAAAAAACATGATTGCCATCGAAAACAAAAGCACTCTCTTCGCCTATGGAAACTCTGCTTTTGAAATGTATGAGAAAGCACCTGTAAATATTCACATTTCTTATCCTCTCTGCAACGGTGTTATTGCAGATATCAAAAACATGCAGATGATTGTCCGTTATTTTATCGGTGATTTGATGAAAGGCAATATGCGTCCTGCTGATTACTATATCGCAGTGCCCACAGATGTGACGGAAGTCGAAAAAAGAGCTTTTTATGACTTAATCCGCGATGCCAACGTAAAGGCACGAAGGATTATGGTGGTGGAAAAAGCCGTAGCGGACGGCCTCGGCATGGACATTGATGTAAAAAATTCACAAGGCGTCCTTGTGGTAAATGTCGGATATGACACCACGGAAATTTCCATTCTTTCCCTTGGAGGCATTGTTTTAAGCAAATTAATAAAAATAGGCGGATATAAATTTGACGAAGCCATCAGGAATGCAATCAGAAGGGAGTTTTCCCTGATTATCGGCGGAAAAACTTCCGAGAATGTGAAAATGAGCCTGAAAGAACTGGAGGCTGCGGGAAAGGGAGCCGTTGTGTACGGCCGTGACATTGTGACCGGCCTGCCTGTGGAACGGGAAATTCCCACCGACCTGGTAGACGCTTCCCTGGAAGAACATATCAACGCCATCATAGATAACATCAAGGTTATTTTGGAGCGTACCCCTCCCGAACTGGCCGCGGACATTTACAGGCACGGCGTCTATCTGACAGGAGGCGCTTCGCAGGTAAACCATCTGGCAGAAAAAATAGCAAACGGTACCGGACTAAAAGTCAATGTGTCCGACAGTCCGCTGGAAAGTGTTGTATTGGGTCTTTCCAAAATCATCAAAGATGAGAACTACAAAAATGTCGCATATGCAATTGAAGGAATGAGTAAATGAGCCCAATCGTAAGAAGAAAAGGAGAGAGGTTTACATTACCAGGTAAATATCTCCTTTTTATTTTAACCATCCTGTGTACAGGCATGATGCTGATGACTTTCAGTACGGACATATTCAATAAACCTCTCAACACCATAGTCGGATATGTGGTTGTCCCTTTCCAGCGCGGCATCAGCAGCGTTGGCAGCTGGATTTCCAAGCGCTCCGAAGAACTGGTGCAAATCCGGGCGCTGTTGGAGGAAAATGCCGAGCTGAAGCGTCAGGTGGATGAACTGACAGTAGAAAACACACAGTTACAACAGGAAAAGTACGAACTGAATACCTTGAGGGAATTATTTGACCTTGACAGTGAATACGCAGACTACGAAAAAGTGGGAGCAAGGATTATTGCAAGGGATTCCGGTAACTGGTACCATTCCTTTACCATAGACAAGGGAAGTGATGACGGGCTGGCCGTGGACATGAATGTCATTGCAGACGGCGGTCTGGTCGGCCGAATCATTGCCGTAGGCCCTAACTGGGCCAAAGTGGTTTCCATCATATCGGATAATTCCAATGTCAGCGGACAGATTCTTGCAACCGGGGACAAGCTTATTGTATCCGGGGATTTGGAGATGATGCAGAGCGGACTGATACGTTTTTCGCAGCTCCTTGACAGCGCCGGGGTAGTAGTGGAGGGGGATAAGATTGTGACCTCCGATATCAGTGACAAATACTTACCCAATATTTTAATCGGGTATACCAAAGACATTACTTTGGATTCCAATAAACTGACCAAATCCGGAACGGTGACGCCGGCTGTTGATTTTGAACATCTGGATGAGGTCCTCATTATACTGGAATTGAAACAGACTGTGGAAGAGTAATCTACATACAAACCGTATCTACAGGGAAAGGACTTGCATTGAAACGAAAAATCATTGTCGCAATATTAATATTCTTTTGTTTTCTGTTGCAGAGTACGGTTTTTCAAGCCATTGCCTTTAACGGTATTGTCCCGAACCTTCTGATTGTGCTGACAGCTGCTTTCGGATTCATGCGCAACGAAAAGGAAGGACTGGTAATCGGTTTCTTCTGCGGCCTAATCTGTGATATCTTTTTCGGCGACGTAATAGGTTTTTATGCGCTTGTCATGATGTACATTGGTTTTTTTAACGGTAAATTTTCCGGTATTTTTTATCCAGAGGATATCAAGCTTCCCATGGCCCTCATCATAGTCAGCGATTTATCCTATTGCATGATTTGTTATATCTGCATGTTCCTGCTTAGGGGAAAACTCGATTTTCCCTACTATTTTTTACATATCATCCTGCCGGAAGTAGTCTATACGACAGTGATAACATTACTCCTATACCCATTAATTCTGTTTATCAACGTACGGCTTGAAAACGGAGGGAAGAGAGGTACACAGTAATTTGGTTGAAAGATTAAAAGAAAAACTGATAGAAATTTTAACCAGTCGGCTCACCGTCATGACACTGGTGGTGATTGGCATGAGCGCCATTTTGATTTCCCGCCTGTTTGAACTCCAGATAGTCCGGGGAGAAGAGTTTTTAAATGATTTTATCCTGCAAAGCAAAAAAACACGCGAGATTGCTGCCACCAGAGGGAATATCTATGACCGGTACGGGGCATTGCTGGCGTACAATGAACTGGCCTATTCCGTCAAGATAGAAGACGTCTATGAAACAGGAAAAAATAAAAATGCCCTGTTGAATGCCAATATATACAAACTGATTCAGCTGATAGAAAAAAACGGGGATGATGTCATTTCCGATTTCGGCATTGTACTGGATGAAAACAACAATTTTGCGTTTGGCATGACGGATGACACCAAGCGCCTCCGTTTTCTGGCGGATGTATACGGACAAGCCTACATACAGGACTTAAAGCTGGAACAGCAGACAGCAACACCGGATGAGGTCATGCAATATCTGGGCAAGCTGTACGCCATCGGAGATTATGAAGACCCGGAAGACCGGAAAAGCACTTTTATTATCGGCCAGGGCTATACCAGACAGGACTTTTTAAAGATGGTGACCATCCGCTATGCCATGGGCCTGACTTCATTCCAGAAATATCTGGGAACCACAGTGGCAAAAGATATCAGTGAAGAGACCCGTGCCGTCATTATGGAAAACTTATCCGAACTTGACGGGGTTTCCATTGAAGAAGACCCTGTACGCAGATATGTGGACAGTATTTATTTTGCACAGATAGTAGGTTATACCGGAAAAATTTCCTCTGATGAAATGGAAGCCCTGAATGCACAGGATTTGGAGGAGGGCGGAGAAGGGACCCGTTACACCATCAATGACGTGGTAGGCAAATCCGGAATTGAATCATACATGGAAACTACCCTGCAGGGAACAAAAGGAATCGAAACGGTATATGTAAACAACACCGGCAAGGTAATCAGCATCGACGAAGAAGAGTCATGGGAGCCGGTTGCCGGCAATGACGTCTATCTGACCATCGACAAAGATTTGCAGATTGCCGCCTACAATATTCTCGAACAAAGGATTGCAGGCGTACTGCTTGAAAAAATCAGGAACGCCAAAGAGTATACCGGCACGTCAAACTCCAGCAAAGAGCTGTATATTCCCATTTATGATGTTTACTTTGCGCTATTTGATAACAGCGTCATTGATTTAAACCATATGGCTTCCCCAAATGCCGGAGAATATGAAACACTGGTCTATGAAAAATACCAAAATTACAGGGAACAGGTTTATGCACGGCTTTTAGAGGAACTGACGGATAAAAGAACGCCTTATAACAAACTCAGCAAAGAATATCAGGTTTATGAAAGCAACATCGTGGAATATCTGATGAAAAGAGGGATTCTTGACCAGAACCTGATTGATACGGGGGATGCCACCTACAAGGCCTGGCGGGAAGAGGAAACCATCAGTTTATCCGAGTATCTGTATTATGCCATCTCCATGGGCTGGGTGGACGTGACAAAACTGGACTTAAAAAGCCAGTATTCCGATTCCGAGGAAATATACAATAAGATTGTTGAGAGTATTTTCATGATTCTCGATAATACCAACGACTACCAGAAAAAATTGTTTAAATACATGCTGAAAGGGGATGTCATCAACGGTAGGCAGGTATGCTACATTCTTTGTGAACAGGGAAAAATCAAAATTGATGAGCAGGATATTGCGCTTTTGTATGCCAATAAACTTTCCGCATACGATTTCATGTTAAACCGTATCCGAAGTCTGGAAATCACCCCTGCCCAGCTGGCGCTTGACCCCTGCAACGGTTCCGTGGTAATTACGGATATCCATACGGGAGATGTGCTGGCACTGGTGTCTTACCCCAGTTACGACAACAACCTGATGGCAAATTCCGTGGATGCAGAATACTTTGCGCAGCTTCAGGCAGACAAGTCCAACCCGCTGCTCAATTATGCAACACAGTATAAATCAGCTCCCGGTTCTACTTTTAAAATGGTATCCGCAACAGCAGCGCTGATGGAAGAAACCGTCACCACCAGAACCACGATTACCTGCCACGGTATCTTCAATACCGTGACCCCTCCCCCGAAGTGCCACATTTATCCGGGGGCACACGGTTCCCTGAATATAGTGGGGGCAATCCAGAAATCCTGCAATGCTTATTTTTACCAGGTGGCATATGATATGAGTACCGTCAGCGGAAATTATGATGCACAGGACGGCCTGGATATATTGAACAACTATGCGGATATGTATGGTCTGTCCGAGAAATCCGGCGTGGAAATTGCGGAATACATGCCGGAAATGTCCGATGAACTCCCTATTCAGTCCGTTATCGGACAGGGTACAAACAACTATACCACAGTGGGACTTGCACGCTATGTGACAACCGTTGCAAACAGCGGCACCTGCTACAATCTTACATTACTGGACAAAGTGACAAGCCCGGATGGCAAAATCATTACGGAGTTTGAGCCAAATATCAGAAATACCATTGAAATGCCGGAGGAATACTGGAATGCCATTCATACCGGAATGCGTGGAGTGGTGGAAAGTATGAGATATTACGCCGACATGCCCATTGCGGTTGCCGGGAAAACAGGTACGGCGCAGGAGAGTACCACCAGGGCCAACCATGCACTCTTTGTAGGTTATGCCCCCTATGACAATCCGGAAATTGCCATTGCAACCCGTATTGCATTTGGATATTCCTCCAGTTTTGCCGCCCAGACAAGCAAAGATATCATCAAATATTATTATGACGTAGAGGATGATGAGACAATTCTGACCGGGGAAGCCACCGATGTGGAAGGGGCAACCTACGGAGATTAAATGCGGCAGTCTGTTATATGTCCTGAAAGGAGAAACTTGTAATGAAAGACGCAGTCATAATCAAGAGCTATCAGAACGGCATCTCCCTGTTGCTGAATCCCGAAAGTTCCTTTGAAGAATTATTGGAGGAAATTGCTTACAAGTTTACGGAATCGAAAGCATTTTTCGGAGAAGCTAAAATGGCGCTTTCCATGACCGGAAAAGAATTAAATGACGCAGAACAGCTGAAAGTAATAGAAACCATTAGAAAATGCAGCAATCTGAACATCATTTGTGTCGTCGGCACGGATACGGAAACCGAACAGCATTTTATTAAGGCGCTGGAAAAGGTGGACAGGCATTTTTCACATGAAGATGCATCCGGACAATTTTACAAAGGAACCTTGAAAAACAACCAGGTCATCGAAACAGAAGCAAGCATTGTCATTTTAGGGGATGTATATCCCGGTTCCGCAGTGATTTCCGCCCATAACATTATTGTTCTCGGCGGATTATACGGAGAAGCCTATGCCGGTGGGAACGGTGAAGACGGACACTATGTTGTTGCGCTTGAAATGGCGCCGGAAAGATTAAAAATCGGCGATTTCAAATATAAAAATTCCAAACCTGCGAAATGGGGAATCAAACCCAAAATACAACCGCAGATAGCCTACATTAAAAATGACAGGCTGGTTCTGGAATCCCTCACAAAAGAATTGCTAAGTGCTTTCTAGCCAAATGGTGCAATGCGCCGGTGCGGGGTGCTGGTGGACGAAGAATTATTTTAGCTGCTTTTGCAGCAAAAGGAGGAAGTATGAGTGAAGTAATCGTCGTCACATCAGGAAAAGGCGGTGTGGGTAAGACCACCACATCTGCAAACGTTGGTACAGGTCTGGCACGCATGGGAAAAAAGGTTTGTCTGATTGATACAGACATCGGTCTCCGCAACCTGGATGTGGTTATGGGACTGGAAAACCGGATTGTTTACAATCTTGTTGACGTAGTGGAAGGTAATTGCCGGATTAAGCAGGCCCTGATAAAGGATAAGCGCAATCCTACGCTTTACCTGATGCCTTCCGCCCAGACAAGGGATAAATCGGCAGTTACACCTGAACAGATGGTAAAAATGATAACCCACCTGCGGGAACAGTTTGACTATATCATTCTGGACTGTCCCGCCGGCATAGAACAAGGTTTCAAAAATGCCATCGCAGGAGCAGACAGGGCGCTTGTGGTTACAACGCCGGAGGTATCTGCCATCAGGGATGCGGACAGGATTATCGGGCTTTTGGAAGCAAATGAGTTTAAAAAAATCGATTTAGTTATCAACCGCCTCAAATATGAACTTGTAAAAAGGGGAGACATGATGTCTTCCTCCGATGTTGTGGATATTCTGGCCATTCCGCTTATCGGAATTGTGCCGGACGATGAAAACATTGTGATATCCACCAATCAGGGAGAACCACTTGTTGGAAACGGCACGCCTGCCGGGATTGCCTTCCAGAATATCTGTAACAGAGTCACAGGCAAAGAAGTTCCCTTTATGGATTTTGAAAAAGGAATTTCTTTCTGGACGAGGGTAACCGGGATTTTTCATAAAATATAAGGAGGCGTCTTGATGAAACATTTTTTCCGAAGAAAAAGTTCTAAAGAAATAGCAAAAGACCGGCTGAAAATACTGCTGATTTCAGACAGGGTGAACTGCTCCCCCGAAATGATGGAAATGATAAAGGCAGATATAGCCAAGGTCATATCAAAATACATGAAGATAGATGCCAAAAGTATGGAAATACAAATCAGTAAAACGGGAACCAAAGGCGGCAGGAACATGAAAAATCCTACGTTATATGCCAATATTCCCATTATTGATTTGAACCAGTAGGCAGAAAGAAGGAATATGTTTAAACACTACCGGTTACGGGATTATGATTTTAAATTAATCATCATGGTATTGGCAGTATCCACCATCGGTATAGTTGCCATCGGAAGCGCCAAGGAAGCCCTGCAGACAAGGCAGATTGCGGGAGTTCTTATGGGACTGTTTCTGATGGTTACTATTTCCTTCCTGGATTACAGTATGCTGTGCAAACTCTATTGGCTGATGTATATAGGCAACCTGGGACTTCTTGCTGCCGTCATATTAGCCGGATATGATGCCGGAGGGGCACAGCGGTGGCTGGAAATAGGAGGTTTCCGTTTTCAGCCTTCAGAAACTGCTAAAATCATATTGATTTTATTCTTTGCACAGTTTATTATGAAACATAAGGAGCGTTTTAATTCCTTTAAATACATTGCTTTATGCATTGTCCTGATAGCGGTTCCCTGGGCATTGATATATAAACAGCCGGACATGTCAACCAGTATAATTGTTTTGCTGGTTTTTTGCACAATTATGTTTTTGGGCGGACTCAGTTACAAGGTAATTGCAGGGATTCTTGCGGTGGTAATTCCTTCCCTTCTCATATTCTTTAGTCTTGCGCTGCAGCCGGATTCCATTCTTGTGGAAAAAAATATAGTCAAGGAATACCAGTTAAACCGCATTCTCGCTTTCCTCAATCCCGAAGAATATGCCACGGAAGAAGCCTACCAGCAGCTTAATTCCATAACGGCCATTGGCTCCGGACAGCTTGACGGCAAAGGATACAAAACAAATGAAATCAGTTCCGTAAAAAACGGAAATTATATATCTGAACCGCAGACGGACTTTATTTTTGCCGTGGTCGGAGAGGAATTTGGCTTTAAAGGAAGCTGCCTTTTGATAGTACTGTTAATGTTAATTGCACTGGAATGCTTTTCCGTTGCGGTAAAAGCAAAGGATTTGGCCGGTACCATTATTGCCGGGGGCATAGGAAGCCTCATTGCTTTTCAAAGTTTTATTAATATCGGCGTAGCAACTTTTATCATACCGACTACCGGTCTGCCGCTGCCTTTTGTCAGTTATGGGCTTACCTCCCTGGTAAGTTTATATATAGGGTTGGGATTTGTATTAAATATCAGATTACAGCGTAAGAGATAATGGGGTTAATAAAAGAGAGGGTTGATTCTATGAATATTGCACTGATTGCACATGATGCCAAAAAGAAACTGATGCAGAATTTCTGCATTGCATACAGAGGCATATTAAGCAAACACGAACTTTATGCTACAGGCACCACGGGCAGGCTGATTGAGGAGGTTACCAATCTGTCAGTCCACAAGTATCTGGCCGGCCATTTGGGGGGCGTACAGCAGATTGGCGTACAAATAGAAAACAATCAGGTGGATATGGTGATTTTTTTACAGAATCCGCTTTCACCCAATGTGCATGAGCCGGACCCGAAAAGCATCATTCGGCTTTGTGATATGCACAACATTCCGCTGGCAACAAATCTTGCGTCAGCCGAAATGTTGATTAAATCATTGGATAGAGGAGATTTGGAGTGGCGTGAAATGTACAAATAAGAGAAAATGCCTGTGTCTGGCATCAGCATTTTTTTTCATGCTGGTTTCTTTTTCGGGATGCGGCAACGCACCATACCTTTTTAAGTATGATGCAGAATACGGAGTAAGCAGTTTTCAGGTTGCTGAGATATACAATACAGCCAAGGCAGACCCTTTTGCGGAAGATTTATGCATTGTGGCAGGAGATGTTTCAGGAAATTCCTCCATTGACATGTCACAGGCCGGGGCGGCGCTTCTATGTGATGTCAATCATGCGGAAGTCCTGTATTCCCAAAATGCCCATGAACGAATGCATCCGGCCAGCCTTACGAAAGTAATGACTGCGCTTGTGGCGCTGAAATACGGCTCCATGGACCAGTTGCTGACTGCCACCAATTCCGTCAATATCACGGAACAGGGGGCTACCTTGTGCGGCATAAAACCGGGGGATACCATGACGCTGTCACAAGCTGTCCATATCCTGCTTATTTATTCCGGAAATGATGCTGCCATGATGGTTGCGGAAGGCGTTGGCGGCAGTGTGGAGGGATTCGTGGAACTGATGAACCAGGAAGCCAAAGCCATAGGCGCCACCAACACCAACTTTGCCAATCCCCACGGACTGACACAGGACAACCATTATACAACAGCTTATGATATGTACCTCATATTTAATGAGGCCATTAAATACGAGTCCTTCCGGGAAATCATTCATATGACTTCCTACAGCACCGTTTACCACGATAAGGACGGGGACAGCAAGGAGCTTTCCATCAACACCACCAACCAATACCTCAGGGAGCGGTATACCCCCCCTGAAAATGTTAACATAGTGGGCGGAAAAACCGGAACTACCAATGCTGCCGGCCATTGTCTTGTCATTTTATCAAGGGATTCTGCCGGAGCCCCATATATTTCCGTGATACTGCGCTCCGAATCCACAGACCTGCTCTATCAGGAAATGTCAGACTTGCTTGCTGAAATAGGAAAGTAGCTCAAGTTTCCGTATTTTGTATCGCCGCCACCGCCCATGCAAAATACGGAAACTCGAAGGAAATAGTAGTTGTTTTTTATCGTAATATATTTTATAATGATAGTAAGTTTTTTAGTTTTATACATCAATTTACTCTAGGAGGGTTCACCGATGGTTCAATTAATTGTAGGCAATAAAGGAAAAGGCAAAACAAAGCATTTATTAAATAAAGTCAATGCTGAAATTAAAGAAGCAGAGGGAAGCATTGTATATCTTGATAAATCTCCCAAACATATGTATGAATTAAATAATAAAGTCAGGTTAATCGATGTATCTGAATATTTAATTGAAAATACAGACGGATTTTTGGGATTCATTTGCGGTATCATTTCTCAGGACCATGACTTACAGCAGATGTATTTTGACAGTTTTTTAAAGATTTCCCAATTAGAAGACGAAAACCTTCTTTCAGCCATTGATAAGCTGGAAAAAATCAGTGAAAAGTTTGGCGTTGATTTTACCTTGAGTATTTCCAAAGATGAACATGAACTTCCTGAAGCAGTAAAATCAAAGATAATTATCTCTTTATAATACATAAAGGAAACAGACAAAGCCTCGGATGTTTTCCGGGGCTTTCTCATGTATGACAGGAAAAAACAAGTAATGGAAACCGGAGGGGAGGCGTGCGGCAGTGTCAGGTAAGAAGACACCAAAAGTGACAAAAATCCGTAAATACCATAAACCTTTAAACCTCAACATCGGTATGGTGATTTTTGCAGTCATTTTTATCTATGTCTGTATCTGTATCAGCATGTACTTTAAAGATAATCATATCAGGCCATATGAAGTCAGGGAAGGCTCCCTTTCTTCTGAGAACCTGTACACCGGAGTCGTACTCAGGGAAGAAACCGTTGTCACTGCCGATGCGGCGGGATACGTCAATTATTATGCACGGGAAGGGGAGCGTGCCGCTGTTGGCAATCTGATTTACACGGTAGACGAAACCGGCAGGCTATCGGATTATTTGAATAGTGCCGATACAGGGGAAAATTCCCTCTCCGATTCGGACCTGTCACAGTTAAAAAGCGAAATTGTTAACTTTTCCCACGGCTTTTCACCACAAAATTTTTCTACTGCATATGATTTTAAATATACCATCAAAGGCACGGTCTTAAAGCTTGCCAGTGCATCACTTTTGGACAATATTTCGGATTTGGACGGAGAGTTTCGCAGTACAGTATCCCTTTCCTATACCCCTTATACCGGGATTGTCATGTACTGGATTGACGGCTATGAGACGCTGACTCCGGACGCGGTCAATACCGGCACCTTTAAAAACGAAGACTATGAAAAAAAACAGCTCATAAGCAACGAACTGGTAGCAGCCGGTGACACCGTCTATAAAATCTGCGACAAAGAAAACTGGTCCCTGGTCATTCCCGTGGACGAAAGCAAGGCCGCAGAACTGCTGGAAGAAGAATTTGTAAAAGTAAGATTCATGAAAAATCAGGATGAGTCCTGGGGCGAAGTAGAGATTCTGCATAATCCGGACGGCAATGTCTATGCCCAGTTAACCTTTACCAATTCCATGGTAAGTTTTGCCAATGACAGGTTTTTGGAAGTAGAACTTTTGCTGCATGAAGAAACCGGCTTAAAAATACCAAACAGTTCTATTGTCGAAAGAGAATTTTTCCTGATTCCGGAAGCTTTTGTTACAAGAAGCGGAGATTCTGACTCTTATGGCGTGTTGAGAGAGGCCGTTCTGGAGGACGGGACACGCAGCACGGAATATGTGCCGGTCACCGTTTACAGTCTGGTTGACGGGGAATATTATGTGGATGCCGGTGTCATAAAAAGCGCTGACCATCTGTTTATGCCGGACTCCACAGAAACATATACCGTCAGCAAACGCGCAACCCTCAAAGGAGTTTACAATATGAACAAAGGATATGCCGACTTCAGACAGATAGAAATCCTTTACCAGAATGATGAATATTCCATTGTCAAGTCCAATACGGAATACGGCCTTAATGTATATGATTTAATTGTACAGGATGCCTCCAGTGTTTCGGTAGACCAGTTCATTTACAAATAAGCAAAATCATGGAGGTTGACATGATTAAAGACAAGGTTGCAGAAGTAAAAGACACTATGGCGCGCGCCTGCAAGATAGCCGGAAGAAACAGCAGTGAAGTATCTTTGATAGCCGTAAGCAAAACCAAACCTGTTTCCATGCTTTTGGAAGCTTATGAGGCAGGCTGCCGTGATTTTGGCGAAAACAAAGTGCAGGAGCTGACAGATAAATACAGCCAGCTTCCGGATGACATCCGCTGGCACATGATTGGACACCTGCAGCGCAATAAAGTAAAGTATATCGTAGGCAAAGTTTTTCTCATCCATAGCGTGGATTCCCTCAAACTGGCAGAAGAAATCAGCAGGGAAGCTGTCAAGAAAAAGGTAACGGTAAATATTCTTGTGGAAATAAATGTAGCGGAAGAGGAGAGCAAGTTCGGCATATCCTGCGGCGAGGCTTCGGCGCTGGTGGAAAAAATTGCTCTTTTGCCGGGTATTTGTGTCAAAGGGCTGATGACAATAGCACCATATGTAGAAAACGCGGAAGAAAACAGACAATATTTTGTGAAACTGCGCCAATTATGTGTTGACATAAAGAACAAAAACATTGATAATGTCAGTATGGACATATTATCCATGGGCATGACCGGAGATTATGCTGTGGCTGTAGAAGAAGGCGCCACTTATGTACGAGTAGGCACAGGAATATTTGGGGATAGAAATTATGAGATGTAAATTTATTTAAGGAGATTACCACTATGGGAGTAATGGACAAGTTTTTAAATTATATGAAATTAAACGACGAGGATGACGATTATGATACGGATGATGATTATCTGGATGATGATTATGTAGACGATGCTCCTGCCAAAAAGTCTTATAAGGAACAGGAAGCCGAAGACAAATCCACTACAAGGCGGCCGGCAGCAAAAGTCACCCCCATGCCCAAAAGCAACACCCGGAGAATGCAGGGTGCAAGCGGCATGGAAGTCTGTGTCATCAAACCTACTTCCGTGGAAGATGCCAGGGAAATTACCGAAACACTTCTGGCAAACAGAACCGTGGTACTGAATCTGGAGGGACTTGATGTGGATATTGCCCAGAGGATTATTGATTTTACCTCAGGGTCCTGTTTTGCAATCAGCGGAAACCTGCAAAAAATTTCACATTACATATTTATCATTACCCCTGCCAGTGTGGACATTTCCGGTGATTTTCAGGATATTCTGAACAGTGGTTCCTTTGATGTTCCCATAAATAACGGATATTGATTACACTGAGGGCAGATGTCTACAATCTGCCCTTTCAAGTTATTTACTCGCACAATCGTGAAAGGCATGGATGAAAAATGGATATCAACAAACTACAGATAACATACGAAAAAAAGCCCTGCTACGAAATTGTATTTGAACAGTCTTTTGAAAGAATAGGCGAAGAACTGCTTGCACTTGGGACAAAAGAAAAACGGCTGTGTATCGTGACGGATGAAACGGTTTGCGCACTCTATGGGAAAGAGGTCTTACATAAACTGGAAGGCCGGTGCAAAAAAGCGGTTCTGTATTCTTTTCCTGCCGGAGAATCACACAAGACCCTTGACACCATCAAGGACATTTACCGTTTTCTGATTGCAGAAGGCTTTGACAGAAAAGATATGCTTCTTGCCCTGGGCGGCGGTGTGACAGGCGATATGACCGGCTTTGTTGCAGCGACTTACCTTAGGGGGATTGATTACGTCCAGATTCCCACTACGTTGTTGGCACAGGCAGACAGTTCTATCGGCGGAAAAACCGGTGTGGATTTTGACGGCTACAAAAATATGGTTGGCGCATTTAAAATGCCGCGTCTGGTATATATGAATGTCTCCACGTTAAAAACACTTGAGCCAAGACAGTACTATTCCGGCTTTGCGGAAATCATGAAGCATGGTCTCATCAAGGATGAAGCCTTTTACCTGTGGCTGTTGGAAAACATGTATGAAATTTGTGACCGTGAAACGGTTGTTTTACAGGAAATGGTATACCGGAGCTGTCTTGTCAAAAAGAAAGTGGTAGAAAAAGACCCAAAAGAAACCGGCGAGCGTGCACTTTTAAATTTTGGGCACACTATCGGACATGCCATAGAAAAAGCAAAAAATTTCACCCTGTTTCATGGCGAATGCGTTGCTTTAGGGGCTGTTGCTGCTTCTTATATTTCCTATAAACGGGGAATGCTCAAAATGGAAGAGTATTATGAAATACGGGATATGTTTGTGCCTTTTAACCTGCCAATCAGTGTAGATGGCATTGACCCGGAAGAAATTGTAAGGCTGTGCCGGTCCGACAAAAAAATGGCAGCCGGAAAAATCAACTTTGTGCTTCTTACCAAAATCGGAAAAGCCTTTTTGGATAATACGGTAACAGAAGCGGAAATACTGGATGCCGTAAATGAAATATATTTTAGCGAAGAGGATGCCCATGAATAAATACAAATCTAAAATAAAGTGGATGTTTCTGTTTTTTGTGATGATGACCCTGTCCATCATAATAGACCAATGGACCAAGAATCTCGTTCTGTTGCATTTAAAAGACAAGGGGGCTTATCCTCTGATACAGGGTGTACTGGAATTTCAGTTTTTTTCAAATACAGGCATTGCCTGGAGTATGCTGGAAGGACAAGTCATTTTTATCCTGCTGACAGGCATTGTCTTTCTGGCAGTTGTCCTGTTCTGTATCATAAAACTGCCTGACAACAAAAAATTTCACATTATCTATATACTGGGCGGCATTCTTATGGGCGGCGCTGTCGGTAACATGATTGACCGCATCCGTCTGGGATATGTTGTGGACTTTATCTATATATCCCTGATTCATTTTCCCATTTTCAATGTAGCGGACATGTGCATTGTGATTTCCGTCATCATTCTTGCCGTTCTTTTTCTGTTTGTCTATAAAGAAGAAGACCTTGCTTTCCTAAATTTTAAACAAAAGAAATACCGTGAGGTGAAATAACGGGATGATGGATGCCTTTCGATTTCAGATAACCGAAGAGATGGAAGAGGAGCGAATCGATAAGTGTATGAGTATGCTTATCGATTCTTTGTCGCGTTCTTATATTCAAAAGCTCATCAAAGAAGAATCCGTCATGGTAAACGGCAAACCCGTAAAAGGAAGCTACCGCCTTAAGGTCGATGATGAGGTATCCTTCTTCCTTCCTAAAGTCATAGAACCCGATATACAGCCGGAAAATATCCCCCTTGAAATTCTTTATGAAGATACGGATGTTCTTGTGGTAAACAAGCCGAAAGGCATGGTGGTACATCCCGCGGCAGGACACTTCAGCGGCACCCTGGTAAATGCGCTGATGTATCACTGTGGGCAGGAATTATCCGGCATTAACGGCGTAATGCGGCCCGGCATCGTGCATCGGATTGACAAGGATACCACCGGCTCTTTGCTTGTATGCAAAAATGATATGGCACACAGGGAGATAGCCGCCCAATTAAAGGAACATTCCATTAACAGGCGCTACCGGGCAATCTGCCACGGTATTTTGAAAGAAACAGAAGGCACCATCAATAAACCGCTTGGCAGACACCCTGCGGACAGAAAAAAAATGGCCGTCAGGGAAGGCGGAAAGTCCGCCGTCACCCATTACACCGTTTTACAACAATTTGATAAATATGCCTACATTGAATGCGTTCTGGAAACAGGAAGGACACATCAGATAAGGGTTCACATGGCAAGCATCGGACATCCCATACTGGGAGATGCTCTTTATTGCAGCCTGCCTTCCCCTTATCGCCTGGAAGGACAGACCTTACACGCAAAAACATTGGGATTTCACCACCCCAAAACGAAAGAATATATAGAAACGGACGCACCATTGCCGGACTATTTTGCACATCTTTTGGAAATTATGCAATAATTTATTGAAAACAGCACAAAATACTGGAAATTTTGCATCATTTTTTATATAATAATAGTAATCTAATCAGAAAGGCAGGGACAGGTATGAATACGGTAATTACAATTGGAAGACAGTTTGGGAGCGCCGGTCGCGAAATCGGTGAAAAAGTGGCAGAATATTTTGGAATCAAATGCTATGATAAAGAACTTTTATCCAGGGCAGCCAAAGAGAGCGGCTTTTGCGAGGAAATGATTCAGAATCACGATGAAAGGCCTACCAACTCTTTTTTATATAATCTGGTAATGGATACCTACTCCTTTGGTTACAACGCATCTTCTTTTGTGGATATGCCAATCAGCCACAAAGTTTTTCTGGCGCAGTTTGACACCATTAAGAAGATTGCTGATGAAGGCCCCTGTGTCATAGTAGGGCGCTGTGCGGATTATGCCCTTGCCGACTATACCAATTGTATTCATCTGTTTATCTATGGCAATGAAGATGTCCGGGTGAAACGAATCATGCAAAAATATGATTTGACCGAAAACAAGGCAAAGGATATGATAATCAAAAAGGACAGACAACGTCAAAGTTATTATAACTATTATTCCTCTAAAAAATGGGGACGCGCCGACAGCTACGATTTATGCATCAACAGTTCCGTTCTGGGCGTGGAAGGCACTGTAAAACTTATTATACAATATATTGAGGACTACGAAATACGCAATAAGTAGTAAAATTGCTTGACAAGGCACCTTCTTAATGCTATGATATCTGAGTATGCCGCATAACTAGGTAAAAGTGCAGAAACATCTTGTTACTGCCACCAAAGTTAGCGAGTAAATGAACCATACTCAGGTTCATGAATAGGAGGTGCCTTATGTACGCAATTATTGCAACAGGTGGAAAACAGTATAAAGTTGCTGAAGGTGATGTCATCAGAGTGGAAAAGCTGGACGTTGAAGCAGGAAATACTGTAACTTTTGACCAGGTAATCGCAGTAAGTGACGGTTCTTTAAAAGTGGGCGAAGATGTGGCAAAAGCATCCGTAACCGCAACTGTTATGGAACAGGGTCGTGGCAAAAAGGTTATTGTATATAAATACAAGAGAAAAACCGGTTACCACAACAAAAATGGTCATAGACAAGCATACACTCAGGTTAAGATTGATAAAATCAACGCATAAGCTTCATCATGAGATAATGTGGATATGACAAATATTACTATCCGTAAGGAGCCAGACGGCACTTACAGACAATTGGTTTGTGCAGGACATGCCGGGTTTGCAAAAGCCGGCAGGGATATTGTATGTGCATCCGTATCCGTGCTGGTAATCAATACCATCAACGCATTGGAAGAATTAGCCGGAGAGTCTTTTGAAACAATGGTTAATGAAGAAGATGGCTATATACAATGTAATTTTCCACATCCCCTGCAGGAACATTCTGTTTTTCTTTTGGATGCCATGGTCTATGGACTTGAAAACATCCAAAAAGAATATGGAAAAAAGTATCTAAAAGTTAAATTTGAGGAGGTGTAAACCGATGTTGAATATGAACCTTCAATTTTTTGCTCATAAAAAGGGTGTTGGTTCTACCAAAAACGGCAGGGATTCCGAATCCAAACGTTTAGGAGCAAAGAGAGCTGACGGCCAGTTTGTAAAAGCCGGTAATATCTTATACAGACAGCGCGGCACGAAAATTCATCCCGGCGTAAATGTTGGAATCGGCGGCGATGATACCTTATTTGCCAAGGTAGACGGCATTTTAAGATTTGAGCGAAAAGGCAGAGACAAAAAGCAGGCTTCCGTATATCCTGTTGAAAAATAAGAGATTTGTCACGGGCTTCAAACGGCAGTTTGAAGCCCCTTTTCAGTTAAAGGAGTTTCTATGTTTGCAGACAGAGCGGCTATCTATGTAAAAAGCGGAAAAGGCGGGGACGGACATGTTTCCTTCCGCCGTGAAAAATATGTTCCCAACGGAGGACCTGACGGCGGGGACGGCGGAAAAGGCGGAGACGTGATTTTTGTAGTTGATGAAGGTCTGAATACGCTTACCGATTTTCGACACATTCGCAAATATCAGGCGCAGAATGGGGAAGACGGCGGAAAGAAAAACTGCCGCGGAAAAAACGGGGAAGATATTCTGATTAAAGTCCCGGAAGGAACCGTCATTAAAGAAGCGGAAAGCGGTAAGGTCATAGTGGATATGTCCGGTGACAACAAACAGGTTGTACTCCTTAAGGGCGGTCGGGGCGGCAATGGAAACCAGCACTATGCAACATCCACCATGCAGGTACCCCGTTACGCACAGCCGGGACAACCGGCAAAGGAACTGAATCTGATTCTGGAATTAAAGGTCATCGCTGACGTAGGGCTGGTAGGGTTTCCTAATGTAGGAAAATCCACTTTTCTCGCCAGGGTAACCAACGCCAGACCCAAAATTGCCAATTATCACTTTACCACCCTCAATCCCAATCTGGGAGTAGTGGATTTAAACGACGGAACCGGTTTCGTCATAGCCGATATTCCCGGACTGATTGAAGGAGCATCAGAGGGCATTGGACTGGGACATGAATTTTTAAGGCATATTGAACGCACCAAAATCCTGATTCATATGGTGGATGCCGCCGGTTCGGAAGGCAGGGACCCCATTGCAGACATTTATGCCATTGACAAAGAGTTGAAGGCTTACAATCCGGAAATTGCAGACAGGCCTCAAATCATCGCTGCCAATAAAACAGATTTGATTTATCATGCAGAGGACGACATTATTGGAAAACTAAGAGCAGAATTTGAACCAAAGAATATACCTGTATACCCCATTTCCGCAGTCAGCGGGGACGGTGTGACAGAGCTTCTTTATCAGGTAAAAAACATGCTTGCCACACTGGATGAAAAACCGGTTGTCTTTGAACCGGAATTTTTCCCGGAAACGATGATGGCCGATGAAAACGAGCCATATACGGTAGTTTATGACGAGGAAAAAGAAGAATATGTGATTGAAGGTCCACGAATAGAAAAAATGTTGGGATATACGAACCTGGAAAGTGAAAAAGGATTTACCTTTTTCCAGAAGTTCTTAAAAGACTCCGGTATTTTGAAAGAACTGGAATCCCTGGGTATACAGGAAGGAGATACTGTGCGGATGTACGGTCTGTCCTTTGACTATTATAAATAATCAGATTGATATTTGCATTTTTAACCATGAGTTGTGTCTGCGCGTTGCTTGTCACAAACTCGTAAGCCATTTATGACTTTTTGCAACAAGGCAACGCAGAAATGAGGAAAAATGACTAGCAAACAGAGAGCATATTTAAAAAGTCTGGCAAGCACCCTGGAACCTCTTTTTCAAATCGGCAAGTCCAGCCTTACGCCGGAAGTTACGGCTGCCATATCGGAAGCCTTCAATACAAGGGAACTCATCAAAATTGGCGTATTAAAGAACTGTTTTGACGACCCCAAAGAAATTGCGGAAATGATTGCCGAAAGAACCCATTCCCAGGTTGTACATGTCATCGGGAAAAAGATTGTACTGTATAAAGAAAGTAAAAACAATAAAAAGATTATATTGCCCTGATAAGGAGGCTGCTATGATTCCTCAGCCTGTAAATTCTCCATGCAAAATAGGCATTATGGGTGGAACCTTTAACCCCATACACACAGGGCATCTATTGTTGGCGGAAACAGCCCTGTCAAGTGAAGGACTTCAAAAAGTGATGTTTATCCCCAGCGGAAAGCCTTATATGAAAGACGAAGACTCAGTTTTGGATGCCTCACACAGGCAAAAGATGGTAGAACTTGCAATTGCTGATAACCCGTCATTTAGTGTTTCAGACATGGAAATACGGCGCTTAGGCAATACCTATACCAGTGAAACCCTGACAATCTTAAAACAGGAACAGCCTGAAACAGAATTTTATTTTATCCTTGGAGCTGACAACCTGTTTACCATGGAAACATGGAAAGAACCGGAAAAAATATTCTCTGCCTGTACCATTCTTGCCGCTGTGCGTAATGGAGTGGACAATGCACAAATGCAGGAAAAGTGCAGGGAACTTTCAGATAATTACCATGCCAAAATCAAACTGCTTTCATTTCCGGAAACAGATATTTCTTCCACCGACATCAGAATGCTTATCAGACAAAACAAAAGTATCCGCTATATGGTTCCGGAACCGGTGCGGAGATATATAGAAAAAAACCAACTGTATTCAGCTAAATGACTATCACAAAAACGGCTGTGATATGCATGGAAAGGACACCATGAAGAGCGCAGATATCAGAAAAATCAAAAAATCATTGGAAAAAAATTTGGACGAAAAACGCTTTGAGCATACCATAGGAGTGGCCTATACGGCTGCAGCCCTTGCCATGCGGTATGAGGAATCCATAGAAAATGCAGAGTTGGCGGGACTGTTGCATGATTGTGCAAAGGGCCTTGATGAAGATAAGCTGATATCCATATGTGAGAAACATCATATCAGCATCACCGATTTGGAAAGAAGAAATCCGTTTCTGCTTCATGCCAAAGCCGGAAGCTTTCTTGCCATGAAGACATATAAAGTACAGGATAATGATGTAATTAATGCCATTTTAAACCACATCACCGGAAGGCCGGGAATGTCAGTACTGGAAAAAATAATCTTTGTAGCTGACTATATTGAACCAAGAAGAAACCATGCCCCGAATCTGGCCCAAATCCGTAAACTGGCCTTTATCGATTTGAATGCAGCTACACTCAAAATTTTAGGGGACACCCTGGAACATCTTCATTCCTCTAAAGAGGAAATTGATTCCATGACGGAAAAAACCTACGAATATTACCTTCATTTAGAAAACACTACAGACGCAGAAGAAAGTGAGGAATAAAATGGATATAAATAATTCTAAAACAATGGCAAAATTGGCCATACAGGCATTGGAAGATAAAAAAGCGGAAGATGTCCGCATTATAGATATCAGCGAAATATCTATTCTCGCAGATTACTTCCTGATTGCCACCGGAAACAACCAGAGCCAGATACAGGCAATGGCTGACAATGTGCAGGATGCACTCGGCAGGGCCGGATATGAGATGAAACAAGTAGAAGGGTATCGCACCGCAAACTGGGTCTTAATGGATTTTGGTGATGTAATTGTGCATATATTTGACAAGGAAAACCGTCTGTTTTATAATCTGGAACGTATCTGGAGAGATGGTAAAACGATTTCACTTTCCGAATTATAAAAATGAATAAATTCAATAAAAAAACTCAACTATAAGATATAGCTGAGTTTTTTTTTATTGCTAAATATCTTTGTCCTTGCAGATTTTTCCGAAGAATGTTATTAGATACAGCCCACAAAGACCAACAAGTACGTATACAATTCTAGACAGCCAGGTCATGTCACCAAAGAGAAAAGATACCAAATCCAGACGGAAGATACCAATCAAACCCCAGTTAATGGCACCTATAATGGTAATGACCAAGGCCGTAATATCAAGCCATTTAATTCCCATAATATATTACCTCCTTCTCTGTTATTTTGCTCTTAGAGAAGGATAAATATACAAATTTTTAAAAAATTTTTGATATATTTTTAACTTAATAGTCTGAAAACGCCAAAAACTTTTCCCAGAATCTGGCAACTTTCTACAATTATGGGTTCCATTGAATCGTTTTCCGGCTGCAGACGAATGTGTCCGTTTTCCTTATAAAAAGTTTTGACGGTGGCAGAATCATCTACAAGCGCAACAACGGTATCTCCGTTATGCGCGGTATTACAAACCTGAACAAAAATCTGGTCCCCACTGTATATGCCTACATTAATCATGGAATCGCCTTTTACTTTTACAATAAAAGAATCTCCCTGCGGAACCACATCGGCAGGTACGGGAAAGTAGCTTTCAATGTTTTCCTGTGCAAGAATGGGAACTCCGGCAGCCACAGTACCAATCACGGGAAGGCTGACCATTTCCTTGCGCACCATATGAAAACTGTCATCACATATCTCAATGGCACGCGGTTTCGTGGGGTCCCTCCTTATGTATCCATTTTTTTCAAGCGTTTCCAAATGGGAATGTACGGAAGAAGTGGACTTTAAATGCACTGCCTCGCATATCTCCCGTACGGCGGGCGGATAACCTTTATCTAAAATTTCTTTCTTGATATATTCTAAAATTTCCAACTGCTTCGGCGTGATTTTTCCCTGGCTCATAACGTACCCTCCATTTATTATTCTTAGTGATAACCTGAGTATAACACAAGAAAAAAGAAAAAGCAAACATATATTCAGAAAATATGTTCGATTTTTTCCTCCAGACTATTGACAACAGAAAATATGTTCGCTATAATCCCTATATAAGAACAAACGTTCCGAACGCATATTCAGAAAGGACATGCACATGGATTTAAGAGCATATGAAGAATTATTATTAAGGGAATACAGAAACAAGCAAAAAAGGATGTTAAGAATCCGACAGTTGCACAGACGCATCTTCCTTGTTGTTTTGACAGCTGTTCTGGTTCTGTTGTTAACCGTTTCCTACCATGCCATCCTTTCGGAAGCAACCACCAATGACAAAGACATCTCCTTCAAATACTATACCAGTATAGAAATCCAACACGGGGATTCCCTTTGGACGCTTGCCAAAGAATATGCAGGAGAGGAGTATGCATCCGCAGAAGACTACATCCATGAGGTTATGCAAATCAATCATATGAGGGAAGAAACCTTGATTGCGGGTCAATATCTTATCATCCCGTATTATTCAAATATCTTTAAGTAGCATCGTCCTCCTTGCGGAGTTTCACTACTTTTGCAGCCATCCTGCGTCTTTCATCCTCCATGGTTGCGTAGTGTTTACGGGTCGTATTGACGTCTTTATGCCCCAGCACATCCGCAACCAGATAGATATCCCCCGTCTCCCTGTAAAGGGTAGTGCCATAAGTGCTTCTTAGTTTATGCGGCGTGATTTTCTTTAAAGTAGTGACGCGGGAGGCGTATTTCTTTACAAGGTTCTCCACGGAGCGAACCGCGATTCGTCTGTTCTGCAAAGAAAGAAAAAGAGCATTTTCATGTCCTGAAGCAGGAATCACATGCTTTCTTTCTTCCAGATATTCCGTAAGCGCCTGCTCCACCTCGTCCCCAAAGTAGACAACTGCCTCATATCCGCCTTTTCGTCTTATCTTAATCCCGTTATTGTCAAAATCCACATCCTGAATGTCCAGACCAACGCATTCCGATACACGGATGCCCGTGCCTAAAAGAAGTGTCAAAAGTGCAACATCACGGGTTCTGGTTTTTTCATGATATGCCAGTTCCTTTTTCGTCAGCTTGGTGCCTGCCTCCACCTGGTCCAGCAAAATAGCCACCTCGTTTGGTTCAAGGCGAATAATTGCCTTTTCATGCAGTTTGGGCACCGGTACGAGTTCTGCCGTATTTTTTTCGATACGCTCGGTTTGAAAATAATAATTATAAAAACTCCTGAGCGCCGAAAGCTTTCTTGCCTTTCCCCGTTCCGTGTTTGTAATTTCCCTGCCTTCTTTCTCATAATAACTGATGTAAGACAGGTATTCCTCAATATCCTGTCTGGTAACTTGATTTAAGACAGCAATGGGAATTTCGCTGATTTCCATTTTAGCGCAGACGGGATTTGTTTCATGTAAAAATTCAAAGAAAACCCGGATATCATACGCGTAGGCCAGCCGGGTACGGGTAGAAGTGGTATCCGCTATTCCGCGGAAAAACTCCTGACAGAAGGGTGGGAGAGTACCCAGAATATTTCTCAGTTTTACTATATTCTGCTTGTTCTGTGCATCATGATAATTATTTGTATTCGCCATCCTCTGATTTCCATCCTTGTATATTTCCTGTTTTAACAGCAGTAAACATCCTTTCCTTAACCCCCGGATTCTCCCTGTTTAACTGCATAAGAAGCTGTTTTACATATTCCCGTTTGGTATGTCCGTCTGCCGGACAGGGACTTTTCACAACCGGCACTTCATATTTGTTTACAAACCCAATCACATCCGCTTCATTCATATAAAGCAGGGGCCGGATTACGGTAAGGTCCATACGGTCAAGATAGGTTACCGGCAGAAAAGTGTGAAAACGGCCTTCAAAAATCAAAGACATTAACATGGTTTCCACCACATCATCCTTATGATGTGCATAAGCGACTTTGTTACAGCCGGCTGCCTTGATTGCATCATTCAAAGCTCCCTTTCTCATCTTGGCACACAAGGAACAGGGATTGCTTTCCTTTCTGTCGTCAAAAACGATTTTACCGATATCCGTTTTGACTATTTTGTATTCGACCTGCAATTCCTCACACAATACTTTTATTTTCTCAAGATTCAGATTTTCAAATCCCAAATCCACCGTAATGGCATACAGTTCAAATTTTTGGGGATAAAAGCGCCTGAGACCGTTTAAAGCGTAAAGGAGTGTAAGACTGTCCTTTCCTCCGGATATGCCAACAGCAATTTTATCACCTTCTTCAATCATATGATAGTCATCTACGCCCTTTCGAACCAAACTGAGCACCTGTTGCAGCTTCATCTTTCATTTCCCTTCCCGGATTATGATTTCATTGTATATCGTAAACACATCCCAACCAGAATAACTCCTAAATACATAACTACCACAAATAAAAATATGATATAGGGATAATTATATCATAATTTTTATCCGTTTTCCCATATTTTAATAAAAATCTCTGTTTTTCCTAAGATTTTCGTGCTATACTTCTGTATGAAATATATTGAAAAACTTTATTCGTATTGGGGAAAGCCCGGTCGGGAAAGGTGTGGATTAGAATGAAATTGAAAATCAATAACAAATATTTCAAGTGGGGACTGACAGCCTTCTTTGTCATTGCCGCCAGTATCTGCTTTTACTATCTGATATTCCATATTTCGGAATTGATTCAAAACATTAAATCTTTATTAGGCATTGTCATGCCCGTGGTTTTCGGACTTGTTATTGCTTACCTGCTGACTCCAATCTTGAATTTCATAGAGAAAAAAATACTCAATCCGCTTTTTGATGTCTTGAAAGTATCACAGTCACTGAAAAGGAAGCGGATGATACGCGCAATCGGCATAATCATGACTTCCCTTTTGATGATATTATTGATTTACGGTTTGATTTCCATGTTAATATCCCAAATTGTTCCCAGTATCCAGAACATTGTCAGCAATTTTGACACATATGTTGACAATCTTTCAAACTGGCTGAACAATCTATTGGAAGATAATCAGGATTTGAAAAACTTTGTCCTTCCTCAGGTAAACAAGCTGTCTCTGGAGTTGGAGAGTTGGCTTACCGATACTGCAACCCTTCTGGAGAAATCCAGTGAAGTATTAAAAACGGTATCCGTAAATGTATTAAGCTTTCTGCGGGTAGCATGGAATTTCATTATTGGATTCATAATTTCCATATATGTGCTTGCAAGCAAAGAAACCTTTTCTGCACAGAGCAAGAAAATAGCATATGCTGTATTTGAAAATAATATTGCAAACTCCATTTTGAGTTCTTTCCGTTTCGTACACCGCACTTTTATCGGATTTATCAGCGGAAAAGTATTGGACTCCTTTATCATCGGCGTGCTCTGTTTTGTCGGGACATCATTGATGAATACCCCTTATGCAGTGCTGGTGAGCGTGATAGTGGGCGTCACTAACGTTATTCCTTTCTTCGGACCTTATCTGGGTGCTATTCCCAGTGCCTTTTTGATATTGATTGCGGACTTAAACCATCCGGTTAACTGCCTGTATTTTGTTATCTTTATCCTGTTCCTGCAACAGCTGGACGGCAACCTGATAGGCCCTAAGATTTTAGGGGAAACTACCGGATTATCCGGCTTCTGGGTCATCTTTTCCATTACCGTATTCGGCGGCATGTTCGGCGTTATCGGTATGATTGTAGGCGTGCCCATATTTGCGGTATTCTTTGCATGTATCAAAGGACTGGTTCACCGTTCCTTAAACAGAAAAAACCTGCCTTTAACTTCGACTGTATACCAGAACCTTTCGTCCGTAGACGAAAACGGAGAGTTCCATGCAATAGAAGAGGAGAGTGACCTGCCTGACGCAGAAAAAGAAAAGAAATCTGAAAGCACAATAGCCAGATTTTTCCGTTCCAGAAAAGAAAAAAAGGAGAAAGAATCTGATAAAAAATAGTATTTAAGTTTGTGGTGTCAGCAAGCATTAATGAGAAAGGTTGTTTGTAAACACTGATATTTCTGCAAATTAGGTATTCAAATTAACAATCATTTTGGTGAGGTGATTTATGTGATTGAAAAGAATATTCGCAATATATTTTTAGAATATCCTGAAGTTATTTATGGATTTACAAATATTGCATACAGTGAATATGCAAACAGATATAAATCTGCTCTGGTATTTGCAGTACCTTATGGGGAACAGCTTACAATCGAAACATATTCTGAAGAAAAGTTTGAAAAAGGTATTCAAGCTGCAAAAAAAGTACTTGAAGAAATATTGAGTCTGCTGCAAAAAATGCTTGATGAATATAAAGTGAAATATTATATTCCACCCGTAGCACAAAACAACGAGGTAGATTTGATAGCCCCTTTTTCTTTCAAGTTTGCGGCAGTAAATGCCGGATTAGGCTGGATTGGGAAAAATGATGTTGTAATAACAAAAAAATATGGACCAAGAGTAAGACTATCTGTAATCCTAATAGATGAACAATTTGTTTATGGCAAAAAAATCTTAAAAAGCAATTGTCCTGAAAATTGCAAAAAATGTGTTGATGTCTGTCCATATAAAGCATTGTATGATGTACAATGGAACATCAACTCATTAAGAAGTGATATAATAGATTATAGGTTATGCAACGAAAAAAGAAGTTTATATATTAAATCACATGGTAGAAAAAGTGCTTGCGGTCTTTGTATGGTTGCTTGTCCGTTCGGAACATAACGGTATCTGGATTGATATTAAATAATTCTACAACTCCCTTTTCGGAATTGGGTACCCACGAAAAAAGGGGAAATAAATATAAAGTCACGAGGGTCTTTATGAGGTATTACGAAATAGAAAATGAGATGTATCAGAGAGCGGTGGAGCTGATAGAAAAAAGGTATCCTGTCGGTTGGGGTGGAGCTGGCGTTGTCCACACTTCCAAAGGGAATTATTATACAAGTGTTTCAATTGAAACCGCTAACGCATCTGCAATTGTATGTATTGAACTGGGAGCTATGCTTGAGGCCCACAAATACAATGAAAAAGTGACGCACTGCATGTGCATTATCCGTGATGACGAAAATTCTCCATATAGAGTATTATCACCATGCGGCATTTGCCAGGAGAGATTGCGGTATTGGGGCGAGAATGTACAAGTGGCAGTTACAACCGAAGAGAAAAAAATCCGATTTGTAGAGTTAAAGGAGTTGCAGCCATATCACTGGACGAAAGCCTACCCTGCTGACGAGCTTGAACATTGGGAGGAATAAAGCAATTTCCGGTTATATAGGACGGTTCGGTATGTGCATTATGCACGGGGAACACTTTCTTGCAAAAGGGAGTTCTACAAATACAATTCCAATCGAAAGTTGGAGGAAAGTTTTTACATGAAAAAAGTATCCGGAATAAATTATTTTAACTTAGCTGCCTTGGCATTTGCAAGTATAGGGTTAGAAGTTTTATTAGCGTTCGGGATAGAGCCAATGATATATGGTTCTCCTATAAATGAATGGACAGATTTGCAAAATATCATTCACTGGGTGGCTACATGTATCCTATGGGGAGCTGCAAGCTGGTACATCATTTATTTTGCAAAAAAGAAATATGATTTTGACTTGTTCCAAAAAGGAAATAAAATGGCTGTTTGGCAATGGGTGTTAGTCGCTGTATTTGTCATTGGAAGTTTGGTTCTTTCTTATTTCGATTGGAATGGAAGTAAGGTAATAAAAGAATTTTTCGCAAATGGTCCTGTGAAGTTTATTTTTCAATACATATACTATCTTTTTGAAACGGTGTTAGTAACGCTTATTTTGGTGTTCGGACAAAATGCTTTTGAGAAGTGGTTTCATAAACGCAATATTCCTTATGGAGGAATTATCCTTGCAGTCACATGGGGAATCGGACACTTTTTCACGAAAGATGTTACAACGGGGATTGTAACGGTTATTTCAGGATTAGCATTCGGAAGCGTATATCTTTTAGTCAATAGAGATATCAGGAAAGCATTTCCGATTTTATGGATTATGTTTGTCTTGTAAAATTCGGTTTATCAAAATTTTTAGTTTTTATATTGACAAGCAGCTTTTTAAGGCGTATTATCAATGACAATCAAAAAATTTATGAAAGGAATCAGCACAATGCAGAATTATTTTAGATTTCCACAGTCATATAATTTCTTTGTCAATCCCGTCGTCCCTAACCGGAAATTGGGATTTACTGCTGATGGAAAATATTGTATTGTGAGAAATTCTATTGTGAAAAATTCTATTTTCTCTGGAAAGTTATTGACCTGATATAGAAAAGTTTTTCATAAATAAATGATTGCAAAAAATATTTACACCATCAGACGATAAGGAATTGTTTGATGGTGTTTTTTCATGTAAGGAGGAAAAGGATATGGAATTTATATTAGCCGGGAAAAAAGATACGAATCAGGTATATGAACTTGTTCAGGAAACTATTCAGGCAGTTTACCCGAAGTACTATCTAAAAGAAATCGTTGATATGTTTTGCGAATTTCATAATCAAAAAAATATTTTGCACGACATTGAGGCCGGAAACACATATATCCTTTTAGAAAATGATGCCATTATCGGTACCGGAACAAAAAAAGAGAATCATATTACACGGGTATATGTCTTGCCCGGATTTCAGAAAAGAGGATATGGAACATTTATTATGAACCGGTTGGAAGATATGATAATGAAAGAAAATGATAATGCTTATATAGATGCATCTCTACCGGCATGCCGCCTGTATGCGCATTTGGGATATCAGACAGTAGACCATGGAATCTGGGAAAGTAAGAATGGCGTAATACAAGTTTATGAGATTATGAAAAAACAATTTGTAAAGAAGAAAATCGGAGGTAAACAAGTTATGAATTATTTAGAAGACTATTATACAAATTATGATGAAGACGGAAGGTTATCCAGCAAACACGGACAGGTGGAGTATTTAACCACTATGAAATATATTCATAAACTAATTAGCTGCTCTGAAAAGAAAAAGATACTGGAAGTGGGGGCAGGAACCGGAAGATATAGCATTGCGCTTGCAAAGGAAGGACATGATGTAGATGCGCTGGAATATACCATACATAACTTGGAGATTATGAATGCAAAAATTAAGGATATGCAGAATATCAGAACACATCATGGAACTGCATTGGATTTATCAAGATTTCCTGATGAAACCTTTGACATTACACTTGTGTTAGGACCAATGTATCACATGTACACGCAGGAGGATAAAAAGAAGGTACTTGAAGAAGCAATTCGCGTAACAAAAAAGAACGGACATATTCTTGTGGCATATTGCATGAATGAAGCAACCATAATTCAATTTACTTTCAAAGCCGGAAAGATATGGGATTGCATAAATAACCATATGTTATCAGACGACTTCAGATGTATTTCCAAAGAAAAGGATTTGTTTGAGATGGTCAGATTGGAAGAAATTGACGAATTAAATGCAAGATTTTCAAATGTAAAAAGAATCCGGCTGGTTGCGACAGACGGGGCTGCGAACTATATGCGGGAATGCATAGACGCAATGGACGATGCAACCTTTGACGTGTGGATGAAATATCATCTCACAACCTGTGAAAGAATGGATTTAATCGGTGCGACTAACCACAGCTTAGATATTTTACGGAAAATACAATGAAAAGCTTGATAATTCTCTTCACACGGTTTTATACTAAGTATATACTGTGTGAAGAGGGTTTTAGTTGCCAGTAAAGATTTTTTCAATACCAGCGGAGAAATAATAGGATGTCCTATTCAGAATGAAGGGAAAGGGAAAGAAAATGCGATTTGTGATACAAAGGGTTCTTTCAGCCCAAGTGACAGTAGAAGAGAAGATAACCGGCAGGATAAATCATGGATACCTAGTCCTAATAGGCATCAGCCAGACCGATACGGAGCAGATTGCCGACAAAATGGTTAAAAAACTGATTGGTTTAAGAATCTTTGAAGATGCAGACGGCAAAACCAATCTGGATATCAAGACCGTTTCAGGCAGTTTGTTGCTTGTTTCACAATTTACATTATACGCGGACTGCAAAAAAGGCAACCGTCCCTCCTTCACGCTGGCCGGCGCCCCCGATAAAGCCAAAACCCTTTACGAGTACATCATCGATTCCTGCAAAAAAGAAATCCCTGTTGTAGAACAAGGCATTTTCGGAGCCGAAATGAAAGTATCCCTCACAAACGACGGTCCCTTCACCGTCATCCTGGATTCCGAAGAAATCCTTTCTAAATAAAGAAAGCCCTTTACATACACAAAAACAAAACAAAAATCCCCATGTTTAACGAATAGTTTGCCCCAATTCCATAAGCTTACCCGCATCCCTGCGCAAACTATTCGTTAAACTCGCATTTTGCGCATAGTTAGATATATGGGTTAACAACCTTCCTACAGGCCGCCAACCGTAAAAAAATACGCTGCAATTTGCGCACGGGAACTAAAGTCTTTTGTGGCAAGCATATCAGCCACTTCTTCCCGGGTATAAAACCCGGCACGAATATCTTCATTATCCGAAGTATGGTCATCAATGTTTCCTTCCACCTCAACAAAGGCAATGTACGTTTTTAAATCAGAAATCGCCACGGCGGCATAGGAAGCCGGCAGTATCTTTTTGATTTGCTTTATCTTTAAGCCTGTTTCTTCGTACAATTCGCGTTCTATGCAATCTTCAACGGTTTCCCCTTCCTCCAGCATACCGGCACACAGGTTGTATACTCTTTTGTTGATACCCATGCGGAACTCATGCAGAAGAAGCATTCTGTCATTGCATGTGGCAACAATGGAAATTCCGCTTGACATTTTTCCGATATCTGCAATATCCCTGAGTTCTTTTCTGCTGACTATCTCATAAGTCTTTTCTTTTCCTGCTTTGTTCAGATAAGTGAGTTCATAATTTTTAAGGTACTTTCCGTCCTTTACTTTCTCAAACTTAATAAGTTCCATCACGTTTTCCTCCTACATCAATTCCTTCAACGGCCTGCTCACCCGTTTTCTGGTGATTTCCACCAGCCCCAAGGGGGTAATGTCCACCACACTGGTCTTTATCGAATCCTTTTTGACCAGCATGTCCAGTTTCTTCAGCAATTCTCTCTGCCGCTCCCTGGAAGCCATATTGATAAAATCAACTATAATGATTCCGGATAAATTTCTCAGTTTTAACTGCAGCGCAATCTCATCGGCTGCCTCCATATTGATATGGTAAAACGTTTCCTCACTTGGTTTCTTCGTTTCATATTTGCCCGTATTGACATCTATCACGGTAAGGGCTTCCGTAGGTTCAATGATAAGATATCCCCCCGATTTGAGCCACACACGCTTATTTAAGGCTCCTTCCAGCAATGTCTTGACACTGTATAGCTTTTGTAACGGATATTCCTCATTATAATAGCGTATGGCAGGCACCGTTTCCATTCCATTCTCCTGCTGCTGACCTTCAAAATACTTTTGAAGGTCTTCAAATATATCCTCACAGTCTGTTATAATTTCATCATAATCCCTTGTATAATAATTTTTTAAGTCAGTCAGATACGGATGCTCATTTTTCATCAGACAGGAAAAACAGGTTCTGTATGCGGATACCGCAAACAGCTTTTCCATCTTTTCCGTCAATAGCTGCCACTCCTTTTTCAAAGGCGCCAAATCCGTAAGGTTCTCCACATTTGTCCGCACCACCATACCGCAGCCTGAGGCACACAGACACCTGCGGTCCTCACGAATCAAACCCTCCTCCAGTAAAAATTTAGAAATCTGTTTTTTTCTGTTATCAGATAATTTTGCTGACAATCCCAGTTTTTCAGAGCCACAGGAAATTGCAAGATAATTACCGGAAATAGATATCCTTGTTGTAAGAACAGGCTGTTTGGTCTTTACGGCATCCCGCAAAACCTGTACCAGCACTTCATCTCCATTATGAATCGTCCGGGCATCCGTGTCCTCCTTGCTGCCTGCCTTTACTATGCCGGAAAGGGGCAGAAAACATTTTAAGCCATTTTCAATTTCCACAAAAGCCGCATTGAGATTTTTGGATATACTCTGGACTTTTCCTATATAGATATTGCCAACAAGGGACTGCTTTTCATCCTCATATACCTGAACCGATATAAGACGCTTGTCTTTTACCAAAAGCGTCAGAAGTTTTCCCTCATACCTAAGCATCAGCAGCTTTCCTTCGCTCATCCTGCACTCTCCTCTTCTGTCATCTCTTGCTGACTGCATTCTTTTCCAATCGCGTCCAAAGGCACAAACTCAGGTTCATCTGCCGTACCAATATTGGTATAAGTATCCTCTCTGGTAATGCATAATGCATTTTCCTTTAACGTATCCTGATATTCCGCCAGAAAAGCTTCCATAACCATGGCAGGCTTAATATTGCCGGAACTGCTCGCGTCCAGAAGCATGTAGATAGCGTCACCGATAATTTCCATTTGAAAGATACCGGGCTTTATATCCATTTCCACAATATTCTTTTTTGTTTCTTTCCTTACGGGAATTGCATTCTTTGCATAAAATGCAGGCAGACATTCTTTCCAGTCAAAAGCAGGTTCCCTGCCCTCCCTGAAACAGACCGTATATCCCGCCGCTGCCACACTTGCCATGGCATTTCCGGCTTCTTGGGGGAGAACTTTTGCCGAAAGAATTTCTATTCCCTCTACACCTGCAGCGTTCAACCGGTCTACGGTATCCTGACTGCCCGTAAAAGAATATACCTCCAAATCCATGTACTCCCCGTTACTCTGCAATCCCACACCCAACGGCGCTGCAAACGACATCACCTGATGTGGGGAAAAACCTGTTGTGTATACCACATCAATCCCTGCCCTGCGCACTGCTTTCTGGAAAAAACGCTGCACATCCAAATGTCCGATATATTTTAAATTTCCGTACTTGCGAAACTTAATCCGAATTTTCATCGCCAGCCTCCATGATTTCGTTGCAAACTCCCATATCATCAAAACAAATCCCGCCGCCAAACCGGCTTGCACCGCATCCCTGACATTGTTTCCTGCAATTAGGGCTGGTTTCCTCTTTCAAGGCTTTTTGCCATTCCCTTTTCAAAAACTCCTTGGAGACGCCGCAGTCGATAAAATCCCATGGGAACAATTCGTCCAATCCACGCTCCCTTGTGGTATAAAAATCAATGTCAAGGCCGCATTCCGCAAAAGCCTGCATCCATTTTTCATTGTCAAAATACTCACTCCAGGCATCATAAACGGCTCCCTTTTTGTATACCTGCAGTATAGCCTCTGCCACCCGCCTGTCGCCGCGCGCAAGTACCCCTTCCAGAACCGAAGTGTCCGCTTCATGCCAATTATACTTAATGCTCTTCTGATTTAACTGCTCCTTTATGGCAGACCTTGTGAGGTATGCCTTTTCAATAAATTCTTCTTTGGTACACTGTTTCGCCCACTGAAAAGGGGTAAACGGTTTGGGAATAAAAAACGAAGTGCTCGTCACTATCTGCACCTTACCGTTCACACGCTTGTCCTTCGGCACCGTGTCAAAAAAGACGGCGGCTATCTGATTGGACAAATTCGCTATCCCCCGTATGTCTTCTTCCGTTTCCGTGGGAAGTCCCAGCATAAAATAAAGCTTAACCCTTGTCCAGCCGCCTTCAAAAGCAAGTGCAGCCCCCTTTAAGATTTCCTCTTCCGAAAGTCCCTTGTTGATAACGTTTCTAAGGCGCTGGCTTCCGGCTTCCGGCGCAAAAGTAAGGCTTGTCTTCTTTATATCCTGCACCTTGCTCATCACATCAAGGGAAAAAGAATCAATCCGCAAGGACGGCAGGGAAATATTCACATGATTTTTGCTGCACTCTTCTATTAAAAAGTCGATTAACTCCGGCAGTCCGGTATAATCGCTGGAACTTAAGGAACTTAGGGAAATCTCCTCCTGTCCGGTATTTTTTAACATAGTTACGGCATAACGCTTTAACATTTCCACATCGCGCTCCCGCACAGGCCGGTATATCTGTCCTGCCTGGCAAAAACGGCAGCCCCTGATACAGCCGCGCATGATTTCCAGCACTACCCTGTCCTGCGTAATCCTCATAAAAGGCACCAGCGGCTTTTCGGGATAATAAGTATCGGAAACGTTCATCTCAATTTCCTTTACAATAACGGCAGGAATCCCATCTTCTATGGGAGAAAAAGAAGCTAACGTGCCATCCTCCTTGTACTTCGCCTCGTAAAAAGCAGGCACATACATACCGGGAATCTTAGCCGCACGCCGCAGAAATTCTTTCCTTCCAAGATTTTCTTTGCGGCACGTTCTGTACAGCGCAACCAGTTCCTCATAACGGGTTTCCCCTTCTCCGATATAAAAAATATCAAAGAAATCGGCAATCGGCTCCGGATTATAGGTACAGGGCCCTCCTCCAATCACAATGGGAACCCCTTCCTTCCTGTCCTTTGCAAGCAGCGGAATCTGCGCCAAATCCAAAACCTGCAGGATATTGGTATAACACATCTCATACTGTATGGTAATGGCAAGCCAGTCAAAGTCTTTTATCGGTTCCTGGGATTCCAATGCAAAAAGAGGTATGTTTTCCCTCCGCATGATGGCATCCAAATCTACCCATGGAGAATAAACCCTTTCACACCACACGCCTTCAAAACGGTTAAACATATCGTATAAAATCTGTATTCCCAAATGGGACATGCCTATTTCATATACATCCGGAAAGCAAAAGGCAATCCGCATATCTACTTCTTCCTTCTTTTTCACCACTGCATTGACTTCACCGCCTATATACCGGGCCGGTTTTTCCACTTGCATCAAAATATCATCAGATAGTGCCAGTCGTACCATAAATTCCTCTTTCCACGCACATCAAATACATTATGCGCACTGTTCTCCTGCCGGTTGTCCGGCTGTTATCCATGAGTAAAAGTATACGTGATTTCTTTCATAAAATCAAATGTATTTGGCGTATAATTTTCTCTCAGGTAATCGCATATGGTTTCCGCATTGATATCGAAATATGTAGAACCGGTATAATCCATAATTACAAAGAGAGAAAAAAGAAGGATGGCGGCCAGAATCCTGAAACCCGTCATGGAAAGGCTCTTTTGCGACGGCGGTGCTTCCTCCTTTTTGTCATACAGGGCGGTTTCATAACCGTGTCCATATAGGATACTTTCCCGGTTTTTTAATTTCAATCTGTTTCTATTGTTATCTTCCCTGATGGTACGAATTAATTCAAGTCTTTTTTCTGCGGTAATGTCACTCATGTTATCCCCCATTTCTTCACGGATGATGTCAGAAACGGCAAGAAGTATACATAATATTCTTATGTAACCTCTTGCCGTTTTTCGCTTCCTCTTCTTACTACAATGTATGTCTATCCGTGCCTGTATATGTGGAAATTATCTTTTTGCCAGCTCATCCGTAATTTCCTGCCATGAAATGTCTTTTTGCGCCATAAGAACCATCATGTGGTACAGGAAATCGGCAATCTCATACTTCACTTCATTGGCATTGACATTTTTGGACGCTATGATGATTTCCGACGCCTCTTCCCCCAGCTTTTTCAGTATTTTGTCAATTCCCTTGTCAAACAGATAATTGGTATAAGAACCTTCTTTAGGATGAAGCTTTCTGTCCTGAATGACTGCAAAAACCTCTTCAAATACCTTAAGCGGGTTAGGACTCTCCTCATATTCCTTTTTCACAATATCATTGAAAAAACATGACCTTGCACCTGTATGGCAGGCAGCGCCCGTCTGGGATACCTTAGCCAGAATCGTATCCATGTCACAGTCCGCCGTAAGGGACTTGACATACTGATAATGCCCGCTTGTAGCGCCTTTTAACCACAATTCCTGACGGCTCCTGCTATAATAGGTCATCTTACCCGTGCGAAGGGTGTTTTCATAGGCCTCCTCATTCATGTATGCCATCATCAGCACTTCTAAAGTAATATAATCCTGCACAACGACCGGCACCATCCCGTCGGAGTTTAACTTAAAGTCAGACCATTGATAAGAAGCCTCAAGGCTCTCCACACAGATGCCGTTCTCCTTGCAAATATCCTTTAACGCCAATATCTCCTTGACATTTGTATTTATGGTATTGCCGGTTACGCCTGCCACATTGTCATAGGCAAATACTTCAAGCAGCTTATTGAGCGCAAGCTGGTTAATCTGCACCAGCACGGGAAGCGCGGTAACGGCTGCCGTTTCCCGTATCATATGGGCGTTCATCAATAAAAGCATGGAAACATACTTTTCCAGCAGTTCCTTATTTTCCTCAACCACATGATAATCGTTGTATGAGGCGATGATTTTGTCTTTTCCAAATTTTAAGGATACTTCCTCCGTTATGGCAATGTTTTCCGGCATATCATAATCCAGCACCGCTTTCCGGCAGCCTGCATAAAGAAGCTTCTTAATATCTTCCATTCTGTGCACATTGCCTGCGCCGTATACATCCACTTCCACCGAAGCGCAGATTTCCTTAATAATATCTAAGGCCTCCTCATGTCCGTCGTCCCCCTCGGACATGTCAAACACAATTAACTCGTCTATATTGTTTTCACTGTAATACCTGGCCAGACGCACCGGGTCCGTATCCACAATCGTCATGTCCTTAAAATTGGTTACCGCATGGGCATGATGCAAATAGATGCAGGCAGTAAATTTCTTCGTATTCATCATAATCTCCTCTGTAACAGCTTAAAGGCTGCCTTTTGTGCTTAAAACGTCCGTAATCCTTTCATCCAAACCGACGGCTTCATCCAGCGCCTTGGCAAACGCCTTGAACATTGCCTCCGCCATATGATGGTTATTGATGCCCGACATCATTTTTATATGCAGGTTCATGCCCGCACTGTAGGAAACCGCATAAAAGAACTCGCGAATCAGTTCCGTGTCCAGTTCCCCGATTCTTTCCGCCGTAAACTGACAGTTATAGTCAAGATAAGGCCTGCCGCATAAATCTATTGCGCACAGACACAGGGCGTCATCCATGGGCAGGATAGAAGAGCCATACCGTCTGATACCCTTTTTATCCCCCAAAGCCTCCCTGATGGCATTTCCGAGCACAATGCCCGTATCCTCCACCGTATGATGGCCATCCACCTTCAGGTCTCCCTTCACTTCACAATCCAAATCAAAAAAGCCATGGCGGGAAAATCCCTCCAGCATATGGTCAAAAAAACCAATGCCCGTGTTTATATTTCCTTTTCCGCTGCCGTCTAACATAAGTTCCATCTTGATATCGGTTTCCTTCGTGGTACGGTTTACAATACTTCTTCGCGCCATACTTTAACTCCTTTCAAACCGGACTTTAACGGAATTTGCATGTGCCGTAAGCCCTTCACTTTCCGCAAAAGCCTCAATATCCTTATGCGCTTTCTCAAGCGCCTCCCTGGAATAAGAAATGATACTGGACTTTTTCAGGAAATCATCCACGTTAAGGGGAGAGAAAAACTTCGCCGTGCCGTTGGTGGGAAGGATATGGTTGGGTCCTGCAAAATAATCCCCAAGAGGCTCTGAGGAATACTCCCCAAGGAAAATAGCGCCCGCATTCTGAATTTTTGTCATGGTATCAAAGGGATTCTTAGTTAAAATCTCAAGGTGTTCGGAAGCAATCTCATTGGCCGCAGCAACGGCTTCCTCCATATCCCGGACCAGCAAAATATATCCGTAATTGTCCAAAGACTTTTGAATGATTTCCTTTCTTGACAGTTCATCGGTAAAAACCGCAACCTGTTCCGATACTTTTTTTGCCAGTTCTCTCGAATCGGTAATCAATATCGCCGAAGCCAGTTCGTCATGCTCTGCCTGGGACAGCAAATCAGCCGCCACATACCGGGGATTTGCCGTTTCATCGGCAATCACAAGGATTTCACTGGGTCCTGCCACGGAATCAATGCTGACATGCCCATAAACCGCCTTTTTGGCAAGGGCAACAAAAATATTGCCCGGCCCGGTAATCTTATCCACCCTTGGGATGGAGCGTGTGCCAAACGCCATGGCGGCAATCGCCTGTGCGCCGCCCACTTTAAAAATCATATCTGCTCCTGCAATATCAGCCGCCACAAGCGTTCCCGGGTTGACCTTTCCCTCCTTGTTGCAGGGAGTTGTCATGATAATCTGCTTTACACCCGCCACCTTGGCAGGAATAATATTCATCAGCACGCTGCTGGGATAAGCGGCTTTTCCCCCCGGCACATAGACGCCCGCCTTTTCAATCGGCGTCACCCTCTGGCCTAAGATAGTGCCGTCCGGCCTTGCGTCAAACCAGCTGTTGCGAAGCTGCTTTGCATGAAAATCACGGATATTATCGGCCGCCCTTCTGTAAACGTCAGCCAGTTCCCCATCTATCTGCCCGTATGCCTCTTCTATCTCCTCTCTCGTCACACGGATATTTTCAGGTGTCAGTTCAAAATTATCATACTTTTTTGTATAGGCAAATACAGCTTCGTCCCCTTCTGTTTTTACTTTTTCCACAATTTCCGATACCGTCTGTTCATATTTGCCGTAGTTGGACGGACTTCTCTTTAACAAATCCGTCAGAATATCTTTTTTGGTTTCTTCCGTCAATTCGATGATTCTCATAAGCTTCCTTCTTTCTGATTCTTAATCTATTTTTTCAAGGCGTCCTTAAGGGCATTTATCAGGGTGGTAATCCGTTCGTTTTCCATCTGCATACTGACCTGGTTCACTATCATGCACGCTGACAGCGGACAAATTTCCTCCAATACTTCCAGCCCGTTTTCCCTAAGCGTAGAGCCTGTTTCCACGATATCCACAATCACATCGGAGAGCTCCACAAGAGGTCCTAATTCCACCGAACCGTTTAGTTTGATGATATCCACGGTCTGATGCTTTTTGTTGTAAAAATAATCCTTTGCAATATTGGGATATTTGCTGGCAACACGGATACGCTCATGGTGCAGTAACAGCTCCTTTGCCTTTTCGGGGCCGCACACGCACATACGGCATTTTCCGAAGCCCAAATCCAGCACTTCATAGACCCTTCTGTTTTCTTCCAATATGGTATCTTTGCCCACGATACCTATATCAGCTGCCCCATACTCCACATAAGTCGGAACATCCGGTCCTTTTGCCAGAAAAAACCTAAGCTTTAACTTTTCATTTACAAATATCAGTTTCCGGGATTCCTTGTCCTTCATTTCCTCACAGGTAATCCCGATTTTCTCGAATAATTCCAGCGTCTTCTTTGCAAGCCTGCCTTTTCCCAGCGCAAAGGTCAAATACCTGTCCGTGCCCATATCTATCTTTCCTTTCTGATTAACTCCACCGCAATGCCTTCCTTCCGCATCTGCTGCGCCTGCTTCAACACTTCGGCATAATCCCCGTCGCCATATGTAAGTACTTTTTTAGGCTTTGGTAAAGGAACCTCAACCTTCTGCCGGGAAAGCGCTTCCAGAATATCATCCACTACCGCCGCAAAGCCGATGGCCGGCGCCTCCTTTCCAAAATGATGCAGCAAAGAATCGTACCGTCCTCCTTTTACAATGGCATCCCCGATGCCGTATGTATACGCTTTAAAGATAATACCGGTATAGTACCGGTACTTACTCAACATTCCCAAATCAAATGATACATAGCCCTCTACGCCGTATAAGGATAACACCTTATACAGCTTCTCAAGGTGTTCCACCGCCTTTAGGGACCTTTCATTGTGAACCGCTTTTTTGGCGTTTTGCAAGTCCTTCATGCTTCCGAACATGTCAGTGGTTGTCAAAAGCAGATGCCGCTTTTCCTCAGGCACGCCTGCTTCCACCAAAATATTTTCCGCCGCATAATAATTCTTGGCGGAAATGCACTCCCGCAAGGTAAGCTCCGTTTCCTCACTAAGACCCGCTTCCTCACAAAGACCCTTAAAATATTCCACCTGTCCGATACTGACCTGAAAACGGGAAAGTCCTGCATTCTGCAAGGATTCAATCACCAGGCTGATAATCTCCGCATCCGCTTCCACAGACGCATCCCCGAGCAGCTCCGCCCCAACCTGGGTAACTTCCCTCCATTTTCCCTGTAGCTGGGAAGTATTGAGAAACGTACTGCCTATGTAGCAGAAACGCAGGGGAACATTGTTATCACAAAAATACTTGGCGGCACATCTGGCAATGGAAGGCGTAAAGTCCGGCCTCAGTACCAGGGTATCCCCCTCTTTGTCAAAAAACTTATACAAATCCTTTGAAGGGGTCGTGCCTATCTCCCTGGAAAAAACATCAAAATATTCAAAAATCGGCGTCTGGATATCCTCATACCCGAACGAAACCAGTTTCGTCCTGATTTGGTCCTCCACAGTCAGTTTTCTGGCATACTCCCTGCCGTAAATATCCCGTACGCCATCCGGCGTATGCAGCAAATTCCTATTCATAAATTTCAAAATCCTTCCCGTATCCAAAGTTTCACCGTAGAACAATTTATAATCCATATCCTTATTGTAGTATCTGCTTTATCAAATCAACGTGCTAATATGATATCATATTAGCACATAAAACTATTGCCAGTATACCCAAATAACCGGCTCCTGTCAAGCCCTGTCCTCCAAATCTTTCTTCAGGACTTCCAGATATGGAACCAACACCCCGTTTTTTTTGGGAATCTGATACTCCGGGTTTAACTCTTCATAGCGAAAGCTTTTTCTGCCGCCCTCCTTCGCCCTGTCCCAAAAAAAACGCAACATCTCATAAGGCAGATAATACATTATATCCTTAGCTGTATAATAAATAAGGAAAAAAGCTATACCACCCTGTTTCTCAAACATCTCCATAAACTTTACCTGATGCTCATGGATATTCTGAATGGAAAAGGTGTCAACGGCACACTCCTTTGCATCAAAGCAGACGGGAATCCCCTGCACAACACCGATGTAATCGACCGTACTCTTCTGCTCAAAATATGCCAATGTTATCTGACGGTGCTCTTTATCCATCTTAATGGGCGTAATGGGCGTCGGTATTTTCTGTATCAGGGCCAGTCCGCTTTCCGCGTACTTTTCATTTGTCCTGTTAACCAGTTCTTCCAGTGTAGAACCTCTAAGGCCCCTGGAATTCCACGTTGCCATATTTTAAAACCTCCCCGAACACAGGCGGCAGCGCCGCTGTTAATGTTTTGTTGCTTAGAGAAGAAAAAGGCGCTTCCAACCGGGGAAATTCTATCCGGCAGGCATGCAAAAGCTGATACCTTACATGGCACTTTTTGCGGTATTTTTCATTCCACCCCCTGTCCCCATACTTTGCATCCCCTAAAACAGGATGTCCGATGCTTGCCATATGGGCTCGAATCTGGTGTGTTTTGCCTGTTATCAGCCTGACTTCCAGAAGGGTAAAGTCCTTCCCTGCCGCAAGCGGCCTGTAAACAGTTTTTGCCATAACGGCCTCTTTTCCGTATCCAATCCCGACGCGGTTGTTTTTTTCATCCTTCTTTAGAAAACCCGAGATTTCCCCGGCTTTTTCCACATGCCCTTTCACAATCGTCATATAATACTTGCCCATGTTTCTTTCCCGCATAAGCCTGCTTAACATCTGGCTTGCAGAAAGGCTTATCCCGCAAAGTACAAGACCGCTGGTATTCCTGTCCAGCCTGTTGGAAACAGAAGGCTTAAAAGTGTTCAGGATGCTTTCGGATATTTTACCGTTCTCCAAAAGATAACCTATCATCCACTCATTCAGGGAAGCTTCCCTGCTGTCCGCTTTCTGTGTTAGAATCCCTGCCGGTTTGTTTAAAATCAAAATATCATTGTCCTCATAAACAATCTCAATGCCCCCAAGGGCATGATAAGCATCCCGATATTCCGAAAGCATGGCCTGTTCTTCCGTTTTTTTTGTAAACTGTGAGAAGGTCTCTTCTGAAAAGAAAAAAGATACGATATCTCCTTCCTTAAGCATTTCCTTTCCTTCGGCTTTTTTCCCGTTCAAAACTATGTTTTTCTTCCGCAGCATCTTATATAAAAAGCTGTTTTGCGCCGCAGGCATAAATTTGTGAAGAAATTTATCCAGCCGTTGTCCGGATTCGTGTGTTCCAATCTGATATGTCTGCATAATGATTCCTGCCTTTTTACAATGCAATGCTTTTCAAAGTATTCAGAATCCCCGCCGAAACATCCTGCTGTGCCTGCAGCTGCCTTAACTGCTCCAGACGTTTGGTATACTGTGAAAAATCCTTATACAGCTTTATGGTAACGTTGGTATAATTGTCCACCTTCAGGCAGGTATCCAGATGTTTTGCACAGTCAGCTTCCGAAACCTTATCCGAAGGCATATAACCCGCAACCGTGTTCCCGCACACTGCCAGATGTAAAACGGGATATGTTTTTTCCCTTGAAGTGAAAATCATGTCATAAAGGCAGAAAAGGCCTTCAGAATGATTCTCAACCTCATCCGCTTCCTCTTTGGAAAGACTGTGATACTTACAGTACATAATGGTTTCCACAAGGCTTTTGCAGGCAGGAAGGCATCCCAACACGGCAACAATTGTCAGAAGATTGTTGCGCGTGCCTGTGGTAATCCAGCCTGCTGCAAGCAGCGAGAAAGATATCAGAAAATAGATGACGGTACGGGCCACTTCATATTTTTTCTGACTGTTCAGGTAGTTTCTCAAACCCTTAACCCCTGATGTTGCAAATAAACGCTTTAAGTCCATAATCCTTAATCCTTTTTCTTAACAGGCTATTTATTGCTCTACATATTTAAAAAACTGCATGAGGGCAAGAATGGCTTCCTGCGGACACAGCTTTGTGGCAAGCAGAAATGCCTTCATGGAAATACCGGGCACCGCCATGGAACGTTTCTTATAAGAAGCTTTCAATGCCTCTGAAACACATTTCCCGGCAGATATCATGGTCAGCTTTTTCACTGCAAGCGTGGTTCCATACTGCTCCGCAACACTGAAAAACTCTGTATTGACGGGACCGGGACACACGGCTGTCACATAAATGCCGTAACAGGAAAGTTCTCTGTTTAATGCCCGTGAAAAACTGAGCACATAGGATTTGGTAGCTGCGTAAACGGCAAAATCCGGCTGCGGAACAAAAGCGGCGCTGGAAGCCATCTGAATGATGCGGCTGCCCCTTGCCATATAAGGCAGAACAATATAGGTCATTTTTGTCAGTGCTTCACAGTTTACCTGTAACATGCCAAGCTGTTCCTCAAGGGACAGTTCTTCAAAAGCTCCCATCAGTCCATACCCGGCAGCGTTTATCAGCATACGGACGGTTACCTGGGATTCCTCCAGAAGCATTTCAAAATCATCCATGGCATATTCATCCGTAAGGTCCATCATAATCAGCCTGGTATTATGCTCCATCACGCGCGCCACCTCTAAAAGCCTGTCTTCCCTGCGCGCTATCATCCAGATTTCATCGATATTGGAAAATGCCGTGTCAATCTGCAATGCAAATTCCTGTCCGATGCCGGAGGAGGCACCTGTAATAATAATAATGTTTTTCATACTTTTCCTCATTTCTGCGCTGCTTTTTTGCGCGATTTTATTCCGTTTTCTTTTTCTTATGAACATTTCGGATGGTTCTTTTCTTTCCTGTTTTCCGTGGACCCTTTTCTGCCGTTTCTTTCTTATTCCTGCTTACGGACGTTGTGTTTCTTTCGTACCTTTTGGGCCTAATCAGGCATTTTTTGTCAAACCCTATCAAATCTTCCCTTCCGGCGGCCTTTAACGCCTCGTATACCAACTCATAATTCTTTGGGTTCCGGTATTGAATCAGAGCCCTCTGCATGGCTTTTTCATGAGGATTTTTACAGACATAAACCGGTTTCATGTCCCTGGGGTCCAGACCTGTGTAATACATAACCGTCGATATGGTGGAAGGCGTCGGATAAAAATCCTGTACCTGTTCGGGCATATACCCCAAATCCCTGAGATATTCCGCAAGCGCCACCGCTTCTTTCAAGGTGGAGCCCGGATGGGAGGACATCAGATACGGAACAAGGTATTGTTTGCTGCCTATCTCGGCATTCAGTTTTTTATACTTGGATACAAACTTTTCGTATACTGCATTCTCCGGCTTTCCCATACGCCTTAACACGGCATCACAGATATGCTCCGGCGCCACCTTTAACTGTCCGCTGACATGATACTGCACCAGTTCCCGAAAGAAAGCGTCATCCGCATCCGCCATCAGATAGTCAAAACGGATACCGGAACGGACAAATACCTTTTTTACACCGGGAAGCGCTCTCAGTTTCCTGAGAAGCGAAAGGTAATCCTTGTGCTCCACCTTTAAATTGGGACAGGGTTTCGGAAACAGGCACTGTCTGTTTTTACACACTCCCTGCACAAGCTGCTTCTCACAGGAGGGATGCCTGAAATTTGCCGTGGGACCGCCCACGTCATGAATATATCCCTTAAAGTCTGCTTCTTTTGTCAACAATTCTGCTTCCTGCAGAATGGATGCATGGCTTCTGGTCTGCACGATGCGTCCCTGATGGAATGTCAGGGCGCAAAAACTGCATCCTCCGAAACATCCCCTGTTGCTAATCAGGGAAAATTTGATTTCCGCAATGGCAGGGACTCCGCCCTTTTCCTCGTACATGGGATGATAGGTCCGCATATAGGGAAGGGCATAAACTTCATCCATTTCCTCCGTGGAAAGAGGATTGGAAGGCGGATTCTGCACCACATAAGTGCCGCCCGCATACCCCTCAATTAATACCTTTCCCGTGAAAGCATCCGTATTCTGATACTGCACGGCAAAACTCTCGGCATATTTGGAGGGGTCCTCCTTCATAGTATCATAATCCGGCAGAATGCATCCATCATAAATACTCTCCAGCGTTTTTGTCTTATATACCGTACCCTGAATAAAAGTAATGTCACGGACGTCAATGCCGCTGTTTAATGCATCCGCAATCTCTACGATGCTCCGCTCCCCCATTCCGTAAGAAATCAAATCGGCCTGAGAGTCCAACAGGATGGAGCGCTTGAACTTATCCGACCAGTAATCGTAATGTGCCATCCGTCTCAGGCTGGCCTCAATGCCGCCGATAACAATGGGAACGTCTTTATAAGTACGGCGTATGAGGTTGCAATATACAACGGTTGCATAATCCGGTCTTTTTCCGCACTCACCCCCCGGTGTATAAGCGTCGCTGCTTCTTCTTTTTCTGGAAACGGAGTAATGGTTCACCATACTGTCCATATTGCCGCCGCTTACAAGGAAAGCAAGTCTGGGCCTGCCCAAAACCGAGATGCTGTCTTCCCTTTTCCAGTCGGGCTGGGAAATAATACCCACCGTGTAGCCGTGCGCCTCCAGAATCCTGCTGATAATGGCATGACCAAAAGAAGGATGGTCCACATAGGCATCCCCGATTACATATATAAAATCCAGTTGTTCCAAATGCAATTGTTGCATATCCTGCCTGCACACAGGTAAAAATCTGCCTTCCAAGTCATACCTCCAAAACGTTACATCAAAGCAGTTCTTCGTAATCCTCTATATAGTAATCCGCCAGTTCCTGCTTCTTTTTCCTGATACCGGCAGAATATTTATCCTCCACCGCACACACTTTCATGCCTGCCGCAATCCCCGCACGGATGCCGGGAAGGATATCCTCAAATACAAGACACTTTTCCGGTTTTACGTCCAGTTTCTTTGCCACTGCCAGATAAATGTCCGACGCCGGCTTGCCTTTTTTTACCTCGCATGCCGTCATGATGCAGGAAAAATATGTTTCAAAAGACAAGGCTTTTGCCGCGCTCTCCACCAGTTCCCTGGAATTGCTCGTGGCAACTCCCAGTTTTATCCCACATGTTCTGCAATGCTTTAAAAATTGCTCTGCCCCCTTTTTATACGGGATTTCATAAAGATACTTGTCACATGCCATGGCAATCCAGTCCGCTTTCATCTTATCCAGACTGTCAGGAAGTCCGAACCTTTCCTTAAAATACACCGCCGTTTCTGAAAAGCTCATGCCCTCGATATCAGTTTGTAAATCCCGGGGCGGAACAATATCAAATCTTCCCAGATAAGCAATGTCTATATCCTCCCATATCCACATGGAATCCACAAGGGTCCCGTCAAGGTCAAAAATCACCGCTTCAAAATCTGCAATCTTCTCCTTTAATGGATTATCATTCTTTATCATAACAGATTCTCCTGTCTTAATTTTAGTAACTCCTCCCGGTTGAGCGGCCTGAAACTGCCTTTCTCCAGGTCTTTTGGCAGCGCCAGCGGGCCCATGGACAATCTTTTTAAGTATATTACTTCATTGCCTACTGCTTCCAGCATCCTTTTTACCTGATGGAAACGCCCTTCTTGAATAATAAGCTTTATCTCATTATCCGCAATCTGTTCCACCCTCGCAGGCAGCGTCAGTGTCTCATCCCCGATGTCTACACCCGCCTCCAGACATTTTGCATCCTGTTGACAAAGCGGCAGCTTTGTCCGGACAAAATAGGTTTTATCCACATGTTTTTTGGGAGATAAGAGCTTATGTGCCAGCTCCCCGTCATCTGTAATCAGCAAAAGACCTTCTGCATCCTTGTCCAGTCTGCCGACAGGAAAAAGATTCCTGACTTTTTCACCTGCAAGCAAATCCACAACCGTTTGCTGGCTTTGGTCCCTCGTAGCCGTTATCACACCGGCCGGCTTATGCAAAAGGTAATAATGAAACTTTTGAAACAGACATACTTCACCGCGCACGGCAACCACATCGGCTTCTTCCTCCAGTTTTCTGTCTGCCGCTGTTTCCTGCAAGCCATTTACCGTGACAAACCCTTTCCGGATAAGCTGTTTAACCTCACTTCTGGTACCCTGGCCGGTTTCGCAAAGAAACCTGTCAAGGCGCATCATACATTGTCCTCCTGATTGGCAAGTACCCATTCCTGCAGGATTTCATAAATATGGGAATAAGACTTTTTCAATGAACGCGGGCACATGGAAGAATCTGCAAAGCAATGGCTCGACTCCCCTGTAGTGTGCAGTTTGCCCTCTGTATCGTAAATGCGGTATCCGAGGCTTAATTTTATTCCATTAAAATGCAGGGGGGACAACTGTATCTGAAAGCTTTCCCCGTAACGGAAGGGCAGTCTGTACTTGCAGGAAACCGAAAGAACCGGAATCAACAATCCCTGCCTTTCCATCTCTGCATAGGATAAAGACAAATCCTCCATCAAGGAAAGCCTCGCTTCCTCCATCCACCTGATATAATTGGAATGATGTACAATTCCCATCTGGTCTGTTTCGTAATAATTGACCTTCCGCCCATAAAAATATCCCATCACACTACCTCCCATTCATGTTCTGTTTTCTCAAATCATACAATATGAATAAGTCCGTATCAGGCAGGCATAACCATGAAAGCAATGTTAAATAAATTAATAAAATCCGGCCTTTTTTTACTGCTCTTTACCCTCATCCTGCTCTATCCACAGTTAAGCCTTTATTATGCGGCAGTCGGACTGAAACTATGGTTTGAGCGTATGGTGCCTACCCTGCTCCCCTTTATGATTTTATCGGGTATCATGGTACGTCAAAATCTTACAGAAGGATTTGCCGGCATCCTGTACCCGGTACTGCGACCACTGTTTAAAATCAGCAGAAACTGTACCTATTGCCTGCTTCTAGGCTTTTTATGCGGTTTTCCCATGGGTGCCCGCACCGTAGCGGAACTTTATGAGAGGAAACGCCTGAATAAAAGAGAAGCGGAATTTCTGCTGGCTTTCTGCAATAATATCGGTCCTGTATATTATATCAGTTTTTTGCTCCCTGTAACAGGACTTTCTTCCAAAGGCAGACTGCCTTTTTATCTGTTCGGCATGTATGGCATCCCCCTGCTCTATGGTCTTTTTCTGCGCTACACCGGATTTCTATTGCCCAAGGGCTGTTTTTCCCTTCCTGAAACCGGTAAACGCTCATCCCATCCCGAACCCGAAGAACGTTTTCCCATAAGCCTGGACAACGCCATGCAGTCCGGCATTACCGGCATTACCACATTGGGAGGCTATATGATTCTGTTTAATCTGCTGAATCTGGTTCCGCATGCCTTGAATCTGTTTTTTTGCCTTTCCCTGCCGGAAAAATGGCTGGCTGTTACAAACTGTATGCTGGAAATCACCAGCGGAATCAGCCGTTTGGGAACATCTTCCACAGCCGTATTAATCCTGCTTCCCCTTGGCGGACTGTCATGCATTTTTCAGACAGCAAGCATGACAAAACACACAGACCTCTCCCTGCCCCGTTACCTGATGCATAAAAGCATACAAACCGTGCTGACTGCAGGATACTATTTCCTGCTTCCCTTTTTCCTTTTATGACGTCTTTTCCCTGCCACCAGAAGACGCGTTATAAGCAGTGCAACAAACAATACAATACATATCAAAAGACATAGTTCCAAAAAGGAAAGAAAAGAAGTTTCTTTCTCCTCCTTTTCCCTTTCCGGAGCCTTAAAACCGGTATATTCTTTGGTTTCCTGACTCTCCTCGGGTAAAGCAGGCGGACTTTCCGTTTCCGTGGGCAAAGGCACTTCCTCCGGCGTGTTTACAAACACGGGAAAACCGGTTAAGACATTACTCTCCGTATATCTGTCATACTGGTTCACTGCCCTTACCACGATGGCCGGACTGATTCCTTCGGGAATCTCAACCTCAAAAGTAAAAATATCGGGGCTGTATTCCGCCATCACATCCGTCTCGGGCCACGCAAGATACGGCGTATAGGTAGTGCCACCGTCAATACTGTAAGAATAGTAAAGCATCGGACTGTCATAATCGTGTCCCGTCACCGTAACGCCCACCACATGCCTTTCCAAATCTACATAGGACTCCTCAATCATACAAATATCAGGGTCCGTTTCATCCGCCTGCACATACAAAGTTCCCGGCGTGTCCGCTTCCAGGTCAGGACCGTATCCCCCGCCACTGTAATCCACCCCAAGGATTTCACTCTTTAATCCAAAAAACTTTGCCGCTGACGTGGCATCCGCAACGCCGAATGCAATCAAATCCTCTTCGGAATCACAAAATCCCACATCCGTATCGTGGTCTATGTGACAGTGCTCTATCAGCGCTGCTGCAATATCATATTCGTTGCAAAAGCGGAGAATTCCGTAATAATCCTCGCCTTTGTCATTAAACCTTGTCTTTACGCCCCGGATAAACAAGCCCATTTCCTTCATCGCGTCCATCTGGATACAGCCAAAACGGTAACCTTCCCTGTTAAGCTCACCAAAGGCGGAAACCCACACCTCCGACCCAAACAGTTTGTTTTCCGGGGACATGTTAAAGTGCAGGCAGAACACAAAATCCGCATTGACGGATGCGGCAAAATCCGCCCTTGCCTGTATGCTCATATCCGTATCCTCAGTATGGGTCAGATATACCGTAATCCCTTCATACTTGCTTAATTCCTCATACATGGCATTGGCTACCGTCATGTTCATTTCTTTTTCCAGAAACCCGTTATAATCCGCGCCGAGATTTTTCCCCCCGTGCCCCGCATCTATTACCACCACGAGCTGCCCGTCCGTATCCGGCGGATAGTAAAATCCTTCCGCGCTTGCTTCGCTTTTCCCCTCTGTTCCCCATAACAGGAAAAAAAGGAAAAGGGCAACAAAAAACCTTCCACATCTTTTCATCAAGCTATCCTCCCAGTCTATAAAAGCAAAAGGCCGGTTTCCGGTTAACGCTAAGTTTTCCGGAAACCGGTCTGTTTTGTTCTTATCTTTGTCAAATAACATCTATGCCGTCCTGCTCCGCATCCAGGCTGACCTCTTCAAATTCATCCACAGACGGATTGAGTTCCGCCCTGTTCGATTGGATAATATCATGATAATGGTTCAAATTCCCTATCAAAGCGTCGTAATCGGCAGCTGCCGTCTGGGATGAAGCCGCAATGATGTTTTCCAGATTGGCAAGCATATCATCCATGTACTGCATGGCAGACATCCTGACCTGATTGGCCTCCATGGTGGCATTGTCCAGTATCTCCTGTGCCTGTCTGGTAGCCATGGTTACCACTTCGTTGGCCTGCGCATATGCCTGCTGCATGATTTCATGCTCGTTGATGAGCTGGTTTGTCTGTATGGTTGCCTCATTAATCAGCGACTCCGCTTTTGTGCGGGCGTCATTTAAAATGGCTTCCTTGTTACTGATGATTTTTTGATATCTTTTAATTTCATCAGGTGTTTTCATGCGAAGTTCTCGCAAAAGTTCATCTATTTCATCTTTATTGACAACTATTTTGGTGCTTGAAAAAGCCTGCGGCTTACAACTGTCAATATATTCTTCAATTTCGTCAATTAACTGCTCAATTCTGCTGCTCATACTACTCCTCCTTATAAAGCGGCAGTCACCCTCCCCTGCGCTTTATCCCATATTTATCATATACCAGCCCGGCAACAAAGTCGGGAACACACATGGAAATATCTCCGCCAAAACTGGCAATCTGCCTGACACCGGAGGAACTCAAATAAGAATACTCCAAACTGGTTGTAAAAAAAACTGTGTCCAGCTGCTCCTGTGACAGCACCCGGTTTGTCTGGGCTATCTGTAATTCATATTCAAAATCTGTAATAGCCCTCAGCCCCCTGACCGCAATATGAATATCTTTTTCCCTGGCATAATCAATCAGCAGACCACTGAAATAGTCCACTTTTACATTAGGCAACCCTTCTGTTGCTTTTTCTAATATCTTAACACGTTCTTCCACAGAAAACAACGGCATCTTTTCTTTATTATTCAGAACACTGACGATAAGTTCGTCGAATACTGCCGATGCCCGTCTGATTATGTCAAGATGTCCAAATGTCAAGGGGTCAAAACTCCCCGGATAAACAGCACGTTTCATTAGATTCCCTTCCCTCAACCCGCTATTTTCAAAAATACATGTTTATTGCTTTTATAAATTTTTTCTTTTACAACTTGATACCCCAATGCTTCCGCATAGGAAAAATCCGTTCCGGCCTCCGCTTCCACGATAATCAGAGTATCTTCCGTCACATACCGGTACTCCCTCATGGCAGAAAGAACCTGCTTTTCCAAATCAAGCCCGTACGGGGCATCCATAAAAATAATATCTGCCTCTTTTTCAAAAATACTGCCCAACGCACTTACCGCATCCTGTTTCAGGACAACTGCCTTATCCGCCAGCTTTGTAAAAAGCAGGTTTTCCTGAATACAGCTAAGGGCATTTGCCCCATTATCGATGAAATACGCTTTTTTTGCCCCCCTGCTCAGCGCTTCAATCCCGATAGCGCCGCTTCCGCTGAACATGTCCACAAAAACACTTCCCTGTGTATAAGGCTGCAGCATATTGAATAATGTTTCCTTGATGCGGTCCGTTGTCGGACGCGTATCAAGCCCCTTGGGGCACTTTAACGGAAGGCTTCTTGCCACTCCTGCAATCACTCTCATTTCTACACCTCACCTAGCCCCTGACCTTGGTACCTTTGCTGTCCCGTTTTCCAAGTTTCAGGCTGTTTAATACAAGATTCTTGTTTTTATACTTAATGGAAGTTTCTATGGCGTTCTGGGTATAATAAACGGCTTCCAGCGAATCATTTGCAGAAAGTTTCATGCCTCTCACACCAATAGCGCCTTTTTTCTTTTCCGGTATTTCATCCAGCGGGAACCGAAGGAAAAAACCTTCCACAGACTGTAACACAATATTTCGCTGCTCCTTTAGGATGGAAACATGCAAAAGTTCATCCCCGTCATTTAACTTGGTGGCGGCAACCAGCCGTTTGCTCACATCAAATTCCCCGCCATCAACCACTTTCATCATAGCCTGTTTAGTCACAAAAACCAATCGGTAAAGATTCAGTTCCGTCTGACTGGCAACACATAAGATGCTTTCTTTATCTGAACTGTAATTGCTGACATTATCAATAGGGACTCCCTTGTCCCGAAACTTGCCAAAAGGCAAGTCAAGCACTTTCACGGTGTGCAGCTGGCCCGTATTGGTGAAAAGGCAAATCCTTCCCGTATTTTTACACCTGATTACATACCTGCTTTCCGCATCTGCCGCCTCCTGATTTCTTTCATAAGTGGCGCCATCAATGGTTTTGGCATAGCCGAAACGGTCCATCAGGAATACGACTTCCATCTCCTCCGGTTTCTTTTCCTCATATATGGCTTCACTGGCATTTTCAATCAGGGTTTTTCTGGGCCTGCCGTATTCGCGCTTGATGGCTTCCAGTTCATTCATGATGACCTGTGCCATGGATTCTTTTCTTTCGAGAATGTCTTCATAACGGAAAATATTGGCCATGGTTTCTTCATGTTCACGAATCAATGCCTCTATTTCCAGACCAATCAGCTTGTACAGCCGCATTTCCAAAATGGCATTTGCCTGTTTTTCCGTAAACTGCAACTGTGCAGCCATGATTTTTGACTCTTTTGTCTTGAACCGGATTCCGTCAATTTTGCCTTCTACCAGACAGGCCTTTGCCATTGCCCGGTCTTTGGAACCTCTCAGTATTTCTATAATCAAATCTATGACATTGCAGGCTTTGATTAAGCCCTCCTGAATCTCTTTCCGCTCCAATTCCTTCTGCAGCAGTGTTGTATACTTTCTGGTTGCAACCTCAAACTGAAAATCCACATTAGCCTTTATCAGCTGCTTAAGTCCCATGGTTTCCGGACGGCCTTGTGAAATAGCCAGCATATTGACGCCGAAAGTATCCTCCAGCCGGGTCTTTTTGTAAAGCATATTGGTAAAATTATCCACATCCGTATCTTTCCTGAGTTCAATTACGATTCGGATGCCTTCTTTGGATGACTGATTGGAAATGTCAAGAATATCCGCTGTCTTTTTGGTTTCGGAAAGCGCCGCCACATCGGAAAGGAATTTTGCGATATTGGCTCCTATCATGGTATAGGGAATCTCGGTGACTACCAGATTGATTTTCCCGCCTTTCCCCTTTTCCACCTCCACTTTTCCGCGCAATTTTATCTTGCCTGTACCTGTTTCATAGATTTCCAGAAGCTCATCCTTGTTGATGACAATGCCTCCGGTGGGAAAATCGGGCCCTTTCAGATATTTCATCAATTCGCGGGTGGAAATATTTGCATCTTTCATATAAGCTTTGACGGCATCTATCACTTCCGCAAGATTGTGGGGCGGAATGCTTGTTGCCATTCCCACGGCAATTCCTTCCGAACCGTTAACCAATAGATTCGGGACCTTGACCGGTAAAACGGAAGGTTCTTTTTCCGTTTCGTCAAAATTGGGCACAAAATCCACCACGTCCTTGTCCAAATCAGCTAAAAAAGCTTCCTGCGTAATTTTTTCCAGACGGGCTTCCGTGTAACGCATGGCCGCCGCACCGTCGCCTTCGATATTACCGAAATTGCCGTGACCGTCAATTAAAGGCAGTCCCTTCTTGAACTCCTGAGCCATCACCACAAGCGCTTCATAAATGGAACTGTCACCGTGGGGATGGTACTTACCCATGGTATCCCCCACGATACGGGCGCTCTTTCTATAGGGCCTGTCATAACGGATGCCCAGCTCATGCATATCATAAAGGGTACGCCTCTGCACCGGTTTTAAGCCGTCACGCACATCCGGCAGCGCCCTTGCCACAATCACGCTCATGGCATAGTCGATGTAGGATTTCTGCATCAAATCGGAATATTCTGTTCTTATAATTCTGTTATCGTCCATTTCCTTCTCCTAAATATCCAGCTCCGCATCCTGCGCATGTTCATGAATAAACGCCTTTCTGGGCGGCACATCCGTTCCCATCAGCATCTCGGTAATCTCGGTAGCCATCCTGGCATCTTCAATCTCTATTCTTTTTAACAGCCTCGTTTCAGGGTCCAGTGTAGTCTCCCAAAGCTGGGAAGCATCCATTTCGCCCAGTCCCTTATATCTTTGCAGGGTAAAAGGGGTCTTATGGGTTTTCCTGTACTTTTCCAGAGCCTTGTCATCATACAGATACTGCTCTTCCCCTTTGCTCGGCATTGCCTTGTAAAGCGGGGGCATTGCCTGATAAATATGCCCTTCATATATCAGTTCCGGCATAAAACGGTAAAACAAAGTCAGAAGCAGGGTGCTGATATGTGCACCGTCCACATCCGCATCAGCCATAATAATGATTTTGTCATACCTGAGCTTGGAAATGTCAAAGTCATTGCCGTATCCTTCCGAAAAACCGCAGCCAAATGCATTAATCATGGTTTTGATTTCCGCATTGGCAAGCACCTTGTCTATACTGGCTTTTTCCACGTTCAATATTTTCCCGCGGATGGGAAGAATTGCCTGAAACATGCGGTTTCGAGCCATCTTGGCGCTTCCTCCGGCACTGTCTCCCTCTACAATAAATATTTCACATTTAGAAGCGTCCCTGGACTCGCAATTTGCCAGTTTACCGTTGCTGTCAAAGGAAAACTTTTGTTTTGTCAGCATATTGGTCTTGGCCTTTTCTTCGGTCTTTCTGATTTTGGCCGCTTTTTCCGCACAGCCGATTACACTTTTCAAGGTTTCCAGATTCCGGTCAAAGAAACGCACCACTTCTTCACCCGTTATTTTGCTGACCACCTTTGCGGCATCCTGATTGTCCAGTTTCGTCTTGGTCTGACCTTCAAACCTTGGGTCGGGATGCTTGATGGAAACCACTGCCGTCATACCGTTGCGCACATCCGCACCGGTAAAATTGACATCCTTTTCTTTTAAGATGCCCAATTCCCTTGCGTACGAATTGATGATATTGGTAAAAGCGCTCTTGAAACCCGTCAGATGCGTGCCGCCTTCCGCATTGTAAATATTGTTACAAAAACCAAGTACATTTTCATGAAATTCATTTACATATTGAAACGCAGCTTCAACGGATATCCCTTCACTTTCCCCTGAAAAAGAAATCACATCGTGGATTCCTTCTTTCGATTTGTTCATGTCCTTGATAAAACCCGTAATGCCTTCCGGTTCATGGAACTCCACATGTTCCGTAACTTCTTTGCGCTTATCCTCATAAATTATGGTAAGGCTTGGATTTAAGTAAGCCGTTTCATGCAGCCTGCTCTTTACCTCATCCTCCCTAAACCGGGTCTTGTCAAAGATGGTGTCATCCGGGAGAAAATTAATGACGGTTCCCGTTTCTTTTGTCCTTCCTACCACGGGCAGAAGACCATTTACCAAATCGGTCACCGGTATTCCTTTTTCATAACTGTCCTCATATATCTGCCCCCCGCTTTTGACTCTCACAGTCAATCGGTTGGACAGTGCATTTACAACAGAAGAGCCTACCCCGTGCAATCCTCCGCTGGTTTTATATGCGTTGTTGTCAAATTTACCGCCGGCATGAAGGGTGGTAAAAACAAGACGCTCCGCACTAATGCCTTTTTCATGCATTCCTACCGGAATCCCCCTGCCGTTATCCTCCACTGTAGCTGAACCGTCCGCTTCCAGCGTGACCTTTATCGTATCACAGTACCCCGCCAGATGCTCATCCACCGCATTATCCACAATTTCATATATCAAGTGGTTAAGTCCCTTGGTAGACACACTGCCGATATACATGCCGGGCCGTTTCCTGACAGCTTCCAGCCCCTCCAGCACGGTAATGCTTGAAGCATCATAATTATTTGCTTTTGCCATTTGGTTACTCTCCTTTTTACCGCAAAAAAAATCTTTGCACACATACGCAGTATACCATAGATTTAGTATGTGTGCAAAGAAAAATATACTATGTGTAGTGAATCTAATACACTTTACACGCTTATTTTTTTACAGCAGGCTATGGCAAGCGCTCCGGGGCCGATATGGCAGGCTACGCTTAAAGAAAGCGGGTCTAAATGAATGTCATAACCGGGAAATACCTCAGAAAGCTCAGCCTTTAACTGCTCAGCCGCCTCACTGTTGTGTGTGTGTGCAATCTGAAGCCAGATTCCCTTTTCCTCGGTGAGTCCGCCGAAACGGTTAATAATATCGTTCTTAATTGCGGTAATCATAATAGACTTACCTTGTGTGGTAGTCCTGGCTTTTGCAAATGCATCCAGTTTATCTCCCTGTATCTGTAATACGGGCTTTAACTTCAATATGGTACCGAGAGCCGCGGCTGCCGGCGTAATCCGGCCTCCTTTTTTCAAGTAATACAGGGTATCCAGCATAATATATATGCTGCTGTTTGATTTATCATTTTCCAGAAACTCTTTGATTTCACTGCCGCTTTTTCCCTTGGAAGCCAAAAGCTTTGCATCCAGCACGGACTGTCTTTGGGTAACAGAAATACGCTGGTTGTTTACCACATGTACCTTCCCCTCAAATTCCGGTTCCTGAGAAAGCATGATGGCGCTCTGGCAGGAGCCCGATAAGCCGCTGCTCATGGGAATATGAACAACTTCATCATTTTCCTGTAACAGTTCCTTCCATAGGTTCATAACCGACTCCGGAGATGGCTGGCTTGTCCCTATATCATCTCCGCCCACAAGCATATCGTAAAACTCCTCCTGGGTCAAATCGATATCCTCAAAATATGTTTTTTCTCTAATCATAAAAGGCATTGGCAGAACTGCCACCGAAAGTTCCTTTGCCTGCTTTTGGGTAATACCGCTGTTTGAATCTGTAACTATCGCAATCTTTGACATAATTTCCTTTCCATGCCCTGCATCAGGCACTAATCCGTATGAAAACTATTGTACCTTTAGATGCTTGTAAAGTCAACACCATTCCACAATCCCTGCTTATCTAACTGCGGCAGCTTTCCCGCATACTTTTGCACACAGTCGGATGCCTGCTTCAAAACTGCCGAATCGTGATAAATATCTGCCAGTTTAAACTGCAAATCCCCGCTTTGCCGGATACCAAACAAATCTCCCGGTCCCCGCAGTTTCAAATCTTCACCGGCAATATAAAATCCGTCATTGGACTGTTTCAGGATATCCAGACGTTCTCCGGCCTCCTTTGCATCGTTGGTGTTGACAAAAATACAATAGCTTTGGTGTTTTCCCCTGCCCACGCGTCCGCGAAGCTGATGAAGCTGCGCAAGGCCGAACCGCTCGGCATTTTCCACCATCATCACGGTGGCATTGGGCACATTAATACCAACCTCTATGACCGTGGTGGATACCAGCACATCAATCTGTCCGGCCGCAAACTCCTCCATAATGCGGTTTTTATCCGCAGAACGCATTTTCCCGTGCAGGCAGGCCACCCGAACGGACGCCGGCAATGCCGCCTTTAACTTTTCCGCATAATCCCCCACATTTTCCATACCGGGAAGTTCTCCCTCTTCCACCATGGGGCAGATACAATACACCTGTCTTCCCGCTGCTATTTCCTTCTCTATAAAAGCATATGCCTTCTGCCGGTAACCGGGCCCGACCACACAGTTTTTAATGGGCTGCCTGCCCGCCGGCAGTTCATCAATAATGGAGATATGCAAATCCCCGTACAGAATAATCGCAAGGGTTCTGGGAATCGGCGTGGCGCTCATGACAAGAACATGGGGATGATTCCCTTTATCTTTTAAAGCTTCCCGCTGTCTTACCCCAAAACGGTGCTGCTCATCCGTAATGACAAGCGCCAGATTCTTGAATGAAACTTTGTCCTGAATAACCGCATGGGTTCCCAATACCAGATTTGCCCTGCCGCTTGACAATTCTTCATATATTTCTTTTTTTACGCCTGCTGTCTGTGAACCGGTCAGAAGCACCGGCCGAAACGGCAGATGATATCTCCTGGTCAGTTCGCTGATGGTTTCATAATGCTGCCTTGCCAATACCTCCGTAGGCGCCATCATCGCCCCCTGATAACCATTGGTTACACATAAAAGCAGCGCCCAGATTGCCACAATTGTTTTTCCGGAGCCAACATCTCCCTGTACCAGACGGCTCATAACATTTTCGCCTGTCATATCGGCTTTGATTTCTTCAATTACCTTTAACTGTGCCTTCGTGAGCCGGTACGGAAGCGCCTCTAAAAAACGCACGGTTTCCGCCGTTTCCATCATGGGCGCATGGTTCTTTTCCTTTTCAAGCAACGACTTGGACTCTCTTACCATAAGAAGGAAAAAGAAAAATTCATGAAATATCAGCCTTCTTCTGGCTGCCGCCAACTGCTCTTCATTTTCCGGGAAATGAATGGCGCAAATCGCCTTTTCAAACGGCATCAGGCTTTCCTCGGCAAGCAGTTCTTTGGGAAGCATTTCTTCCGGCAGGGGACACAGGCTCAACGCCTGCCTGACTGCCTTTGCCACCGCCTGATTGCTCAGTCCCTTAGTAAGCGGATACCTGGGCTGGATAAATGCCATCAGGCTGCGGTATTCTTCTTCCTTATAGATTCTGGGCTGTTCCATCACCAGGGAATGGTTCGCCTTTTCCTGCACCATGCCGTAAAATAAATATACCTGCCCACTTTTTAAAGTATTTTTGAGAAAAGCCATGTTAAAAAAAGTCAGCTGCATGGAAGCAGAACTGTCCCGGATGGATACCGTTACAATTTTTAAGTTTCTTACCTGCTTTAAAACCGGCATTCCCACAATGAGTCCTTTTACGGCACAGACCCTTCCGGCTTTTATATTGCTTATGGGAACCGGTTCCCCGAAAGTTTCATAATCCCTCGGAAATGCAAACAAAAGCTCCCCAATGTTTTCTATATGCAGTTTACGAAAAAGAGCGGCGGATTTCTCCCCCACTCCCTTCAAGGTGGTAATATCTGATTGTAATTCCATAAAAACCTCTATTCGGCTGACACAATATAATAATAAATCGGCTGTCCGCCATACTGTAACTCTACATCGCACCCGGAATACTTTTCTTCCACAGCCTGTTTGATATTTTCAGCGTCTGCCTCATCCACATCACTGCCGTAATAAATGCTGATAAGTTCCATATCATCATCCATCATGGCATCCACCATGCCTAACGTAATTTCGGACAAATCAGAGCCCACCGTCAATATTCCGGCGTCCCCGATACCCATATAATCTCCCTGTCTGATTACCTTATCTTCTATCTGGGTATCCCTGACAGCATATGTGACTTCACCTGTCTTTACATTGCTGATTTCCTCGGACATTACGGCAACATTCTCCTCTGCCGATAAATCCGGCACAAAATTGATTACTGCCGTAATTCCCTGAGGTACCGTTTTGGTGGGAATAACAATAATCTTTTTATCTTTCACCAACTGGGCCGCCTGATTGGCCGCCAAAATCACATTTTTATTGTTGGGAAGAATATAAACCGTATCCGCATTTACCTTTTCTATGGCATCCAGCATGTCTGCGGTGGACGGATTCATGGTCTGTCCGCCTTCTATGACATAGTCAACACCCAGTCCCCTGAAGATTTCATTCATACCCTCCCCAAGGGAAACCGCCACGAAGCCGGACGGTTTTCTCTCTGCCGGTTCCGGAGCTGCCCCGGTATCTGCCGTTTCTTTTTCCTCTTCCTTTTTCTTCTCCGCTTCTTTAAACAGCTTTTCCTGATGCTCAAGACGCATGTTGTCTATCTTCATATTGGACAATGCACCATACTTGAGAGCCCGCTGAATCGCCAATCCGGGGTCGTTGGTATGTACATGTACCTTAACCACATCATCGTCAGCCACACATACAATGGAATCACCGATGGATTCCAGAAATTCCTTAAAATCCAATTCCTGTTTAATATTAAAGGTCCGGTTCAGCATAATGATAAATTCAGTGCAATAACCAAACTTAATATCCGCTTCTGCTTTTACATCCTGTTTTGCTCCGGGACGTTTAGCCTCCTGCACATCTGCAATGGTATAATCAATTTCTTTTCCCAAAAAAGCGTCATAAGCGCCGGCAAGCACCTCCACCAGTCCCTGTCCGCCGGAATCCACCACACCTGCCTGCTTTAATACAGGCAAAAGTTCCGGTGTCTGGCTCAAAACATAGCGGGCATGCTCGATAATCCTGCCGATAAAACCGTCCATATCCTCCACGCCATCTTCCGCCAGTCCCCTTGCTTTCTCTGCCGCACCCCTGGCAACCGTAAGAATGGTACCTTCCTTCGGCTTCATAACTGCCTTATACGCCGTTTCGACTGCCTTGTCAAGGGCATCGGTCAAAGCAGGTATGTCGATTACCTCCAATTCCTTGATGCTTCTGGTAAGTCCCCTTAAAAGCTGGGATAAAATCACCCCGGAATTTCCTCTTGCACCACGAAGGGAGCCGGATGAAATAGCTTTACATAAAGACTTCATGTCAGGATTTTCACCAAGGGCCAAAACCTCTTTTGCGGCAGACATGATAGTCAAAGTCATGTTGGTACCGGTATCTCCGTCCGGAACCGGGAACACGTTTAATTCGTTAATCCACTCTTTTTTTGAATCCAAATTCTTTGCGCCGGCTAAGAACATCTTTGCGAGCATCTTAGCGTCGATTGTATTTAAAGCCACAATACATCCTCCTTAATCAATCACTCTTACACCTTCGACAAAGATGTTGATTTTTTCAACTTCAATACCGGTGAATTCTTCCACCTTGTATTTTACACTGTCCACCAGATTGTCGGTAACAGCCAGAATGCTCACTCCATATGCCACAATGACATGAAAATCCAGTGTCAGTTTATTATTTTTAATGGATACGGCAATTCCTCTCGTGAGATTTTCCATCTTGAGTAACTTTGCCAGTCCATCCCTTGCCGAATAGCCGGCCATACCTACAATGCCAAAACATTCCACGGCAACGCTTCCTGCATATTGGGCAATGACTTCATTGTCAATCGTAATGTTACCCATATGAGTATTCATAGAAGAACCTTTCATATTGAACCTCCTTCTTGCACACCGGCGCTTTCCACCAGTATACATATATACTGTATTATAACTGCTTTTTCTAAAAAATGGAATAAAAAAATTCAAAAATTCAAAAAACTTGACTTTTTGCTTGCAATTCGCCATCATTTCTGTTAATATATCAATGTTGCGAGTTTTACTCGTTTTAGATTTATGCAAAAAACAGATTAATGCTAATGCATTTTGAGGAGGTGTCAAGATGGCTAAATGTGATATTTGCGGCAAAAGCGTTCAATTTGGTAATAACGTAAGCCATTCTAATAGAAAGACCAGCAGAATTTGGAAACCCAATATCAAAAGAGTAAAGTGCAAAGTAAACGGCGGTTCCAAAAGAATTCATATCTGCACACGTTGTCTGCGGTCAGGCGCTGTAGAAAGAGCTTAATAACAACACATTGTAATGTAAAGGCGGTACAGTTTTCTGCACCGCCTTTTTATTCTGCCCTTTTTCGCCTCTCGTATTCGCGGTTTATCATTTGCACCAGTTCCGCATCCCCGCATAAATTGTCAGGATGGAAAATCTTTAACAAATCCTTATACCGCTTTCTTAATGTCAACGGATTTGTCGCTCCCCGGAATAACACCCTTGCAATATCTTCTGTTTCCGCCATTGCACTGTGCTCCTTCTTCCGATACTCTTTTTCCATTTCAAACCGGGAACGTTCTTTATCCAGCCTGCGTCTGTCTGCGTCCAGCTGAATAAAAGCATCTTTTAATATCTGCATTTTTTTGTCAAAAAACAGATTGTCATCCTTCAACCGTTTCTGTTCCATAACGATTTTATGGTTCAGCATGTCCATTTCCGTTCGGAACTGTGCGCGCTCTTTGATTAACCTTTCCTTAAACTCCGCTGCCTCACGTTTTTCATTTTCAAGACGGATATTTTCCCTAAACAAAAACAGTTTTTGTTCCCTAAGTTCTTCATCGCTCTCTGCCTTTAAAAGGGCTTCTACGTCAATCATGATATTCTCTCCCACAGCCATGGCTTAATCGCAGCTATAGCAGTTATAACCGATAAACAAAAGCAGCGCAATAATGATGATACCTACAAAATCATTGTGAAGAAACAACATTATCAGCATGCCGATAGCTACAAAAAACGCCAGCAATCCCATCATTTTCTTCATGTCCACGCGGCACACCCCACACTCCTGCTCTCTATACAGGATATGCGCCGTATGGGAAAATGTGCCTTATTGTGCTGTTTTTTCCGGAAACGCTATTTCCACTGCTTCCGCATCCGGAATCATCTCTTCTTTTTTGGAGGTAAATTTGTCAACCAGGTCCGGAATCATGTCAAGTACCTTTGTTACCGTATCCTGATTCTTGATATTGACAAGCTTGGTAGAGCCGTTTTTCCCTATAACCAGCACCGCACTGGGTGTCATTTTTCCGCCCAGACCTCCGGCTCCGCTCTGTTTCTTTTTTTCACCATTGCTGCCTGCTCCGGCGCCAACGCCAAAAGAAACATCAACCAGGGGAAGGATAATGGTATCCCCTATCTGGGTTGCCTCACCTACCACTGTCTTGGTGGAAAGTACGGTATCCATCCCTTTCAGTAATGATTCCAAAACTCCGCCAAACTGATTCTCTGCCATGATTATTCCTCCCTTTTAAGTTGCTTTATAAAAATACGCAGCTGCTTATCCAGCAATATCTTTCCTGCCTGAAGCAGAAGGGTAAAAACGGTGATTTTTCCTTTTAAATAGATATTTCCGTTCAGCACCGCTTTCTCAAAATCCGCTTCCATATTCACATTATTGCCCAATACGGGTGACAGCATACCATACAAAGCGCAAAGATATCCTGTTGTGTCCGGTGAACCGGTTCCGACTTGCACATCCGCTTTTATCACTCTGGGACGGATACTTTTCAAAACCTTAAACAGCCTGCACCATACCCTCTTGTACAACCTTTGATTGTCAATATCGGTTAAAATATTTTTGTAATAAGAAATATTTTCTGCAATATGCTTTATCTTATCACAAATTGATTTAATTGTGTACCAAATCTTTGCGAATATGTTTTTTATTTTTTGGATTTTGTCCTGCAGCCAAATTACCGGATGTTTCCAAAAAACAATTTTCTGCTCCGGCTCATCCTGCACATCCTCCTGCCCTGCTTCATCCACTTTTAACATGCTTTCTGCCGTATCGGGTGATGCCTGCGGCGACGCTTCGTCCACTTCTTCTTTTTGCCGCGCATCTGCCTGTTTTTCTTCCTGTACCTGCTTTGGTTCCTGTGCTTTTTCCTTCACCTGCTCCGGTTCCTTTACACCGGAAGCAAACAACTTTATGCCAAAAAGCCGCACAATAAGGCTTGCAGGTTTAGGATAATCAAACCGCACTGTCAATATATGCAGGAGAAAGGAAGCCCTTGCTTTCAATACAATCTCCTTTTCACTTTTGCTGCCTTTTATCCGGTATCTCACCGGCACAAAAAGCACCAAAAGAACCAGCACAAAAAGCAGTCCCAGTATGCATAACAGGACAATGCCGATTATGGCCAGTATTTGCAAAATCACATGTAACATTTCAGATACTCCTTTAACCGGCAGTTCCCCTGTGCCGCAAACGATTCCTCGGCAATCTTTTGCACGATTCCCACCGCTTCCTCATAACTGCCTGCAATCCCAACCACATAAGGCGGGTTATCCCTGTAATATTTCTGGGACAAATATCCTGCCTTGTGTATTTCAAGCTGGTCCGAAGCATTCTTTGCCAGTGTAACTACATAAGCCTCCAGAAACTTTGCATGTTTCTGTAATTTATGTATTACCTTATTCGGATTATTGACCGACTCTCCAATGTATAAACGTGGATACAGTTCCATACCGGCTCCTTTTACAAGTTAATGCCTTTTCCATAGATTTAATCATATCATATTTTATTTCCAAACCAAAGCAAAAACTGAAAAAAAATCAACGGCCGGTCTGTTTTGCCCGGTTTCCGTTGATTTTTTTACATTACAAAAATTTACGTCAATAATACTTTCTGGTACCCCAGAGATTATTCCTTTTCATTTCCAGATACTCCCCATAAGCTTTCTCCAAAATCTGTTTTTCGTTAGCAAATTTAAGGAGATGGTACGCTTCATGGTATTTGTAAAACCCGGAATCAACAAAATACTCTTCGCGCTGTGGTTTACTGTAATAACTATCCGCCATCATCAAATACCAGTGGACCTCTTTCGCTACGACATCTTCCGGCACATTAAAGGAATATTCGCTTTTCCCGATGTATTTGATAACTGATGCCTGAGCTCCTGATTCCTCCAGCACTTCCCTGAGCGCTGTTTCCTTGAACTCTTCGCCTTCTTCCACTGTTCCCTTTGGCAATACCCATCCTTCGTATTTATTTTTAAAATTTTTATACAAAAGAAGTATCTTCCCACGGAATATAACCACACCGCCGCAACTGGTTGCTTCTATCATTGCAATTCCTCCTGCCATTGGTGTGTCAATTTGTTTGACCTAAAACCAGTATAGTCCAAATACGCATGGGGCGCAACTGTTTTTATTTGGGATTTTCTGCAAGCAGCGCCCGGCGTGGCATCCCCGGCGTGCATTTGATTCCATAAAGGACCGTGTAAAAACGCCGGTAC
>ERZ777305.161-NODE-161-length-111567-cov-14.242916_pt1 | contig 111567 bp, 97 predicted proteins | sample MGYA00374965_ERZ777305 | MGnify/ENA primary metagenome ERZ777305 (study PRJEB29328, sample SAMD00013331) | mouse gut metagenome | study: EMG produced TPA metagenomics assembly of the Metagenome analysis of fecal microbiota from mouse which was promoted... | reverse complement strand
TTCTGCTGAAACAGCCGGAGGGAATCCGCATTCCCGGAGAGAGGACGGTTTACCGTGTCATGGAAGAAATCGGCTTGAGCCACCGACCGAAACGGAAACCAAACGGGATTACAAAAGCTGACCGCGGGGCGCGCAAATCCGATGACCTGCTGAAACGGGAGTTCACGTCTGCAGAACCGCTGAAAAAATGCGTCACAGACATCACTGAAATCAAGGCAGAAGACGGAAAGCTCTATGTGTCGGCCATATTTGACTGCTTTGACGCCGCCGTCCTCGGACTGGCAATGGATACAAACATGAAAGCTTCATTATGCGAACAAACGCTTGCCAATGCGGCACGTTCTTATCCGGCGCTCAGGGAAGCCGTCATCCACTCTGACCGCGGAGCACAGTATACCAGCGAAACCTACCGCAGGGCAGTTGCAAAATACGGCATGATCCAAAGCATGAACAGCGCCGGGGGACGCTGCCATGACAATGCCCGGTGCGAGAGCATGTGGGCACGGATGAAGGATGTTAGAAAAAGAAGAACAGGCAAAAAGAGATGCGGCGGAGAAATTGCGAAAGTCTCTTTTTTCTTAGCCGGTTTTATGACAAAATTCATGACAAAAAATGTTACAATTTCGCGTTTTATCACACAATTTTCGCTTGTAAAGTTGGACAGAAAAAGCGCCGCAAACCCTTTGTTTACGCGTTTTCGCGTTGGTTTTGCGGCGTTTTTCATCCATCGGGGTGACAGGATTCGAACCTGCGGCCTCCTGGTCCCAAACCAGGCGCTCTAGCCAAGCTGAGCCACACCCCGAAAATCATTTATAATGCATTATTATAAAGAAAAATACCATTCATGTCAACTGTTGCTTTGGCACAGCTGCTTCTTCATGCCGCTTTTCAAAAGCCTGACCGCTGCTTTTTCAAAGATTCAGCAGGAACGGACTCAGCCTCCGTACTCTCCCTCATATCGCATCGAGCGCATGGGACAGCTTCCGTCCAGCTTTTGAAACAAACCGTATTCCGCAAAATGCAGCCCGCATTTTTCCATAACATGCGCCGAGGCACGGTTCGGCTCACAGCAGCTGGATGCAAACCTGACTGCACCGTATTCGTCATGCGCAAACTCCATCATTGCACGTACAGCCTCCGTCGCATAGCCCATACCCCAGCAGTCATGACGGAAATTGTAGCCAAATCCCCAGCAATCCCCGTTTTTTTCAATCCCGATATCTCCGCTGCCGATCAGCTTTCCATCCGAAATCCGTTCAAATCCAAAATGAAAATGGCGCTCACGCACACTCTGTTCTTCGGAGCGCAGCGAAAGCAGCCATTCTTTCACCTTTTCTTTTTGTATATAGACAGGGTATACCATATATTGCGCCACACGCTCATCACTGACCCATTCCCACACTTCGTCTGCATCAGAAACAGTGAGCGGACGCAGCAACAGCCGTTTCGTTCTGATTCTTGCCTCATGTATCATTTTCTGCCCCCTCCTCACACATAGCGGATATCAAAATGCGCTTTTCCATCCGAACCTAATTCCATCATAATATAGGAAGGCTTACGGTCATACTGGCGCGGATAAGACAGGCTGCCCGGATTCACCGCGATCACGCCGTCGCTCTCATCCACAACCGGCTTGTGGGAATGCCCGTACATGACGATATCCATCTCCCGCTGTTTTGCGACCTTTTTGATCGTTTCATTTCCCATCGACACATAATAATTGTGCCCATGCGTGATCCATACCCGATAGGAACCGATGTCGCACACCACTTCCCTTGGCAGATCAGAAAAAAAATCATTGTTCCCCATCACGATATACGCCGGACATTCCCCTGCCTCGCCGACAAGATACTCGCTGCCCTCCACATCGCCGCAATGGATGATCAGGTCAAGCGGTTTCTCCCTGCGCACCGCTTCTAAAAAATTCTCATTTTTCCTATGCGTATCGCTCACGATCAGTATTCGCATCTTCTCCCCCAATGTATCAATTGCCGCATTTTCTGCTGCCTGTCTTACCCTGCTTTCTGGTATATCTCTTTTATCTGATCTATCCCGGTCTACCGCCGCGCGTTCTCATGTAAACATGCTCTCTGCTTCTTGTTCTTATGCGAACGTACCGCACAGTTTCTTGTTCTCATGCGAACGTACCTCAATACTTCTTGTTCTTATGCGAATACACCGCGCAGCTTCTCCCGCATCGCGCGCAATGCTTTTCCCCTGTGGCTTTCTTCGTTTTTCACCTCGGGCGGAAGGTCAGAGGTCGTGCACCCGTACTTCGGCAGTATAAAGATCGGATCGTAGCCAAAGCCATTCTCCCCGCTCTCGGCATAACCGATCCGTCCCTCCATGACGCCCCGCGTCAAAAGGCATTCCCCGTTTGGCAGGACCGCCGCGATCGCACATACAAAACGCGCAGTCCGCTGTTCATCCGGCACACCTGAAAGCCGGTCGATCAGGTTTTGATTTTTCACTCTGTAGGAAGTGTCCTCACCCATGTAGCGCGCCGAATAGATACCGGGTTCTCCGCCCAGATAATCAATTTCCAATCCGGAATCATCTGCCAGAACGACTGCGTCCTTAAAACGCGTACGCGCCCGCTCCGCGACAGCCCTCGCCTTGATCTGCGCATTTTCCTCAAAGCTTGTCCCATTCTCCTCCACGTCAAGCGCGATCCCTGCTTCTTTCATCGAAAGAATCTCCGTGTCCGTGCCTCCTAAGATCATACGTATCTCTTTCATCTTGTCCTGATTTCCGGTCGCAAATATCAATGTCTGCATGATACGATACGCTCCTTCTTTTACCCAAACGACTGTTTTGCAGCTATGCCGCAGCTCCATGCGGACAGGAATGCAAATAAAAATGCAGAGTAAACTGCTATATCCCCTGTATTCACCTGTGCACTTTCAATGTGCCCGGCGTTCTTCTTTTCTCCCATACGCTTCCAAAACCGCCTGCGCGATCCCCGCCGCCAGATCCTGACGGTAATCGTCCCTGCCAAGAAGCCGCGCTTCGTCATCGTTTCCGAGTGCGCCAAGCACCAGATAGACCGCCGGAACCTGTGCATGATACAGTTCCGCGCCTTCCGGCTCCGCACCTTCTTCGATCTGTTCTGCCCCCTCCGGCAGTTTTTCCAATGTGAACACGCCGACGCCCCGGTTATTGACCGCCTCTGCCGTGCGGCGCACCAGCAGATCGGCAAGCTCGGCATTCGTCAGTGACGGCGTAAAATAGGTTCCGTTATAGCGGGCAGATATCCCATATGCATCCCCGTCCGCAAGATGAAGGGATATATACATATCCGCACGGACGTCATTCGCCAGAAGGACACGGTTTTGCAGACCGGGATTTTCCTTTTCCGTTCTCGTCACATATACACGGATATCCTCATCCACAAGCAGCTCCCTGACACGCTCCGCAATATCAAGGACACACTCATTCTCGGCAATGCCGTTTGCCCTGACCCCCGTATCCGAGCCGCCATGTCCCGCATCGATCACCACGATGCGCTCATAGATTTCCCGCGGTGCCTGAAGCGTCAGCATCAGCCTCTGATTTTCCAAAATAGCACCATATTCATAGACATCGTCCATGACGATCATCATGATCAACTGCCCTTTCCAGTCCGCTGTCTGAATGCGGTTGATCCCTGTAAGGCTTCCATATACATCGTCCGAAAGATCCACAGTCCCCATTCCGTCGATCGTAATCGTCATGATGCGGTTCATATAATCACTGTCAATATGAATGGCTTCCTGCGTGACTCCTGCCGCAACCGGAATACAGAGATTATCCGCATCCTCCTTCTGGACCGGCACCAGCTCGTCAAACGTAACCTGCCCCGTATGCGTCTGATGCTGTGTCTGGTCGTCCTCCTCCGCCCTCACATAGATCAATGGTTTTTTCCATGAATAAACAAGCATGCCCGCTATCGAGAGCACCATCGCCGTAATTCCGATGATTCCCGACCATTTCAAAAGCCTATGATACATCTGTTATCCGCTCCCTTGGTCTTTTCGGCGGCTTTGCGCCCATGAACTGATAATAATAAGTCTGCATCATCCCGTTATAGATCTTGCGGTTTTTATCAGCCTTTCTGCCAATTGCTTTCTCCGCCTGTTCATAAGATGTGATCATGCAGAGCGACCATTCATCCAGATTCCGGTAACGCTCCCCGATCATCTGATATAGACCGGAAAGCTCATCTTTCTCTAAGAGCCGCTCGCCGTAAGGTGGATTCGTGATCAGAAATCCATACTTTTTTGCATGACTGAGCTTCGATACCTCCCTTTTTTGAAAATGGATCAAGGACTCGACTCCGGCAAGTTTCGCATTCTCCCTTGATATGCGGATCATCTCTTCGTCCGCGTCATATCCCTGAATATCCGTATCGATCTGCAGATCAACGCCCTCACGCGCCTCGTCGACCGCATCATACCACTGCTTCCGCGTGATCAGATGTCCCCAGCCCTGCGCGGTAAAACTCCTCTCCGCACCGGGCGCAATGCCTGCAGCCATCATAGCCGCCTCAATCGGGATCGTACCGCTGCCGCAGAACGGATCGACCAGAATGCGGTCCTTATTCCACGGCGTCAACATAATGAGTGCCGCCGCTAAATTTTCAGCAATCGGCGCTTTCGCCGTCAGTCTGCGATATCCGCGCTTATGCAGGGAATCCCCCGTCGTATCCAGTCCGATCGTCACTTCATCTTTCATCAGAAAAACACGCAGCGGAAACCGGTCTCCATCCTCCGGAAACCACTCTTTATGATAGCTTAGCTTCATGCGTTCGACCATTGCTTTTTTCATGATCGACTGGATATCCGACGGACTAAACAGCTTACTTTTCACACTTGCCGCTTTAGTGACCCAGAATTTCCCGTTTTCAGGTATCCATTCTTCCCACGGCAGTTTCTTTGTCCCCTCAAACAGTTCGTCGTATGTCTCCGCCCTAAAACAGCCGATCTGGATCAGAACGCGCTCCGCTGTCCGTAAAAAAATATTGGCACGGCATACCGCTTCCACGTCCCCCAAAAACGTGACCCTGCCGTCCGTTACGGATGAAATATCATATCCCAGATCAATGATTTCTTTTTTTAACACCGATTCCAAGCCAAAATGACATGGAACGATCAATTCAAATTTTCTCATAAGCTTATCATAAAGCCCGCTTCCGCATCTGTCAACAAAAGACTTCTGCGGTTTTCCTTGACCCGGGTGTTTCGTTCCTCTATACTTCATAGTGTAAAAAGCATAAAAATGCCATTGCAAAAATGCAGCCGGAGCGTTTCTAAATGTTTCACTGATTTTGAATTCTGCCAAGCGGAATTATGGAGGCTTAAAATGAATTTGTCAGATAAAATCTTTAATTTTTATTCAAAAATATTTTTCCTCATGGCTGCATGGCTGTTATCCAGCGGATTTAACGACCCTCTGTCAGACAATCCGATCGGGTCGCTGTCCGAAATAAACCGTCAGTTCTGCACGGCTATGCAGCCTGCGGCAGCGTCAACCGTCTGTGAAAGTTCCGTCACGGCATGCCGGCACATCACCGATGCCATAAGCGAGACTAGTTTGCTGAATGCAGCGGAACAGAATGCTACCGGACAAAGCACAACCGGGCAACATTTACCAAACGTGCCGGAGCCAAATGCTTCCAGACAGGAAACGGCTTATATTTGGGAGGAACGTTATTTGGTTCAATATGTCGGCGGATACGATGACCGGATAGGCATTTACGATCTGAATACCTTAAAAGACGGTGCATTCGGCGATTATATCATTCGCTCTTACGGCAGTTATCGCTTTACGGAGCCTATGAAGGAACTGTTTTTGAAAATCGCAATGAATGACGCTTCCTTTCAGGAGAAACCGTATTTCATCTATTATGACGAAGATGATCATCTGCGGCTTGAATTGTACGTTGATGTAAGCGGCGCAGGCTGCGGCATCTGCTATGGTGAGAGCGCGGACGGGACGAATGAGACGGCGGAGCGAAGCGGATTTGTGTTTACAGAGTCAAAAAAAGCGGCATGGGAAGGCGCCCAGTATTTTATGATTTTTGATACACAGGCGTATTACATTGACGTCCCTTCCATTCAGAATGATGAAAGCTTCCGTAATTATAAAGAATCCTATGAATATAATGACGCGGGTCAGGTCACTTCCTTTTCCTGCGAGGCGGAAACCAATGTATTTTCGGAGGAATGGACACCTGTCACGATTGCAAGCTATCGCTGTGTATACCGTGAGGACGGAAGCAAAAAAGAAGAAGAGCTGTTCCGCAATTCCTTACTCTTTTCCACTTCCTACAGCAGCGCCCGTCTTCATTACGACGAATCGGGAAGGATCGCTTATATCCGTTCGTATATTACGCACGGCTCTTTGGAATACTATTTTATCTATGAGGATGACGGCGATATCCCTGCCTGCGGGATCATGCTCGACCACTATCCCGATATTGTGGAGGGAATTTTTTACCAATACACATAAACCATTTTTTCAATATTATGAGTTTTTTCATGATAGATTTTGGCAACGCCACAAATATAGCCCCCTTGCATATAAAACAGCCTTATCAAAGCTGGAAAACCGAATTTCTTTGAAAACTTAGCAGTCAACCAGCATATATGCAAATATTAGATTGTTTTTGCAGTAAAAATCTTTTTAACTCCTTTAATAGAATATGATAATACTTGTCTTCCAAAGCACTTAATGCATTTATATGCCCCCATATACAATTCTGTATTTGTTCTGAGGCTGCTAACCGGTTCTTAATGACTAACGCCAAGACTATATTTGCGTTTTTAACTATATTCTCCATACCTTCTTTCAGTTCAAAATATACTTCCGCATTAAGTGCACCATATTCATATAAAAAATCAATTCTAAAGCGCATACACTCTTTATGTTCCTTAAACAGATATGCTATTCGTACGTCTTTAAGAAATCGCTTTCTGTTATCAGCATCAGATAAAATCTCTGTATAAACAGTTTTACCAAAAAACCCGCTTTCTATTTCGGCTATATATTGAAAATCTTTTGATGAATTCCGCCCTTCCAAATAATCTTTAATCATATTGCATATATAGTCTATGTCTATTTCATAACCTTTACCATCCGGTCCAAATTCAAACGTATGCACTATGTGATTGTTTTCTGGTGCATTATTCCATGCCATTTCTATTGTGTCGATTGGAGCTTTTATAAGAATAGGTTTCCCTTCCTTAAACGACATCAGACTTATGATCCTATTCATTTCGTCAAATCCATAGATAAGACTTTCATGAACATAAGAATATTTTTTATAAGCATCTAACCCTTCTATATAATATTCATTTAACCATATTTCAAGATATCTTCCACAGCAGATATTGTCTACAATATAACTCCATAATCCTCTCCACCTGATTAGTTTCCGTTTATCATATGAGAACTTAACCAATGGATTGATTGCATAATTTTTCCAGTCCCTGTTCATAAGACCAACATAGTCAATTGGCTTACCCTCTCTTTTGTCATACTTTATCTGAATAAAATTATTGCAAACCCATTTTTGATATTGGTTTTCATATAAATGTATGTAAAAACCTAATTTGGCATTTCTGTCACCAAAATCCTCTAATGTAACATCATTGATCTCAACCCAAACCATATCATTGCTCGAATAATATAATTGTATTCTATTTGCTTGTTTTCTTATCTTATACCATTTGGGAATCTCTCCTTCATTTCTATTGATTTTATAATATATATTCTTACCACTGGCATCAACCCGCCAATCCCCGCAACAATGAATGCTAAATTCATAAGTACAAAAATCATCATCTGAAAACATGCTAGAATTTCGAGTATCATAGAAAAAAACTATTTTATCCCATATGTTTGTATATTGCATATACTCAATATTAAATATCATTTCTTCAAAATCATCACATTCGCAAAAAATTCCACCAATGGGTTTTACCCCATATCCCTTGCGATAAATACTAATTACATCACTGATAATTTCTATCTTTGCTTCAAGGTAATCATATTTCCATTTATAATCAGATGCATTCCCGATATAAATACTGCATATCTTTTCTCTGTTTGTCGTTTCATTGTTTGTGATTGCATCTAAAAAAGCATATTGCGGAAAAACTCTTATATTAGGCTTACCTTCTATTGCCAACTCCATTCTCATGGTATACTACTCCTTACATTGTGTCAAAACTGTATTACTGTCTAATCTATCGACCTTTAGAAAGTTATACGCTCTTTCTGTAACTCCCAACCGTAGTTTGAATGAATCAACCGGTTATTTAACTACTATCTTTCCCGTACTAGTATGAGAAAATCCTGCACATTCTCTAAAACAGTGCGGCACTTCATATTGTGCTAAATACTTAATACACTCTTTTCTCAGATGATCTTCTACCTTTTCTATTTTATCTTTGCAGGTATACATACAACATATTTTCTCACCGTATAATTCATCTTTCTCACCAAAAACAACACATTCATCGACCAAACCACTTTGTTTAATTAAATGTTCGATATATTCAGGATATATATTATGTCCACAAGATATGATCATCCGGTCTTTTCGACCAACAATAAATAATTCGCCATCAGAATTAATATATCCCAAATCACCTGTATTCCAATATCCCTCCCTGTCAATATCTATCCTTTCTTCTCCCAAATACCCCAACATCAAAGTGGGACTAAAAATTTGCACTTCTCCGATTTCACCTTCCATTGTTTCAACCCCCGCTTCAAAATTCCATATTCTTACTTTGTTCTCTTCTAACGGTATACCAACACTTTCAAAATCATCTTCAACCATCGGATCCTTTTTAGGTTCAATTGTCCGGCAAGAAAATAAAGAAGATACCTCTGTCATACCATACATATTTACTACTTTGCACCCAAAGAACTTTTGAGCCATATCACGGCACTTTTTATCTAACAAAGCACCGCTACATGATACCATCTCCAAAGCAGAATAATTATATCGTTTTTTTTCATTTATTACTATCATATGAAGAACGGAAGGATTAACACTAAAATGAGTTACATTATATTTACAAATATTCTCAAGATGCATTCGTATCATTGTTCTCACAGAACAAACATAAATATTAGCTCCTGTGATTAATCCTAAAAGCAATTCTCCAACAAACGAAGCACAATGTGATAAAGTTTTATAAACATACAAAACGCTGTTATTATCAACCCTTTTTCTAGCTGCATTTTTTTCTGCATTTGTGGTTATCGCCATGTGTGACAATCTAACCCCTTTACACCCCCCTGTTGTTCCAGAGCTAAAAAGAATCACGGCTTCTTCATTATCATAACGCTTTTTATATAGATTTCTAATAATATCGGGTAAGTTTACTGCACCAATATCACTATCAATCAATTCAACCATTATATCAGTCCTAATGCTTGTCAGGTGATTATACAAGTCTACTTTATCTGTATAGACTATTTTGGCATCTGCTTTATCAATCATTTCTACACAAGCATGAACTGGCGTTCTGAAATCAATTAATACAGGGACATCATTATCATTCCATGAAATTAATATTTTACTAACATACTCACATGAGTTATCTGCAATTATGGCTATTCTTTTCATTTTTCCTCCAAATCCTTCATACATTGGCGATCACTCATAATTAATACTTGCACAAAAATACATTTGGTTTCTCTTCTCTTTTTCTTCTCAGTTCCTCTTCTGAAAGATACTTCGGTGATAACTTTACCGTTTTACCAAGCTCTGCCCCAGAGACCAATTCCATTTCTTTTATAAACTCATCAGATTCATCGAATTGATTGATAAGAACATTAAATTCGATTTCAGATGTTTGCTGAACTTGAATATAATCAATCTTATCCCATACCCCCGTACGCCTAGCTGTTCCTTGAACAATCTTAGAAAAAATAATATTACCAAATCTTTTTTCGTTTAGCCCTTTAATTATATTTACTTCTCTTCCAGGAATCAATTCTATAATTGACGAAGCTACTCCACACGAACAATCATTCTTTATCAATTTACCGAAATCCCCGATTCTATAGCGGACAAAAGGCATTGTTCTTAAATCCAAACAGGTGATCAGTATATTCCCCGCCTTGTTATAATCTGTTATTAGTTCGTTATTATCATCCACCAATTCAAGTATAATGTTGTCTAATATATGCATATGATTATTATTACACGTATACGCCATTGGCCACGTTTCCATACTTCCATATTGATTAATCACAGTCGCACCAAAAACATCTTCATATAGCTTTTTTTGTTCCTCACCAAAAAAATTACCCGTACATTCTATGTATTTTAGATTCTCAAAAAGATAATTCCCGTGTTCTTTCAAAATACTGACATGTCTTTTCAGTGGATTTGGCGAAACATGCAGCCACCTTATTTTTTCTTTATCTATCAACTCATATATATTGAGTATATTATTTACGTCATAATTATAAGGATCCAGCTGATCAGCATGGATACTAGTATGATTTAATTTATATAAAAATTTAGGTGAAGCTTTAGAATCTATCCTGCGTCTTCTCCTCCAAACCGCGGTCCCGACTCTAAAACGATCCTCTTCTGATTTTACAACTCTGAAAGGCACTCCGCTTGTTCCCGTTGTTTCTTCAAAGATAAAATTTTTATATTCAAATACCTCATTCACGCTATTGTTCTTTTTATTAAAGTCTCCGCTTAAAATGTGAAGTACTTTTTCTCGGTCTTCATCAGGCATCTTTTTTGTAATAAAAGATTCATAATCATTTTTTATTATTTGCTTTGTCACTATTGGAAGATCTTCTAATGTAATATTCTCATCATACTTCATATAATAAGGGACATTATGTACTAAATACGCAATAAACTTTGCTAGATTATTCAAAGTCACCCCTCCTCATGGTAGCGCCAATATCTTTAGATGAATTCAATTTCGACCATTTAACTGACGGGACCAGTTAGCCATGTCATCTATCGTCAGAAACTACTCCGCCTTTATTCGTTAATTTTTTCGTTAGAATATTACAAATTTTTCCTAACGTTTCAAAATTCTCAAAATAAAGTTCATCACCCAAAAATTCTATATTAAATTCACTTTCCATTTGTATTATCAGTTCCATCATTCTTATAGAATCCAATATTCCTGTTTCATAAAGATTTTCATATTCATCTAAAGAAATATCTCTTTTATCACATACATCATACATCAAAGATGTAACATTTTCTTTTAGTTGTTCATAATCTTTCATAATTATCCTTCTCCCTATAATATATCCCTAATTTTATCAGTTACCATTTTTCCATTTTTTATCCAAACATTCCAAAATATTACTGCCGGAATAATCCAACACATTTTCACCCAAAATATAGTCCTCGTTAATATTATTGCTATTTGAATAAACAATACCATCACTTGATATATATAAATGCTCTTGCTTTCTTCTATCGGGCAAATTGTGTTCAATACTGTACCTAAATTTTTTGCTCATAATATCCAATATCACACTTTCATACTCGGCATAATCAATATAAAAGTCATTTTTATTAAATCTTCCATTTCCGACAGGAATAAAATCATATATATGCCAATATGTAACAGGATATTGATTCAATAGTTCTGCCATATCCAATAGCTGCTTACAATTATCTTTAACAATCACTGTATTAACCCTAATTTCAATCTCTTTTGATATATCAGTTATTTCATTCAAAGAATATATTATTTTATCAAAACTCCCCTTATAAACCCTAATTCTATCGTGGGTCTCGGCATTACATCCATCTATAGGCACAGATATCATATCTAATGATTTTATAATGTCTTCATGCTCTATTGGATCAAATAATAAGCAATTTGTATCCATTGTGGTTCTTAGTCCTAAGCTCTTAGAATATTTTACTATTTCACCAATTCTTCTATACATCAGCGGGTCCCCACCTGCTATATTTAACGTTTCAATATGGAACATTTGGCACTTTGATATGATCTCTTTATATTTTTTTATATCTAACAAATCTTTTCCATTAAAATACCCATAGCAGAAGGGACATCTCATATTGCATCTCTTACTAAAAGTTAATGTAACCCTTTTTGTATTTATCATATTGTACTTCCCCACATTTTTTCATATTTTGCATCTCTGCTCATTATTTCATTATGTGAACCTTCATCCTTAACTCTTCCATTTTCAATAAAGTAAATATAATTGCATTTTCTAATAATATCTATATCATGAGATACAATGACAAAAGTTTTTTCGCCCATTTGGCTTATAATCCCTTTTACAATCTCAGTTTCATTTTCACTATCCAATGCGCTGGTAGCTTCATCAAAAAAGATTATTTCCGGATCATGCAATAGCATTCTGGCTATTACCATTCTTTGATGTTGCCCTCCTGATAAGCGCACGCCATTCTCTCCAATAATCGTATCAAATTTATCATCCAGCCCCAAAATGTAATCCAATATATTGGCTCTTTTACATGCCTGCGCAATTTCCTCTTCAGTTGCCGTTTCTTTACCGAATAAAAGATTTTCTCTAATGGAAAGATTAAAAAGATAAGAATCCTGCATAATAATTCCAATTTTATTGTAAATATAATCTAAGTTAATTTTATCAACAGGTACAGAATCAATTAACACTTCTCCATCATTCAGTGTGTTTATGCCCGTCATCAGCTTTAGGATCGTACTTTTTCCGCAACCGCTTTTTCCAACTATTCCTATTATCTTCCTTCTCTCTATCATTAGGCTAATATTATCTACGATCAGATTATTCTCATAACGAAATTTACCCTCTCGCATTTCTATGGTATGAATTGTATTGCTCACAGGATTTATTTTGTCATATTCTTCAACATCCAAAGTGTTTTGAATCTTACTTGCCGACTCTTTCTCCTTCCCCATATTTACCCGCAAATCACCTATTCCAATCATAGTATTTATGAGCCTTTCATAGAACTGCATAAATACAAGCAATATTGAGACTTCGGAATAACCTCTAATAATCAAAATGCCTCCAATAAAATATAAGCTTATTTTGGTTACAAAAGCATCCTTAAAAGCAATAAATGTTCTATTCAAAAACCAATAAATATGTGTCTTAACATATAAACTACCTATTTTGTCACAAAACATATTATATTCTTCACTCACTTTATTCTTAATCCCATTTAATCGAATTTCCTTCCAATTTTGAATTGAAAAATATGAGAAATTGTCACTTTGTATTTGTACGTCCCGCAAGTTCATATATGCATCATTGCTTCGATACGAAATGTGTTTTGTAATTGTAAAAGAAATTGGCAACATAATAGAACAAAAAATTGCAAGATATATATTAAAATAATATAAAGCTGTCAAAACAACCAGTGTATTCACTATCAAAACAAGTATCTCAATTTTTTTTACATAATACTGCGCAAGGTTTTCTGTGTCCTCATTAATTCTTGATTTCAAATCACTTGAACTATACTCCTTAATTTGCTTCAAATCTAATCGAATATATTTTTTCATCAACTTATCTTTTGCCCGCATAACAATGCCGGGAAAAATCTTATTATACACTCGTTTTTCTATTACACACAGAAATGTTTCTATGAAATAGCAGCACAAATACAAGCCAACCAACAGAAACAGAAAATCCTTTTGCTTTTTCATAATAACAATGTCTAAAAACAAATAGTAACATATCAAATCTAAATAACCGGAAAAACTATATACTATTCTTAAAAATAAATAAAAAACCATTTTTTTATATTCGATCAATTCCCCAGTCTTCCTTTCCTGACTTTATTCAAGGCTTTTTGCGTTATCATATAAGCTTTTATATACATCACAGGACTTATAAAGATCACTATGATTTCCTTGAGCTATCATACATCCATGATCTAATACCAGTATTCGATCAGCCTGTAGTATCGTCGAAAATCGGTGGGCAATAGAAATCACTGTATTATTTCTATACTCACTTTTCACTATTTCTCCAATTTTAAGTTGACTGTCACCATCAATAGCACTTGTTGCTTCATCCAAAATCAAAATATCCGGTTTTTTTAATAACATTCTGGCTATCACCAAGCGTTGTTTCTGTCCCCCTGATAATTCTCTTCCTCCTGCACCTATTAGCGTATTCAACTCATCTTCAGTATTTTTTATTTCGTCATACAAATCTACTTTCATTAATACATTCCAAAGATCATCATCTCTCGTCTTATCATCGGAAAAGATTAGATTATATCTCACCGTGCCGCTAAAAACGACACTATGCTGTGTGACCACCCCTAATTTTTCTCTCAAGCACTTTAAGGAATATTTTTCAATCTCCACGTCATCTATTAATATTTTTCCGCTGCTTTTTTCATAAAAACCACATAACAAATTAACGATCGTACTTTTTCCTTCCCCGCTTTTACCAACTATTGCTATATGCTCACCCTGACTAATACCAAAGCTAAGATTATTCAGTATCTTCGTAGTATCATAAGAAAACGCTACATTCAAAAAATCGATTTTCCCACCAAGCGATTTCATATGCACTCCATCATTTTCACTCTTTTCCTCATCATAGAGAAAGATTTCACCTACCCGTTCTAGCGCTACTATATTCTTTACCGCATCTGAAATACGATTAATAAAATTTTTGAAATAGGTTGAACATGTAGAAAAATATGTACAACCGGCAACAAACATGCCTACCGAAATCGTGTTGTCCATGATACAATAGGCTGAAATGATGTAAAAGATAAGCTGTCCTATCAAAAGAATTAACACATTTATCCTTTGAACCTGTATATTCTTATAGCTAACATCAATTTCAGAATCGACGATCTCTTTTGAATATTGCATATAGTCCCTATACATCTTTTGATTAGCATTTAATAATTTGATTTCACTCAAACCACTCATAATCTCAAAAATCCATGCCGCCAAAATGCCCTTATCTTTTTCAAGTTTTTTACTCTTTATAAGTAGGATATTCATAAAATGACGTGTCACACAATACATGATAGGAACGATTAATATACATATTAAGCCCAATAGCTTAGATACAAAAAATATATAAATAATTGAACCAATTAAACGAAGTGCATCACTTACGGAAAAAAACAGATTAAAATGAATAAAATCCAAGAATTTATCAACATCTGAATGAATTCTCTTAATAATATCTCCTGTATTCATTGTGATAAAAAATTGAGCTTTTACTTGTTGTATCCTCGCAAAACACTTTTTCCTGATATTAACCAAATAAGTTGCCTTCAGATGAGCATAGCAATAATTTAATCCACAATTTATAAGCTGATTTCCTAAATAGACACCCATATACGTTAAAAAGAACATAAAAAAGAGCGTTACGTCTTTTTCATAAAATAACGCATCGACTATCTTTCCTATAAGGCTTGGAAATAGTAAAGTTGTTAATGCATTACCTATAACACATATAAATAGAACAAAAAAAATGAATCTATACCCTTTTGTAGAAGAATATACAAATTTGAAAATGCGCTTACTTTTCATCTCTTTAGAGTTACCCTTATTTACCAGCATTTCACAGAATTAAACACCTTATACTTTATGATGTTATATAGCCGGTCTCCTTTGCTTACTTATTATATAGGCATTTGTTAAGTGCACCAACCCTTTGATTTTGCAGGTTTTTTGGTTTCTTATATATAGACTTTCTCCCCGCCGATAGTATAATAGGAGTACCGCCAACCACCATACACACCAACGGAGTAGAAAATTTATGGCTATTAATTACCATCAGCTCTCACTTAAAGATACTTTTTCAGACTGCTATGACATGTTTACGGATGATGTCCCATCCTTCTTTCTGCTTCTGGAACAGCATTTTGATTTCTCTCTTTTTATACCGCAGACCTTTTATCATGCCTTTTACCAGCGGTCCGGCTGCAAAAGGGATTACCCCCCCTTACCGCTTTCCTTTCCGCTCTCATCCTGCAGAAGATATTCTCTGTACCTGCAAATTTCATTCTGATCCTTCTGCTTCACATCTGTAAAGAACTAAGGGATTTCTGTGGTTTTCCAAAGTCCCCGATGCCCCGCTTTTTACCCGATTCAAACTCGGTTTCGCGGATCACATTGAAACCATGTTCCAACGATCTGCTTAAAACCTGTTCTTTCCTCTTTCTTTTCCCTGCACCCTGATCTTCACCCGCATACCTTTCTGGGGGATTCCTCCTTTGACACCATTGAAACACATCGCTCTCTTCGTGATGACTTTCACTTTTCAATGGCACTGATCCCTTACAACCCCAGAAATTAAAGCACCCTCAAAAAAGTCGGTTACAATGATACGGTTATCCCGCCTGCCCCAATGATCCTTCCCTGTCCATAAAATACTGCGGTGTCACCCGTGAAAAAGGACGGGCTGACCGCATCAATTGGATCTGTCCAAAGGTTCACATGGCTAAGGGGAAATATATCTGCGGCTGTAACCCCTGCTTCAAAAGGACGTACCACATATACCTGCGAAAATCCGGACTTCAGGATGTTCCCCGGCATTCAGAGGGATTCTGATGAATGGGACTCCCTTTACTGGATCAGGACCATTGTGGAACGCACCATCGACCATCTGAAGATCAACAGATGTGCTGCCGGAAGAAAAACCCGAAACCACACGACCACTAAAGCAGATGTTTTTCTTGCCGGAATCGCAAGCCTGCTTACCGTCATCGTTGCCCACAACATGCATTGTCCAAAATACATCCGAAGCCTGAAGCCTCTGATTGCCTGAAAAAGTATTCTATTGTCATGGTCCATTCACGGGCTTATAAAAGTACGCCAAATATCTGATGATATATGCCAATTCAAAAAACAATTGTGAATAATGACCGGTTGTTCTCTCCTTATATATCAGTAAGTTATCCACATCAAAGGCGAAAATAATTTTGCTATTTTTATTATAATTTATAGTTTATCTTTTTACACAATATTTTGCAAGCGTTTTTTCACATATAGAATTATATTAAATGTGTTGTGGCTTCATAGATAGTGAATAGAAATAACTACTCTGTAACACATTCTAAACGTAAATAAAAATACAATCTCAAAAATATATACCTAATAGCGCTTCACATAAGATATATGCTCTTAAGTCTCCCGTCCCTTTTAAGATATTTTCCATATTACTGTATTGTCCTAAATGCCGATTGTACTTGTTTTGCAGTTTAACTAATTTTTATCGTAAGTACATTCTGCCAACATATCAATTTTTTCCGTAATTTTAGCTTTTCCAATTAGTTGCAAACGCAAAAAGGAGACAACTTCTAAAATTGAAGTGTCCCCTCTCTGCAGATTTCTTTTTTGAATGCTTTCGCAGCCGCCTTCTGTCCGCTTACTTGCAGTTGGAGCTGTTTGTGCTGTTGCTGCTGTTCGAACTGTTGGAGCTGTTTGTGCTGTTTGTGCTGTTTGAGCTATTTGTGCTGTTACTGCTGTTTTTCGCATTTTTGCTCTTAGCATCCTGCGCGTTCGTGCTGTTATACTCGTTGCCTGCCTGATTGCTGCTATACTCGTTTTTTGCCATGATAGGACACCTCCTTTTTTCATAGAAAATCAGAGATCTTCTATGAAAATCTTTGATTTTCTTACAAAAAGTAGTATCCCTGCTATGAAAAAAAATATACATAAATCTATATCATGTTTCAAAAAAATTGAATCCGGCATCCTTCGTGATTGAAACCGCTTCACTTTCATGACCAAAACCGGTTCATTTTCACGATTGAAAGCGCTTCTTTCTGCCATGAAATAATACTCCTGATGTTTCCCAACCCCTCATTTTTTGCTAAAATAGCGATACAGCGTAACAATGCCGCAGATAACAAGAATGATCGGCAATACGGCAACGAGCAGCCGGAATACGAGCGAAAGGATGGCGAGCAGTACAAACAGAACGATCAACAAAACAAGCCACAGCGGGATGCGGAACATATGTGTCCTTCCACTAAAGTCAGAAGCTCCATCATCTGAAGATTTCCTGTCAAAGGATGCACTGCGGCCGGTAGTAAAGCCGCCTGCGCTTGTCCCTCCGCCAACCGACGCTCCGCCCGCACCCGAGCCTGCCGCCTTCATACTCTTTGCGATCAGCCTTGGATTGCCAAGCTCCCGCAAGACTTCCTCCTCACGCTTCCCTTTTTTGATCTGCATATCCATATAATCTTCATAATATGACACTGCGTCTTCAATTTCCGTCGTTGAAAAATCCCCTGACATTGCCCGCCTTAGTTCCGCAATAAATTCCTGCCTGTTCATGCAACCCTCCCTGCCGCCGGCGTTTTGCCCGTATCTGTCCTCAGTTACCGCCGTCTCATCCGCATCATTTACAAAAGGCTCCCGCACACAGCGGAAGCCTTTATATTATAACATATCTTACTCATTTCTGCAAAAAGGAATCCAGAAGAAATCCATTTCATGGATTTCTTCGAAAGAATTTCCGGAGGAAATTCTTTTTGCGTCAGCGGAACTCTTTTTTATCCCTTCACCGCACCGGCTACCATACCCTTGATGATCTGCTTGCTGAATGCAAAGTAGAAAATCACGACAGGCGCCATCGTAATAAGCATTGCCGCCATCAACTGCGGATAGTTCGTACTAAACTGCCCCGAGAACTGTCTCATGGCAAGCGGGAGCGTCGCCCAGCCGCCGTTGCTCTTTAACAACACCAGCGCAAACGTAAACTCGTTCCAGTTACCGAACACCTGAATGATGGCAACTGTAACCAGAATCGGTTTACAAATCGGCAGAATAATGGAGAACAGTGTCCTGGTAAAACTCGATCCGTCAATCGCCGCAGCCTCTTCCAATGCGGATGGAATCCCTTTGATATACCCCTGCACCAGAAACAGCGAGACCGGTAATCCGAACGTAACATATGGGAACAGCAGGGTAAACCACTTGTTATCCATATTGAGCTGTGAAAAGATAACGAACGTCGGTACAAGCAGGGAATGCGTCGGAATCAGCATACCCATCAGAAATATCACATAAAGCGGTTTGTTCAGCTTAAAATTGATTCTTGCCAAAATATACCCGCAGATAAAAGCAAAAATCACGATCAATGCCACGGCAAGCACCGTTGTGCGGACACTGTTGAGCATTGCACGGATCAAATTCGTGTCCTTATTTGTCATAACATCGATATAATTCTGAAAGTTCGGATTTTCCGGCATTCCGATGATATTGGCATTAAACTCTCTCTTTTCCTTCAAGGAAGAATAGAACATCCAAATCAGCGGGAAAATACAGGTCAGTGAAAAAATCCAAAGGATCACGTTTAAGAAAACCGAGAGCACGCCATTTCCTACCCTGTGCTTTAAGGATTTGTCCTCAACTTTCGTCATCTCCATCTTCTTAGCCATTGAGAGCGCCTCCCTTCTGAAGCCTTGCGGTCTCTTTCATTTTCTTTTTCATTTCCTTATCTGTCTTTTTCTGGAGCTTTTTCTCAATCCTGTCATACTTATCCGTCATCAGCCAGTTCATCAAAAGCTGGGAACCGCCTATCACGACAAGTGAGCAGACAAAGATTCCTACGGAAATACAGCTTCCGTAACCAAGCCTGTTATACTGGAACGAAGTCGTGTAACCATAGAGTGCCATAACCATCGACGCATTACCGGGACCACCCTTCGTCATGATCATAATATTATCAAAAGCCTTCATATTACCCGCAACGCAAAGGGTAATGCAGACAAGCAGCGTACTCTTCACTAATGGTAAAACAATATAGCGTGCACGCTGGATCGCCGTTGCGCCGTCGATTTCGGCAGATTCCAAAATCTCTGAATCAATCGCGGATACCGCCGACAGGATAATGACCATATAATAACCAATAAACTGCCATATCAACGGAATCGAAACAATCAGCATGATATGCGCCGTATCATTCAGCCACACCCTGCCGTTTCTCGTGCCGTCTATCACTCCGATCTTATCCAAAAACCAGTTGATCAGACCATACTTTTGGTGATAAATAATGGTCCAGATAAAGCCCAGCGCAACCGCAGAGATCGTACTCGGAAAGAAACCGAATGTTCTGTGAACGCCTTTTAATTTGACCAGCTTTGAATTGATGATCATGACCAAAACAAACGCAATACCGATCTGTCCGATGATACACGCAACAACCAGATACATATTATTGCCGAATGCCTTCCAAAATACTTTATCCTGAACTAATTCCTTATAGTTTTCAATACCATTATAAGTCGCATTTCTGAAGGGCCCGCCTTTCCATTCAAAGAAGCTGTAAAAAAGCGCTGCCAAAAGCGGTACAAATACCGTAAATGCAAAAAGCAAAACCGGAATCAGCAAATATGCGAAAATAACCCTGTTTTTCGGTCTAATTGAATTCAGCATGTTTTCGCCTCCCACCCTTTCTAACGGACAGCCTATTTCATCGCTGTCCAAATTTTCACACCCCAAAATCACTATAAAATCTTAATATCTTAAAAACAGTTCCTTAAGTCTTCCTAAATCAATATGCCGCAATACATTCTGCCTTGAAACATTTCTCCTGCGGTCTTGGAAACCGCTTATATCACCTTTTTATGTTAAAAAAGACGAAGCTGCCTTTGCAAACAACCGCTGGTCCAAGCTCCGTCATGATTTTAGATATGCTCCGCCGGAGTCTACTCCGGCGGAGCCAAATCCTATTCCTATCTTTTTACTGCCAGCATCTGTTAGTTGCCGAGGAATGCCTCATAAGATGCCTGTGCATTTGCTGCTACCGTAGCAGGATCCATCTCTCCGTTACACATAGCCTGCATATCAGCATTCAGCGTGCCCCATACAGAACCGTCAACATAGGAGTCATAGATCTCTGTTGCGATGTTGTCATTGTAGTTGAAGTTGTAGAAATCAACCGTTACCTGATCAAATGCGCTCATATCAAAGTCAGCCTTGTAGAAGCCCTGCTCTGCGTAGTTCTCACCAACATAAACCGCAAAGTCCGGTCCGGTGATCTCACGGGCAAGATCAAGACATGCTGCAAGCTTATCCGGATCCTCTGCTACCTTAGCGTTGATCGCAACACCGTAACCCATACCGATGTTCTGGTAGTTTGCTACATGTGCGCCGTCAGCTACCTGAGGAAGTACCGCAACCTTTAAGTTTGCATACTTGTCAGCATCTACGGATGCCTTGATATAGGAGAAGTCCCAGTTACCGCCGATGAATGCTGCTGCTTCGCCTGCGATGAAGTACTCACGTGCATCCTCGTTTGTTACTGCGTTGAAATCAGAGTTGAAAATCTGCGTATCATGGAACAGTCTCTGTGTCTCGGTCAGTGCTGCTACGAATGCTTCATCCGTGAACGCTGCCTGTCCGTCACCTGCCATGATGTGATCAAACCACTCTGTTCCGGTGTACTGATAGCCTAAGCAGGAGATGAAATCAGAGTTCATCTGCCACTGTCCGCCGTTACCAAATGCGATCGTGTCGACGCCCTGTCCCTCGAAATACTCAACTGCGGACTCAACTTCTGCCCAAGTCTTCGGGAAGCTGTCAAAACCTGCATCTGCCCACATCTGCGCATCGTAAACAACTACGGTACAGGTAAGACCTGTCAGAGCCGGGAACGCATAATACTTGCCGTCAACCGTGAACGGTGTCATTCTGTCATAGTTGTAATTGGATGCATACGGGGAATTGTTGATCGCATCTGTTAAGTCAAGGATCAGACCCTGGGATGCCCAGCTTGCTGCGTTCATACCCTGAAGCATGAATACGTCAGGAAGGGAATCCGCGTTTGCATAAGTCGCGATCTGTGTCTTGAAGTCTGCGTTTGCAAGAACTTCCTGATTGAGCGTAACACCCGGATTTGCTGCTTCCCAGTTTGCAATTGCCCTACGGAATGCATCAGAACCGCCGTTACCCTCGGACTCCTCAGATGTGGAGTAGTGCATGAATGTGATCTCGCCCGTATAAGCAAGTCCTTCACTCTCACCATTACCATCATCCGGCGTATTGGTATCATCCGGAGTGCTGGTGTCATCCGGCGTATTGGTATCGTCCGGAGTATTGTTCTCCACCTGCTGATTGTCGTTGTTCGCCGGAGTATCATTTCCCTTGTCATCTCCGCCGCCGCACGCTGCAAGGGAAATCACCATTGCAGATGCCAGTAACACACTTAATAATTTCTTTTTCACTTTTTCTTATCCTCCTCTTATAAAGTGTGATGAACAGTTACTGCATTTATATCAATATCACTTGCGTGTGATATAAATACCGTTAAGGTATTTGGAAAGGCAACATGAAAACCGCCTGTAAGAGCATTACGAAAGGATTCCGGTTCTCCTGTCACCAGATATTTCAGTAAATGAATATTTACTGAAATATCATAAAAAACCACTGGTTTTTTGAAAACAACGCCACTACTATATCACAGTCCGATTCGTTTGCCAACCCAAGATGTAAACTTTCGTTTTATTTCGTAAATAACCTGCCGACTGTTCCGCCGCGTTCCAGCTCACCAGATACGGTGATCAGTTCGATCAGCGTCGTCTTCGGCCTCTCGATCAGCTCGATCAGCTTCTTTGCCGCAGTTCTTCCAATCGTCTGCGTATCCTGTCTGATCGTTGTTAAGATCGGATCAAATTGTGAGGCAATGTTCAATCCGTCATATCCCGCAACCGAAATATCCTCCGGTATACGCAGCCCTCTGCTTTTCAGGTAATTGATACCGCCGACTGCCGCAAAATCATCGGGATAAATAATGCAGGTCGGGCGCTCCTTCAGTTTTAAGAGGCGCTCCGTCTGCTGCGCAGCTTTCCGCATATCGCGGTACGCTGCCGGAATCGTATAGCTGTCCGGAACCTGTAAACCGAGTTCTTCCGCCGCCCGGTGAAAACTCGATAAACGGTCTCTCGTGACCGAAGTATCATCCCCGTAAATATAGGCGACTCTGCGGTGACCCATCGCATAAATATAATGAACAAGTTCATGCATGCCCCTGATATTATCCGACGCCACCGTAATCCGTTCCGAAAACAAATGATCGATCACAACTACCGGAAGCGCGCTCTGCAAAAGCTCAATGACTTCCATATCCTTAAAGTCAATACAAGCAATCACAATCCCGTCAAGTCCTCTGTAGCGGCTGTGCTCTAAATAAGAAAGCCGGTTCTTGCGCGTCTTCGAACAGTTCAAAAAAGTGATGTCGTAGCCCTGACTCTCCGCGTACAGCCGGAAACTGTCCAGCACATTTGCAAAATAGTCATGGGTCAGCCCGCTCCTCGACTCATCCGCGAACAAAACGCCCAAATTGTACGTCCGTTTTGTCTTTAATGCCCTCGCCGAAAGATTTGGGAAATATCCCATCTCCTTTGCAACCTGCCTGATATGAAGTTTTGTCTCTTCACCAATGTCAGCGTGATCGTTCAGCGCTTTAGAAACCGTTGCCACCGAAACACCGCAGGCAATGGATATATCTTTCATGGATGCCATACCGGAACGTCCTTTCTCCATGCCGACAGCGACAGCAATAGAGATCCGATGAAACAGGGTTCTCCATGTACTTCTGTAGCAATGCGCTGAGCGCTTAATCGTTTTCGTTATGTTGAGTATACAACACTATTGCTACTTTTTCAATCTTCTATTGTGGATTTTTATGCTAATTTTATATTTTTGTATATCTTTGCCATATTTTTTTCCACATTTTGTATATTTTCACAATTTTGATTTGTCGTTTTTCCCTTTCTTGCTTTTTTCATACTTCTTATGTATAATCAAAATCAGTGGACAACGCTTTAATTTACGCCACTTAAACGTTTTCTTAAAACTAATAGAAAAGGAGAACACGGCTATGAAATTCGGTTATTTTGATGACACCAACCGGGAATATGTCATCACCACACCAAAGACTCCGCTTCCCTGGATCAACTATCTTGGGTGTAATGAATTCTTTTCCCTCATTTCCAACACCTGCGGAGGTTATACTTTTTATAAGGATGCGAAGCTTTTACGAATCACCAGATACCGCTATAACGATGTACCCTATGACTGCAACGGCAAATACTATTACATAAAAGACGGTGATTCTTTCTGGAATCCCGGATGGCAGCCGGTCAAAGCAGACTTAGACTCTTACGAATGCCGCCACGGAATCGGCTACAGCCGGTTTACGTCCTCGAAAGACGGTGTGGAAGCATCCGTACTTGCTTTTGTTACTTTACATGACAACTGCGAGATCAATCAGGTGACACTGACAAACAAAACTGACAAGAACAAAGAGTTAAAGCTGTTCTCCTATGTTGAGTGGTGTCTGTGGAATGCTGATGATGATTCAAGAAACTTCCAGCGCAACCTGAGCACGGGAGAGGTTGAGATCGAGGGATCCACGATCTACCACAAGACCGAGTACCGCGAGCGGCGTAATCATTATGCTCTTTTCTCGGTCAACAGCCCGATCGACGGCTTTGACACGATCCGCAGCGAATTCATCGGCGCATACAAGAGCGGCGCCGACCCTGAAGTCGTAGAAAAAGGACAGGCAAAGAACAGTGTGGCAAGCGGCTGGTCCCCGATTGCTTCTCATCAGATCAATATCACGCTTGCACCGGGCGAAAGCAAATCTCTTGTCTTCGTTCTTGGTTACTGTGAGAATCCTGACGACGATAAATGGGATGCTCCGGGCGTTATCAAGAAACAGCCCGCAAAAGAACTGCTCGCGAAATTTCAGACCGACGCCGATGTGGAAAAGGCATTCGCAGAGCTTACTTCCTATTGGGAAGAACTGCTCTCCAAATATACTGTTTCCTCCGGCAATGACAAGGTCAACCGCATGGTCAACATCTGGAACCAGTATCAGTGCATGGTAACGTTTAACATGAGCCGTTCCGCTTCCTATTATGAATCGGGTATCGGACGCGGCATGGGCTTCCGTGATTCCTGTCAGGATCTCTTAGGCTTCGTCCACCTGATCCCCGACCGTGCGCGCCAGCGTATCATTGACATCGCTTCGACGCAGTTCGAGGACGGCAGCGCTTACCATCAATACCAGCCGCTGACCAAAAAAGGAAACTCCGATATCGGTTCCGGCTTTAATGACGATCCACTCTGGCTGATTGCCGGAACAAATGCCTATATCCGTGAGACCGGAGATATGACGATCTTAGACCAGATGGTTCCGTTCGATAACGATGAGAGCAAGGCAAAGCCGCTCATGGAACACTTAAAGCGTTCGTTCGACTATATCGTGAACCACAGGGGTCCCCATAATCTTCCCCTGATCGGCCGTGCGGACTGGAATGACTGTCTGAACCTAAACTGCCACTCCTTACAGCCCGGCGAATCGTTCCAAACATTCGGACCGTCGGAGGGGCCCGTCGCAGAATCCGTCTTTATCGGCGGCATGTTTGTCAAGTACGGCAGGGAATACGCAGATCTTTGCCGCCTGCAGGGTAAGAATGACGAGGCAGACCGCGCGCTCGCCGAAGTTGACAAAATGAATCAGGTTCTTCTTTCGGAAGCAGGCTGGGACGGTGAGTGGTTTATCCGCGCCTATGACTCCTACGGCGGAAAAGTCGGCAGTAAGGACTGTGAGGAAGGTCAGATCTATATTGAGCCTCAGGGCTTCTGTGTTCTCGCGGGAGTCGGTGTGGAGACCGGCGAGGCTGAGCGCGCGCTCAACTCCGTCAAAGAAAAACTGGATACCGATTACGGTATCATGATCCTGCAGCCCGCTTACACAAAATACCATGAGGAACTCGGCGAAGTATCTTCCTACCCGCCCGGGTACAAAGAAAATGCAGGAATCTTCTGCCACAATAACCCGTGGGTATCCATTGCCGAGACAGTCATTGGACGCGGAGACCGCGCCTTTGAGATCTACAAGAAAACCTGCCCGGCTTATACCGAGGAGATCAGCGAGATCCACAGAACCGAACCTTACATCTACTGCCAGATGGTTGCGGGCCGCGATGCGAAATATCACGGCGAGGGCAAAAACAGCTGGCTGACCGGTACGGCGGCATGGACCTTTGTCAATATTTCCCAGTACATTCTGGGCGTCTATCCGACGCATGCCGGTCTTTCCGTAAATCCGTGCGTGCCGAAAGATTTCGGTGATTTCACGATCACAAGAAAGTTCCGTGAGGGCACTTACCATATTGAGGTCAGGAATCCCGAAAACGTGGAAAAGGGAGTCGTCAGCCTCACAGTGGACGGAAAACCTGTTGACACAGCGGCTGCAGCCGGTGATGTCAACACGGCAGGCGGATGTATCATTCCGTATGAAAAAGGCAAGGCAGAGTATCAGGTTATTGTAACAATGGGAAAGTGAATCTACTGACGTAACGACCTTTAAGGATCTTATATCGTTTCGGTATAGGTTTCTACACAGGTTTCTGAATAGATTCTCTCCTTTATTTTCCAGACAAAGCGGCTGCTATTCAACAGCCGCTTTGTTCATGATTCACAAAAACCTTTGAATTTTATTAGAAAGTTACTCTAGTATGGCAATTGCACTTCTCTTTTGCTTCTATTATAATAACATTATCTTTCAAATTTATGAGGAGGCTATCAAAAAATGAAAAGAAAATTAGCAGCACTATTGTTATGTTCATTTGTTTTGGTTCTGCCTGCATGTGGAAAAAAGGATGAAACTCCCACAGAACCGGCAATCACATTCGAAACGCCGGCCGCCGAGCCTACCGAGGAGCCTGCCGAGGAGCCGACTCCCGAGCCGACAGAAGAACCAACCGAGGAACCGACCGAAATACCCGAGGAAGATCCCGGAGATGATGACAATAACCTGTCCGGTACTGATCTTGATGATATGGGTTCTGCCAGCGCCGATGTAGATTACCGTGCATCGTTTACCGGTTATTACGGCGGTGACTTCATCCTAATCAAGAATAACCAGTGGGAAGGCTATAATCTCGTGTACTCGGATACGACCGAGGCCTATGCGCTTGTCGATGAAGACGTCAGATATTTCGCCGTAGTCGGAGACGAAGTATATTATACTTCGAGTGACGCCGATTCTGAGACTTATTCTTTCTGGAAAATTGCCATGCAGAATGGTGCCGAGCCCGAGCTTTTGCTGGACGGAACGCAGGTTTGCTCTTTTTCCTATTACGACGGTCTGATCTACTATGATAATTATGACGATTATTATGAGCTGTACTGCTATAATCCGGCAGACGGCAGCAATGAGCGGATCGATACCGACTCGCTCGGACGCTATTATATCCTGAACGACTATATTTACTATGAGCGCATGGATGATAAAACATTCTGCAAAATGAAGCTCGACGGCAGCGATAAGCAGACGCTCTTTGCACTTGCTGATTATAATTTAGAATACTTAAGCAGCATGACGGCATTTGATGTAAGCGGATACATCTTCTTTACCTTCCTGACCCCGGACGGTGAAATGTATATCACAACGGAGGATGGCGCCAATTATGAGCTGATCGCAAGCGGGCTTCAGGATTTCGACTTAAATCAGGACATTTACTGTGCAGACGGCTCTCTTTACTACTCGGCTGCAAACGGAACAGAGATCCACAGACTTGACATCGCAGAATATCTGCTGACTGAGGATATGGATACGATTCCCGATACCGTGATCTGCGACAGAAGCTTCATCTATTTTGAACTGACAGACGGACTGCTCTATGTAGAGCTTTACGAGGGCAACAACGAAGTGGAAGTATATGACGCCGTGACCGGAGACTTGTTAAATACGTTCGATTTTTCATAACAGATTCTGGGCAAAAAAGCTGTCCCCCCCGTTTTACGGGAAGGACAGCTTTTTTGCTATTTCTTTTGAAAGCATAGTCAAAGACGTCACACCCGATGTGTTCGGATGTGACGTCTTAGACGTGCGTTAGAGGATTCGAACCCCCGACCTTTTGGTCCGTAGCCAAACGCTCTATCCAGCTGAGCTAAACGCACATTTGCTTACGCAACAAATATATATTACTTCATTGTCTGCGCTTTGTCAACTGGATTTTTACTTCTGTTTTCTGTTTTTTGTTTCTGATTTTTGCTCTTCTGTTTTTTTGTACTCTTCCGTTATTTTTGATAAAACAGCTCTCCGTTTTTTCATTTTCAGCCTCAGTTCTTTATCCAAAATCCCATCGTAACTCTCCGCCGCATTTTTTACCTCTGTCTTTGCATGTTTTATTTTTTGTCTGCGGCGGTCATGCTTTTGCCTTCGACCCGCAAAAGCATGAGTCGCTTTTACGGCTTTACTATAGAAAATTCTGCATCAAAAGTCAAGGATTCTCCGTCTGTAAAGCATCGCGCAAACATTCTTCGAACCATCTTATTGCAGCGAAAAGTCGTAAAAACCGATATTCAGATCGACGTCCCCCGTAATACCAGCAACCCTCGCACTGTCCGAATACTGCCAGACAGAAAATGCGTATGGATAGTAGAAATACGGCGTATATGCCGCAAACCACTTCGGGTACTGCTCGATCCTCGTTAAATCAAGCATGAGCATGAACGTCTTCAGATTTCCGTAGATCATCGGCTTATATCCGGCTTCCTGTATCCTGTCAAAAAAAGCAATACAGTTATCGGTCCACTGTTCCATCGTCAGCACATTCGTGCGCGCCCCCGCCGCATTCACATCCTCCACGTCCAGCACGACCGTACACTGCAGATTGTAAGGTGCAAGCGCTTCGATCACGAACTCTGCTTCCTCCCGCGCCTCCTCCGGGGTAAGCGCCTGCGTAAAGAAATAGACACCGACGTCAATTCCTGCCGCCGTTGCGCCCTCAATATTGCGAACAAAATATTCGTCCAGCACAAGCCTTCCCTCACTGCCATATCCGCGGATTCCCAGACGGATGATCGCAAATTCCACACCGTCCCCCGCAACCTGCTGCCAGTCGATCTCACCCTGATAACTCGATACATCGATTCCTTTGTGCGTCACAAGCTGCCCGTTCTCATAATATTGATATTCGTTATTCTCAGTGACGACCAGATTTTCATTAACATAGGGATGCTTTTGTAATGCATCATTGATATCCATAAAGAGATATTGTCCTGCGTCCGCAAATACGATCTGATCCGGGAAAAAATGACGCAGCATCGGAACCGTGCCGTTTCCGTTCGTGATCTGTTCCTTTAATTCCTCCAAAAAGCGGGTACGCGAGTCTAAGTCCAGTGTCTGCGCCTGTTCCTCCAAAAGCCGTGACACTTCCTCCTGTGTATACACTTCGCCAGACGCCGCAAACACCGCTTCCGCTTCTTTGTCTTTCAACTCCTGTCTGAGCGCTTCATTTTCTTTTTGGTAATAAAAAAATACAAGCGCTGCGCCAATGAGTGCGACCAGGGAAAGCATCGCAAAAAAAGCGGCTGCGATACTTTTATTTTGGGATCTTTTTTGCTTTGGTGTGCGATAACTCCCTTTCGCGCGGTGCTGTTCTCTGCTATTTTGTCGTTCTTCGACACCGTATCGTTCTTTGCCGTCCTGCCGGACCTGCGTATCCTGTACCCTGTCTCCGTTTTGTCTCTCCTGCATAGCCACCTTCTTTGATCTTCCTATTCGTTTGTATTGTTGCGAATTTGCCGCGAACGTCTGCCTTTTTGATCGATACATTTTTTAGACGCGGCGGAGTTCCTTTTCGTTTCAGTCTGTCCAATGTGAAGTTATAGAAGTTCCAGGGCAGCTGCAATGCCCTTGAGAAACAGCCTCTGCTGTGGCATTAGAACTTTTCTTCACATTAAAGACTGTCAATCCGCGGCAAAGCGTTCCGCCTGCTCTGAGATCAGCGCCTGATCCTCAAAATAGTTGATCTTCATCGCCGCCTTCACTTCCGAAAGCGTCTGCTCCGCGACTTCTTTCGCCGCCGCTGTTCCTTTTTTCAATATATCATAAATTGCGGGAATATCCTTTTCTAATTCTTTCCTGCGCTCCCTGATCGGCGCAAGCTCCTCCTCCAGCACTTTGTTTAAGAATTTCTTTACCTTGACATCTCCAAGCCCGCCGCGCTTATAATGATCTTTTAATTCATCAAGATTCTGGTATTCCGGCAGATAACGTGCAAACTGTTCCGGTTTACTGAACGCATCCAGATAAATAAAGACCGGATTACCGTCCACATTACCCGGATCTTCCACTCGCAGATGATTCGGATCGGTAAACATCGACATCACTTTTTTCTTAACGTCCTCCGCAGAATCAGACAGATAAATACAGTTGCCGAGTGTTTTACTCATCTTTGCCTTGCCATCCGTTCCCGGAAGCCGCAGACACGCTTCATTATCCGGAAGCAGGATCGCAGGATCGACCAGCGTTTCGCCATATACAGAATTAAACTTGTGTACGATCTCCTTCGTCTGCTCAAGCATCGGCATCTGATCCTCACCAACCGGAACCGTCGTCGCCTTAAATGCGGTAATGTCCGCCGCCTGACTGATCGGGTAGCAGAAAAATCCAACCGGAATGCTCGCCTCAAAATTACGCATCTGGATCTCGCTTTTAACGGTCGGGTTGCGCTGTAAGCGCGATACGGTCACTAAATTCATGTAATAAAAAGTCAGTTCCGTCAGTTCAGGAATCTGGGACTGTATGAGAATATTCGATTTTTCCGGGTCTATTCCGCAGGCAAGATAATCAAGCGCCACTTCGATGATGTTCTGACGCACTTTTTCGGGATTATCCGCATTGTCGGTCAATGCCTGTGCGTCTGCGATCATGATAAAGATTTTGTCAAATTCGCCTGAATTCTGCAATTCCACACGTCTTTTTAGAGAACCGACATAATGTCCGACATGCAGTCTCCCTGTCGGTCTGTCCCCGGTCAAAATAATTTTCGATTTTGGCATTTGTATGCCCTCCTGATTGGTTTTTCAAATACGACATTAGAATACCATACTTTAAGCCGGACTTCCAGTAGCAGTATCATGTTTTAACCAAAACCACAACCGGACTTCCCACAATATTCCTGAATACCCCTTGCAGGAAAACTCTCTGACTCAGCGCTTCCTTAGACAAAAACTGCCGCAGATCTCTCCACGGCAGCTTCTTACAGGTTTTTGTTTTTGGATGGATATCGCATTACATTGACAGAGCATCTCTGATTATTTGAAAATGTCTGCAGCGCATTCCGAAGATTCTGCATGGCACTTTCTATCATTCCGCGCATCTGCGCGCTGCTGCTCTCTACAGCACCTTCCAGCGTCCCTACGGAAATATTTTCATTCCGTTTCAGCTTATGCGTACTGCTATGAGAGATAACGTTGCTATTGGTAATCCTCCGGCAAGGGCATTGGAGCGTTCGGCGACCGCCGTGGTCTTTTGCAGTATTCCTCCACAAGCGCATAATACATATCCATGATCTCTCTGCCTGTCTCATGATTCTCCGTTTCATATCCGATTTCGCCATTGATAATATAGCGTGACGAATCTCCCGCAAATTCGAACGATGTACCGTCAATCAGTTCAATGTAAAACATTCGGTATGGTCCGCTTCCGGTAAGATCCTTAAATTCTTCCGAACCTCCTCCTGTTATCCTGACCCGATTGAGCAGTGCGACCATAGCAGAAATTTCTTTTTCCGGCAACTCCACCTTTTCTCCGTCTTCTCAGCCATACCATGAATATAATAATTTCATATCGTCTCCTTACCAACTGTGGCAGACCGCCCGATCCAACGTTAATGTAGTCCCCCGATAGCTATGTAGCCGCCACCATTGTAGAAATCTGATGAATCACAATATCGGGTCTTCTGTAAACGTATCCTGATCGTACGCGATGCCGTTTCTCTCATAATAATCTTTCACCGCCGCCTTGACCGCTTCCTCCGCCAGCACGGAGCAATGCAGTTTGTGCGCCGGAAGCCCGTCCAGTGCCTCCGCCACCGCCTGATTGGTCAGCCTCAGCGCCTCTTTTAAGGGTCTTCCCTTGATCATTTCCGTTGCCATTGAGCTTGACGCGATCGCCGAGCCGCATCCGAACGTCTCAAATTTCACATCCGATACCACATCATCGTCAATTTTCAAATAGATCTTCATAATATCCCCACACCTGGCGTTTCCGACTTCTCCCACGCCGTCCGCATCTTCAATCGCCCCGACATTCCGCGGATTCCGAAAATGATCCATTACTTTTTCACTATATAATGCCATGATCTCATAATCTCCTTCCTTTTTCAAAAAATAAAACAATTGCGAAAACAGGCATTTACGCCCTTCTTTTCCTATATTAGTTCAGCAAAAATTCTTTTTTTCCGCAAGCTTTATCCTTCCAAAGCGGCGACATGGCGCGCAGATAGTCTACTGCCTCCGATACCGCCCCCATGATCTGCCGCACCTCTTCCTCCGTATTCTCCGCTCCAAGCGTCAGTCGCAGGGAACCGTGCGCCACCTCATGCGGTCTTCCGATCGCAAGCAGTACATGACTGGGTTCCAGCGAGCCGGAAGTACACGCCGAGCCGGAAGAGGCACAGATGCCGCGTTCATCGAGCAGAAGTAGAAGACTTTCTCCCTCGACTCCCTCAAAACAAAAGCTGACATTCCCCGGCAATCGGTTTTTTCTGTCACCGTTTAAGACGGAATGCGGAATCCGTGATAACCCGTCGATCAATTTTGTACGGAGCGCAAACAGTTTTTCGGTGTTTTCCTTAAGATGCGCCAAAGATTCCTCCAATGCCGCCGCCATTCCCATAACGGCAGGAACATTTTCCGTTCCCGCGCGCCTGCCCCGTTCCTGTGCGCCGCCTTCGATCAACGGAAGCAGCGGGATTCCTTTTTTTACATAAAGGGCGCCGATTCCCTTTGGACCCTGAAATTTATGGGCTGACATGGAAAGCATATCCACGTTCTGCGCCCGCACGTCAACCGCAAGATGCCCAACCGCCTGAACCGCGTCCGTATGGAACGGCACACCCTTTTTGCGACAGACTTCACCGATTCCGGCAACCGGCATCACGGAACCGATCTCATTATTGGCATACATGATCGTCACCAGACAGGTATCCGCGCGAATGGCATCCGCGACCTGCTCCGGATAGATCATCCCATTCTCATGTACGGGCAGCAGTTCCACCTCAAACCCCTGCTTTTCCAACTGTCGAAGCGTGTGCAGAACGGCATGATGCTCAAATGCCGAAGACAGAATGTGCTTTTTTCCTTTTCGTTCTCCTGCTGCCACCGCAGAACGCAGCGCCTGATTATCCGATTCGCTTCCGCCCGACGTGAAATAGATTTCTTCCGGCGACGCGCCGATACAACCGGCAATCCGTGCCCTTGCCGCGCTCAGCGCCTCCGCCGCTTTCTGACCGAACCCGTATAGGCTGGACGGATTCCCCCACAACTCCTCCATATAAGGATGCATCGCTTCGATCGCCGCTCTGCTCATTTTCGTAGTTGCCGCATGATCTGCGTAAATCATGTCCCCCACCGCGCCCCTTTCTAAAATACCAACTTCTTCCTCTTCTTCCGTTCCTGATTATACCTTATCATTCCTATATAATCAATAGGATTTTGGGGATCTTTTAGCACACCGCTTACGCATTCCATCGTTCTTTCCTTTATTCTTTCCCTTATTCTTTTTTTGCTGTCTCTTTTGTTCTTTCTTTTGTTCTTTCTTTTGCTCTTTATTCTGCCCTTTCTTTTGCTCCTGCTTTTATTCTTTCTTCTTTCTTATCTTTCCCAGGCAGAAATACAACCGGTCCATCCTTATGACGAACCGGCTGTTGGTCAGATATATTTTTTGAACATTGTTCAATTTTTTCTGCTTTACATGCTTGGTAACGTGCTTATTCGCAAATCCTGCACTCCCGTATTTAAGCGTATTCATTTACGCCCTTTTAAGCGTTTGTCACACCGCTTCGCAAGACCGGTGCCGATGCTTTGAAAGATCTGCACTAACACGATCAGACAGATCACGGCAAGCAGCATTACAAGATACTGGTAACGGTAATAGCCGTAGTTGACTGCGATCTTGCCAAGCCCGCCGCCGCCCAGCATGCCGCTCATCGCGGAATAGCCGAGGATCGTTGTCACGGCAACCGCCGTATCGGATATCAGGGACGGCACACTTTCCGGAATCATGACCTTCGTAATGATTTGAAACGAAGACGCACCAAAGCTCTGCGCAGCTTCGATCACATTTGGGTCCACCTTCCGCAGGCTGCTCTCCACAAGACGCGCGACAAACGGGAACGATGCGGTCACAAGCGGAACAATCGACGCGGGCGTTCCGACCACCGTTCCGACAATCAGACGCGTAAGCGGAAACACCATGATCATCAGGATCAGGAACGGTACGGAGCGCAGCAGGTTGATAACGACATTCAGCAGATGCAGCAGCGCTTTCGGCACCTTTAAGATTCTGCCGTTTTCTCCGGCAACAAGCAGAACACCAAGCGGCAGCCCGATCACAACCGCAAAAAACGTTGACAGCACCGTGACATAAAGCGTCTCCCAGATTGCAAGCGGGAATTGTGTCTTTAAGATTTCCAGTGCATCCCGCACGCTTTCAGATGCAAAAAAATCAGCAACCATCGCGATCGACCTCCTCCTTTACTTCCTCGACCTCAATATCGGGAACCGCCCTGAGATAGCGGATCGCTTTCTCCGCCTGTTCCCGCCCGCCGCAGATGCCAAGCAGCATATTCCCGTATGCCTTATCCCCGATACTCCTTGTTGACGCCGCTAGAATGCTCGCCTCGATCCCCTCCTCCATCGCCATCTTCGCGATAAGCGGCGTTTTGGTCGCATTCGCGCCGTTAAAGATCACGCGGATCACGCGCTCATCCCCCTTGGCGGCTGTAATCAGCCCGCCGCCTTCCGGATAAACAAGGCGTTTCGCCGCCTGCGACTTCGGCGTGGCAAATACCTCTCTGACTGTTCCCTCCTCTGCCACAATACCGCCGTCCATGATCGCGACCCGCGTGCAGATCTGTTCTACCACGCTCATCTGATGGGTAATAACGATCACGGTGATGCCGAGTCTGTCATGAATCTCACGGATCAGCTTCAGGATGGACTGCGTCGTCTGGGGGTCGAGTGCACTGGTCGCCTCATCGCACAGCAAAATCTTGGGCTCCGTGGCAAGCGCCCGCGCGATCGCGACGCGCTGCTGCTGTCCTCCCGACAATTGCGCCGGATAGCTTTTCTGCTTATCGCCAAGTCCGACAAGTTCAAGCAATTCCCTTGCCCGTTTCTGCGCTTCCGCCTTTCTGAGTCCCGCCAGCTCTAACGGAAAACAGACATTTTTTAAGCAGTTTTTCTGCATCAGCAGATGAAATCCCTGAAAGATCATCGTGATATTGCGCCGCTCCCTGCGCAACTCAGCTTCCGTCAGACTGCCAAAATCCTTTCCGTCGATCAGAATCTTCCCGCCTGTCGGACGCTCCAAAAGGTTGATACTGCGCACAAGTGTACTTTTTCCGGCACCGCTCATACCGATGATCCCGTAAATCTCTCCATCCGCAATAGTAAGAGAAACGTCCTTGAGCGCTTCCACTTCCCCGTCGGATGTCTGAAATGTTTTGGATAAGTGTTGTATTTCGATCATAGTAATTCTCCCAACATTGATCTTTCTGCATTTTTGACGACTGTGCAAGCGCCCTTGGCATGCTCTGTTTTCCGTCACGATGCAAGCGCCTCTGGCGTGCTCTGCTCTTACGTCACTGTGCAAGCACATCCAGTGTGCTCTGCTTTCCGCCGTAAAGTCCCATCGGCTCCACATGGATCACCGCCGCGACGACAATATGCGTGCCGTTCTCCGCATTGAAGTCCTCCAGATACGGAATGTGCTGGAAATAGTTTGCGTCCACTTCACCGCTCTCCACAACATTGTTCGGCTGAATATAATCGGTAAACTCCTTGATATCCAGCGTGATATTTTTTTCTGCAAGGATCTCCTTCGCAATCTCCAAAATCTCTGCATGCGGTGCAGGGGATGCGGCGACTGTGATCGTCGTGCCCGACAGCGCCTCATAATCGACATCTGCCGCAAAGCCGTCCCCAGGCTCTTCCACGACACTGACGACTGCACCGCCGTAAGTCTCAGCAATATAGTCCGCTGCTTTCTGACTTTCCAGTGCCGCCGCCAGCGCTTTTATAACGTCCGTATTCTCGTTTCCTTCCTTCACGGCTAGAATGTTCGCGTAGGAAGAAGCTGACCCCTCTATGACAAGCGAATCCTCCACAGGGTTTAATCCCGCCTCAATTGCATAATTGGAATTGATAATGGCAAAATCCACGTCCTTCAGCACGTTTGGCACCTGCGCCGCCTCCACCTCCTGAAACTTGATGTCATACGGATTTTCTTCAATGTCCTGAATCGTGGCGGTGACGCCCGCATCCGCTTTTAAGGTGATATAGCCGTTCTCCTGCAAGAGCAAAAGCGCGCGTGCCTCATTCGTCGGGTCATTCGGAACTGCGATCGTTACAGAATCACTTTTTCCTCCGCAGCCTGTAAGTGCCGTTAATCCCAGCACCGTGACCAAAAATAAAACCAATCTTTTTTTCATAACTCCTCATCCTCCTGTTTTGTTTTCTTAATTTCTAGGAATGAACTTATGATACACGATGTCCTGCCGCTTTTCCAATATCATATAGATATAGTAGGTTATAGGCACAGGCTATAACACAGGTATAAAGCGGAAATAAATCATTTATCAGCGCTGATACCAATCATAACGGAATCATTGAAATCACTTGGAACATTTAACAATTAACCATGAAAGTCTAAGACACACAGTTGTGAGGTAAATTTATTAAATTCTATTGTTAAGCCAATACTAAATACCGTATTATATAGAAAATGGTCGAAGGGAAGTGATACTATGGCACCTGCAGCACAGGCAATCAGAAATCAGGAAATCCTAAAAACTGAAAATTCCGAAAAAGCCGCCATAGGCGCATTATATGATGAACTCTCTTAGGGAATAGAAAGTCTGAAAAAAGGCGATGTTAATATGCGGAAGATTTTTCAAGAAAATAAAGAAGACAATCAAGGAACTGGATTCCTTTCCCAAAGGCTATGAAGCTACGGGATATGTGATTGAGGGATTGATCATTTATTTCAAGCCTTATAGTACATATTTAATCTTCTTTGTTGTGGAGCATTCAACGATTGCGGTAATTCTATTCTTGAAAGACCGCATGTATTGGCAATCTATTATCAAGAAAATGCAGAAAGTCAATAGATAATTTACTTCAATCCTCCCGTTTCGGTGATACTCTGCGGATCACTGCCCTGCAGGTATTCCCGTATTTTTTCGATATACAGCTCTGCAAGGCTGCTTAAGATATGATTCTTTTTTATGATATAACCGATCTTCATCGTCATGCTTTCCGTGCCGTCGTCTTTTAACGGAATCGCGCGGTAATCCCCTCCGTTCAGCTCCCCGCAGATAATGCCGGAACACAGCGTGTAACCGTTTAATCCGACCATGAGATTCAGGACCGTCGCCCGGTCGTTCGCCTTGATCGTCTGGGAATACTCATTCATTGTAAAGATTTCCTCCAAAAAATAAAACGAATCGTTCCCGCCCTGTTCAAACGAAAGAAACGGATATCCGCCAAGCTCCTCCATGCAGATACTTTTTTTGTCCGCAAGCGGATGCCCTTTCCATAGATATACATAAGCTTTGCAGTCGATCAGCTGATGAAACTCGATCTCATTGGCATTCAGGAGCTTCATGATCGCCTTGCGGTTAAACTCGCTCAGATACAAAATGCCGATCTCACTGCGCAGATTTGTCACATCGTCAATGACCTCCCGCGTCTTTGCCTCTTTGATCGCAAATTCGTATTGGGAAGCATCCATATTCTTGACCATCTCCACAAATGCCTTGACCGCAAACGAATAATGCTGCGTCGTCACGCTGAATTTCTTTTTGATATTCCCTGACGGACCGTATTTTTCCGCAAGCTGCTCATACTGATCGTAAACCTGTCTTGCGTAAGCAATAAATTCCCGCCCGTCATTTGTAAGCGTCACGCCCCTTGCGCCGCGGTTAAATATCGTAATACCCAGTTCTCTTTCCAGTTCCTGCATGGCTCCAGTGAGCGACGGCTGCGATATATACAGGACCTCGGCAGCTTTATTCATGGAGCCTGTCTCCGAAATAACGATTGCATAATGTAATTGTTGTAAAGTCATGGAAACCTCCCTGCACAACGGTTTTGCATTTCCCTGATTTTACCATGTCAGCAGGAAATCAAGCGCGAACGTAGTGAGCATTTGATTTCACCTGACATGGTAACGAGAAAATGGTAAGCGCAAAGCGCGACAGACGCGCAGCGGCTGCATTTTCGAGTTTATTTTATCATGTGCTCCGCACATGCTTACACTTAGCGATGCACACTCGCTTCACTCGGCGCGGTAAAATGTCTGACGACATTTTATCATAAGCCCACATTCCGCGCAATGTTCGTGCCACATGTCTGTATCAAGGTTATACTCTGTACACCGCTCAAAATCGTGCATTGTAAATCTGCTTCAAGATCATGTATGCTCTACATAATCGTGCCAAGGTCATGTACCACAAATCCATGCCAAATTCATGCAATATAAATCAGTGTCAAAATCATGCCTTAAAGTCTGGTCTTGAATGCCTACAAAATACATGGTATTATTGGGATATAAAAAATTCCGCAGGCGCGGAACTCTCGTAAAAAAAAATGCAAAGAGGATTTCTTTAGAACTTTAGAAGGAGGTACACCCATGCGGATTTCAACAAAAGGAAGATACGCGCTTCGCATGATGCTCGACTTAGCGGAGCATCAGGAAGACGGTTATGTTTCGCTCGGTGAGATCGCCGTGCGTCAGAACATTTCCAAAAAATATTTGGAGCAGATCGTTCCGCTTCTTACACACGCTGATTTTTTGTTGACAAGCCGGGGATTTCAAGGCGGATACCGTCTTTCAAAAGCCGCCCCGGATTATACGGTCAAAGACATTTTAAGATTGACGGAAGGCAGTCTTGCCCCAGTCGCCTGTGTTTCCGATCATCCTGCCTGTGAGAGAAGCGCATCCTGCCCGACGCTGCCCCTCTGGCAGGGCTTAAATCAGGTCATCGACGATTATCTGAGCGGCATCACCTTGCAGGACTTAGCGGACGGCAAAGCAGGGCAGATATAACCCCGTCCTGTTCTGCCGCCCATCCCCCTGATACCTGTCAAATCCTGCACGGATTCCCGGTAAAACGCCACTTTTCGTGTTGCTTCCCGTCACTCTTCTGCAAACATCGGCGTGGAAAGATAGCGATCGCCCGTATCGGGAAGCAGTGCCACAATGATCTTTCCCTTATTTTCAGGGCGCTTTGCAAGCTCGGCTGCCGCCCATACCGCGGCGCCCGAGGAAATTCCGACAAGCAATCCTTCTTTTCTGGCAAGCGTTCTGCCCGTCTCAAAAGCATCCTCATTTTCTACTGTAATGATCTCATCATACACTTTTGTATTCAGTGTGTCCGGAACGAAGCCGGCGCCTATGCCCTGAATTTTATGAGCACCCGGCGTTCCTTTGGAAAGTACCGGAGAGTCTGCCGGTTCCACCGCTACGACCTTCACATTCGGATTTTTACTCTTTAAGTACTCGCCGACTCCCGTAATAGTTCCCCCTGTTCCGACACCTGCGACAAACAGATCGACCTTTCCATCCGTATCTTCCCAGATCTCCGGGCCGGTCGTCGCCCGATGCGCCGCCGGATTCGCAGGATTCACAAACTGCCCGGGTATAAAACTATTCTCCGTCTCTCTGGCAAGCTCCTCCGCCTTTTCGATCGCACCCTTCATTCCCTTTGCGCCTTCCGTCAAAACGATTTCCGCCCCGTATGCCCGCAGCAGGCTTCGACGCTCCACGCTCATTGTCTCCGGCATTGTCAGGATCATGCGGTACCCTTTCGAGGCAGCGATCGCGGCAAGTCCGATACCTGTATTTCCGCTTGTCGGTTCAATAATGACCGAACCGGATTTCAAGAGTCCCCTCTTTTCCGCATCTTCGATCATCGCGCGCGCCACTCTGTCCTTCACGCTGCCCGCCGGGTTCAGATATTCCAGTTTCGCATAAATATCGGCTCCCAGAGATTTCTCCGCAATGTAATGATTCAGCTTCAAAAGCGGCGTTGCTCCGATCAGATCGGTAATCTTTTCATATGTTTTCACAGCCTTGCTCCTCCTGTTTCACAGACTTTCATAGAATATAACTCCTATGTAATTTATAGGCATTGTAACGCCATTCCCAATATCTGTCAAGCACTTTTTGCCTGACCGGAATGTGCTTTTCTCCTAAACGGCATATGCTTTCCGCGTCCCAGTCCGTTCAGGCATTCCGCATAACTTCTTTATGCGGTGCCACTTTCCGGCTGCCGCCAAACCTTATCCACGCAGAACCGCGCCGCATAGCTGATCAGAAGTCCGCTGATCACACCGCACAAAACATCGCTCGGGTAATGCACGCCCACATAGAGTCTTGACAGGGCGATCACGACCGCAAACAGAAAAAGCGGTATCCCGAATCGTTTCGGCAGGGTCTTGACAAACACCCCTGCCGCAGAAAATGCCGCCGCGGAATGCCCCGATGGAAACGAAAAATCTGTCAGTCTTGCAACCAGCGGCACCAGATCGGGGATCGCATCATACGGTCTTGTCCGCGCGACGATCTGTTTTAATAAAAGATTGTTTATACAAAGCGAAAAGAACAGTGCAAGTAAACTCATGCATCCGGTCCTTCTGGTTTTTTTGAAACATAAAAAGATGAGTGAGACCGCAATCCAGACCATTCCTGCATCGCCCAGCCTTGTAATAAATACAAGAACCGGTGTCAGAAAGCGGTTTCTGACAAATTCCTGCAAAAATAATAAGATTCCCGCATCAAACTCCAATAATGTATGTATCATAGCCGTACCATATCCTCTGTTTCAGAATGACGTAAAGACAATCTGCAGTCCTCTTTTTCCCGTTTACATCTGGTGCCGCACGATGCGATACTCGTCATCCAGCGAAAAATAAGGGCACGCATCATTTGTTCCTCTTAAAAAACGCTGCATATCGTCCTCATCCAGGTTCACATCGCAGACATAATATTCTTCCTCTTCATCATATGCGTAATGACTGCAGTTATCACAATTTGTCATATTGGGCCTCCATGCTGAAACTGTTTTGGGGAACAAACAACGGCTCAGGTTTTGCGTCCCATTTTACAACCTTTTTGTCCCGGTTACCCTATGCCGTCATCAAAAGATGCGCAAAATATCCCGCATAGGCAATGAGCATGACCAAGCCCGCCCATCTGCGCAGCACCCTGTCTTTTGCCGTCGTAACCATCAAAAAAGCCGCTGCCGCGATGCCGATGATACCGTCTAAGAGGAATGCACGCTGATAGGGGACGGCTGTGATGAGTGACGTCGTACCAAGCACAAACAAAATATTAAAAATATTGCTGCCGATGATATTGCCGATCGCAATATCCGCGCTTCCCTTGCGCGCAGCCGTCACGGAGGTGATCAGTTCTGGCAGCGATGTGCCGAATGCCACGATTGTCAGACCGATCAGCCGGTCGGTCATTCCCATTGCCGTTGCGATCGCCGATGCATTATCGACCGTAAGCTGACTGCCAAATACAATTGCAGCAAGACCGCCTGCCGTCATCAAAAGAATCATCCAGATGCTTTTTTTCTCACCGGTCTCTCCTTCATCTCCGCCCTTTTTCGCCTGTGTGATCAGATAAGCAAAAAAGCACAGGAACACACCCCAAAGAATCAGTCCGGAACTCAGCGTAAGCTCCTGCTCTAAATATCCCATTGCAGCGAGCAGTACAGAGATCCCGATCAGAAACGGCATCTCATAACGGACCGTGTTTTTCTGAACCTTGAGCGGGCGGATACATGCCGTCAATCCTAAAATAAGCAGGATATTCATGATATTGCTCCCGAGGATATTGCCAACCGATAAGTCTGCGCTGCCTCCGATCCCTGCCACAATACTGATCGCCGCCTCGGGTGCACTCGTCCCAAACGCCACGATCGTTAAGCCGATCACGATCTGCGGAATATGAAAACGCTGCGCGATCCCGACCGCTCCGTCCACAAAATAATCTGCTCCTTTGAGCAAAAGCACAAATCCGATAAACAACAATACGACATTCCAAGCCAGTTCCATGATAAGCACCTCTCCCTCTCAAAAATGCAAGCGCCTTTTTCTCCCTGCCGGACATACCGTCACTGAAAGAACATACTTTCACTCAACAGGAACCTATGCGATTCTTTCCCGTGATACAAAAAAGACTTCTGCACACACTGTTAAGTCTGTGCAAAAGTCTTGTTCCTAATCACCTTAGGGGTATAGCCACGGGCTCATCACCCGGGGTATGTTGACTATACGCTTGCAACTACTCCCTTTTGTCAACCATAATGTAACACACCCTGTCCCGTCTGTCAACGAATTTTTCGAATTGTTATTCCTTAAATTTTCAAACAGTTTTTCTTTCCCTGCGTGAGTGATACGCCAACTGTGATTGTAAGCCTTTATTCGTCGTAAAAAGAGCCTGCCCGGTTCTTAAAACATCATTCACTTTTCACGGCAGATCCGACATCCCCTGCAGTCTCTTTAATACGCCTTGACCTTCGTCCAAAGATCCGCCAGATACTTTTTTAACTCCGTATCCTGATACCCGAACACCTCGTCATTCGCGTTGCCGGAGCGCGGCACATACGCGCTGATGCCGTTATAAGTCGTCGTTCTCATCTCCTCGAACGCACTTGCCACCGGCGAGGTATAGCCGACCGCCTCCGAATTCCTCAGCGCGTTCTCATCCTCCAGCATAAAATTGATGAACGCATGAGCCAGCTCTGTATCCGCACAGTTTTTCGTTATGACCATGCAGTCATACCAGAGATTCGTTCCTTCTTCGGGCGTAAAATAATCAAGATTCGAATTCTCCGTGATCATATATGCCGCGTCGCCGGAGTAGACAACCGCCATTGCCTTGTTACCGGAGATCATATTGTCAATGACATCATCGCCGACATAAACAGGCTCCATTGTATCACGCTGTGTGACCAGCCAGTCATAGGCCTCCTCGATCTGAGCCGTATCCGTCGTATTCATGGAATATCCGAGCGCCTTTAATGCAACCATAAAGGAATCCCGCTCGGAATCATACATATAAAGATCGCCTGCATAATCCGTGTTACATAACAGATTCCATCCCAGCGCCGTATCCGCCTCTTTCACGATCGTCGTATCATAAATGATGCCGACTGTTCCCCAAAAGTAAGGAACCGTATAGAGATGCCCCTCATCATACACTTCATGATCCATAACGGAATCCATCAGGTTGACCGAATTAGGAATCAGATCCCAGTTCACGGGCTGTAAATAGTCTTCCTTGATCAGACGCTCGATCATATAATCGGACGGGACCAGAATATCGTATTCCTCACCGCTCATCAGCTTTGTATACATGCTCTCATTAGAATCAAATGTCTCGTAAACAACCGTACAGTCAAACTCCCGCTCAAACTCGTTTAAGAGGCTCTTATCAATATACTCTCCCGCGTTATATACTTTCAGTACTCTTTTGCTGCCGCCGCCCCCGCAGCCGGATAATGCGGCCGCCAAAAGCACCATGATTAGCAGCCATGCCGCCCTTCTTTTCTTTTTCATAACTTTCCCTCCTTTAATCCTTTGTTTTTCTTTCTATTTACCAGCATCGGTATCACATTCCCGATCAGCAGTGCCAGTAAGATTACGGCGATCACAATGGTCGAAAGCGCGTTGATCGTCGGGTTTGTGCGTTTTGTCATATTGTAAACAATGATCGAAATATTCTGCACGCCGTTTCCCGTTACAAAATAGGAGATCACAAAGTCGTCAAACGACATTGTAAACGCGAGCAGCATCCCCGCAAAAATACCCGGTTTGATGCAGGGTACGATCACCTTGACCAGCGTCTGAAACGGGCTTGCACCCAGATCCATCGCCGCATTGGCAAGGTTATTGTCAAACTGCCTCACCTTTGGATAAACACTTGTGATCACATAAGGCGTGCAGAACAACACATGAGAAAGCAGCATCGTCATATAACCCTTGTCAAACTTCATGGATGAAAAAAGGATCATCAGTCCGATCGCAGTGACGATATCAGGGTTCATGATTGGCAGATTATTGACATTAAGTACCCACTCCTTCAGCACTCTGCGCGTTTTTGACAGTCCGATCGCCGTGAGCGTCCCGAGTACTGTCGAAATGAGCGTCGCGAGCACTGCAATGCTGACTGATACGGACACTGCGCCCATGATCTCGCTGTCTGCCAGAAGCTGCTCGTACCAGCGTATGGAGAATCCTTCAAATTTCGTCAGCGAGCGTGACGAATTAAATGAAAATACCATCATGACCAAGATCGGCACATAGAAAAATAAAAAGCACAGCGCAATATACAGGATGGAGAACCCTTTTTTTCTTTTTTTCATCGCTCTCCTCCCTCCGACGTGTCAATCTTCCTTGTCGCCCAGATCATGATCAGAATTGCGATCGCGAGAATTAATGAGATCGCGCTTCCGAAATTCCAGTCACCCACTGAGATAAACTGATTCTCGATCAGATTCCCGATCAGCACATACTGACCTCCGCCGAGCAGTTTCGGGATGACGAATGTGGAAATTGATAATAAAAACACCATCGTCACGCCATTGATCACGCCCGGAATCGAAAGCTTAAACGTTACCTTCCAGAATGTCTGTCTCCTGTTCGCGCCCAAATCATGCGATGCTTCGATCAGGGATCTGTCCATTTTGGCAAGCGCTGTGTGGATCGGTATGACCATGAACGGAAGCAGATCGCAGACCATTCCCGTAATGACCGCAAAATCCGTGTACATAATGGAAAGCCGTCCGACGCCAAGTCTGTCCAAAAAAGAATTCACGATCCCATTGTCCGACAGCAGGCTGATCCATGCATAGGTGCGCAGCAGCGTGTTGATCCACATGGGGATCGTGACAAACAAAATGAGGGTCGTCTGCGCCCTCTCCTTAAATCCGGAGATCACATAGGCAAGCGTATAGCCGAGCAACAGGCATATCAGCGTCGTGATCAGCCCGACCTTTAACGAGCGCATAAACACCTGCCGGTAAATCGGGTCCGCAATCTTCTTAAAATTCTCAAACGTAAACTGAATATTCAAAAGCGAATTGCCGCCCGTTGTAACAGAATATAATACGATCAGCAAAAGCGGTATGACAATGAGCAGAAACGACCATATCATATATGGTCTGACCAAACTCTTAAAATGTCTCATACAAATCCTCCGTTCATACTCCCAAAAAACGCTTTATTCAGAGTTTCCCTAGTAATCCATCCTGTACATGACATGAATATCTTCTTTATCCATGACCATGCCCACCGTTTTACCGACTTCGTGGATATCCGTCGTATGGATCTTATAGTTGCGCTGCGCGGTCTCCACGATCAGTTCATAATGCACACCCTTAAACACACTGCTGACGATCTTCCCGACTAAAAGCGCCCGCTCCGGCTCCACGATCTCAATATCCTCCGGCCGCAGAACGACCTCGATTTCCTCATTTTCCTTAAATCCCTTATCGACGCACTCAAACTCGAACCCGTCGAATTTGACAAGGCAGTCCCGTATCATATTGCCTTCAATGATATTGGATTCCCCGATAAAATCCGCGACAAAACGATTCTCCGGTTCGTTGTAAATATCCACCGGAGTTCCGATCTGCTGAATCTTACCGTCATTCATCACGACGACCGTATCTGACATCGAAAGTGCTTCCTCCTGATCGTGTGTGACAAAAATGAACGTGATACCGACTTCCTGCTGGATCTTTTTCAATTCTCCCTGCATCTCCTTGCGCAGTTTCGCATCCAGCGCACTGAGCGGTTCGTCAAGCAGAAGTACCTTCGGCTCATTCACAAGAGCCCGCGCGATCGCAACGCGCTGCTGCTGCCCGCCGGACAGGAGTGTGACATCTCTTTTTTCAAATCCTTCCAGTCCCACAAGAGAAAGCATTTTTTTCACTTTCTGCCTGACCACGGATTTATCCACCTTTTTGATATGTAAGCCGAACGCAACATTATCATATACATTGAGAAACGGAAACAGCGCATATTTCTGAAATACCGTATTGATCTCACGCTTGTAAGGCGGCACCTTCGCGATATCAATGCCATTAAACAATAATTCTCCCTTGCTTGGTTCATCAAATCCCGCAATGATACGGAGGATCGTCGTCTTTCCGCAGCCGGAAGGTCCGAGCAGCGTCAGGAACTGATTTTCATAAATATTTAAGTCGATCCCGCGAAGTACCTGCTGATCGTCAAAGTTCTTTGTGATCCCGCGAAGCTCAATAATACAGTTTCCCATATCCGCCATGTTTCTGCCCTATCCTTTCCTATCTTGTCCCTGCGTCCGGTATTTATCACCCATTGCAGAACACCCGTCCCATGTCCTAAAAGCTTGGCGGCGCACTCACCCACAAGATCTGCGCGCCTTTTTTCGATTCTATGTAATGCTTATATTTCGGCTCAAAATAGAAAGATTCGCCCTTCTGTGCCTTATATGCCTTGCCGCCGATCACGACCGAGATCTGACCGCTTAAGACATAACCGAATTCCTCCCCCTCATGCGGATTATCCGGATAAGTCGCGCCGCCCGGTTCCAAGGATAGTAAAATCGGCTCCATCATATTTTTCTGTGCATTCGGAATGATCCATTCGATCCGGTTTCCCAGCTCTTTATCTTCTTTTTCAAAATAATCCGTCTTATGAAACACGACCTGCTCATCCGCCGAATCGTTAAAAAATGTCTTTAAGTCCGTCCCCAGACATTGCAGGATATCGATCAGCGTCGCAATGGAAGGCGAGGTTAAGTCCCGCTCCACCTGTGAAATGAAACCCTTCGAAAGCTCCGCTCTGTCGGCAAGTTCCTCCTGCGTTAATCCTTTCAGCATTCTCAACTCTTTAATCTTATTTCCAATCTCCACAAATACCCCTTTTCCGCGTGGAAGCTGTTCCTTTCGCGCTGTGTGATCGTTCCTGTCCCAAACGTTCCCATTCTAAACTCAAAGTTCACTTATACTATCCTTTGTAAATATAAACCAAAAGTTTAGGATTTCTAAACTCACAAGCTCTAGTATACAACTTTATCGCACATTGTCAATACTCTTTTTACAACAAAAAACAGGGCATATAGATTTCGCTTTCTACATGCCCTGTTTTTTGTCATTATTCCAAAATTTAATCAATCTTCACCCGATCCGCGATTTTCACGGGGCGGTTCTCTGCCGTTCCCATGAGCCCTGCCCCCATTGACAGTACTCATCCGCTCCGCAGCCCCAAAGCGTGCCGTCCGTCCGAATAGCAAAGGTACTAAACGCACCGCATGAATGCTGCGGACATTTTCCATAATCGGAACCGGCGCCGCGCTTTCAAATGGCTGACCGCTTCCGGTAAAATCCAAATTTGGGCGCTTTTCCCCATGCCCACAGTGAGCCGTCAGATTTCAGCGCAATCGGCTCTTCCAATGAAGGATCAATCCCCTCCGAGGCGCTTTTTCATCCATAATCCGGTCTCGGTCAGATCATCGTCGTCCCAGCCGGACGTCTTCGTGCAGGGTACCTTGATCATGGAAGAGGATTCGTCGCGGTTTGCCAGATTCCACTGGGCATAACTCATGCAATGTGCGTCCGCAAATTCCGCCCAAAGCCGTGCTTCCTCCGGATCTATATCCCCGTTACCCGATGCATCACAGTTACTGTACTCGCTGATGAAGACCGGCAGACCTTTCCCAAGCGCATAGCTGACCTTATCGCGCAGATACTGTTTATGCGTCGCCGCATAATAGTGAACCGCATACATAAGCTGTTCGCCCTTAACCGGATCGTCCGCAGCATGATCCACATCCTGCGACCAGTTCGGCGTACCGATGATGATAACGGCTTTTGGCGCTTTTTTGCGGATCACGGGAATGACCTCCTCCGCATAAGCTTTGACTGTTGCCCAGTCCACACCCTCGCCATTCGGTTCATTGCAGATCTCATAAAGCACGTTCTCATATCCGCTGTACTTCTCCGTCATCTCCGCAAAAAACTTCTTTGCCTCTTCCTTGTTTGTCTGCGGATTCCCGTCGCTTAAGATATGCCAGTCAATGATCACATACATGCCAAGCTCCGTCGCCGCCTTCACGCCGGTATCGATCAGACCTTTTAAGTAATCCTGATCGCCATCCGTTAAATAGCCGCCGTCCTCCGCCGTATACATCGCGAGACGGATCAGATTGCCGCCCCAGCCGCGGATCGTTTCAAACGCAGCTTTGTTAATATATTCCGGATACCATATGATACCGAGCGTGCTCGGTCCCTTTAGCTGGAACGGTGCCCCGTCCTTGTCCGTCAGTTGTGTTCCCTGCACGGTCAGCGCGCCGTGCTTCTCAAATGCTGTAGCCATATTCTTCCTCCAATGCCGGAGCATATTTTATACAGGCTCGCAAACCGGAATATCAGAGCCGGCTTCGCGATTCCAATTTGTGGCTCCGGCACAAATCTGCCTGTACGATTCCTGTATCTTATCCTGTACTGCCTCACTGTCCATCCCACAAAACGACTTCTCCCGCCGCCAGCGATTTCGGCACGTCGATCAGACGCTGATTCGATGATCCACGAAAGCGCAGCGTGATATCATGCAACTCGTCCACATAACGCCCGTCCACCATCACGTCAAAACAGGAAAGCAGTTCGCGGGTCATCTCCCACTTCGGGCACATGGTTTCCATGATCTCACGGTCAAACAGATAGCCGGAAAAGCACCAGATGTCTTTGTCCGGCAGTTCCTCTTTTACCCGCTTTACAAACGGAAGCAGACCGACCTGATTCTGATACTCCATCGGCTCTCCGCCGAGCAGCGTTAAACCACGTACATAGTACGGGCGAAGCTCTTCAATTAACAGATCCATCGTCTTACGTGTAAATTCTGTTCCATAGCCAAAATCCCACGCGACCTCGTTAAAACAATTTTTACACCTGTGATTGCAGCCGCTCACAAACAGCGACACCCGCACGCCCGGACCATTCGCGATATCACAGGTCTTGATCTCCGCATAGTTCATAAACCATCCTCAAAAACACATGCAGCCGTTTGACAGACGCCGCCCCGGAAGTCATCTTGAAACCCGTCCGTGCATTGCAAACGGTTCCTTACAAGTGCAGCACACGCTCTTTGATCTCCTGCGTCCTGCCCTGATTCCAAAACTGCGTGCCGATATAACCGCAGGTACGCCGCGCCACATTCATCTTATCCTGATCACGGTTACCGCAGTTCGGGCATTCCCACAAAAGCTTCCCGTGATCATCGGTCACGATCTGAATTTCGCCGTTGTAACCGCACTTCTGGCAATAATCGCTCTTTGTGTTCAGCTCGGCATACATAATATTCTCATAAATATACTGCATCACGGCAAGCACCGCATCCAAATTGTTCTGCATGTTCGGCACTTCGACATAGCTGATCGCACCTCCCGGAGAAAGCTCCTGAAACTGCGCCTCAAATTTCAGCTTGTCAAATGCGTTGATCTGCTCGGTCACATGCACATGATAGCTGTTCGTAATATAATTTCTGTCCGTTACGCCCTCGATCTTGCCAAAACGTTTCTGAAGACATTTAGCAAATTTATAGGTCGTGGACTCCAGCGGCGTCCCATACAAGCTGAAATCAATATTCGACTCCGCTTTCCACTTCCGGCACGCTTCGTTCAGATATTTCATGATTTGCAACGCGAACGGCGTCGCTTCCGGATTCGTGTGGGACTTGCCCGTCATATATCTCGTACACTCGCATAATCCCGCATAGCCGAGCGAGATTGTCGAATACCCGCCGTACAACAGTTTATCGATCTTTTCTCCCTTTTCCAAACGAGCAAGCGCGCCGTTCTGCCAGAGAATCGGCGCAACGTCGGACGGCGTTCCTTTTAAGCGTTCGTGCCTGAACATCAACGCGCGGTGGCAGAGTTCTAAGCGCTCATCCATGATCTCCCAGAATCTGCCAGTATCCCCGTTTGAAGAGCACGCTACATCCACAAGATTGATCGTCACGACACCCTGATTAAAGCGTCCATAGTACTTATGCTTACCCTGCTCGTAATTCTGGGCATTGGCGATATTGCCGATACCGGTCTCCGTAAATCTGTCCGGCGTCAAAAAAGAACGGCATCCCATGCACGGATAGCAGTCACCCTGCTTTAATTTTTTCATGATTTTTTCCGATATATAATCGGGCACAAGACGCTTCGCCGTACACTCCGCTGCAAGCTTCGTCAGCTCCCAGTACTTGCTGCCCTCATGAATATTATCTTCCTCGAGCACATAAATGAGCTTCGGGAACGCCGGCGTGATATAGACGCCCTTCTCGTTCTTGACCCCCTTAATGCGCTGGCGCAGCACTTCCTCAATGACCGCTGCCAGATCATCTCTTGTCTGTCCCTCCGGCACTTCGTTCAAATACATAAATACCGTGACAAACGGCGCCTGTCCGTTCGTCGTCATGAGCGTAATGACCTGATACTGGATCATCTGCACGCCGCGGTTGATTTCTTCCCGGACGCGGCATTCTGCCATGCGGTTTACCATTTCCTCGTCATGATCCACGCCGACAAGTTCCAGTTCCCTGCGTACTTCTTCACGGAATTTCAGACGGCTGACCTGAACGAACGGCGCCAAATGCGCCAGCGAAAAACTCTGACCGCCGTACTGTGACGATGCGATCTGCGCAATGCTCTGCGTTGCAATATTACACGCCGTCGAAAAGCTTTTCGGCTTATCGATCATCGTCTCACTGACAACTGTACCGTTCTGCAGCATATCCTCTAAATTGACAAGACAGCAGTTATGCATATGCTGTGCAAAATAATCCGCATCATGAAAGTGGATGATACCTTTTTCATGCGCCTCGACAATATCCGCAGGCAGAAGAAACCGCTTCGTGATATCTTTGCTCACCTCGCCCGCCATATAATCACGCTGCACACTGTTAACGGTCGGATTTTTGTTGGAATTTTCCTGTTTCACTTCCTCATTATTACACTCAAGAAGGCTTAAGATCTGTTCATCCGTTGAATTAGATTTTCTGACAAGCGCTCTCCTGTAACGGTATGTGATATAATTTCTCGCCACGGAAAAAGCACGCTGATTCATGATCTGGTTTTCCACCATATCCTGAATCTCCTCAACGCTCGGCGCGCGCTGCATGGAAACACATGCCTGCTCCACGCTTAAGGCGATCCGTTTGATCTGCTCGTCGGACATCTTTTCACTGTCCACAACGCTCAAGTTCGCCTTTCTGATCGCGGCTTCGATCTTATCCATGTCAAAACCAACTTCCGAACCGCTTCTTTTAATAATTTTCATTCCTGCCCCCATCTGCGCGCTTTAGCACGCACTTCCCTCTACACATTTTTAACGTCGCATACAATATATTGTAGCAGAGTTTTTATAAGTGTCAATATTTAGAAGGCAAAAACAGAAAAAATACAAAAAACATTCGTTACATCAGGCAAATCTATCCGGCGAATATTTCCTTGCCATACTTTTCCGCCTGCACTTTCCACATATCCGCGTACGTCCCTCCGCGAGCGATCAGTTCCGTATGTGTGCCGCTCTCTGCGATCACCCCGTGTTCTAAAAGAAGGATCCTGTCGGCGTCCTTTGTCGTGGACAGACGGTGGGAGATCAGAATGACCGCCTGACCGGACGCATGTTCAAGCATACTGCTGTTCAACCGGTATTCCGCGATCGGGTCAAGCGCGGAAGACGGCTCGTCCAAAATTGCGATACGCATATCCCTCAGGAACATTCTTGCGATCGCCGCTTTTTGGGACTCTCCGCCGGAAAGCATGATCCCGTTATCCGAAAACTCTCTGGTCAGCTCAGTCTCCAGTCCGTTTTCAAGCTTTGCTAATCTTTCACCAAAATCCGCCCGCTCAAGCGCCCTGCGGATGTCCGTTCGCTCTTCCTGCTCTACCACATCCATTTTCACATTTTCTGCAAGCGTGGCGCCGTAGATCTGAAAATCTTGAAAAATCGCGCCAAGCTTCCTACGGTACTCCCTGATATCCAGTTTTCGGATATCCACGCCTCCGTACGTGATACAGCCCTCAGTCACATCATAAAGACGCATGATCAATTTGATCAGTGTCGTCTTCCCTGCACCGTTTTCGCCGACTAGCGCAAGTTTTTCCCCTTTCCGCACCGTCATGCTGACGTCTTTTAGTACATATGCCTCGCTGTCTTTATACTTGAAGCTGACATGTTTTAGTTCAAGCGTACAATCTTCCGGCACTGCCACAGATCCCGCGCAGCCTTCAATGCCGATCTCGTAGTCCACAAAACGGCGAAATTTCTCCGCATATTGTCCCACTCTCTGAAAATCCACAAGCGCATAATTTACACCGTCAAGACGGCTCTTGATATCATTCGTCGCATTTCTGAGCGATGCCACTTCCCCCAGACCAATCTTCTTTTTTACGACCGCAAGATACGCCAGATAGACCGGAACCGCATAGAACTGGCAGACTGTATAGACACAGATCCAGTTAATGAGCGTCGGAGGAATGATTTTCAGCGAATAGCGAAGCGCCATTTTCCGCTCCTCCGCAACCGCCTCGTCGTACTGTGCGATCAAAGCCTCCTCGATTCCGGACAATTTGATCTCTTTTGCATATTCCGGCTGATAGAATACGCGTCTGGAGTAATCCGCCTTCCTGCCGATCTTTGCTTTTTCCAGTTCATACTGAAACTCCAGCTTCGTGATGATAAAGCGCGTAATGATGTTGATGAGAAACCCGATGGCCGGAAACAGCGCCACAACCGGATTGATCGTTACGATCATCGCCCCTGCGATCAGCATCGCGAGCATACAGGATGCTATATTGGCAATACACATGACCGCTTTCGTGATCATTCCCTCCGACTGCGATGCAGCGACGACAAAATCATCATAGTACTCGGGTAAATCATAACAGATCAGATCGATCCTGCCCGCTTTTTCCATCAGTTCCCGCTGAATCCCGCCGGAAACTTTCACCAGGCGGATATAAAACACATTTTCAAGAGTAATATAAATCCCGAGCTGGACAACGCTGTAGATTACGAGCCAAATCACGAGAAGACGCACCAATGCCGCAACATCGGCGCCCTGTGTCAAAACTTGAATGATCTCTTTTAAGAGAAACGTGCTTAAGTATGCATTGGCGCCCGCACTCGCACACTGGGCCGCTATGTAGGAAAGTGCCATCTTTTTATCATGGGCATAGATATACCGCATCACATACCATACATTGGAGATCAGACGCTTCATGCCCAGCTTTTCTTCCTGCTTCTTTTCTCTTTTTCGTGCTTTGCGTATGGCGGTTTTGCCGTCCTTCTGTTCTGTCGTTCCGCTCCCGGTTTTTCCGTTCCCTTGTTCTGCCTGCCCGTTCCCTGCTTTACCGCTCTTTCGTGTCTCTCTGCCGTTTTTTGCCCTCATGCCGTCACCTCCTCTGCCAGATAATTCTGCGCCTGCAACTTCCACATTTCAGCATAGGTGCCGCCGCGCGCCAGCAATTCATCATGACTGCCCTGCTCGATAATCGTGCCGTTCTCAAATAAATAGATTCTGTCGGCGTCGCGCGTCGCAGAAAGTCTGTGGCTGATAAAGATAACGGTCTCGCCTTCAGAGGCATTCAGCATGTTCTGATACATGCGGTACTCCGCGATCGGGTCAAGCGCCGAGGACGGTTCGTCTAAGATCACAATATCGGGTTTTCTTGCAAATACGCGGGCGATCGCAATCTTCTGCGCCTCGCCGCCTGAAAGTCCCATACCGTTTTCATCAAATTCCTTCGTGACCATCGTATCGATCCCGTTTTCAAGAGAATCCAGTTTCTCTCCAAACTGCGCTTTTCGCAGGGAATCCTCCACCAGCTTCCGCTCCTCTTCATTCCCCGGCTTTCTCATCAGGACATTGACGGAAAGAGGCAGCGCAAAGATCTGAAGATCCTGAAACACCGTGCCAAAACGCTCATGAAACGATTTCGGCTCATAATCGTTGATATTTTCCCCGCTGATACGGATCTCCCCGTCCGTCGCTTCATACAGCCCCATCAGCAGCTTCACAAGCGTTGTCTTTCCGGCCCCGTTATGTCCGACAATTGCAATCTTTTCTCCCTTGCGGACCGTCATATTCACATCATGGAGCGTCGGCTTGTCCGCTCCCGCATAGGTAAATCCGACATTGGTAATCTCGATGTCGGAAAGCCGGTCTGCATTAATGAGCTTATCGCTTTCCGACTTCGGCGTATAGGAAAGGAACTCTCTCAGATTTGTCACAAACATGCTTTCTTTCACAAGACTGACAAGCTGATGCACTGCGTCGTCAGTTCTCCATGAAAGCGTCGTAAGCGCCGGGATCATCGCGATATAGGCAGCTGTCGGCACCCCGCCCTTATGAAGTACAAACGCAATATACAGATATGGCAGAATCGTTGAAAAGACTGAAAACAGCGTCCAGTTTAACACGTCTAAAACAACCAGTTTCCGGCGCATTTCCTTTGTCCGCTCCTGCATCGAATCATATGCCTTTTCATGACGCTTCAGCAGCAGCTTTCCGATTGAAAACAGCCTAAGTTCGCCGGCATATTTTTTTTCATAGAACACGCGTTTTGCATAGCCCGCCGTGCGCCCGTCCCTCGTATTGGAGAAATCAAGCTGAAAGTTAAGATCTGCTCTTTTTTTCCCAAAAAGCAGTGAGACGATGACCATCGGAACAATAAAGATCAACAGCACGGGATCGACTCTTGCGACAATGAACGCAGCCGCGGCTACGGCTGCCAGATTCGACACAAAGTATACCGAACCGTACAGCACGCTGTTCCCCCGCCATTGGCACTCATTCAGCGCGCGCGTATATTTATCATAAAAATCAGGCTGTTCAAAACAGGGATATTCCATGGAAACGGATTTATGAATTACGCGCTTATAGAAATCCTGATACATCTTTGGAAGAAACTGCTTTTCGCAGAGCTGGTGAAGCGCCGCGCTGATATGAATGCAGACATGTCCGATGCACATTGCCCCGACGAACGAAGCCAGAACAGAAAACGGCGTATTATTTTCGATCGCCGTGTAAATCCATTCGGTCAGATAGACCGAAAAGAATGTCCAGAACACGTTCTCCGTTAATTCTTTGAGAAATGAAAAAATCACATATCCCCTGCTGCCATGCCAGAGAATGCCCAGCATATACATGACATTGGACAGCGCGGAATACGTTCGCTCCTGTTTATGTTCTTTTGTTTTCAACCTATACCACCTGCCAGTAAGTAATTTGCATGTTTCCTTTCAAGCTTTATCTCTTCACAGGCATTTGCAAAACACCCTTTTATAACGTATATCATTGTGCAAAATATACAGATTCATAAGCAGGCGCTTCGATGCGGCCGGTACTTACATGCCGTATTTTGGTATGTTATGTACCGTTGCCAGCAGAGAGCAACGAAAGCGTGCCTGCGTTGGATTGTATATTTTGCATAATCCAAACACTTTATTTGGGTGTTTCGCAATTGCCTGTTTTTATCTTTTTGACATAAGCATAACATAATGCTGTTTGAATGTCATGCGAATGCAGGCTTTTGTTTTCCATGACACAAATATTCAGCCGCAGCATCAGGCTCCATAACTTTCTTTCCGTTCTGCCGGTGCATTCATTTCGTCTACAAGTGAAGCCGGCTTTGCAGTCAGCTCTACCCATGCCGGAAGAAAGCCGCTCTTTAGCGCATTTCTCATCGACCGGATATTCGACCATGCCGAACAATAAAACGGCACTCTGTCCCGCTCTATGATCTCAAGCGCCAGCCGGCTCGTGAGCGCTGATGCGATTCCGCGTCTCCGATACCCGGGCAGCACATCCACACCGATCTGCCACATGGAATCACAGTCGGCCGAGCATCCCGCCAGTCCGACCAGCTTACCGTTATCATAAGCACCGACGCCGAGCACATCCAATGCCTTCCTGTCCTCGCATAGAGCGTTGCCCCACTCCGGCAGGTACAGCGTTGCAAAATCAGACTGTTTTAATACCCTCAGCTCAAAATCGCAGGAAAGCGCGCGCAGTCCCGCCATGTCAGGCAGATAATACTCCGCCATAAAACAGATCCGGTATCCTTTTTGCGCAAGCCGGCTGTCCAGCCAGTGCATGTTCGGCGTTTCAAAACAATGATAATACTCAAATCTGCCGATGTATGCCTCCACAAGTTCCCGAAATTCCTCTTTCACGGAAGCGACCAGATTATTCCCATAGGACACCAGATCACAGGCGATCGGCTCCTTGTAGTATTTTCTCGCGCCCGCGCCAAGTACATGCGGGACGATCTTATTTTTATCACAAAGAAAATCCGCTGCCTCACAATTGATGTCCGCCGCAGACTGCTCCATGGCGACCCGCCAGATTTTATCATGATCCATTTACCCTTATCCTCCCCCTGCACGGGCACCCTTTAGGCGCCTGCCCGCTTTCCCTGCATTGCTCACTCTGTGGCTCATCCCTCCGCCCGGGCGCGCTTAAGACGCTGACTTGTCTTTTGCGCTCCCTCCGCGTCTTTTTAATAATAGCAGCAGCATAACAGTCACCAGCACCACCAATATGACCAAAGCCACCGCTACAACGACCATATTGTCTCCGTTCTGCGGCTTGATACGCTCCGCCGTTCCGCCCTCGGGCATCTGTTGCTGTTCTGTCTCCGGATCCTGCAGCGCCATATCATCAGATTGATCTTTTTCCCCGATCTGCGGCGCTCCGTCCGGATACAGTGCGGCATGATCCGCCGTCGGCGCATCCAGACAGACCCAGACACTTCTAATGCCGTAATAGTAGCCGATCTTTCCCCATTGATGCCCGGTTGCGTCCGTATACAGTCCGTCATACTGAGGCATATACTCCGATCCGAAGCTCTGCAGATCCATGGTACTATATTGTTCTGAAGTCGGGTATTTCCAAAAGTAGATCATTGCATTCTGATACTGCCCGTCTATCTCACCAGACTGTTCCGCGATCTGGCCGCCATAGTCCTCCTCAAAAGAAATGGAATCATAGACCACTTTCATATAATCCATCGGCATCCAACCGTTTTCTTCCTCTTCCGAAATGCCCCACAGAATGCCCCGCTCATCTTCATACGCAAAAGAAATCCACACTTTTCGTCCGTTTTCCCATGTCGCCGTTACTTTGTCCGACTCCGGACTCTCATATACGATCACGACGCCGTCCGGTCCGTTCGCGGTATATTGTCGGTTTACATAATCACATTCCGATGAATGCTGCTCATAAAAAGAATTCTGCGGTTCCCAGATCACATCCGCTCTCGCGGGAATGACACTGATTAAAAAGCAGAACATCATTCCCAAAAAAACATATCTTTTTTTCATAGCTGCCTCCTGTTCTCGTTTTTATGTCTTATCCAAAAACTTCCGCTTCTGATATTTATCTGATATTTAGGCCGTTCCGTCATTTGCAAAATTTTCATTCATGATACGACCGTCAAATGGTAAGCTCTATCAGGTTCCCCTCTATTCCCGCAATACAGCTTTCATAATATCCGTCCCCTGTCATTCTCGGACCGCTGACCACTTCATAGCCGTCAGACCGAAGGCGCTCCGTTAGAAGGTCAACCTGCTCCTTACTGCCTGTAGAAAATGCCAAGTGAATATATCCTGTCCTGAACCATTCCTTTTTCTGATCACTTATCTCCGGTCGCGTCATAAGTTCCAGTCTCGTCCCATCATCAAAGCGGATGAAATAAGAACGAAACTCCGATGTCCTGTTATAGTAACCGGTATTAGAATGTCCTCCAAAGTAAGTGACAAAGAAATCTCTTGCTTTTTCCAAATCACTGACATACATCGCGATATGCTCTATTTTCATACCTATACCCCTTTGTGCGCTTCAGCGCACATACCAATCAATATTTGAAAGTTTACTTTCAAACTTCTTTTCTCCTGTTCATGTCTCCGGTTTTATCCTCAGGTAAAACAACGATTAACACATTTCCCTCATCAAATTTGCGCAGTAAAACAGTATATTCTTAGCAGCTGTCTCCAGCTCTCAGGCATTTCTGAGCGCCAACAGACCGACTCCGCACAGCCACGAGCATAGATTTGCGGTGACCGACAGCATCACCGGACGGCGGATGCCCCACCGGGAGTCCTTCGCAAAGCTGCCATACACATATGCCTCCACCGCCACGACCACGACCTCCACGATCAGCTGCAACGGGAGTGTCTGCGGCATTCCCGCCGGCATTTCCATAACTATGCCTGTTGTCCCTGTCAGATAACGCCGTCCAAGCCAGCACGCTAATACGGCCGGCGGATTCGTCAGCACATTGACAAGGAATACCAACAGGAATCCCCGTTTTTCACACACCGCCGGCAGAAAAGCATGGATACGGCGCGCCGTCCCTGCTTGACAATGTTTACGTTCCTTCGATTCCAGCCGTACCCGAACCTTTGTAAGCAAAACCACTGCGGCAGGCTCAACAGCAATTGTCAATATCAGGGATACAAAAAACATTTCCAACAGGTATGATCTCACCGCATCCTCCTTTTGGGACTGCCGCTCTCATCCGATGAACGGAGAACCTATCCCCTTTTCCACGCTGCACCGATACTTTCCAAGCCCTGCCGCCAAAATCAATAACGAAAGCAGACTGCCTGCGCTGCCGGTCACATTCCCCGCCAGACTGGGTTCTGCGTTTAGGAAAACCGGAAGAAATCCCAAAAACAGCGCAAATGTCAAAAAGCCGAATGCAAATCCTGCATGATCCGGAAGTGCGCAGATCATCCAGTACAGCGTGAGCGGCATCGTCATATTAAACAGGAACAGCGCTGCCAGTCCTACAGGCATAAAAGAAGAAAACAGATAGCAGACCGACGCTAACGCAAGCGAGACTGCCGCCGTCCATCCCGTTCCCTTCCATGCTGCCAGAAAGCCGCCTGCCGTTTTACCGCCCGCTATGGCAAGTACGGCTGACAGTCCCGCAAAAACTCCTTTTTTCCACGGAAATGTAACGGTCATGCCAATATAGGATCTTAAGATAACAACCAACAGACAGCTGACGCACAGAAACCAGATCCCGTTCCCTTTTGCATAGCATGACAGCCGCATTTCGTCCTCTTTATCTGCCGCTGATTCTGTTATCTGCTCCATAGCTGTTTGAGATACGCCGCAGGGATGTGCATGCCGCACCCGGACATACCGCGCTGCAATGACCAGCAGCATAGCGGCACTCCCGCATAACAGACCCGCGCTCCTGCCTCCGGTTTTCGCGAGCAGCATTCCAAGATATAATCCCACAGCTCCCGGTGCCACAAAAATACCAAGCCGCATAAGCAGACGCTTTCGCTTTTTATCGCTGTTCCCTTTCCCGCTTTCTTTTATCCCGTTTTTTTCTGTTATCCTGTCGTCGCAGATCATTCCCACACCGCCGCCCACATGAAACAATGCATTCCCAATCCCTAACAGGACCGGATGGGTCAAAGCCCCCGCAATCGTACACAAAACGCCGGCGATAGCCGTCAACAGATTCGGATCTCTTTTCTTTTTTTCGGACACGGCATGTTGTAACGCTGCTTCTGAGACCTGTTTTTCCAGTTTCACATTCAAAGCATCCAGTACGATGCCGAACGGCATCTGCAAAGCAAATGCACAGAAATTATAGAGAAGGATTGACCGATTCCCGTCCCTTCTCAACATGTAGTCTCCAAACATCGCCGCAGCGCATACACCGTCCACAAAAAAATGTAACATAGAATAGAATGCTGTCAAAGGTATTTCCCTCCTGATCATTAGACGATCCCGGATATGATAAAGTCACAGATGAAATTCCTGAAACAGCCGCTTTCGAAATTCGGGATCTGACGCTGCACATTTCAATTCTTCCCCGCGGTGCTGTTCAAATAATCGTTCGATCAGTTTACAATAACGTTCGCTCTCTTCTTCTCTTCCTTCCTCTCTTCCTTCCTCCCGCAGTGACCGTTCATATTTTTTTACATCAAATTCCTCCAACAGCATCCCCAACACCTCCGCCCGGTATTTTTTCAAAAATCCTGCTAAGATATCCCGCTCGATACATTCCGAAACAGCATCCTCGAGCGCCGCCTTCGGCTCCTGCCCTTCGGCAAGGCGCTTTCTTGTAATGTCCACAAACAGGGCATATTCCCGCAAAACCCTGCACCGGTCCAACAGCTCCTTGTTATGCCCGTAATTAATATTGAGCATTCGCACCTTAAGTTCGACGTCGGCTTCCACGCCCTGATCCCTGCGCATAAAAGAATCCGAAAGACGCAGCGTTTCTTCGTCCGCCATCATCCGCTCCCCGTTATAGAACACAACACATTGAGGCATCGGCAGTATGATTTGCTTCGTTCCATATATACTTTCCTGAGCCTGTTCAATCAATTTCTGATACTCTTTTGCCAAATAAATCAAGAACCGGACCGGCATATTCGGATTATAGGTACTCTGATGTTCATACAGACTCAGCGTTCCTGCCAACACGAATGCAAGGTCATTTTTCATCACAATATAAACTGCGCTTTCAATCGTTACTACCTGTAGCTGTAAGGCGTCCTGGTAATCCGTCCCGTTCAGCGCATTGTATAACTGTAACAGCGCTTCCCTGTCTTTCTCAAATAAAAACCGGAAAAATCTGTCTTTCGCCTGACGATGAATCCCGCGCCGATTCCTCCACATAAACCGGCTGTTTATGCCAAAGCGTTTGTTTTTGCGCTTTTCCGCCCGGTTCTGCCTGCTTCGTTTATCCTGTTTTTGCATCGCTTCTCCTCCCGTATACTGGCAGGAGCCCCGCCGGATACAGTCCGCCAAAGCGTTTTACCGCTCAGACAAAGCATGGATAACAGCGCGCCGTTTTATTTTGGTTCCTGCCTTATTGATCATTTATTTGATGTGAGAAAAATCCGGCAGAAACTGCCTGAAGGAAACAAAAAAATGTTTCCATGTGCGAGCGCACATCATAAGAATTTTCTGATGTTTGTATCATAAAAGATCTTGCGCTTCCTGTCAACTGTTTTATCTCAAAAGCTTTCTTCCGAAACGCTTCTTTTCCCTCCTTTTTTTGAATCCGTCCGCCATTCGTGCTATAATAGAATATACGATTATGAAGGGGGAAATTTTTATGACATCCGTTCGTTTTTATGATGAGATTCCTGATGAACTATTGAAATTCGCAGTGATTCTTGCCGCACATGATGGTAAGTTGGTATTCTGCAAGCACCGAGAGCGCAATACATGGGAAATTCCCGGCGGACACCGGGAACCCGGCGAAACCATTTTATCAACGGCAAAAAGAGAATTATACGAAGAAACCGGCGCGCTCGATTTCGAGATCGCACCGGTCTGTGTCTATTCCGTTACAGCTCCCGGCAATTTTGACGGCAAAGAGTCCTTCGGTATGCTTTATCGTGCGGATATCACCCGCTTTGAGGCAGAACTGCATAGTGAGATTGAAAAAATCATGATCACGGACCGGCTTCCTGAACAATGGACTTACCCCGAAATTCAGCCGAAGCTGTTGGCGGAAGCATCCCGCAGGGGATTGATCAAGTGAATCACGACATATTCCGAATGCTTTTCTGTTCTGACCGGATACCCCCATCCGGCAATGCCCGAAGTTACTACTTTCGTTAAGTCTCCCTCTTTGCGGCAGCCATAGGTCAGCTCATTCGTCTGAAATAGCTCCGCGAGCATACCTAACGGCCAAACCTGTCCGGCATGCGTATGCCCCGACAGCATCAGCCCGTATCCGCTTTCCATAACCTCCGCATACTCCACAGGCTGATGATCGATCAAAATCCATTCCTTATCCGCATCCGCACTCTCCACAAGCTGCGCAGCCGTTTTTCTCATATCGGGATCGTGTCCCCTGTCGGCGCGCCCGATCAGCACGAGTTCTCCGTTGATCTCACAAGCTTCATCCTCCAAAATACGCATACCGGCCTGTTCTATGGTATCCTTAAGCTCCGCCGCCGTGTATGCCGGATGATCTGAATATTCATTTTTATCATGGTTTCCATACACATAAAAGGTTCCATACCGGCTGCGGATATCTCCCATGACCGCAAACGCCTCTTTCATTTGCACAAGGCTCGTGCGCTCATCCACAATATCTCCGCCCAGTATGACGATATCAGGATTTTCACTTTCGATCAAAGCCGCCGCCCGTCTTAACTGTTCCGCATCCATCGTCGTCCCAAAATGCAGATCTGAAAAAAATACGATCGTATAACCTTCCTCCCGTATTTCACGCCCCGCCTCAACCGTATATTCCGTTTTGACGATCTGCCGCATATTCCAGCATCCGTAACCGACTACAGCTACAGCCGCCAGTACCGCTATGATCCCGCTCCTGTAAAGTGCCTTCGCAAAAAACGGAAACCGTTTCTGCTTAAAACATTTCCGCACAACAAGCACGACTGCATCCTGTACCAAAAGAAATACTGCCAAATGCATCAATACCACAAACCACAACCCGTCGATATCGATGACTGGCAAAATCAGTATCGCACTGACTGCCGCTGCGATCAGAATCTGCTTTCTCTTAGACACTTTTTTTGCAAAAAAACAGACTCCCTTATAAGCCTTACGGCACAAATAAACAGCCGCCGACAGCATGACAGTCAGCGGCACGAGTATCCAGATCAAATACACCATCACATGCTCCTCTTTTGTTCACACCCCCGCCGCAATAAAACCCATGCGAAGGCTTCCTTTTATTGGTTCTCTTTCACTTTCTGCGGCTGAGGCTGATGTCTGTGGAAATGCACAAGCCCTGTCCGGTTTAATGCCACCATGACCGCCGGAATAAAAACAAGCTGCAATATGATGCCGGGAATTGCATTCAAGAACGCTCCCGCCATAAATGCTTTCCATGTGAAACGGTTCCCGCCTAACCCTAAAAAGATCATCTGCACGAAGCCCCAGACGATGCGTCCGGAGAGCATCGCGATAAGCAGCGAACGGTATAACGCGATCACGCACTGCCACTTAGAACGCCCATACAAGAGTCCCGCAGCCAGTCCATACGTCATCAGTTCAAACGCCATTGCCGCAGCCGTCGGGAACATCACCGGCATCGAAAACAGCACGGAGCGAAAGAGCGGGAGCACAAATCCCACGATAGCTCCATACTGCCAGCCGCAGATCAGACCGCACAAAAATACCGGAATATGCATCGGCAGCAACATATTGCCGATCCGCGGAATCTGACCCGTGAAAAACGGCAGCACGACCCCGATTGCCACAAACATGGCAGATAGCGTCATGTTTTTAATCGAACGATTCCATTTCATCCTTAACACTCCTTTGCACTTCACCGCGTAAATCAGTCCGGACCGGGACGTTACTCCCGGAACCGGCAGGCTCCGCTTTAGCCTCTTACGCCCTGCGGTACTTCCGGACAATCTTAACAATATAATAAATCCCTGCGATCCCGCCGCTGACTGCGCCCGTGATCAAAATGCCCTCGATCGTAAAATGCAGATATGACAGTGTGATAAAGCTTAAGATCAGTAACAGCAAAATCACATAACCTGCCGTACACCCCACCATCAGGAAAAAACATAAAATATCTTTGATGATATCAATCGCGGAAAAGCGTCCCTCATCCCGCACGGTTCTTCGTTTCTTTTTTAACATCCTGCTCCTCCGTGGTTTTGCTGTAGTCTGTCCGTATCTCTCATTCTGCACTGTCTATTGCATAAGGCTGATACTCCGCATAAAAATCACGCAGCACGGCAAATGCCATTTTACGCCTTCCATACGTGGAAATCAACCCCTTGGTATTATAATATTTCTGTGTAGCGGACGTTCTTCTGGGACAGCGGAAGTCTCTCAGGATCCATGGCGTCATTCCCTTTATATAGCCGATTTTGCGGATCTGCTGCGTCTGCTTTTCATAGATAAACGCCTGACACTCCTCGGTGCCTTTATCCGTGACCGTCCCGTGATGTCCCGCAAGCGCATCCGCTCCAAATTCCGTTATGATCACAGGCTTTTTCGGATGGCTGTTCCCGAACAGCGCAGGCAGCATCGCAAAGTCCGCGACATACCAGCCGCAATATTCGTTAAGCCCGATGATATCAAGATATTCCTCCAGTCTGTCCTCGATCCGATTCTTGGCAAAATTAACCAGACATGCTGCCGAGACCGCTCTCGTATGATCAAGCCTGCGTACCGTCTTTGCCAGATCCCCCATGAACTTTAACCGCTCATCTGTATCCTGATTCTCGTTTCCCACCGACCAGATGATCACGCTCGCGCGGTTAAAATCCCTTGTGATCAGCTCGCAGAGCTGATTTTCCGCATCCCGATAAGTCTCTTTTGATGAAAAATGAATATTCCAGTATACCGGGATCTCCTCCCAGAGCAGAAGCCCCATCTCATCGGCAATCTGCGCCATTCTCTCACTGTGCGGATAATGCGCAAGCCGCATAAAATTGCATCCCAGCTCCTTCGCAGTCAGGACGATCTCTATTCGCTCTTCATCGCTCAGCGCCTTTCCGTTTGCCGCGCTGTCCTCATGAAAGCAGACTCCCTTTAAGAAGATTGGTTCGCCGTTTAACAGGATATCCATGCCTTTGACGAGGAACTCGCGAAAACCGACCCTGTCTTTTACAACGTCTCCGGCGCAGCTTAACGTCACGTCATACAATTTCGGATTCTCCGGCGACCAAAGCACGGGCGAAGCCTCTAATACAAGCTCTCCGACACCGTTTTCAATCGCTATCTCCTCTTTTACGGCGAGTTCTTCGATCGTCAGCACTGCCTTTGCAGCGACCGGCTCGGACAACTGAACCTGCACCCGGATACTCCGAAACCCGCTGTCCGGTTCCAGTGCGATCTGAAACCGTTTCACATGGATAGCCGGCACCCGGATGATCTCAATATCCCGGTACACGCCCCCATAGTTAAACCAGTCCGTGACCGTGGTCGGAACCTGCTCTTCCCGTCTCGTGCTGTCTGCCTGGATCAATATCCGGTTTCTGGGCGTAAGCAGCTCCGTGATATCAAAGTAAAACGGCGTGGAACCTCCCTTGTGCATCCCCACATACTTCTTATTCAGGAACACTCTGCACAGATAATTGACTGCACCGATTTTTAAGAATACGCGCTCATCCTCACTCTGCTTTGAAAAATAGAACGTGCGCGTAAAGATCACACTGCCCTCATAGAGCAGATATATATAGTCATTGGTATTAAAACAGCAGGGCAGCATCATGCGGTCCCACTCGTCAAACGAATAATCGACCGGCAACAGGTTCCCGCCCTCGTCATAGTAGTTTTCCTCATACCATTTTGCACCGATACAGGTGTCATACTGGTCAACGGCGTAATGCCATTCGCCGTTTAAGGATTCCTTCTTCCGGTATCTGTCATAGATCATACCATCTGCCAAAGCCTCATGCAGCTCATTCTTTTGTCCGTTTTCTTCTGTCCGGTCTGCTTCTGACATCTTTTTCTGTTTATCACTTTCCATTTCAGACATGCCTCCGTTTTTTGCCGACCGGTCTGCGGTCACGTTTTTATTGTATCACTTTTGCTTCACGACCGCGTTTAATTCGTTTGCAAGCTTTTGCTCCACTGTTGTTTCATAAAAAACAGCGCTTTTATGTTATCCTGTAATATCGCTTTCCTTTATATCGGCGCTTTCGCCCATACGCTTCTGCCGTCATCCGTATACCCGCAGAGCACACGGCACATCGTACTGTTTTCAAAATCAAAAGCTTCCCCGATGAGCGCGGTGACGCCAGTGACCGATAAATCCTTTCTCCCGCGCACGATCTCATTGTCCGTGTTAGAAAACACGATCCACTCCCACGGCTGACCCTGACTACACGGTTCCCTGTCCGTTTCCGTATGTTTCAGCGCCGTTTTCGATGGCGGTATCAAATCGGAAACTGCCGCTCCCTCCTTCCAGACCGGAACGCCATCCACAATATCAAACCGGTAAATCTGTTCTCCTGCACCCTTTTCCCCTGCAAACGGTTCCGGCGACAGTACCGGCCAGTCATGGATAAAGTACATCCGCCGCACCACCATATAATGCATCCGGTAAGAACGCCTGTCTTTCTTCTTCACCGGCTCATGACAAAGTGCTTTGGCGCCGTCTCTCACATGATGGACAAAATAATAAGCATTCTCCGGTACATTATAAAATGGCACACCGTGTCCCGGCCCGCGGAATCCGTCAAAATGCCAGTCAGGATGATTCACTGTCTCTCTTTTCACGCCGCTCTTTGTCTCAGTTCCGGTCAATTGGAGAACCTCATCTTCACTCTGTGCTGCATATGGCTCTCCCGAGCCAAAGCAGTAACTCCCTGCAAGTTTCATGCCGAGAGATTCCCCGTCTAAATTCCTTCCATCCATATCACGGTAGGGGCCCTCTATTCTGCGGCTTAAGCCCACACGAATATCATAATCGTCCCCAAGCCATCCGTAAGAAAGAAATAAATAATAATTGCCATTATGCGGATTGCGGATGACCGCCGCTCCCTCCGGTCCGTCAATATAAGAGCCCGCCGGTTTGTGTGCAATGCGCTGTCCGAGTTCATGCGCATCTCCCGACAGACTGAGTCCTGTCTCAGCAGAAAGCTCTTTTAAGTAGATGCCTCCAAAAAAAGAACCATAGACCAGATATTTCGCTCCACCCGCATCATCTGCCACATGCGGATCGATCGCATTCGGATACGAATTGTCCGTTCCCCATGTGTCAACGACAATACCTCTGTTTTCAAACGGTCCTTCGGGATTGTCTGCCACAGCAAGATAAATGCGCGACTCCGAACTTCCAAACGCCCGTGTCGCAGAATAATATAAGCGGTATTCCCCGTTCACATACTCGGCGAACGGCGCCCAAAACCCCCGTGTTGGCGCATAACGACCGTTGTTCCGTGCTTCAGAAACCGCAGCATCGGACAAGGCATACCCGACAAACTCAAAATTCACCAGATCCCTGCTTTTCCGAATCGGAATGCCCTGCCGGTAGGGCGAAGTGATCGCTGCGTCTGTCGCATAGGAATAATACAAACCACTTACAGGATCATAAAACATAGAGGGATCATGAGCTTCAAACAACGGATTCTTCATCCTGTCATGACAATTCAGCTGAAATCCCGGGTGTAAGACCTTCTCTTTCATTACCGCAAGCTCCTGCTCCATCTTCTCCTCCATTCCATGCCGCATCGATCCTGTACGCGCCGCTGCATATATTACCAGACATGACACTGCTTTTTGTAACATGTAACTCTATGAAGAATCCGCAAGCGGATTCTTCGAAAAACGCTTAGATGTTCTAGGGCGGCGTACCTCCGCCGCCCTAGAACATCTTCGTTTTTTTTATTCATACACCCTGCTGCCCCAGATCGTCACCTGATTTTCAATTCCCATCGCGGTAAATACGACCGTCTCAATATCCGTATTTTCTACCGCCATCTCAAGTGTGACGCCGCTGTAGCTGACTCCGTCAAAGCTTAACGTGATATACGATGTCCCCGACTCTAACGTCCATGTTCCCGTGTAATCACCGCTGATCGTTCCGTCCTCCGCAAGCGTGATAAACTGCGGCTTTTTCGTCTCAAGGCTTTCATAATCGATCTCCAGTTCATGGATGATCATTTCATAATCGCCCGCAACCTGCGACGCGGAAAGCCCGTTTTGCGGCAGGCTCTCTCCTACAGTCTGATAAGGAGCCGCCACAAGCCATCCTTCCTTATTTACAAAGAGCTGGTGTACCTTAACATAATGCCCTTCCGTACCGTTACTCGTGCGCGTATGGAATACGATATAAGAACGTCCATCCTCATCCACAAAGGCGGAATTATGTCCCTGAGCCACCTGCCCGGATAGGAAGTTTCTCCATTTATAGCCTCCGAAGAGACGCACGCCCCTGCTCATGTTAAAATTCATCGCATACGTGTCAAAGAACGCATCATTGCCGAGCGCATCCACATAACCGCCGTCCGGTGTCTCGGAGCGGAATACCCGCACGTTGTAACCGCGCGCCGCTTCCAGACCGCCATAGGAAATGAAAAGATAATAATAATCACCGATCTTCTCTATGTAAGACGCTTCGCCTGACGCGTACATGCCGCCCGCAATCTTTTTTCCAAAATAAGCATCCGAGTGGATATCTGTTTCATAGCTGACTGTATAATCACGCAGTCCTGTCTGTTCGTCAAGTTCGAGCATAAAGATCCCGCCCGACCAGGAACCGTAACTCATCCACAGATTTCCGTCATCGTCATAAAATACGCAGGGGTCAATACAGTTCGGATACATATCTCCCCATTTATGATTATCGACGCCATTCGTCACATAGCGTTCCGGGATCTCCTCCTCTCCGGTCACAAGCGGAGCGTCCGTCAAGGCATAGTCGTCCGCATTAAATCCACCGTACACGATCGTACCCGCGTAATCATAAGGTCCCTCAAACGCATCCGCCGTCAAAAGAACAATATTCGATTTCCAATCATCCCCGTTTGCGCTTAAATACATGCAATACTTGTTCATGGCGGTATTATAAATAATATCCGGCGCCCAAAGATAACCGTTCCAACCATCGGCGCGATCGTCTAAGTTCCACTCCCTGATCTGCGCTTTGACTTCCTCGGTGAAATTGCCCTGTATCACGCTGTCCATACTCGTCCAGTCCGTTAGATTTAGGGATGTCGCCCCACACAGAAAACTGCCGACAATATAGTAGGTGCCGTCCAAGTCACGGAAAATGGAAGGATCATGACAGGTGACTTTCTGTGCGATCCTGATATGCTCCTGATCGATGACAAGCAGATCCTGAGACGCCTTAAAATTGATCACGGCACGCAGGATGATCTCCTGTCCCGCATACTGTACTTTCACATAGGGGCGGACCGTGATCTCCTCAATGTCCGCCGGGGCAGCCTGCACCGCAGCCGGCGTCAGCGTGCTCACGATCATGACTGCGCTAAGGACAACGGCAAGCACATTCCCTGACATCTTCTTTTCCGGATTTTTCTGATTCTTCTTGCTTGCCTTGCTATTGGAACTATCTTTGCTCCCAGAACCGCCTTTACTGCCGCCTGCAGCGCCGCCGCCGTTTTTCCCGTTCCCTTTTTTCTTTTTTAGCAGGACCAGCACAACAACGACTACCGCTGCAACAACCACGGCTCCGACAGCGATCCCGACAATCATTCCGGTCCCCATCCCCTGTGAGACATAAATCTCTCCGTCACCGACAAATACACCGGAAAGCTCATAGCTTGCGCCAGAAGCAATTTCGGGAAGTTCCGTCGGTGCGGAACCCTCAAAGGTTTCTATGATGCCGTCAGAATTGCTGTAAGTGAAGTCCGTCGCCGCCAGTGTCCAATGCTGTTTTGCATTCTCCACGAGAAGCGTGAAATGAATTTCCTCACCCGCGCGGTATTCTGCCTTATCGGTCTTGATCGTTACGGAAACCCCGCTCTCCGTCGATGTATTCGCCGTCTCTCCCTCTGCAAATGCCGTCATCGCAAGTGCCATGCCGAGCAGGCAAATACTAAGCCATGCCATGATACGTTTTTTCATTCTCATTCCCACACCTTTCTATGATCCTCCGCCGAGTTTAGAAGTTATTTTCAGTCTTCGTGCACACTTCCTGTTCATCTATCGCGCACACTTCCTGTTCCGCCTCCACGCTGTGGCTGTTTTCAAGAGGCAGCGCATGGTTCAAGCTTCAAAAACACAGAGCCATGCGCAGGAAGCAGGACGGATATACCGTCTGCACTTCCCGCCGGAGCGTTCTGGGCCTGCACTGTCTGATCCCCTGTCGCATCCTGTACCTGCACTGCCCTGACTGTCGCTGCATCCTTTGCCTGCTCTGCTTTGCCCGCCGCATATTCTTCGCTCCAGGCATTCCTGATCTGCTTTCCGCTAAGTGAAATGTCGTTCTCTTCCAATATCCTGCTGCCCGCTGACACGATACGCTCCCGCTCTCCGATATTGAACAGCGCAAGGTAAACACTGCCGTCAGCATCCTCGTTCATCCAGACCGCGCTCTCCTCATCCCTGCTAAGCTGTTTTGGCGTTCTGCCGTTCCGGACACAGGAAAGCAGACATTCATTTGTCAGAAGCCCCATTGTCCAATCATCCAGCTTTGTCAGCTCGGCTCCGATCATGAGCGGTGCGCGGAAAATACACCAGAGATTCATCATCGTCACCTGCTCCGTGCGTGTAAATCCGGTATCGCGCTCGTTACCAAACGCCTTTCCGATTTTCCCAAGCGGAAGCATGTCACAGTCAGGATAGCAGCCGGGCGATACATGCTTCTGCCACAGCTCACAGCGGCCAAACATATCTTTTAAGGAGTCCCAGTGATCCCAAAAATCATCCGTGATACGCCACATGTTTGCGTGCTGCGCATAATACCATGCTTCCTCAACTCTTGCCGGTCCCGGTGAAAGGCTTAAAACCATCGGTCTGCCGCAGCTCTCGATTGCCCGATGCAGCATTGCGATCTCCGCACGCGCCGACGGCATATCCATCCTGCAGATATCGTCACACTTGATAAAATCAACGCCCCACTCCGCATACAGTGCAAAAAGGGAATCATAATATGCCTGAGCGCCCTCCGCTGCCGGATTTAAGCCGTACATATCAGGATTCCATGCACAGATATTTGCAGGCTCCGCGATCTCATCTGCCGTCACGGACGAACCGAAAACCGGAAGATGCCTGTGCGCCGCTTCCCGCGGAATCCCGCGCATGATGTGAATGCCGAATTTGAGCCCCAGCGCATGCACATAATCAGCGAGCGGCGCGAATCCGGCGCCATCCTTTGCCGACGGAAAGCGCTGCGGACACGGCAGCAGCCGCCCATATCCGTCCATCTCTACTTTTCCAAACGGAATATATTGATACTTCTCCCGTTTCGAACCGGTGTCATAAGCATACCACTCAATATCAACGACAACATACTCCCAGCCAAAGGCTTTCAAATGCGCCGCCATATAGTCGGCATTTGCTTTCACCTGTTCCTCATTTACGGTCGTATCATAATAATCGTAACTGTTCCACCCCATTGGCGGGGTTTTCGCACAATCGCCCTGCTTCATCCGCGTTTCTCCTCCTGCGGGTACATATCCTCCATGATTCCGTTTTGCGGAATCATGAAGCTCTACTGAGAATGCGACCCGGATTGATCCGGTTTGCATTCTTTAGTGTGAAGTTTTAGGGAAGCGCTGATCAAAGCGTTTCCAGCGCCGGATTTGCGTTGCGAGGCAACAAAAACCCCTGCAAATCCGTGCGCATCTGCCGGAGGCTCTGAGGAAGCGCTGATTTAATCAGCGCTTCCTCAGAAGTTCTTTGCGAAACAGTCTTCGCTGTGAGCATTAGAACTTCTCTTCACACTACCACTTTCTATTCGGGCACCTGCTTTCCTTCACCGCTGCCCGCAGTTCCACATAGCAGCCGCAGGACAGACAGGTTCCCTCAGAAAGCTTCCCACACTCCTTACAGATCGAGAGCCGCTTTTCATAAAGCGCATCCGGCGCCTTGACTGCCCGGTCAAGCCCGACAATATAGCGCTCCAGTTTCTCACGGTATTCTGTTTCGTCAAATTCCCGTAAAAGACAACGCTTACATACTCTCACAGTCGATAATTCCGCCATGCCGCCTCCACATCCGCCTCTGTTTTCCGATACCCGTTCTTCCATAGCCTTTTTTCATTACCGCTTTTCTGCATCTATGGTAAATCTTCGGAACAGCTTTCCACTCACTTCTGTCCGTAATAAGCGTTTGCGCCATGTTTTCTGTAATAGTGCTTATCCTGAAGTTCCTGCGGCGCCGGCTGGATATGCGCGTTGATCTGCTCCGCCCGTGCCGCCATCTTGGCAACTTCTTCCAGCACCACCGCATTGTGAACAGCTTCAACCGCGTCCTTTCCCCATGCGAACGGTCCGTGATTCTTACACAGAACAGCCGGAACAGCCGTCACGTCGATTCCTCTGTTCTGAAATTCATGGACGATCAGCAGGCCTGTATTCTTTTCGTATGCTTCATCAATTTCCTCTTTTGTCAGCACACGCAGGCACGGAACTTCGCCGTAAATATAATCGGCATGCGTTGTCCCATAGCACGGAATGCTCCTTCCTGCCTGCGCCCAGCTCGTCGCCCAGGAGGAATGGGTATGTACGACACCGCCGATCTCCGGAAATGCCTTATACAGCTCTGCATGGGTCGGCGTATCGGAAGATGGATTGTACCTTCCCTCGACACGCTCGCCGTCCAAATTCATGACAACCATATCCTCCGGCTTCATCGTCTCATAGGGAACGCCGCTCGGCTTAATAACGAACAGACCACTCTCACGGTCGATCTCGCTCACATTCCCCCATGTAAATGTAACAAGCCCGTATTTCGGCAGCTCCATATTGGCTTCGTATACTTTTTGCTTTAATTCCTCTAACATATCGACTCCGCTCCTTTTCTTATCCCGTTAGAAAGTTTCAACCGCCGCGCGCTCGACGGGCAGTGCCCTTTTATACTTTTCAATGAATGCGTCAAATCCTGCAGCATCACCGGCATCCGGCTCCATTCTGACGCCTTGATTTCCCGCAAATACTTTATTGTTCAGATAATCGCTCAATGTCTCAGCATCGGCTTTATTCAACATATAGGAGGCAAGCAGCGCCATACCCCATGCACCGCCTTCCCCCGCCGTTTCCATCACGGAAACCGGCGTATTCAGCGCTGCAGCCGTGAAACGCTGTCCGACACCCGGTGTCTTATACAGCCCGCCATGACCAAGCATGCTGTCAATCTGTACACCTTCTTCTTTCGTCAGGATATCCATGCCGACCTTGATCGCTCCGAGCGCTGTATACAGATGCACACGCATGAAATTGGCAAGATTAAATCTGGCATCCGGCGTGCGCACGAACAACGGACGTCCTTCCTCAAATCCCGTGATCGTCTCACCGGAAAAATAATTATATGCCATCAGACCACCGCAGTCCGCATCGCCGTCAAGCGCCTTGCGGTACAGCGTGCCATAAAGTTCATTCATGTCCGGCTTCACGCCAAAGCATGCAAGATTCTCCTTAAAGAGACCCACCCATGCATTTAAGTCGGAAGTGCAGTTATTACAATGTACCATACCGACCAGATCTCCCGCCGGTGTCGTCACAAGATCGATCTCCTCATGCACCTTCTGCAAATCTTTCTCCATCACGACCATCGTAAAGACGCTCGTGCCTGCCGAAATATTTCCGGTACGGGGTGTAATGCTGTTGGTTGCCGTCATGCCGGTTCCCGCATCCCCTTCCGGCGGACATAACGGAATCCCCGCTTCAAGGCTGCCGCTTGGATCTAACAGCGCCGCCCCCTCTTTTGTCAGCACACCGCCTTCGTCTCCGGCAAGAAGCACTTTGGGCATAATATCACTCAGTTTCCATGAAAAACCTTCTCCTGATACAAGCTCATCAAATTTGCGCACCATGCCAGCGTCATAATTCTTTGTCGCAAGATCGATCGGGAACATGCCGGACGCCTCGCCGACACCAAGCACCTTCTCGCCCGTCAGCTTCCAATGCACATAGCCGTCTAACGTCGTCATATAATCCACTTTCGATACATGCTCTTCCTTGTTTAAGATCGCCTGATACAGATGTGCAATGCTCCACCTCTGCGGGATATGATAGGAAAATGCCTCCGTCAGCTTTGCTGCCGCTTCCTCCGTCATCGTATTTCTCCATGTACGGAACGGCACAAGAAGCTCCCCGTTTTGATCAAACGCCATATAACCGTGCATCATGGCTGAAAAACCGATCGCGCCGACTCTCTTAAGCGTAATATCATACTGGTTCTTCACGTCCTGTGCCAATTTTGCATAGCAGTCCTGCAGACCCGTCCATACATCATCAAGACTGTAGGTCCAGATGCCGTTCTCCAGCCGGTTCTCCCACTCATGATCTCCCTGTGCGATCGGCGCATTGTCTTCTCCAACAAGTACTGCCTTGATACGCGTGGAACCGAATTCAATTCCGAGTGCTGTCTTATTTTCTTCAATTGCCTGTCTGTTTCTTTCCTGTCCCATATTCTTTACCACACCTTTCCGCCGCCTGCCTTTGGCGCACATCCTGCATGCACGCCGCAGAGACTTTCTTTTTGTCCGCCTGTCTTACCGGCGCATCATTTTCAGCCGCAGTATCAGAACCGAGATCCCCCGGCGCTATTCTACAGCCTGTTGAAATGAGATATTCATTTTTCAATCAAACTTTATTTCGGTAATCAAATACCGGATACCCGTCTTCATCCCATACGACCTTCATCAGCATTGCATGCCGGTTCGGATCGTAAAGGGGATCACCTGTGATCTCCGCATAAGTACGGGCATGATAAACGCAGACATCCGTACCATCCGCAAGAGATGTAAAACAATTATGTCCCGGTCCGTAAAAACCTTTTTCCCTGTCCGAACACAGTACGGGATGTCTCTCTTTCGACCATGCGCGCGGATCAAGAATCTCGTCGTTTTCATTGATACTCAGCATGCCCATGCAGTAGCACTCTCCGGTCGCGCTTGCGGAGTACGTCACAAAGATCCTCCCGTCCTTCTTCAATACCGCCGGTCCTTCGTTGACCCAGATATCCACGCGCTCCCAGTCATAATCAGGTGTTGTCAAAAGCACCTGTGCCGTTGCCAGCTTCGTCGGGGATTCCATCTTCGCAATATAAAGATTCGATATCTGAATGCCGACACTGACCTTCTCCGCCCAGATATAATAATAGCTTCCTTTGTTCTCCAAAATTGTCGCGTCAAGAGAAAACGCTTCAAAGGAATAGATATCATCGTCAGAGCGCTGCATTTTACCGCATTCCTTCCACGGACCGCTCATCGGATCTTCACTCTGACATTCTAACACATACGGGCGTATCTTCCAAATATCTTCCTCCTCGCCCGCCGCAAAATAGACATACCATTTTCCGAACAGATAGTGCAGCTCCGGCGCCCAGACGTGCTTACTCATCGGTCCCGATTCATGCTTTTTCCAAATAACGGCCTCCTCAGCATCCGCAAGCTCTTTCAGACTGTCTGCTTTCCTTAGAATAATACGATCATATGCCGGAACCGATGCGGTAAAATAGTAGCTTCCGTCCGTATGCCTGTACACATAGGGATCGGCGCGCTGCTCGATCCAAGGCTGATTGTACTCCGTGATCACACCGTTTCGTTCTCTTTCACTCATAGTAGGCCTCCTGTTTATCATATCATCATTTACTCATTCACAACAAATGTATTCCCGTTCGGAGCGATATCATGTCTTGCGGCATGAGCATCCGATACCGTATAATTTAGCCTTTCATGCATAAAGCACACATGCCCGTCCACGACATTGACCGCACATGGGAATCTATGCTCTATTCTCCAAAATATAAGATAAAACACTCCGGATTCCGGTCATGTCCGTCATCCGGAGTGTTACCTTAAGCTTGATTTGAACTTATTTCTGTTACTTATTACCTGTTACTTGCTAACTGTACTTGTTAACTGTCTGATTCTTCCCGCTTTGCTAACGTATCTCTATGCTTGTCGTTAAGTGGGCATATTCTCCCATTTAGTGAATGTCAATGAAGGAGCCGTCAACCGTTAAGCAGAAGTATACGTCGCCCGTAACGGCAATGCCGGTATACTTCTGGGTATGAACTGCGCCCGCTGCGGACGTTACGACTGCGACAACATCCGCCGTATCTCCGTTGTTCGTGACGGTCAGTTCTACCGTCGCGCCGTCAACGTCATCGACAAACGTATCCCAGTTCCAGTCGGACTCTGCGACAGCAATATTGTCATAACCGCCGCCCCAGCCATAGTTATCAATACGCACAACACCGTACTCTGCGTAATCCGCATTATCCTCTGCGGAATGGCCGTCCGCCGTGCTCTGCAGGATGCAGACAAAGTTGTTCCAGTTATTTAAGCCACTCGTCCAGTTCGTGAAGGTCGTCGTTACGGACTCGCCGCTCGGTACTGCTACAATATCGGAAAACTCGGTCCAAAATGCGGTAGACCAGTCTTTCGCGCCGACTACGGTACCGGTCGTCTCCACGTCGCTGTGGTCTCTTGCAACCGGCTCTTCAGGTTCTACCTCCTCTGCGGGAGCTTCCGGCGCTACAGATTCTACGTTCGGATCGCCCAAAGCGTAAAGGGAAGCGACCTGACCTGCGGAAAGCGCAGTGTCGAATACATACAGATCATCGATAAAGCCCTTATACATGGAATCCCAGTAGTTGATACCGAAGTAAGACTCAAAGGTATCGCCGCCCGGCTTCATGATGTTCGGCGCAAGCGTCGCATCCCATGTGTATCCGCCTTCCCAGCCCATAGACTCTCCGTTTGTGGAATAGTTTGCCTGAGAGTCATAGGCAAGCTCGCCGTTGATGTACCACTGTGCGCCCACCGTCGTACTGCCGACAGGACCGTTCTGTACTTCTCCGGAGCAGACAACCGTCACCATCACCCATTCCTTCTTGCCGGTGATCGCCTCGTCCTCACCCTTGAACGCCCACATCCAAGGCCAGCAGTCGGTGCCGTCCTGCGCGTCGCTCGCCTCGTTGCGGCTCCATGCGATCGGGAATGCCTTAAAGCCCGGAAAGTCTGTCTGGGTCACGTTCAGCCATGTAACATTGTTGCCTGCGTCCGCAGCCCTGCCGATATTGTAACCGATCTGAAGCGTCGGTCCGAAATTGGAAAGACGGTCCGCATTCATCCAGAACGATACCGTATACGCATCGGTGTTGGTCGGCTCTAATTTTAAGTCAATACCGAACTTGCCGTCAATATAAAGAGCATTTCCAACCGGTCCGTCCGCATATGCAAGTGTCGCTTCAGTCTCTGCGATGCCGTAAGTACCGCCGTCGGCATCACCCTTATCTTCTACCTGCGTTACCGCTACATAATTCTCGCCTGCACCCTCATCAAATGTGATATGTGCAAACGCTTCCGGAAGCTCTTCCGGTGTTACTTCCGCAGGCTCGCCCGCATCTGCCGGCGTCTGTTCATCGCCTTGATTGTCGTCAGCCGGTGTTGTCGTCTCGTCCTGCGTGTTGTTGTCCTTGCCCTTGTCGTCTCCTCCGCCGCACGCAGAAAGCAGGGTTGCCGTCATCGCCGTGCACAGAAGGATTGCAGCTAATTTTTTCTTCATTCTTTTTTTCCTCCCTTTGAATATTCCGGTCATTTCCTGACCGGTTTAATGCTGCCATAATTTATATAGACCCTCGCCCACGGAGCCGTTCACGGCTCCTTACTGCTGTTCGAAGGAATCTACCACCGCCTGATATTTTGCAAGTTCTTCCTCGGATAATACGTTATATCCGCCCGGTCCGAAATAAGAGATCATTGCCTCTGCATGGTAATAGTTCGCCTGCTCGGTCGCCTCTTCCACATAATCGGCCGCCTTTGCTTTCCCCTGATCTACCAGATCATGGATACCGATCTTGTTAAAGTACTGATCGCAGAAATTCCAGTAACCCGCAATGTTATACCAACCGTAAGGAACCGGTCTTGTCACGCTTGCAAAATAGTCATCCCAGTAAGGCTTGTGATCAGCATCCTGCGGGAACAGTGCCTTATAGCCTTCCCAAACTTCCTCGTCCAGCGTGATTGGCATCGGCATCTGTGCATTTTTCAGAGGCACGCCGGATGCATTGACGATCGAGGTATCGGAATAGATTGCAATTCTCTCTTTCCAGCCTTCCACGCCCCAGCCCATCCATTTTAAGAGCAGATATGCTTCATACGGATACTTGCAGGAGGTAGATACACCGCCCATATACATTGTAGAGATGACGTTGTGCTCCTTTTCATCTACCACATTCGGGGTTACATAAGGGACAATGTCAAGACCGAATCTCTCCTGATACCCCTCCTGTCCCCAAAGATTCTGGTACGTCCAAAAGCCCTCAGAGAATACCGCAACGTGTCCGGTCTCGCCGAACCATGCATCCCAGTTTCCGGTCCAGTCTTCCATCTCCTGTGTCTCTTGGGACGGTGCCACATAGCCGCCAAGCTTTAAGTCAGAGAATTCCTGCTCGCCGACTGCCCAGTAAGATAAGTCGAAATCGTTGCCGTCAAAACCAAATTCGCCCTTTAACGCTCTCTCTTCCGGCGAGCATGCAGCAATGCCGTAAAGGGAATCCAGTCTGTTGTAGAAACCGAGTCCGAAATACTTCATGCCGCTTCCGGTGTCCACAGTCGCATCCTTGATGAGCTGGATCATCTCCGCCCATGTCCAGTCGGTTCTCGGCATCTGCAGATTCAGCGTATTGATCACGTTTCGATCAATGAAGATTCCGCTTGGCCAGTAAACCATCGGCATTGCATATCTCGCGCTGGTATCGAAGCAGCCGATTCCATACTCGTTGATCGTCGCCATCAGGTTCTGATTTTCCGGATCCGCGTCATAATACTCGGAAATGTCAAGCCAGTACTGATTGGCAAGTGCGGTATCGGAATCCGTTCCCTCAAATACATCCGGGAAGTTTCCGGCTGCCGCCGCTGCAGATAAGTCCGTGCTCATATCTTCGATGACACGTGTCTCCACCTTGATGTTCGGATACTTCTCCATGAACTTCTCTGCCAGCATGTTGATCGTGGTCTCATCCTCGTAATGCCAGAATGTCAGCGTGATCTCGTCGGTCGTCACGCCATTCTCGTCCACATTGCCAGACGGACCGCCGCCTTTCTTTCCGCCGCAGCCTGCAAGCGCCAAGATCATGGACGCCATCAATGCTGCTCCCAATAAGATTTTCTTTTTCATTTTTTTCCTCCTTTATCCTTTTAATATTTTCTACTTCTTTATTCGTGGCGAATTTATTCGCAATGAATATATTCACAGTGAATGTATTCACGATGAATTTATTCGCCTGTTATACCGGCCCTGTCGATACTCTCAACAAAATACCGTTGTAACACAAAGTAAGTGATCAGAAGCGGCAGGATGGACAGCGCCGTCGCCGCCATTTTGACGGACTCGTTTAAGCTCGTCGCCATATCGCCCACACTCGCCCTTGTCTGGAAGGTGGACTCGAAACTCTTTAGCTGGATGACCAGATTGGTCCAGTTACTCTTTGTGGTAAGACCCTGCACATACATTTCGGTCAAGTACGACTCGTTCCAATACCAGACAAACGAAAACAGAACGACTGTGATGATTGCCGGAATCGCGGACGGAACCGCAATTCTGAAAAAGGACTTAAAATGCCCCGCGCCGTCGATCGAAGCCGCCTCCATCAGCACCTTCGGCACCTGCCGGAAGAATTGATAGAAGATCAGAATAAAGATCGGCGCATTCAACCCGTTCCCGAAGATTGCCGGAAGCAGGAAGGTCCACAGCGTTCCCAAGATCCCCATGTCATTATAGAGCACATAGGTCGGGATCATCGTGACCTGATTCGGCAGGATGTAGGAGAAGATCAGGATTCCCATCATGATCTTTTTTCCCTTAAAATCATAGCGTGCAAATCCGTAACCGATAAACATGCAGATCAGCACATTGCAGAGCGTCGGCAGACCGGCTATGACGATTCCCTTCAGTAAAGTCGGCCAGAAGTTCATTGATTTTGCCGCGTCGATATAATTCTGCATATAGAGCGAACTCGGCAGCCATTTCACTGACGTATCCAGAAGATCGTCCCTGTTCATAAAGCTGGTGCTGAACATGTAGAGCATCGGGTAAAGGTAGACAAAGCCGATGCAGATCAGCAGTCCGTAGATCACGATCTGTTTGCCGGCGCCCTGTTTTTCCTTTGACCCAAAGATAAAGCGGTGAATCTTCTCTTTGGTAAATTTCTTCTTAATAGTCGCCAGAACCGTCGTATGTTCTGTATTTGCGCTTTTTCCTTGCTTTCTCGAGCTTCTTGACATTTCTCTTTCCCCTCCTCTCTATCCGTTTCTCCATGCGGAGTTCTTTCTTTCTTGCCCGCTTCACTCTCTTGATCTGCCTGTCGTAAGCATCCTTCTTGGAACCGAGCAGCAGGAAGAACAATAATACGATCAGGGTGATGACGACCGCATACATCCATGCCATCGCCGAAGCGTAACCGTAACCCTTCTCCTTCGTACCGGAGAACATCGCCGACTCGATCATATTGATCAGGCTGTTCTGCTCGTTGCCCGATAAGAAAATGACCGTATAAACTGCATTTAAGAGGATCATCGGTTTGATCGTCGGCAGCGTGATCTTCCAGAAGCACTCCCAATTGGAGCCGCCGTCGATCTTTGCCGCCTCATAGAGCGCCGGATCGAGTTTTTGCAGCGCGGAGAGGAAAATCAGGATCTGAACGCCTGAATACCACAGCGTCATGATCATATTGCTGAAGATCTCCCCGACGGATTCGGCAGCCGAATGCGACAAAAACGAATCAAACGCATTGACGATCGCCTGTACGTTCATGCTCGGGATCGTCGCCGCACCCTCCGACACCAGCATATTCATGACCGGTCCGCTCACAATGATGACCGGAAGGAAGAAGATCAGGCGGAACAGTCCGCGGCACCGTATCTTGCCGTTCAACATCATCGCGATCAGCAGTGCAAACACGACAATGACCGGAACCTGCACGATTGTCTGCCATATGTATGTGACAAGCTGCTGCGGGAACTCCGGATTCTCCATCCAGATCTGCGTAAAGTTCTGCGTCGCCACATAGTTAAACACCGTTCCAAGCGGGGTAATGCGGATGTTGAACCACATATAGTAGAAGGACTGTCCGAGCGGTATCAGCAAAAAGAGCAGCACGCCGATGATCCACGGTGCGACGAACAGATACCCCATCCTCGCCTCTCTTTTTTCAAGCTTTCCCAGCTTGATCTTGGGTTTTTTCTGCTTTTTCTCTTTACTCATTTACTCACCCACCTTATACGACATTGCCTCGACTGTGGTTCCGTCAACTGTCTGCGCGGTCCTGCTGTAATTGACATAAACCGTAACTCCGTTATCGTAAGTGACTTTCGTGACGCCGTTACCCGTGATCTCATGTCCGACGATATGTGCGCCCGCCACCTTTGCGTTCAATGCCTGCAGCTCTAAAGTGTACTCGATGATCGTATCGCGGTATACGCCGTACTCCGAGCTGTAGATGTCGCAGGAATTCGTATAAATCAATTCCGCGGAACTCTCCTTTGTGATATAGAAGGAAGGATATGTTCCGGTCTCCACCATCTTTAGGAAAAACTCCTGCTTATTTGCCTCAAAGTTCACATACTCGGAATAGACCGGTATCACGCCTTTTAACACGATGGAGAGGAACGGAACGCTCTCATCCTCGAAAATGTAGCTGGATGTATATAACGGCATATCGAGGTACGCATCGGTATACTGCCACAGATACGCAAACGGCTGTTCTAAGACAAGTGCCGTCTGTTCGTCCAGCTCTCTTACCATGCTCTCGTAGCTTTCCCCGCAGTCATAACGCGTATAGAACTCTCCGCTGTAATTATAGGAAAAAAGCGTATTGCTGACACCCGCCAGACAAATCGTATCCACGCCCTTCTTTAAGTAACTCGCTGCGAATTTATCAAGCATCTTATTGCTTCTCGCCGGCGTTAGATACATCATTTCCTCGTAAACTTCCATATGCGTATTCTCGGAGAAACGGCGCTTGTTGATCATTTTGATCACATTGAACGTCGCGTTCTGTTCATCCGGATTGATGCGCATGGCGTCGTTGTAAAGATAGATCTGAATGCCGTCTGCCGCCGCATCTTCTATGAGTCTTGTCAGTGCTGATGTACCGCCGATGCCGCCATCCGCCTTATATTTGGAAATCGGCACGTTGTAGAGCCCGCCTTTCTGCCAGCCCTTATAGACCGTAAAGATGCTTGTTACTCCCGCTGTCTCAAGGTCCTCATACATCTCGCGGATATCGTCCACGGTCGTCATCACGACCGCCGTTGTCCCGAGTACCCAGTTTTCTCTCTCCGTTCCGAGAAAATCGATTCTTGTGCGGTAGGAATCATCCGCGCTTCTTAAGAGCCCCCTTGACGTCAGATAATCACGATAAGCGTTTGCCATGCCGCAGTAATTCGCTTCCTCTTCCGAGAGAAACATGAAACGGATCTGAAGATCGGAATGGCTTCTGCTGTCCTCCGGCTTTTTGAAAGATCCGCTGCTCGAATTGTTGCTCGTCGGCTGCGTATAGAGCCGGCGCTCCACAAACTTCGCATAAACGCGGTTGTAATCCACACTGACACCATTCGGATTTGCCTCGATCGTCGCGCGCATCGCGCCATCCTCGATCACCGCAAGGTACGCGATCCGGTCGTCGGTATGCGCGACCCCGTATACCGGTGCAGCGACCTTGTGCGCGTCATTGATCATCTGATGCCTTCCCCAAAGCAGGGATTCGACAACATTTTCCTGAAAACCGACGTCTGTTCCATAGACCATCGCGGTATAGCCGCTGTTGAACCGTCCTTCTTTATCATTGAGATAAATCAGCGCCCCGTTTCCATCCGGTATAAAGAGGTAGCCTTCTTTGTCATCCAGATAGGAACATCCCATGAACGGATATATGGAAATCGTTCCGATCTGATAGGCATCGCCATCCTCACGGATCGATTCATCCGGAATCCTTGCGACCAGACCGTCCTCCTCCAAACTGACTTCCAACCTCATTCCAAGCTTATAAGTATTCCAGTACAGTTCTGCCGTAAAACCGTTGGAGGTATACGTGATCGTCTTTGTAACATCATCGTTGAGCAGATCTGCCTGCTTCGTGTCATCACTCTGGTTGATCATCGTGAGCACGACCGCAGATTTCATCGCACCGAGCCATGTGTTGTTATTGTTTCCGTCGTCATAGCTGATCGACGATTCCATATAGGCTCCGGTCTGCTTATCCGCAACGACAACGGAAAGGTCTTCTTCATTTACATAGAGTGCGTAACGGGCGTTTTCCGTCACATAGCTGTGCCCGTTGATGCTCTCCGCCGCATGTGCCGTAAGCATCATGCCATTCCCCGTATCGGGAACGAAAAGAAGAAGGATTACCGCCATGACCAGACTGCATAATTTTTTCGCTTTAGCTGCCAAACCGATACACCACCTCTCCAAATACCGACTGCAGGAAGTCAAATACCTGCGACCACAGTACATAAATGATAAATGCGAGCAGACATGCGATCAAAATCGTAAAGACCGTCAGTCCGATGATCTTAAAGGTCTCTTTCACCTTATAATTATTGATCTCCTTGATTGCTATAAATACCAGCACCGCTATCCAGACGACCATGAACAGATTCGCAAACTGGATAAAGAACACTTCGTTGAAGGTCACAACATGGCTCATCAGAAAGATGATCGGTGTAAACACCAGATACGGCGCCATGCTGTAGAGGAACGAACAGTAAATATGTTTGATCTTTCCCTCGCCCTCGTTGATCGTGCACATCAGATAGTTACATCCGACGACCAGTCCTAACACGATCACAATAAAGCCGATATCCGAAAAAATGTCGTAACTGCCTTCCCGCACATTCTTCATCAGGAAACCGCAGAAATACTTGTTGATGATATAAAACAGCATGATCAGTACAAGCAGGATGTTGGCGCTTAAAAGCGATACCCTTCCCTCGCGCTTAATGCCGTAGCAGCCGTCGATCGGATGCCTCATATAGTAAAACATGTAGCGAAGCTGTTTTATGAGCTTTATCTCGCCAACCTTGTGCATGACGGCACGCGGCTTTGCAAGGATGTGTTTCTTCTTATCAAGCAGATCGATGATCTTCTTTAATACAAAAAGTGTAAGCAGGATGATGATGACAGTCGCAAGGTTCCGTTTCAGCCAGTTATTCCGGATTTCCCAAAACGCATCCGAATATCCCTCATAGTCCTTTGCCAGTCTCGCGTAATAAACAGCATCATGGTAATTCTCTTCCTTGTAGAGCGCTCTTCCCATCGCCATATTCGCGTAATCAAAGAGGTTATTCATCCTGAGCACTTCCGTGAGCGGTTCTTTGCTCTCCGTATAGCGTCCCTTTGAGAACAGATAGAGCGCATTGTGCAGATGGTTCGTAAACTCGGTCGGCTCGTAGATCTGGATCTGCGCTTTATCGGAATCTAGTACATAAATCTTATCATCCGTCCCGACCTGGATCGCTTCTACCTTAGTACTTAAGCCGATACGCTGCTGCCCGTCGTCACTTCCTCCGAATACAAAGAGCAGATCACCCTCATTGTTGTATTCGTAGATATACCCCATCTGCGAGGCAACGAACACATTATCATGGTTTCCGACCGCAACTGCTGCAGGTACTTCCTCGTAAGCGTCCGGTTCTATCATGTTGATGCCGGCGATATTGAGGCGCTTTAAGGTATCATAGCCTTCTCCTCTCGTCACAGTATAGATCAGACCTTTTTCGTCGATCGCCATATTATCGGGCGTCGCCGGAATATTACCGCGCGATTTTGCCCGCTGCGCGTCTGTCTGAATGGATCTCCAAATGATATTCCACAGAGACGGGTCCGTGCCGTTTGTACCAAAGTATCCAAGGAACGTTCCTCCGTCCACCGGGCTGATCTGCACAATACCGTTTGTATTGGACTCACAAATGATATACATTGTCCCTGCTTCGTTTGCGATCACCTTTAGCGGCAGGAAATCCTGTGTCTCGCCGTAAAGCGGCGCTGTCGGCTTCCCGTATGTATGAATCAGCTCCCCGTCTGCATCAAATACAAATACGGCTTTTGCATCACGGTCCGCTACATAGCAGATGTGTTCCGGCGTTACATAGATACCGCGCGGATTGACCAGCACGCCTTCCCCGAACGTTGTGATAAGATTCGCCTCCATATCGGATACGACAACGCGGGCATTTCCGCTGTCAAGGATATACATGCTCCCATCGTTTAGTAAGGTAAAGTCCGTCGGAGCGTTTAACGCCTCTTCGCCAACTTTCGTGATCGTTTCATAGGGCAGATATGCAGTCTGTGTCTCCGATACATATCCGTAACCATCCACCGTATAGGTCTTGTACGGCGCGTCCGCCTGTACGATGAGCGTATCCGCCGGCATCGCAAAGGCAATGAGGAGCGCTGCCAATGAAATGATTCTTTTTTTCATTTTTTTCATTGTTTACCCTCCTACTTGATACCGGAATGTGCCATCGTGTTCATGACGTTCTTCTGCAGGATACAGAAGAGGATCAGGTTCGGCAGGAACATGATCAGCGAGGCTGCCGCCGAAATACCCTGACCGGCTACGGTATTGGTTGTCGTGGTACTTGTCAATGTACTCATATAAAACGCAAGTGACTTTAATCCATCGTCGTTGATATAATAATTCGCCGCCTCCAGATTCGTCCATACCTGCTGGAATACAAGGATCGCAGCCGTCGCAATGGCAGGCTTGATCATCGGCAGAATAATTTTCCGGTAAATCTGGAATTCCTTCGCGCCGTCCATGTATGCCGCTTCGATCAGTGAATCCGGCACCTGATCGACGAACTGTTTGACTAAAAACAGCGCGACCGGCAGCGGGATCAGCGGTAAAATCTCCGCCCAGTAGGAATCGATCAGTCCGAGCTTATTGACGACCAGATATCTCGGTATCATGACCGCGACCGGAACGAACATCAGCGCGAACTGGTTGATCTGGAGCATTGCTCTTCTTCCCTTAAATTTCAACTTCGAGAGTGCATACGCCGCCGCCGTTGAGAAAAACAGGGATGCAGCTACAGTCGTGACCGTAATCAACATGCTGTTAAACACATATTTGCTGAGTGGAATTCCCGCAGAACGCGAGGCCTTAAATAACTTTCTAAAGTTATCTAACGTCGGATGCGTCGTAATGAATTTCGGCGGGAATGCAAAGAGCTCTTCCATCGGCTTAAACGCATGGAAAATAATGAATACAATCGGCAGTCCCGTGATCAGCACGAGCGGAACGACAAAAAGGTAGATTTTGATCTGTCCCTTCTCGAACTTATCCGGGTTCATTCTGTGTCCTTTATAAGCAGCCATCTTTTCTCCCTCCCCTCTTACTCTTCACCGAACAATTTCTTGGAAATCACCGAGAATATCTGAACAATCAATAACAGCACAACCGACGTCGCCGCAGCATAACCCATTTCGTACCGGATAAAACCGTAATCCTCTATGTGGTTGACGATCAGCTGCGCCGCGTATTGCGGCGTCGGATTCCCCGCAAGGAGCGTACTGATCTGTCCGTTCTGGAATGCACCGACGATCTGCATAACCGCTGCAAAAAGCATCTGCGGCTTCATCGAGGGAATCGTCACATAGATCATTTCCTGAAACCGGTTCTTCACACCGTCGATCGCCGCTGCCTCGTAAAGTGACTCATCCACATTTAAGAGTCCGGCGAGGATCGCAAGGAACCCGACACCCATGCTCGACCATAAGCCAATGATAATAACGATCGGCAGCAGATAATCCACATTGACAAGCCAGATGATCGGCTCGTTGATCACACCGATATCCATCAGCCAGCTGTTGATATATCCGGTCTGGTCTCCGGTGAACATGATCTTCCAGAGAACCGTCATCGCAACACCGGTCGTCATGCTCGGCGAGTAAAGCACAAGTGCAAAAATCGTACGCGGCACTTTTGTCATATTCGCCAACGCCCACGCAAGCAGGAACGATAAGACATAACCCCCGACGCCGACGATCAGTGCGTATTTCACCGTGTTCGGCAATACATACTGCATGAACACATCATCGCTTGTGATCAGATTGATATAATTCAGCAGTCCGACTGCTTCTGGAAACTGAATGGCATTAAAATTCGTAAATGACAGGATGACCGCCATGATAACCGGAGCCAGTATAAATACTATGAACAGCGCCGCATACGGGAATACGAAGAAGTAGCCGTTTTTATTAAAGTGCGACTTGCTGCCTACTTTTGATTTCTTAAACATATCTTCGCCCCCTTACCGTCCCATGATCTCACGAACCTGTGCGACTGACGGTATCAGATATTCTTTGATCACATTGCCGTCAGCGTCAATATAGCCGAACTCCTCCAGCTTGCGCATCGTCTCTCTTGTGACGACTTTTGCCACATCATCGACTCTGGAGCGAAGATTCTTCCCGTGGATCACCACATCATTGAACGCGTTTGAAAGTTCACGCTCCAGCATATAGCTTCCAAGCAGACGGGGCGCTTCCAGTATATTTGCCGCCTGCTCCATGATCGTATTTTTATGCTTCGTCGGATAAGGCAGTTCTCCGAACGCCTCTAAGTTCGCGGTCGGCCAAATATACTCATCACCGTACATGATCTGTAAGCGCTGTCCGAACTCCGCCTGAACCTCGGTGCTCGACCACCAGTCCATGAATTCCCATGCCTGCTGCTCACGCTCGTCATTCGAATGGAACATGACCGTACTTTCGGCGCCGCCGCTCGTATAACGTTTGAGCTCTCCCGTCTCCTCATCAACCACACCGGGAATCAGGGATATTTCCCATGAGTTTGCGATCTCAGGGGCTGCATTTAAGATCAGGTTGTAGGAGTTAAAATCCGCAATGCCGATCGGCAGATCTCCGTTTCTGAAATGCTGATAAAAGTTCGGAATATCCACCGGCATATTGTATAAGGTAAACAGTTCGGTCAATTGTGTAAATCCTTCGATCGTCTCCTCACTGTCCACCGTCACGTCCATTGCCGTCCTGCCATAAAGCGTACCGCCATTCTGGAAGATCAAAGGCGTTGTACCATGAAAGTTCCGCATAACCAGCATGGAAGCAGTCGGGTAATAAATATTTAAGCCTCTCATCTGTAAGTCGGGCAGCATACCGATCATTTCGTCGACGGTCTCCGGCGCCTCAAGTCCGAGCTTCTCCAAAATATCGGTACGGCAGAACATCACATAAAAGTTCATCGTCTCCGGCAGGGAATAGAATCCGTCCCCGATCACCGAGGATACCAAAATTCCTTCATTATATCTGCCGAATACTTCTTTATAGTTATCAAACTTCGTCAGATCCACAAGCGCCCCGCGGATACCAAGCTCGAACGGGATTGAGTAGTTGATGCCGGTTGCAATATCCGGAGTATCCCCAGATGCATTTGATAAGACAAGCTTATTTGCATCCGTCATGATAGATAAGTCCACCTCGATTCCGGTCTGGGGCGTAAACAATTCGTCGATCATTTTCTGCATGATCTCAACATACTGCCTCGGACGGTTCACCCATACCTGAAGATGGGACTCATCCGCATTGTTCGCCGAATAGGACTGTCCGAAGAAGGAGTATACGAATCTCTTTAAGGACATCCAGATCCCTTCAAAGAAGTTTAAGCCTCTCGGCAGCTTTGCATCTTCCTGATAAATATAGATCCGGTCGATCGCAAGGTTGTTATCATTGATCAGGTCGATAAAGTTTGCGATCTGGGTATTGATGGAGTTGACGCTCGTAGAAAGCTCTGCCACGCGGTAGATCAATTCATTCGGCTCATCCCCAAGGCTTTTTAGCTGCTTTGCCGCAATGATCAGATAAGCAAATGCCGCCACATCTTCGGGGTCGTCCACATCGACATACTGCGTTGCGACATCCGCCACCTCATAAAGTCCGTCCACCCAGCCGTAAAGACGGTCCTGTACATCCGGAATATACCGCGTCAGTCTCAAATCCCTGTATTTATCCTTTTTGGTTCCGGCTACTTTGGTGACCTCCAACGACAGATCGTTGATGCCGCTCATGATCTCATCCACCCTCTCCAACGCATAGCGGAGCGGGTCCGCACTGATCGTAAGAGATATGGTATGCTGTCCCTCCTCCAGATAAACGCTTAAGCGGCTGCCGTCTTCGTCCTTCAGGGATGTTGTCTTATATTTGGTCGTATATGCCATGGGATAATTCTGAAATGCCGTATTCGGTATCTGGCCGTCGATCCGCCAGTCAACAAATACAGGAAAATCATTTTTTTCAGACTGCATATAGTTCGTGCCGATATAATACCAGCCCGCCTGATCTACATGAAACTGATAAGTGATCTCCTGTCCTGCCGTCTTAAAAGAATCCGCATCCACCGTGTTTAGCACCGTGTCCTTTGCAGAAAGAGGAGACAGAGAAGAATTATACTCGCCGACCGCATGGATCGCGGAATCGTTGCGGGCATAGAAATCCTCTCCCTGAATCGTAATAAGCGCATTTCCTTCCGCTTTCTGCGATCCTGTGTAAGCAGCAACGCTCTGCGGTGCGTCAAGTGTGATATTGCCAAGAAGAAACATACCTTCACTGACCGTAAGCGTTAACACATGCTCTCCTTCGGTCAGCTCCACAAGCAGCGGCTCGGAGTAGCGGTAGCTCGCATCCATCAGATACTTGCTCTCCCACTGGATCTTTTTATCCGGAAGTGACACGATCTCGTTCCCGTAACGGTCAAGCTCCACGTCCTCCTCAGAGACCCATGTCGTTTCAAATGTGAGGTTTCTCGTCTCGTAAAAAGGGTATCCCCCATCGATCATCATCGCAAATTCGATCGGCAGGATCGAGCTGTCATAAGAAAGATAATCAAACCCCATCCAATAAAGCCCGGTCTGCGGTACGGTAAGCGTCACGCTGACCGTATCCCCTCCGTGCATATCGACGACGCCATTGTCATAGCCCCTGTTATCCGCCGCAAGCCTGTCGCTGTATGCTTCGTCTAAGATCTCATCCATTGCATAGCGAATCTGTTCGCCGCCGTATACAGGTGCCGTGTAGTTTGCGCTGATCTTCGTATAGTTGGATGTCAGTCTCTCTACGCTGAAGGTCTCCCCCGCTGCGGGCATCTGAACAGAACCGGATTCCTCCTGCGCCGCAGATACCTGCGGCATCTGACCGGTCTGCGCCCCCTCAAGCGTGATGACTGCCGCCAACGCCAGCGCTGCAATTCTTTTCCATTTCCTCCGTGCCATACGAGCCTCCTTACTATGGAACCTTTCTTTCTAACCTCATGGAGTATTTCAGGTAATCTATGATTACCTGAAATACTCCAAAGAAAACACGTGTTTTCTTTTTTGCTTTTCTATTCCATTCCGTTCTATTCCGGCTTCCGCCGCTGCGGAAACTCTTATTTAGACCGTGACTTCCAGATGCAGCACACTGCATGCAGGAATGGTAAACGCAAGGCGGTCTCCCTGAACCTTGCAGCCCTCAAACCTCTCCGTATGTACCACGTCAGGATTTTCGAACGTGTTATGGGCATGCATCTCGTTCGTCAGGATCGTTCCGCACACTTCTTTGATCTGCGTATCCGCAAGAATGCTCTCGATCTCATAATCCTTCTCTACGGACAGATTGTTGACCGTGATATGAACCTTTCCATCCTTGCCGAGGGACACAGATTCATTCAGGTTCGGAACCTTGTACTCGTCCTCTAAGCCGATCGTCTCCGTCTCTATATGACTGTCTAACAGCTCCGCATCCTGATGACACTGATACATGTGGAATACATGGTAGGTCGGCGTTAAGATCATTTTTTCGCCTTCGGTCAGGATCACTGCCTGAAGAACGTTGACCATCTGCGCGATATTCGCCATCTTTACCCTGTCACAATGCTTGTTAAATATATTTAAGTTTATGCCCGCAACCAGGGCATCACGCATCGTATTCTGCTGATAAAGGAATCCCGGATTTGTACCAGGCTCACAGGTGTACCAAGTTCCCCATTCATCCACGATCAGTCCGACCTTATGCTCCTTGTCATAGCAATCCATGATCGCTGCATGATGCCTGATCAGTTCTTCTATGTATAACGTCTTGCTCAGCGTCTTATACCAGACTTTCTCATCAAAATCGAGCGCGCTGCCCTTGGTCTGCCATCCTTCGGGATGCGTATAATAATGAAGCGAAAGTCCGTCCATAAAACCGTGCGCTTCTTTGGGCGCGCGGAACGCGGTCTTCATCACGCCTTCCGTCCAGTCATAATCATCCACGTTTGGTCCGCAGCACACTTTGAAGATCTGCTTGTCGGAGCGGTAATTGCGGACATAGGTCTGGTATCTCCTATAAAGATTTGCGTAATATTCCGGCGTCATATTGCCTCCGCAGCCCCAGTTCTCATTACCGACGCCAAAATAATCAACATCCCACGGCTCTTTGCTGCCGTTCGCCGCGCGAAGATCCGCCATCGGAGAAACGCCCTCAAACGTCATGTATTCCACCCACTCGCTCATCTCCTGCACGGTTCCGCTGCCGACATTCCCGTTAACATAAGTCTTACATCCAAGCTGTCTGCACAACTCCATAAACTCATGCGTACCAAAGCTGTTATCTTCAACGACACCTCCCCAGTGCGTATTGATCATTTTCTTTCTCGTCCCTTTCGGTCCGATACCGTCCCTCCAGTGATATTCATCCGCAAAGCATCCGCCCGGCCATCGCAGCACCGGGATATGCATCTCCTTCAAGGCGGCTACAACGTCATTCCTCATGCCGTTCGTATTCGGGATATCCGAATGTTCTTCCACATAGATCCCTTCATAGATACATCTCCCCAGGTGCTCCGAAAAATGTCCCTGAAGCTCCGCATTGATATGGCCTTTCTGATTCTTCGGGTTAATGTAAAGCTTAAACATATCTGTTTCCTCCGATCTTTTCTTAATAGTTCCATCTCCTGCCACGTCTCTCCCAATAGTACTACTCACTGGATAATATGCCGAATGCAGGACGGCTTTTACAATATTTTTTATGCAGATTGCATTTTATTTTAGCAAATATTTGAATATTCGCTCAATTATATATCACTTAAACGATTTCTTTAGCCTTTATTTTAACTTACTGCTTAACTTTTTCTTTTTTTGCTTAACTATACCAGTAACTTACCATACGAAAAGAAGAAAATCAATAATCACATTGTCTTTTTAATAAAAAAAATTACATTGCTTTTTTGTGCATGTTTACTATATTTTTTTGAATATTCCGGTCCGTTTCATATTTCTCAGATTTTAGCTTCATTTAGCTAAAAAGCACTTTAATTTCCTATTGACTTAACCTTTTTCTTTCATTATAATAAACTTGAATCACAGGCAGGAGGCAGTTATGTTATATATGCATTCTCTGCAGGAGGCAGAAGAAATCTTCAAAGCGCTGAGCACTCCCATGCGTCTGCGCATCATGGAGCTTATTTACGACAACGATCATATGAGCATGAATGACCTTGCTGAAGCGCTTCATCTGACGAACAGCGCCATCTCTCTTCATGTCGGCAAGCTGGAGAGTGCAGGACTGGTCAAAATACAGACAACCTCAGGCAAGCGCGGAATCATGAAACTGGTCCGTCCCAAATACAGTCGGCTGATCGTGGATCTCGCACCGCAGGCTGCCGCGCGCGCATGCTATCAGGATGATATTTCGGTCGGACATTACACATCTGCAGATGTTCACCCCACCTGCGGACTCGCAACAGCCAACAGCATCATCGGAGAGCTGGACGATCCCCGTGTTTTTTCTTATCCCGAGCGTTTCAAGGCAGGCATCCTCTGGATCGGCTGGGGCAGCATTTCCTACAATCTGCCAAACCGGCTGCGCGCCGGACAGCGCCTGACCGAACTTCAAATCTCCTTCGAGATTTCTTCCGAGTGTCCGGAAAACAATGACGACTATCCTAGCGATATCCATTTTGAGATCAACGGTATTTCAGTCGGCAAATGGATCAGTCCCGGAGATTACGGCTCCCGCAAAGGCATGCTTTCCCCCCAGTGGTGGCCGGAACTTCTCAATCAGTACGGTCTTTTGAAAACACTGATCATCAATCACAGCGGGACGTTCATAGACGGCACGCACGAAATTTCAGATGTAACGATCGACGATCTGCATATTGACTATAACAGCGGCATCGACTTGAAATTCTCCGTGCCAAAAGACACCTCTAACTGCGGCGGAATGACGATATTTGGAAATGAATTTGGAGATTACAACCAGAGTATCCGTGTTAAAGCATACTATGAAGATGTGAGCGAAACATAATCATGAAGTGAGTGCTTCCATGAAGCACGGCAAAAGACCCCGATGTTCCGGCATCGGGGTCTTTCTATTTTCTTTTTGGCGTAGCGGACTTATTTACAGGATCGTCTTTACCCAGCCTTCCGGCGCCTCAATGCGTCCCATCTGGATTCCGGTCAGCGTATCGTACAGCTTCTGGATCGTCTCTCCCATTTGTTCCATGCCGCTGGGGAAGCAAATCTCCTTCCCGTGATCGTTGATCTTACCGACAGGAGAGATCACGGCTGCCGTCCCGCACAGACCACACTCCGCAAACTCAGGCACCTCCTCAAACAACACTTCGCGCTCTTCGACCTGCATATGGAGATAACGCTCCGCAACATACAGCAGAGAGCGTCTCGTGATGGAAGGAAGAATACTGTCTGACTTCGGCGTCACAAGTTTTCCGTCTTTTGTAATGAAAATAATATTCGCGCCGCCAGTCTCTTCGACTTTTGTTCTCGTTTTCGGATCTAAATACATATTCTCCGCAAAACCCGCCCTGTGTGCTTCCATGACCGGATGCAAGCTCATCGCGTAATTCAGACCCGCCTTGATATTGCCCGTTCCGTTCGGCGCTGCGCGGTCAAAATCGGATATGCAGATCGTCAGCGGCTTTGCACCGCCCTGAAAGTACGGACCCACGGGCGTCACAAAAATGCGGAACTGGTATTCCTCCGCAGGCTTTACGCCAATGACCGGATTCGTTCCCATTAAAAACGGACGGATATAAAGCGTCGCGCCGGTTCCGTAGGGAGGAACCCATGCGGCATTTGCCTTCACGACCTCACAGACTGCCTCCACAAATTTTTCTTCCGGAAATACGGGCATCTCCAACCGTTTCGCCGTATCCGCCATGCGCTTTGCATTCATATCCGGTCTGAAGCAGACGATATGTCCGTCCTCCGTCGTATATGCCTTTAAGCCCTCAAAGCAGGTCTGCGCATACTGGAACACGCATGCGCATTCACTCAACACGACATCCGCGTCGTCCACAAGCGCTCCCTCATTCCATGCGCCGTCCTTATATTCGGCAACGTACCGCTTGTCTGTTTTATGATAGGCAAAGCCGATATTTGCCCAGTCTAAATTCTTTTTTTCCATAGTCTGTCCGACTCCTTTCCACACCTGACGGGTCGGCTAATTGCGCTCCTGCTGCTCATGCGTTTCGCAACTGCCTGATCTATGCTTTTGTCCCTTTCTCATATTAGTATAGTTATTTCTTTTTTTCAATATCGGATTTTCTGAAATTCTGTTTTCTTTTACACAAAGTATGTAAAAAAAGAATGGATGGATTTTTTGTCCGTTACGTGAGATAATAGGACAGAAAGATTTTTATGGACAGACTGCGGATAAGCAGTCAGAAATGGAGGATAGTTATGGCTAAAATAATCAGAACAGAAGATTTTGACAAAACTGTATTACAGTCGGACAAGCCCGTGCTCGTAGATTTCTTTGCAACATGGTGCGGTCCGTGCGGTATGATGGCGCCGGTTCTTAACGAACTTTCTGAAACCTATGATACCTTTAACGTCGTAAAAGTGGATATTGACGCGTCGATGCCGCTAGCGGAACGCTATGGTGTCATGTCCGTTCCGACTTTCATCGCATTTAAGGATGGCGCCGAAACCGGCAGGACTGTCGGCGTGCAGCCCAAAGAAACCCTGCTCAAGCTGCTGGCACTGTAATTCAGGAAACACTTCTGATTCAAAAGAAAACAAATTAAAAAAAAAGAAGGAACCGGACAAGACTGGTTCCTTTTTTCTTTTTTACGTCAACTTCGTTTTCTATCTGAATCTTCCCGCTTATCCACTCCCTGATCATTCTTTCCCTGTTTATCTTTTCCCATAGGCGTTTGCAAAACGCCTATTTATCCTCTCCCAATTCCATAACTACCCTTTTACCCATTATCGTTACGCCCGCCTGCGTTTGTCAGCCGTTCCCTGACCAGCCAGTCCTTGTCTTCCTTCGACGCTTCTTCATAAAACGCCGCTATTCTCAAATGCGCCGGCTGTTCCCCGCAGACATAGGCAAAACTGATCTGCAGCTTCCATTCCCCCGGCGATACGGATATCCGTTCCTTTATCGAGGTATCTGCGGTGATCTCTTCCCCCGTTTTTTCAAAGCGGTATACGCTCTGCCCGTCCGGTGAGATCACATCCACCATGACCCGCTCCTCCATCGGAAAGATCGTTTCCTTCGGTTTTTGAATCAGGTTTGAATATGCGATCTCCAGATCGACCACATTCTCTTCATGCACATAAAACGGCCATGTGCCCAGCCTGACAAAGGGCGCCGGATAAGTATTCCCCCCTGATCCGCCACGCTCTTTGCGAAAGGTGGTATCAAGCCGGAAAATGCCTCCCTCATCAATATCCGCGAGCAGTTCTGCTTTCGTCAGATAATATTCATAATCCTGTTTTGCCTCCTCTCCCGCTTCCACATCGCTCGTTCTTAAGTCCAGCATCAAAAGCAGCAGATGCTGCGCGGGCATGTGCTCCCTCATATACTGCTTTGCCTGTGTTTCTCCGCCCTGCCTTGCGATCAGGTCTTGATAGCTTGCACGCGCACATTCACAGAGCGCGTCAAAATACGCCTGCCCGTCAGTGAGCGGCATTCTTAAAGCTATTTCCCCAGAGATCAGCTCGTTCATGACCCGTGCCATCAGCTCACCCTTTAATTCATCTTCGCCGCCCTGCATGAATTGCGCGTAAATATAGCGCAGCGTATTTTCCCCGTAATAGCAAAGCTCTCTCACTGTGAGCGGATACACCGACATACGCTCTGCCGCGTCTGCATCTTCATCCAAAAGACCGTCGCTGTCTTTCAGCATCCTTTCAAACAGCCCCGTCACGACGGACCATGTGTCCACAACGCCGGTTTCTGCGATCGCTTTTGCATAGCTCTCCTGAATCAGTGCTCCAATATATGGCTGCCCGTCTATCATCGCATCCGCCACCGTGTCCGCACATTTTTCACGGATATCCTGCACATAATAGCTGCCGTCGCGCGGCGTCCAATACTCTAGGAGCGTATATGAGCCGTCTTCCCCTGCGAGAAATGTGATCGCCGCAGGCAGATAGCTCCCGCTGACTTCCGTGATTCCTGTCTGTTCGCAGAGATACACCGCAGTATAGACCTGTGCATAGACCGTGAACATTTCCGCACCTGTCGCAGCATCCACAGAACTCTCTGCCGCCAGCACGCGATAGCTGATACATGGATACCACGCCCACAGTTCACCGGTAACGCCTTCCGCCGCCGGTCCCGATCTCTTCACACCGCCAAATGCATTCCCCTCCTCCGCCTGTTCCCAAACCGCCTTCTCAATCGCATCAGACAGCGCATCGCCCTGCGGACGCAGCGCATAAATACTCCAGCTGCTGCCTGATTTGCTGCACGCCATAAACCAAAGCTCACCGTCTACAAACATAAGTCGGTGACCGTCTGACAGCGGCCGCCATATCCGTTTAGAACGCGGAAGCGCGGCAATCAAATCCAACGCCGCATCCACCTCCTCAAATTTGTTTTCTCCCCATTCGGAATAAATCAGTTCCCTCAATTCTTCCGCTTCAAATACGGTCCACGGCAGGGTATCCACATTCATAAGATCAGAAGCTTTCTGCCATTCGAGGCGCTCCAGATTCCCATGTTCATTCCAGACCAGACCGTCCGCATCCAGCGTACCGCCAATCTGTGCACCCTCCTGCGGAAAATAGGAACTGAGCGGATTCATGTACACGCAATGATCAAACAGATAGCTTCCGTCTGCCGGGATCTCCACTATTTCCGCACTATCTGCCGCGCTGTCCGTATCGTCCGGTCCCGCCGCGCCGCCTTCCCCGCTGCCGTCTGCCGCTGTCTGCCCGTCCCCGTCATCCATATTCAAGGTTCCGTCCGCTCCGTCTCCGCTCCCATCATCTGCTATCCCGTTTGCTCCGTCTCCGATTCCGTCCTCCATCATCCCGTCCGTCCTGCCTCCGGTATCCTGCGCGCCGTCCTCCGTCCGCAGACGTTCGCTTCCCTCCTTGGGATTTGTCAAAAAGCAGACAGCTACGACCGCGCAGCCGACAGCCGCCGCGATCAATACCCAGAACGCCGGCTTTTTATAATGAAGAACACTTTTCACCCTCTGACGAACGCCCACTTCGCCAAACGCAACCGGACACGCTGCGATCCGCATGCGGCGGACACTGCACGCAAGCAGCGCGGATGAATATGCCTTCCGTTCCTCCACATCATATCGCTTCACGACACGCTCATCACAGGCATACTCAACGTCCCTGCAGAGCATGACATAAGCCGCCCATATAAGCGGATGAAACCAGTATACTGAAAGAAGCAGATAACCGAACGGCTTTATCCAGTGATCTTTTCTGTGAATATGCGCCGCTTCATGGGAAATAATAAAATCTTTGTCCCCCTCCCGAAGCTTCACCGGCAGATAAATGCGCGGCTTAAAAAGCCCGATCACAAAAGGAGAATCCACGCGCTCGCTTTCCAGAACCGGAATGCTTGCCGCGCCATCCTCCGCACTTTTCGCGCGCACCAAAACTGCCGTCCGCACACGAACGCGAAGACGGATATACGAAGCAAGCGCCCAGATCAGCATAAGTACCGCGCCCGCTAACCATACCCACGCAGCAATTTGCGTGATCACCTGTACGGGATTTATGCTGTTTTCGGGTTGAGGTGACAGATGATGGGAAATGACCGGGTTAATCGTTGCGTTCATCACGCCAATTCCTATATGGATCTCCGGCTTTTCGGCATACATGATATCGGGACTGACCGTCTGTGCACTCGGTATGAGTGACACAGGACTTTCGATCTGAAGCGGGACAAGCAGACGGACCGCCACCATTCCCCACAGGACACAGCGCATCCACTTTGGTACTTTCTTTAACACAGCCCTCAAAATCAGGATCACTATAACGAGCCATCCTGCACAGATCGCCCGGTTGAGCAATTCCAAAAAGAAACGTTCCATTCCGTCACCTCCCTACTCTTTGTATGTATCGATCAGATGCTGCACACTCTCCACATCTTCTTTCGTCAGCTTCTGATGCTTTGTAAATGCGGCAATAAATGCCGGAAGTGAACCGCCAAATTTCTTGTTTACAAGCTCATCGATCTCTGCCGCCTGTATCTCGTCCTGAGATATAAGTGAAGTGACGACTGCATTTTCGTTTTTTAATACCCCCCGGTCACTAAGCCGCTTAATGACCGTATATGTCGTCGTACGCGACCAGCCAAGTTCCTCCTTGCACAATTTAGCAAGCGCTGCGCTCGCAATCGGCTCATGCGCCCATAAAATCAGACAAAACCGGTATTCGCTCTCAAATACTTTCGGTGTCGGCATACCACGCCCTCCTCTTTTTTGGCTGTTTAACATAGGGGATGTCTGTCTAATACATTAGACTATCTACTGTTAGTCTAACCCATTAGACAGTTCTTGTCAATAGTACTTTCCTGCGGTGCCATAAAAAGGAGCTGCGCTTAGGCGCAGCTCCTTTTGGAGTTCCACTGATACACAGCTCTTTTGGAAGTTCCACTAATGCACGGCTCTTTTAACTAAACCTTCTCGATCACAACCGCATGGGCAATGCCCGGAACGGTCTGTCCTTCATTAAAGGATGTTTTGCTCAAAAGTGCACCGGTCGGAACAAATAACACCCGTTTCCATTCCCCGGATTCGATGCGCGGCAGGATATAAGCCGACAGCACCGATGCAGAACAGCCACAGCCGGAGCCTCCCGCTTCCGTTTTCTGACGGATGCTGTCAAACATGCGGATGCCGCAGTCATCATGCTGCGCGGAAATTTCAATTCCTTTTGTATTGAGCAGATCGATCAGCGCCTGCTGCCCGACTGTTCCCAGATCTCCGGTGAAAATCTTATCGTAATCCGACGGCTTCCTGCCAAAATCGTTCAGATTCTGCTCGATCGTGCTGGCTGCCGCCGGGGCCATGCAGCACCCCATATTAAACGAATCCTTGATTCCGTAATCGACGATCCTGCCTGGCGTGATTCCGGTAATACGTGCGCGGGCGCCCTTGTCTTTTGAAGAAGACAGCACATAGGCACCGCTTCCGGTCACGGTCCACGTCGAACACTTCGGCCGCTGCGAACCATAACTGAGCGGAAAACGGAATTCTTTCTCGGCGCTTGCAAAATGACTGCTCGTGACGCAGGCAAGCGTCTCAGCATATCCCCCCGCCACAAGCATGCTTCCGACCCCAAGAGCCTCGCCACATGTAGAACACGCTCCATACATACCAAGAACAGGCGTCTCAAAGTCCATCAGTCCATAGGAAGAAGCGACCGTCTGTGCCAGCAGATCACCCGCAAGCAGATATCGTATATCTTTATGCGTTAAGCCCGCTTTTCCAAGCGCTAAGCTTAACGCTTCTTTTTGCAGCGTGCTCTCCGCAGCCTCCCAGTTATCGCATCCCATCATATCGTCCGACGCAACCATGTCAAAGAGTGCTCCAAGCGGTCCCTCGCCCTCCTTCGTCCCCACGATCGACGCACTTTCCCTAATATACACCTCTTTATCAAACGCCACGCTCTGCTTTCCCTTCTGCGGACTCTCCATATCGCACCATCCCTTTCTGACCTTTGCAAAAAAACTATTTCTTATGGTTACTATGCACCGGCGAAATGATTTTTATTCTTTTAAGAAAGATCAAAAAGATCATTTTGAAAACTCCCAATTCGCTTCTGTGTTCCTAACGCCTTGATTCCAGACTTTAGTGTATAATAATTCATTCATCCGAATTATACAGATTATGCTTCAACTCTGTGCGCAGTAATTATTGTATAGCTATATGCGTTCACAGTTATTTTGTAGTGACCTGTGAAAATATACCAGTTCTTTCCGATCCTTTCAATTTTAGCATTTTTGTCCAGAATCTGCACCCCGCTCCATTGGACAACATCGTCTGTTTCAATTTGGCAGTTCCTTTTTATCCGCTCTACACCCATTTCTGTTGTATGAAGTTTATCAATGTTTTTAATTAAATCATTCATTCTTATACCAGCCTATGCATATTTACCCATTGTGATTCACCGGGAACACGAAGTCGAATTGGACTTTTGAAAAAAGATTAAGGAAGACCTTCTCACTCCCACAAGGCGGCCCGCCTCGCGATCAGATACGCCGCACTGTAATATAGCAGATAAAGCAGCAGGATCACTCCGGAAACTGCGAGCGCAGTCATTCCTGCCGCACGCACGAAAAGCTCCATATGATTGATGCGCAGAATCTCCTGAACCAGAGCCGCCGCCGGAATACCGCACGCAAGCGGAAGTATCAGCGGAAAAATAAAAAAGAGGAAGGTCTGCCTAAACAGCACACGTCTCAGATCACGCATTCCGACGCCGATCAGCGAGAGCACACGGTAGCGCTCTTTATCCTCCGCAAGTCCTGTCAGCGTTTTCAGCGCCAAAAGAGCCATTCCCATGCACAGCAGAACGCCTGCCGCAAACATCACGCTCACACTTAAGAAAGCCACGCGCGCATTGTCCTCCCTGCGCTCATACTCCCTGATAATGAACTCAGAATTGTATCTCTGTCTCCCACCGTATTCTACCTTGTATGACAAGTCCCGATCCAATGCATGAGCGTCAAAATCAGTTCCGGAAAGCTCATACACCTCATGATACTGCTGCGCTCCCATACCCTCCACCGCCTCGTCCGGCACGACCGCATATACATACCGGAACATGAATTCCGGGTAATCCGTCCGTACACCCGCAAAATCATACTCCCTGCCGTTTAAGGTCAACACCAGTTCCGGATCATAAAACTGCTCTGCCACATCCACATCCGCAACCACAAGAAAACTGTCAGAAAGCTCCACCGCCTCAAAGCCCAGCGGCGTGATCAGCGCGTTAAACTCACTTTCCGCTATATAGGAATCCTCAATTCCTTCATATCCGCTCCCGCTGAATTTCGTGTGATCATACAACACATGCCCGCCGTCGGCATAAAACGTATAGGGAATCGTTTTTTCGATCGTCGTGTACCGTTCCACGACCTCCTTCGCTTCCTCCAGACTAAGCCGTCCGTCACGATTGACCTGATCGCAGGTGTGTACATAATGCAGATCATAAGGACAGTATGACAAAAGCATGGCTTCCGCGCTGAGGCGGTCCATAAAAACAGCATCCAGTCCAATCACCACAAGCGCCAGCAGACACGCGATCATTCCCATCATCGCCGCATTTGTATGCAGCGACGCGCTCAACTGGCGGAATAAAAATGTATTCGTTCCCCTGCTGCACAGCTTTTTTCTTTTTAACAGCATATGCATCAGGCTGTGCGCAAGGCTGATATGAAACAGGATCATGGAGCCTAAAAGCAAAAACATCCGTTCCAAAAGCGGCAGCATCGTGGAGCCGCCCGACAGGTACGAATGAATCCAGCCCTGCAACCCGAAGAGAGCCGCTGCCATGCCTGCCGCTCCCCCGACCGTCAGCACCGCCCAGACATGCGGATAACGCACATTCTTCACCCGCTTCTGCTGCCCTTTTACAAGCTCCTGAATGGTCACCCTGCGCAAATATCTTGCCGCCAGAAGGCAGGACACAAAAAAGACGGCAAATACCAGCACGATCGTAAACCATGTGCCTTTCACGGAATAAGGCGCAGCCGCAAACTCCGCCTCCAGCATCATTGATACCATCCCCATCAGTCCCTGATAAAGAAACAGACCAAACAGTATGCCTGCAGCAAGCGCCGCAACGCAGATCAACAGATTCTCCGCTAAAAACAGTCTCAGCACATCCCTCCTTGTCATGCCGCAGGTCAGATAGATGCCGAACTCGCGCCTGCGCAGCCGGAGCATGAATGCGGACGCATAACTTAGCAGAAACGCCACCACGACAGATATCAATAGGATCAGACCGATCATTCCTCCCTGCAGTTCTCTTCGCACTGCATAATCGTATAATGTCTGATTGAAAAGGACCTGATCGATCGCAAACATAAATGCAACCGTAAACGCAACTGTCATAAAATAAATCAGTTCATTTCCGATCTGACGTTTTACGTTTCGGAATGCGAGTTTACATAACATCTGCATCACCTCCAAGCGCCGCCATGACCGTTAAGATCTCACGATAAAAGATTTTCTGTTCCCGCCCTCCGCGGTGAAGTTCGTTCCAGATCGCCCCGTCTTTCAAAAAAAGAACGCGCTCCGCATAGGAGCCAACCATCGCGTCATGCGTCACCATCAGGATCGTCGATCCAAGCCCATTGTTCATCATGCAGAAGGTTCTCATCAGCGCCCCTGAGTTTGCGGAGTCCAGCGCACCGGTCGGCTCATCCGCCAGCACCAGCGCCGGGTCCGTGATGATCGCACGCGCACAAGCGGCGCGCTGACGCTGCCCGCCCGATAAACTGCCGGGAAAACGATCTAGCTGCTCTTTGATGCCAAGTGTCTCTGCTACCCGGTACAATTCCCTTTGTGTCTGCGCCGCATCTACATGCTTTAAGTTCAGCGGCAGCGCGATATTCTCCCCCACGGTCAATGTGTCCAAAAGATTATATTCCTGAAAAATAAAACCAAGCTCATCCCGCCGGAAATCGGAAAGCTCTTTCTCTTTTCGTGCTGAAAGCGCCTTTCCGCGAACGTAGATCTCTCCGCAGCTTACCCTGTCAATGGTGGCGATCACATTGAGCATCGTGCTCTTTCCGGACCCGGACGCTCCCATGATCGCCGTAAACTCCCCCTTCTTTACCGTCAGGGAAACATCGTCGAGCGCCCGCGTCGCCGCCTCCCCGTTTCCGTAATATTTCGTCACATGCTCCATGCGCAGGATCTCGTCAAAGCGCTTATCCGCCGCTTCGGACAAAGCCCGTTCCCGCGTGCCCGTCATTGTGGACAATGTCTTTTTTCCGGCATCTTTCATTTCCGTCTGCATGCCTCTGATCCTCCCTTTTTGTTTTTTTCTATCATAACACGGTAAGGAGCCTGCCGTTCTAACACAGTCTTCACCCTTTCTTACACTTCTGTAAGATTGGCAATTACCTCACTTTTGAAAGAAGCATACACCGGATGCAGCGATGTTTTTTATAAAAAACGCAGATGCACGGAAGTGTACGTTCCCTGCTCTGAATCGATCAGCAGATCAATGGAAAGCCGCTCGCACAAACTTGATACGATATACAGTCCCATTCCCGTACTGCCGGTCTTTCCGTTCTGTCCGGTAAAGCCACGCTCGCACACACGCCCGATCTCATGCGCAGGTATCCCGATCCCGTTATCTGTCACACAGATTTCATCCGTCGCCGCCGTCATATCAATATGGCAGCCCGGACAGTACTTTGCACAATTGATCAAAAGCTGCTCCAAAATAAAGCAAAGCGCCTTATCATCGGTACTGACGGCAAAATCTCCCTCTACCGTTACGCCGATCCCCGCCGCTACCAGCAGCTCCATCTGCGCTTTTACCGCACGGTTCATGATTTCCGCGGCAGAAACATTCCGTATGACTGTACTTTTTTCGGGACTGCGCAGCCTTGCATAAAAAAGAATCTGCTCCGTCAGATTATCCGCCCGTTTCAATTCCCGGCGAAGCTTTCCCACATCCGCGTCATTCGAAAGAATGAGCGAGCATGCCGTGAGCGGTGTTTTCATCTCATGGATCCAGCTTTCCACATAATCATAATAGGCTTCTTTCTCACGCCGCTCACGCTCTAAAGCCTCAATTGCCGCCGAGGACACGGTGTGCATGATGCGGTCATACTCTTTTTGCGTCCATGTACGCGGCTTAAAACAGACTTCACCAAGCAGCCATTTCTCCGGCAGCCGTTCAATCATGCGTTCAAGCTCCATGAGCCGTTTCCGCTCCATCACAAATCCGGCACAAAGCCAGATCACCGTATAGACTGCAAAAAAACCGAAAAAAAGAAAGCAGGCCGCAGACGGTATCTTCAAAATCATCGCCGCAGCCCCAAATATGACCATTCCCATTGCAAGAAAACACAGCGTCACCGCTTTATCCTCCGCATAATCCCTTAATTTCATACGAACCTCCATGTCGTCTTTGACGGCTCAAATAGGTCAGAATCCGGCTCTGCCATCCAGATTTGCGGCCTCGACACAAATTTTCGTGCAAAGCCTCACGTCTTCTCAGGCGCGTGCCTCCCCTTTCAGCCTGTATCCGACGCCGCGCACGGTGTGAATATAACCAGCCGCTCCAATATTTTTTAGTTTCTCCCGCAGACGATTGATGTTGACATAAAGCGTGTTTTCATCCACATATAGGCTGTTCGTCCACAGATGCGTGATCAATTCTTCTCTCGTACAAAGCTCTTTTTGCATCAGACACGCAAGTATGTGCGCCTCATTCTTTGTCAGCTCCGCAGCGGCTTCCCCGTATTCCACCGTCAGTCCGGAAAGCTTTAAGCTAAGCCCTTCCGCCGAGAGGACCGGACTGCCTTTCCGTTTCAGCAGGCGCTGGATTCTTGCCAAAAGCACGGAAGAATGATAGGGTTTTCTGATATAGTCGTCCGCGCCGAGCGCAAACCCCAGCAGTTCATCCTCATTCGACTCTCTTGCCGTCAGGAAAATGACCGGAACGTCCGTCCCTTCGCGCAGCCTGCGGCAGACCTCAAAACCGCTCTCACCCGACAGGTTGATATCCAAAAGCGCCAGATCACATGGCGGCTCCGACACCGGCTCATAGCCATTTGCGCGCAGCAACCTGCAAAGCTCCGTATAAACGCTCCAATCATCCTCTAATACCAGTATCCGTTCCAAAGTTCCGCCTCCATGACCGCAGACAATCCTGCCCGTTCCCATTGTACCGGCTCTATTATAATATGCCCGCTCCCGGCACGCAAGCGTCCGCTTTTGGTATGTTCACCTCGCTCTTGTAGCATGTTTACCTCGTTGCTTGTGGCACAAAGTGATATGTTCTTAATTGCAAAATTTTTTCGAAATAGCGCCCTGCACGAAAAATTTTTATTGAGTCAGACAATATTTTCACTTATAATAATGAAGATACCGTAATAATAGCGCCATAATACAAAATCTTTTGTAAAGAAGACGACACCCTGTTTTCATGGAAAGAAGATCTGTCGCTGCACCTAAAAAATCGAAACACGGAGGCCGACTATGAATATTCCAAACAAATATTATGAAGATCTATATTTCATTCATCAGGACAGCCGGTCGCTTCTTCCTCAGAACCAGGAAGCCGTTATCGAGCTGCTCGATAAAAACGGAGCTGTCGGTGTTATCGGTTTCTACGACGAGCCGGGCTACCCCATCTATTTTATTTCCGGCTTTGCCCTTACAGCCCTTGGCTATGACCGCCATCAACTGCTGCACTCCTGCAACGAACAGTTTCTGAATCTGATCTTCGAAAAGGACAGACAGGCCTTTACCGAAAATGCCAAAAGCAGGGAACTTATCTGTCAGGAGTTCCGGCTTGTAAACAACTCCGGCAAAAATGTCTGGGTCAATTCCTATCAGAAGCCTTCGGTTTCCATGGACGGACGCCCGATCATCATTGCGTCCATCCGTATTGTAGAAGACGCGAGAAAACGGGAAAGTGAGCTGCTTACCGCATTGACCAAGGGTTACAACCGCATCATCTATGTCGATATGAATCAGGGCCGATACCGCGTGATCAAGAGCGAGGGCGGCGGCTTTGACGAGCAGATCTGCGGTACGCTTCCCGAGTTAGAGGAGCTGTTGGAGCATTATAGAGAAGATTATATCAATCCGGCGGATCATTCCTTTGCGGACATCTTAAATAAATTGAATTTCTTTTCCTCCTCGTCTGACCAGGGCGGTAATTATCAGACAACTTACCTGGCCAAAACAGGAGACAATTATCAATGGGTACAGTTTCAGGCATTTTATGGCGGCGCCATGAATCTGGATACCGGACATATCATTTTGACCTTCCGCGTCGTGGACGAGGAAAAACGCCGCGAACTGGACGCACACAGGATCCTGTCCGACTCCCTTGCCAAAGCAGAGGAAGCAGGACGCATCAAAAACAAATTCCTCTCCCGCATGTCCCACGATCTTAGGACGCCGATCAACGGCATCATCGGCATGTTGGAAATCGCCAGAAAAAACCGGACAGATCCTGATAAGATCGATGAGTGCATAAACAAGATCGCTATTTCCTGCGATCACCTCATGAGCCTTGTCACGGATGTTCTGGATATGAATACGCTCGAAAACGATCACCTTCAGCTACCGGACGAATCCTTTTGCCTAACGGATCTTCTTACAAAAGATCTTCGTCCGATTTGCGAACGCGCTTTTGAACGTGGCCTGACTTGCCGGACAGAAATCAAGCCGTTTTCCCATCCTAACATCATCGGAAGTCCCAAACATGCTTTACAGATCTTTAATCACGTGTTAGACAATGCAATCAAATATAATAAACCAAACGGCTCCATTACATTGACAGCGCGCGAGACCTCAGATAATAACAACATAGCCGTATTCGAATTCGAAATCTCGGATACCGGAATCGGCATGAAACCCGAGTTCACCAAACACGTGTTTGAAGCATTTGAACAAGAACATAATGAGGCCCGCACCGACTATATGGGCACCGGTCTTGGAATGTCCATCGTCAAAACGCTGGTGACCCACATGAACGGCACCATCTCGCTTGACAGCATTCTGGGGGAGGGTACCACGGTACGAATAACGCTTCCTTTTAAGATAGATGCCGTACCTGCCTCTCATTCTGTTACAGGAGGCCTGCATGCTGCTTCCATAACAGCAGACAGCGCGCATCGTGATCTGTCCGAATGCGTCGCCCTGCTCGTAGAGGATAATGAGATCAATATGGAGATCACACGTTTTTTATTGGAGAACGCAGGCATACGCGTAGTATGCGCCGAAAATGGTCAGAAAGCATTAACATTGTACGAGCAGTCCTCTCCGCATGAATTTGATTTCATCCTTATGGACATTATGATGCCTGTCATGGACGGTCTCGAAGCAGCAGGAAGAATAAGGCAGCTGCCCCGTCCGGATGCCCAGTCAGTTCCCATCATTGCTCTAAGTGCAAACGTAATGGATAACGATATCAAGCAGACTAAAATGGCGGGGATGAACGAGCACTTACCAAAACCCATCAATTCCCACCTGCTGCTTGACACAATCGAAAAATGCCTGCAACAGTAAAAGATCTGGCAGCATACGTCAAGCTTCTTTGGACTCAGGCCCATTACCCGCCGGCATAAAAAAGAATCTGCATCAACAATATGTTGATGCAGATTCTTTTTTATGCCGGCGACCGGAATCGAACCGGTACGGGAGGTTAGTCCCGCAGGATTTTAAGTCCTGTGCGTCTGCCAGTTCCGCCACGCCGGCCAAATGGGACCTATAGGGCTCGAACCTATGACCCTCTGTTTGTAAGACAGATGCTCTCCCAGCTGAGCTAAGATCCCGTGCAGCGATATAACGATCAAGACTCTGCGAATTCGCACTCATCGCAGATCTGCGGCAAGAAAATCTTTGATTTTCATGCTGACGACCCAGATCGGACTCGAACCGACGACCTTCGCCGTGACAGGGCGACGCTCTAACCAACTGAGCCACTGGGCCAAACTCTTATAAATGGACCTTCGGGGACTCGAACCCAGGACCGACCGGTTATGAGCCGGTTGCTCTAACCAACTGAGCTAAAGGTCCGAAAAACGAAGTTTCAAAAAACAAAGTTTCAAGCAAACAAAGTTTTTTGTATTCAGATAAAAATGACTCCGACGGGAATTGAACCCGTGTTACCGCCGTGAAAGGGCGATGTCTTAACCTCTTGACCACGGAGCCCTGTCTTATGCGGATTCTCCCCTCCAGGATCTCTCCTGTAAAAATGTCCTGACAAAACATTCTTCAGCGTGAAGCCTCAGCGAATTTGATTATAGCATATCAATACCCCCTTTGCAACAAAAATTTTCCAAAAATCAGTGCCTGTGAATTCTATTCCAAACTTCATCATAAGAAATATCGGCAAGCAGACCTTTCCGCTCAGCAAAGTATTCCTCTGTTGGAATAAACGGTGCATAGCATTCAATCCCGTATTCCTCCCGTAGTGAAAAACCGAGCATCGTCACAAGACCGATGCGCCCTGCAAGGGATTCACTGATGCCCTTCATCATTTTAAACTGCTGGGAGTCGCACATGAAAACTGCCCTTTTTCCGTTCGCGGTCAAGATACAGCTTAATCTGTTCAAAAAGGGCAGGCGCCTTTTGAATTTCATCCACGAATACGTGCGGCGGATTATCCTTAAAAAAGTGCCGCTTTCCTCTTCGGCTCCGGCGCGGACAATGGGATCATCCAGCGTGACATACCCGACCCCGGAGGTGATTTTTTCAAGCATGGTGGTTTTACCTGCCTGTCTTGGCCCCGCGACAAGGACGGCTCCAAACATCCGCAACATTTCATGCACGTTTTTTTCAGCGTGTCTCTTTACATACACAGAGCAGCACTCCTTTCGGCTGATTTAATATTTAATATTATTATAGCCGCATTTGAATTATATCAACTATTTTTATAATAATTTTTAACAATGCGGGTCAGGGACGTGCATTCATCTGCATAATCAATCTTACTTTCCACACGACACATGCTGCCCGGCGCTCCCACGAACATGTCTTCTCCAAATCACCTTCAACGGGACGGAAAGAACCGTCAATAAGTAAACGAAAATTTGCGTCACTTAATATCGATCCAAATACCAGTATCTCTCATCACGGAATCGGGAACGCTCTTATAGAAACGCTGCGCCTCTTCATTAGCCGCGGTCAATGCAATCAGCGTATCAATATGTCTTTCCTTCAGGATTTGTCTCAAGGATTCCAAAAGCTGCTGCGCCACCCCTTGATGCCTGTAGCTCTTTATGACGCAAATCCAATCAAGATACGCCTTCTTTGACCCGTCAAAGCGGCTTGCAATGAGAGAAGCATCAATCCTGCCAACGACTGCACCGCCATCATACGCCAACACGGAAACAGCATCGTCAAAACTCCTGTCATCAAAGCTCCTATTGACGGCGTCAACATAGGCTTGATCGATCTCCCATCCCCAGAAGTCTTCCCCTTCACGTAATCTTTTTTCAAATTCCAAAACATCAGGTATTCTGTTCCTTGTATACATCTGAATTTCTAATTTGCCGCCGTATTTTAGATGTGATACAAAGCCCTGCCCCGTTCTCCGTAACGGTCTGCGCTTTCATTCTCATCAATGCACACAATAATCAATATCGGTGCCTCTGACAGAAATTCCTGCCTGCAGGCCTCCGCATACACCCTTTTTCTTATCCCGGAATCCTTCACCACATAAAAATGCCAGGACTGGCAGTTACCGGCGCTTAGCGCATAGGTAGCAGCTTTTATCAGCTCCCGCATTTTGTCATCCGGAATATTGCCTGACCGAAAGTTTCGTACGCTCCTCCTTGTCATAATCACTTTTTGAAAATTCCATGTTTTAACCATCCTCCTTTACTTCCCTGATTGGTATCCATATCTCAGTCAGATAATCATCGGCATCTAAATCGCCATCGGAATACCATTCAACCTCCACGCCGCCGGAATGCTCATAATCCGGAGCCCGGAAACCATTCGCCATAAATCCTTTTCCATACAGGCTGAATATTTTCCCTCCCATAACATGGGAAGATTACCCACAAACCTTTCTCCGCAAACAGCTCTGCCATGCCTTCCGGAACGGCCTCATCGTTAGTTGCAACAATATAATAATCGACCGTATCCTGTGTATAGTTTGCCAAAGCACCCATCACGCCCCAGAGTTTTCCGTCCGACAGTTTAAAAATATCTTCAATCATTCCCTTTTCGCGCGCTTCTTCCCACATCCCGGGAACGCTGATAAAATTTTGAACGCCATCATTACCGGCTGATTGCCGGTATGTCAATTGTTTTATCCAGATTGTCTTCAATGTATTCAACGGACTGATTTAATTGACCTATCCAATTCATACCTGACTCCCTTAGTGCTTCTTAAATATATCATTGTTTTTTTGTCTGTTTCCTCTTCATTTCTATATCAAAAAAGAAAGTTTTATACGTTATTCACCTTCGCCTGCATCCTCCTCCAAATCATAGAGCCGCCCCGTGGCAAAGGGACTCCCCACATCACACCTTCCGTGATGATAGGCCTTTTGGGCCTTGTCCTCCTCCACTGCATCCGACGCCTCAACCTTTATGCGGCTGACTCCCTCCGCCGTCATAGAATCCAACATTTGAATCACGTTATCCAGACCGTCCACTGTATCTCCTTGAGACTGCAACTCCTCAAATTTCCAAAATAATAGTAATTACTTTGCTTTTCAATGCTATTTTCTCTATGTGTGAAGTTCTTCTCTCAAATAGGCTTCTATTTGTCTCATAGTTCAAATCAAAAACCCCGCAGCAAGCTGACGGGGTATCAATCTTGATGCGCAGCAAGCTGCGAGGTATTTGACCCTCCCGGCACTTTTCGCAAACTGCCTTTGCGTCACCAAATTTTACTTTTCTTTTGCCGGATCTTTTGTATTCACTTTTTTCACAATTACTCTAAATCATTTGTCTGCACATCACTGAACAGAATACGCATATAGTCGCGGCGGCCATACAAAACACGGTCTATATAAACATCTTTTCCATAAGCCCGGTAGAATACAAGGTAATTTCCACTTACTAGAAAGCGATAATCACTTTCTGTGTCCGCAACTGAAGAAAGTGGCGTTCCTACATAAGCCTGATTTTTCAGAATATGGATTTTCTTTGTGATTTTGCTTACGGTTGCCAAAGCCGCATCTGAATTTTCAAGTTCCTCCGTGATATAGGTTTTAATTTCAACCAAATCATTTTGCGCCTCTTTCGATAAATGCAAGTTATTCATGAGAAAGCCCGAGTTTTCCCTCCACAGCCTCCAATGTCAGCCAGCCTTTCTCCTCTCCAGACCTTCGACCCTTTTCAAGCTCATTCATCAGCCGGATTGTCGCCTGCGTCTTTTCATAGTCCCGAATATCAATAATTGCATATCGCCCCCGCCCATTTTTCGTCAGAAAAACGGGAGAGTCTACCGCCACATCATGAAGTACCTCGCTATAGTTACGCAGATCAGAAATAGGTTTAATGTTTGGCATAAGATCCCACTCCTTTCTGCCGTTAGTATAACCCGATCTGCTGTAAAATTCAACAGCAATATTTACAGCATTTGATAAATTTTATCCCGCGCATGGCTTTTTCTAACCACGCAAAAAGCCCGCAAACACTGAGGTCTGCGGGCTTTCAAGTGTCATCTCTTTGACACTTTTAGCTCCCCAAGTAGGACTCGAACCTACGACACTGCGGTTAACAGCCGCATGCTCTACCGACTGAGCTATTGAGGATTAGTGAATTTCTTATCGAAATCCTGTTAAGTTTTTCTTCCACCTGATTCGCTCTTTTCCGGCTGCATATCATACAATGCTCTACCATTGAGCTATCGAGGATCATTATAACCGCTGCACAATAGTCTTTCTAAATCTCAGGTATACATCTGTACCCTCAAAACCAAACA